>WJXF01000003.1_pt1 | contig 381168 bp, 512 predicted proteins | sample 9263211 | NCBI WGS metagenome assembly WJXF01 (sample SAMN12697362, study PRJNA563984) | aquatic metagenome | isolation source: water sample from a prawn hatchery tank treated with erythromycin, plated on... | place: Australia | collected 2018-10-17
CCGATGTAGGCCGGGTTCTTCATTGCCGCAGTGAATATCTGCTAAATCACGCCTAATGCTCATGTTTGACCTATGCCAAAATTTGCACGCACGTTAATTTACTAACTATCAAAAAGAGGTGTCACAATGTGACAGTGGCATCTTAAGAGATAGTAAGGGGTGGTTATCTAAAAGCACTCCTAAGAGAACGCTTAGATAATAAATGGTTTATTTGAGATATAACTTGGAAGCCCGCGCAGAGATTGAAAACCCTTTGAATGGGACACTCCCTCTGGCAAGAGAAGTTTTTTAGTGATGGGTGAAGAGATCATAAGATCACATATTTTGTACATGTTGTCAAAGTAATATAACAGTGCCCCAAATGGAGCACTGTATATTCAACCAATTTAGGCGTTTTATCAGTTATGGGCGATTGTTATCCCAAAAACCTAGTTTTTGTAGTTGTGCTTTATGAGATTCATTTTCTTCCACTTTAAGTGGGTGCTTTTCTTCCCATACGTGCATTTCACTTACCAATTTTTCGATGTCTTCATCATACAAACCGTCAATCGGACATTCGATCATAGAGTGTAATTCACTTAAAGCATCTTGGTAGCCTTTCTCCGAAATAATAGCCATATTTTCACCTAGTTTAACGGGGTTACTGACACATAATACACATTCGAACCTTCTGTGCTATCTAACTCCTTCTGCAGCTTTAGAGCATTCTCTAGTGCTTCAGCGTTGGTTGGATAACCTCGATCATCGAGCTCTTTAAGCCACCAAATACCGAGACGAACAGCTGTTTGTCCGGCAACATGAGGGCAATGTTGGCTGTGAAGTAACTTACCGTTGACCAGAATTGCAAAGGCAGTTGAGTAAGGTTGCTTATTATCATTTTCAGTTGTCATAGTGATTATCCATTCAATTCATTAAAGTGTCTTAGCTAGAGTAATTTTCTTATCAAGCCGCATCGTAAATCGGGCATCAAGCAATTTTCTCTGTGCATAATTCACAAACTCTTTGTAGGTATTAACAGTAACTCTGCGATCGCAGACAAAACAGGTATCAAACCAACCAATCGCCTCAGGAAGATTGAATGCCAATGCCTTCAATTTGCTCCAGACTACGGGATCAACTATTTGACCTGCAGCTACTGTCTCCAAGCAGTTATCAAGTAAATAACTAAGCATTGCAGATTCGTCATACCCAACTGGGGTACCCGAGTCATACTTCGCTTCGCAGATAGAGCAGTAATCATCGTCACAATCATGATAATCGCAGTCCTGGCATGTAACGCTTACATAAGCATTGACACATCCACCATCTACACGGTCATAATCGCGCTGTATCGCTGTTTTACCGCATTTCGGACATTCGACCTTACATCGGCTACCATCAGTATCAACAACATTCTCTAAGACAAATGCGTTGTATTCGTCATGGCCTAAATGTGTATCAGAAAAAGTCATATTAGAGCTCCTGTTACGCATTGAAGGCGTTGTTTAATTGATGGAAACGTAGATTCAATTGCATGTCCATTTGTACCGTTACAGAGCGTACAAGTAGTTTTATTGAATGAGTTTATTTCATTTGGAGGGGGTAACGTTGTCATATGTAGTCCTTAGAAAAAATTCAGGTACTACCCCCCTCGTTCGGGAAGAAGTACCCGATTAGGGTTTAAATTAGTTCAAGTTCAAACTGGCCGAGACCAAGTTCTGCTTCGAACTCTTGGTAAAGCTTGTTTGCTGTCGCATCAAAGTCAATAGCAGTTTCTGGAATAAATCCTTCGCAACTTTCAGAGCAAGAGCCAACATCTTCACCGCGAGAGCCTCGTAATGATTCAATTATTTCTTCATCAGTCACGTCATCATACATTGCAGCAATTCCTTCAAGAGAAAGTTTGCCGCGGTACATGACTTTGGGATCATAACCATCTTTCACACGCACTCTCTTGTCGCGGATCTTGTATTTCCACATTTGGAAGAAGCCCGGGTTAGAACGTATTGCAGCTGCAAGCTTTTGAGTTGACTTTTTCACGCAGTAGATACAATTTCCGTCATACTCCTCTAAATCGAGGTCGAACGGCTGTTGCTTCCACCAGCGAAGTACATCTGATTTTTCAATATCCAGTAGATCAGCTAAGTATTTGATACCATCTTTTGGAGTTAGTCGATCTGGCTCGTCAGAACGCATTCCTAACCACGTTACGTAGTTATTACGCCCTATATGGTCATTGCAGTAAGCTTGGCACACATCCTTCTTCATCCGCTCTGAACAGTACGGTCCCGAAATTGAGGGTGTACCATACTTAATCATCATGTCCATGAAAGGCTGAAATGGTTCCATTACTGCTGAGTTCATCAAGTCTTTAGGCTCATAGACCTCATAGGAGTTGCCTTCACCAAGTACCGGATTTACCTTAGCACGCAAAATTACCAGCTCAATACCCCAAAACTTAATGATATCGCGGATGAATTTGTACGTGTTTGGATGCTCAACACCAGTGTCGCAGAATAGAAACTTTACATTCCATCCATAACGTTCCATAGCAATTTTCATTAGCCAAACTAATACAGCTGAAGTGCGACCACCTGAAAAAGAGACAACATGAACTAGCTTGTCACCTTTGGTTTTTGTCGCAGTATTACTTACTGAATTGTATTGATTGTATTGTTCTATTTTCATTTTGTAGCTCCTTTAATTAAGTAGGTTAAGAGGAACTACACCCTTTCTAGGGAATGAATAGTTCCCCTAGTGGGTTTTATGAAGAAGAATGTTATAAATTAAGCCAAGGCTATTAAGCGTTCGACTTTTCTTCGCTTTCCGTCTCGGAATTAGCTTCAAGGTGATTTGTTGACTTAGCTCCTGGTAAGGTGCAAATCAGATCAACAATCTCCATGATAATTGCTTCCAATTTAGGTCTATCTGTATCCGAACCATTGAATACATCGACATTTTCTAGTTCAGCACTCAGGACACTTAAACTGTGGCCGTAATTGAGGAATGAACTATCCAAATGACCAAAGTCTCGACACTTCGCCACAAGGTTATCAAGGACAACTAAGGTTAAATCAGCTTCAGTATGAGACTGATCAATAAACTTTTCGTTATCAGTTGATGCTTTGCGTAAGCGAAATGCCGTCACATTCATTAAATGCTTAAGTTGCTCTTTTAGATCAAGCAGCATGGCATCAATATCGTGATTGAGGATCTCGTTTTTATTAAAGTACTTTGAGTAGAAACCCTTTAACTTAAAGCTTTCTATCATTTGCTCAGATTTTAATTTGATATCATCAGCATACTCAGTTAACTCAGGCTTGCGTTCTAACAAATGTTTAATTTTGTTAGGCAAGTCTTTCGTTATCTTCATTTGCTCAATTTCAAACTTGTATCTGGCAACACTAAGTCTCTCGAGAACTTCATTATGCTTTGAGACTGGATATACCAATGCTTTACCAGTAGTGTAAAAACCGACATCTCGATTTAATTGATCTATAAGGTCAAAGCATTGTTGGAATCGTGCCAACTCTAACTTAGTCAAAATCGTTATTGATGTATTGGCATCAATCTCGATATTGCCTGTTAGGGAACGGTTTAATTCAATTGATTTAAAGTTTTTCATCATGTATTCCTTATTCACTTATCAGTAGAGTTTAGAGACACACGACGCCCCAGTAGGGAGCGCAATGTTCCCTGTTGGGTTGTTTATTAAATGTAATTAGAACTCGTTATAGCTTGCTTCCATCAGTATATGAAGGAGTATGCTATTTGATTTGGATTATTTCGTACCCATGAAAAGCTCGTAAAAGCATTTCTGTGGATAGACCATCCCATAACAAGGAGGTTAATCCCCTGTATGGGTAGTTTAATTTAAGGTTGGTTAATCAATTTTCGCCTGCCGATGTAGGCCGGGTTCTTCATTTCCACAGTGAATATCTGTTAAATTACGCCTTATGCGGATATTCAACCTTCGCTGAAATTTGCACGCACGTTAATTTACTAACTATCAGAAAGGAGGTGTCACAATGTGACAAGCTCATCTTAAGAGATAGTATGGGGGGGTTTTCTAAAGGCTCTAATAAAAAGCACTTAGAAAACCACCAGCCACTCCGCGCATATAGACTGGTGAGTTTACTCTAGCATCAGTGACCTATTGACTAATGCATTTCGATATCGGCTTCCGGGTGGATTTTAAAAGCCTGAGAGCAATGTTCACATTCTACCTCTGTTCCTCTTGGATCACCGATATAACCCTCTGTCATTTCATCGCAGTGTGGGCATTCAACTGTCACCTCTTTGGCCGTCATACTTGTTGCTTCTTTCACGTTACTATCCTTTGTTGGGAATCTCTGTTGCAGACAAACGTTGCTTGAGAATAGCAACGAGTAACTCAGCGTCGTTCAACGCATCAATTGGGTCTCTTTGCTTAGTAGCCTCAAGCTGCTTCTTTATCCAAAAAGAACATGCTGGATCGGCTAGTACTCGACCTTCTAAGGGGTTATTAGGATGACTCATTTGTTGTACCGATATGGTTAATGGAATTTTAACACCGCAGGAAATAAGTAGATCGCTATGTGCGAATCGACCTGGAGAATCATTAGTAAGAAGCTGTCACAGTGCGACCTGGCGACCTTTAAATTTGATTAGGTGGCATACCAAAAAACTCTTAACAAGAGTGCTTAAGTATAACTTGGAATAGTGAATTTTGGATAAAGAAAGGAAGCCCGCGCAGAGATTGAAAACCCTTTTTGGGACATTTCCCTCTGGCTAGATTTGTTTTTTGAACTTACTGATGTTTGCTGCTTAACAATTATACTGAAATTAGCTTGGGGGTCAACATAGCAGAACTGTCGCTACTGCCAGCCCCCTCTATAAGAAAAACTTTCGACCTTGTGTCTTCTTTCGAAGTCTACTGCGAGTCTATTATGATCCAAAGTGAATAAGGCCCTAACGTTAGGGCCTTATTGATTAAGAAATGACTATTCTTCAAGCTTTGATTCATCTAATGGGAAGTAAGCCCAGTTAGATTGACCATCACCATCGATATAATCATACACCGAGCCCCAATTTGGATTGGTGTCCGGGTCATCCGCCAAATCAGCTACATTCTGATAGATACAAGTGGCGAGTTCAGTCATAGGTTCATTGCGACTTTTTTTGCGGAATGATTTGCCCAACAACAGAGCACGAACACCAACTGTAGGTACAGATCGCACCTTTCCACCGATTTGATAGTTCACGTTTTGCTTACTGTAGAAAGAAGCTTGCTGAGAGATTGCGTCGTAATTCAATGCAGCCAATGTCCATTTACCTGAAGCTAAGTAGTCCTGCACAACTTTATATGGTGCGCCGCCAACTAGAACAAGTGGTTTGCTTACATCGTTAACATCGCCTTTATTTTTCACTTCAGTCACATGGATATTTAAGCCGAAGAAGTAACCTAGAGCCTCGGCTGAGACCATGGAACCTCCCCACGATCCAATTTCCTGACCTTTAAGCATCGACAGTTCAAACTTCTTTGGTTGATCGTCGTTACCAAGTCCAAATTTACTCCACAGACTTTTGCTTTCATTCGTTTTTGGTTGGTAGCCCTTTGGAATTAGAAGATGTACAGCCTCTTCATGCAAGCCAGTCAAAATCTTAATTCGATTCTGGTTTACCTTTTTAGGGTTACGCTTTGCGTTGTAATTGAGCACATCTTCTTGAACAATGCCAAGAGAGTACTCTTTATTCATCATCCCAAGTAGGTTTGAGACAGAGCCTGTAGTCTCAGCAACATTCAAGTCTGTACTAATAGTGTCAGCACAGTAACTTTGAATGTCTTGACCCATTGCATAGTAGTTGCCATCCGTACCGCCTGTACCCATATTTAGTGTTTTTGCCGAAACGGGTACCGCCGCGATTGCTACCATCATAGATAGCACTGTAGCTTTTAATTTCATTTTTACTTCCCTTTCTCTAATCAATTAAAACGGACTTTCTGAAGTCGTTGTATTGTTTTGGTAGCTATCTGTACTTGAGCCAGTTGAATCGCTGCCAGCTAAATAGCTCATAGCCGACAACGCCAATACGATGGTAAAGATAACAGCGACAACAATTCGCATAACCGTAGTTGTGCCCTCAGGCTTAGTTTGTTCTTTTGACATACGCCCCTCTCTAATCGTTGTCTAGTTCGTAATCTGCAACTGAGTTTTCAATAGTAACCATCGCTTCTTGGAAGTCCTGATCGATTGCAGCGAAGGCTTCCATACCCAGCATATTTTCAAGCGAATCTTTTTCTGATTTAGCAAAGCTCATCGCATCATTTACGATCTCGCTAAATTCAGCCATATCCTTGTACTCCTTCACTTTCAAGGATAGATTTTTGTGCGCGTGCCCTGCCCGTTCAACACTCTGCTGTACCAATTCATAGGCCTTTTCGACTTTTTCAGCCATCTGGCACATACGTGTATAGTGACTTGACGACTTGTCAGTTTCAGCGAGTTTTGATTTCACTTTATTGACATATCCACCCATTTTATCGCGGGCTGCGCGAGCACCATCCAGTCGAGTTTGTGAATCTATGACCAAATTTGTAAGCGTCTCGATTTTGCGAGTTTTCGCCTCTTCAATCATGTTTGCAATGACACGATTTCGCATTTTTTGCTTAATGTGCTTATCGTTCATCTTCAAATATCGGAGGGCATAGAACATTAATGCCATACCCCCAACACCGACAAGTAAAGCAAGGGTACCGGTAATAATTTGTAAAGCGATAAAGCCGGCCAGAATCACACCTACCAAACTAAATGCAACAAAGCCGATATTGCGTGCTGTAGCCGTAACAGGAGCGTTCTGTTCACGTTTAATTTCTGCAATTTGGTTATTACCTTGCTCTACGAGACTGCCTAGGTGTAACACCTTAGTTGTTTCTGTCACAAGCTACCTCCAGTAACATTTAATTCCATATAAATTTCCATTGTTGGTTAAGTTGTTATGTAACGCTTATTGAATTTAAGCATGTACCAATTGCCCAGCCGTATACATGCGCATAAGATCAGGAACCTTGTGTATGTGGTTTAGATCAGAGAATCACTGGCTGCTATCAGTGTTCAATAAGTCATAAAAAAAAAGCCGCGAATGACGCGGCTTTAAATTTTGATTTAAAAGTCATGTGTATCAACATAACGATACCTAAAAATCCTGAAATAAGACCTTTAGGTATTAGCCCGGTCACCCAGGCTAGCGCACGACCACTTCCGTAGTTGTAGGTCGGATTAGTTTCTCTTTTCGAAGTAAGTCAAGCACCAAAGCTCCGACTCTATCTTTTCTGACAACGAAGAAAATAGGAGAAGCGAGATGCCTTTTCTTTCCATCGATCGTAACGGTATTAGTTGACTGCTCGTATTCTACATATTGTTTCATCATCATATTCTCTTAGTTGGGACTCCCTTAAGCACGCTGCGAGCAACATGCTTAAGGTGGAGCCCCAACCGAACAGATAATGAAATAGAATCTAAGTCATACCGATACTGGAGGAACTAACGCGCTAGCCCAAGCCAGTATAACGTTAGTCCTCTTCCTCGGAGTTACTTGTTCATAAAAAGAACAACTTGATTACTTACTTCATTGTCATCAGTATCGATTGTGACATCGTTAGTACTGAAACTTACAGAAGACAGACACAAACAAATGGACGCTAAGACCTTATAGATCATAGTTCAGTCCTCGCGAACTCAAGAGCTCGATGAACTTCCGCATTGAATGCTTCTTGCGTTTCACAACTTATCACCACCACATCACCTTCGGAATATGAAACGATCTGTAATTTCTCCTGTAGAGAAAAACAACAATTTATACTGTCCCCATAGAGCCAGTGATAATCGTGACCGTTTAGGTAGTTAGTTTGCAACTCTTCGAAATCAAGAGCTGAACTTCGTACCAAATTATTTCCGAGGCAGGATAACTCAGCATTAAAGAAATTCTTATCTTCTAGCTTGCACAGTACAGTTAAGAATTTAACTGCTCGTGCTACGTATCGCTTATCCTGGTGTTCTTTTACCCAAGGAGCTCGTCGTTTTATCCAGTAAAGTTCGCCCACTACGTGGTCAATCATTCTTGATATCTGATTTGCATTAAGGGTTTTAAGATAATCAATCAAAGACCAGCTGTTAGCCGGCTTTGCAATGAAGTTTTCGATTGCTTTTTCCATGATAAGTAGCTCCAATTTTGTTGAGAGACACTTACCCCCTAGTAAGGAAGTAAATGTCCCTACTAGGGTTTAGATTTAATAAGGCCAATGTTGGCCCGTTGTTTGATTACTGAATAGAATGTTTGATTAGCATTTCGATAAAATCGAAGAACCGACCTAGCATAGAATCAGCAAAACTTATCAAACCGGTTATGCCGAACCACATAGAAGTACGCACACCGTGATCTGGGTGATTTAAGTACCAATAAACTTTGCGCCACATTGATGCACGTTGAATCACAAGGTTTAAAGGTTCCTTTGAGTGAAATTTCACACCAAGTAAATCAGCAGTATCGTATTGGATTCCTACCGATTGCTTAGTTACACCTTTCGTTCCTCCAGATCCTATGCAAATAGCAAGAGTCCAAGTGCCATTGTCGGGGTTTTTAATTACGACGGGCTCTCTACGAAAGAATTTTCGTTTATCTTGTTTTGTAGCATCAATGTAAGCATTGTGCATTCTTACTACAGGTCTGGCGAAGTCGCCGTTAGGTAGTTCGATACATCCATTAAAGTTAGCTTTCACAACCATAATTATTACCCCAATCGACTTCGCACAAACATTGCCGAAAATACTGCAATCAGTACGATAGTTCCTATTGAACCTCCGAAGAGGACAAGAATTAACGTTATTTTGCTTTCTATTACGTGTCCGAATAGCGTGTAGTTGATGTCTTTATCCATAGTTGTAAGTCCTATTTAGAATTCTGAATTTGACAAACAAGCACTCCAGATGGAGTGCAGGCTTATCAATAAGTTCAAGTTATCAAGCTGTCATTCAATAAGAACAGACTTAAAACTTACCCAGAATCTTTATAGGCAACGTCGAAGTAAACATGCACACCAGATGCGATCACAGAGACTATTTGTCCAATGACGAACAGAGCTACGTGAATGTCCATTGCACCAACTTGAGTTAAGATACCGTAAAGACCAACGCCAGATAGACCGACAGCATTAGCAATTACAAGGTTACATGCTGACTGTGCGATCTTTTTGCTTGGGCTGTTATTTACAGAATCTTTATTCACCTTACGGTTACACTTTTTTTTCTGTTGCTTCGCAAGTTTTTTCATCACATTGTGATTTTTTACTTGAGTAGACTTTTGCTTTTTTACTTTATTAATATTGCTCATGATTTATTCCTCATTTAATTTTAAAAAAAAGGTACAAATATGAGCATCCCGAAGGGTGCTAATTTGTACCCTTCGGTAGTTTTAATTCATGTTTAGTGAATTATGTTTAAAGTTTGTATAAATGCCAATATTGCAATTATCACATCGTATTTATCCAAGATTACTCTTTTTGATTTTAACAATATGACAATCGCATATATAACAGTTACAGTTATTAACCCTTGAGTCATCCATATACATGCCGTTGCTAAGTTAGCACTCATTTGGAACACACCACCTATAGCGAGCACACTTGACACAACGAAAATTCCAAACATAAGCATATGTTCTGAATTTCTAATATCAAACCTATCCTTTCGGATCTTGTATGCACCTACAAAAGCGATGTCTATTCCTAAGAATGCATTCTGTACAAACACTGGAACAAAAGGCCAACCTATAATATTGAAACAAACCAAAACGACAAAACAGATTAGAAACACTTTATCTGAATGAGGGACTACCTTATTGGATAGTTTTTCATCATATTCAGTAAATCTATCTACTTTAGAAACGTTTGTTTGCTTGCTATTTTCTTTATTTGAATTTTTCATTTTTTATGTACTCCTGTTTTATTTATTATGAAAAATATTTTTTAAATAACCCAGAAAGCACAGCATCCAACTAGAGGACGTGCCCCTAGAGGGATATTTAATTGTCTATCAAAGATAGAAGTCTTTAGCCTGCCAGAGACAGCGGTCTTCAATTTCCACAGTAGAATATCTGCAAAACCAAATGATCAGCATTTAAAATCTATATTTCAAACGTTTTCATGTAGTTTACTGCCTATCAGTAAGATGATGTCACGATGTGACGGGGTATCTTAGAAGATAGAAAGGGGATGGATAGCTAAAGTCTCTTTATCAAAAAGAACTTAGCTAACTGCCTGGTAAAACAGCCAGGCACTGTCACCAAAAGCGGAAAATGTGAATGCGGTAACCATCATAACTGATAGTTGGAGTTGGGGTTTCTTTAAAGTCACTAGGTTTAGTAAGCTTAAAGAAACCCCAACATAACTTGTGCACTAGCACAGCTTTTGAAGGGGAAGACTCCGACATCACCTATTCAGTGTTGTCGTTGTCTTTTTTTACTTTTTTTCATGAGATAGTAAGTGTTTTTTATTCCACTGTTCTATCTTTGGCGCATAAAGCGTCAGTAGTCCTATGAATAAGCCAACACCAAAAACGATATGTACTAAAAGCATAGGAATCTCCTTATTGTTTACTTAACTAAAATTATACTACTTTTTAAGCTTGTTAGCGACAGCTACCAAAACCAAACCAGCTACGAACAATTCAACTTGCGCAAGCGTGATTTTGTGGTCCAAAGCAGCAGTTACAAACGCACCTGTAAAACCAGCTTCACCGATTTTCTCAAGGAAGTATGCGATTGTGGCAGTATATTTTTTTAAGTAAGCAGTTAGTTTATCTAGGTAGTAACCTAGTACGTATTTGTAATGGTTCATAATTTTTCTCCTCTTTTAATTATTTGATTTAATTTAAAGAGGACTATCCCAGAAGAGGGATAAGCCCTCTTCGGGTTTGTTGTTTTGTTGATGATTAGTATTCACCGCATCCACATGGACAAGTGTTTGATGTGAGGCCGTGTTTACAGTACCCATCTTCATTAAAGGGGTTTTCATCGTAATTGTGAGAATCATGGTAGTAATCCCAGCGTGCTGACTCTGATAGTAAGGCCAATGCCAATTCACGTTCTTCAACTGTGAGCGAAGAAAGAACTTTGTCTATCTTTGCTGTTACAGAATTTGAAAAAAGCTTTTCGGTATGATGACCTTCGTTACATGCAGATTCCTGACATTTGTCGAATTTAGCTGCTAACTGTTCTTTCGTAATCATGACAATCTCCTAATTAAGCTGATTGATGTTTACGAGCGACCAGATCGGAAAAAAATGAGTAAATATCCCATCCTTTTGTTCCAAGCTTTCCAGTCTCAGCCATTGATTCAATTTCAAATAGAGTCATGTCCTTGCCAAATAACTCCATAGCGGTGTCTTTGACTGATTGTTGGTTCTCTTGTTTGTTCATGGTATGCACCTTTCGTAGCAAGAGAAGAGATCTGCTACCCGATGAGGATAGAAAACTCTTCGGAGTGGCTAGATTTCAACAATGACATTTCCTGTATTGTCATAGACTGTTTGAGTTAACAGATTTGCCTTTAGCATATGTTCAAGCGCGTGTGCGATTGGGCCAGTATGGTGATAGCAAACATGCCCCATTTCAGAAACAACTTTTCCTGTTAATGGGTCTCTCAAATTCTGATTGACGATGGTAGAACTTATATAAGCCCCGTCTTCCCCATAGCGTGCGCCGATGTGAAAAATCTCAACATCTTTGCCAGGAAAACAGTAAAGCTCAAAGTAACCGCTATCAACATTGCATGTACCTAGATCAACAAAACCTTTAGTGTCAGACCAAGGGTTGATAAATTTAAGTTCAGTCATTTTCGTTCTCCAATTATTTACAAATACGATGAATAGTCTGTTGTGAACCATTTTCGTTCCAGGTGATATTGTTTAGATATTGTTCTGGTTTAATGTAATTAACTGATTTCAAGATCTTAACTAGCGTTTCAGCTAGATCTTTATGAAGAAAACGACCGCCAATAGATTTCTTAAACTCAACATCTGAGTATTCAAAACCTGCTGGATAGTTGTCATTTTTAACAGTCAATTCAACTTCAACAGCACCGCTTTGCTCAATTAGACTTTTAGTACCTAAACGAGTAATTGGTGATATTTTCAGTTGATAAGACTTGCCGTTGACATCGAAGCGTTTGAAGTAACCTTCACCTTCTAGTGCAACAAGTTGTAAATTGAATAAATTCATAAGTAGCTCCTTTAAAAAAGTTTGAAGGAACTACATCCCAAAGGGGATACATGTAGTTCCCTTTTTGGGTTGAATTAATTTTTTAGCCTGCTGACAGGGGTCTTCATTTCCATAGTGAATATCTACTAAATATCTAATTACGAACTCAATGAGCGGTAAAAAGAGATTTACTAATTATCAGAAAGATGATGTCACAGTGTGACGTTGTATCTTAAGAGATAATAAGGGGGGTATACCTAAAAGCTCTCAAAGAAAGCGCTTAAGTATAAACCTGGTTCAGCACCAGGTTAGCGCACCAAAACCTCAATAGGACCTTGGGTAAGATTTGAATTAGCCAGCCAACTACTAACCATTGCCCCTAGACGCTCTTTTCTTGCAAGAACGAACAGTGGCGAGTTTAACTGGATGTGACGACCATTTAACTCAAGAGTATTTGTTCCAGAATCGTAATATGCTTGCATGTTTTATCTCCGTTGGGGTTCCTCTTAAACCTACTCTATGAATGGATTTAAGAGGAACCCCAACATAAAATATGCCTCAGCATATAAATGTTGGTTAGTTCCGTGCACTAAAAATATTTATAGCTAAGTACGAGTTAAGTTTACTAACACCTTCCCAAACAAAGGAACTCGTGAAAGTTTCATCTCTCGTTCAATAGCCTCAATATCTTCTTTTGTAACTACAGTATCCTGCATTTCTCGTTTCCAAGATTCTTCAGATAGAACTGCTCCCAACCAAAATCCAAATACATCATTAATAGTCAAGTCGTCAAATGGTTCATTGATTATTAATTGATTCGGATTTGAAGCAATCACCGCTTTGATAGAAGTGACTTTCATTGGGTTTACAGTACCGTTGAGTATGTACTCTGTTTGTAGCTGTGCAAATAGTACTTCGAACTTTGTCATGGTAAGCAGCCTCCAAGCTGAGATACTTAAAGGATACCTATCCTTAAGCGGAATTAGTAAGCATCCCGGTTAAGGTTTGATTTGAGTTAGTTTCAGATTAGCGCTGTGCTTGACGAATAAGGTCAAACTGGATTTTATCTTTGCGCTGGTATGAAAGTTTGTTGGATGGAAAGACTGAGTCTAAATAACCTAATTGCTTAAAAAGTAATTTAGCTGAGACCAAGAAACAATTATTTACAAGCACAACATCTTCTGATGAAACGTCATCATTGTTATGAGTTGGTTTCAAGATATTGTTGTAAAATTGCTTTTCATACCAAACTCCGCCTTGTTTATTAGAAAAGAACTCCATCAAATCGTGAGATTTAAAAGTATATAGTTCTTCCATGCGGATATCTGTAACTTCATTGTTGATTATGATTTGCATAAGTTTTCCTCATGATGAGAAATATACTTATGGCATCCGTGAGGAATATCATAGGTATATCCCTCTAGATTATTGAATTGTTGTTTATAGTAAATGCGATTATTTCAGTGCATTAGTTACTGAGATTTCCAGGCCATAGCGGATACTACTAAATTTCGAAGTGCGAACTCTTTGAGCAGCATTAAGAAATTTACTTATTATCAGTAAGATGATGTCACGGTGTGACGAAGTATCTTGAGAGATAAAAAGGGGGGTATACCTAAAAGCTCTCGTTAGAGAACGCTTACGTATATATTGATTTTGTTTTTTTTGGGTACAACTAGGAAGCCCGCGCAACGATTTTACTTGAACCCTGTGTTCAGGGGCGTTCCCGTTGGCAAGAACTAGTTAGGTAAGACCTTAATAGACAGTCACTATCAAGTGACTGTCAATCATATTACATGAAGTTCTAGAACTCATCAAGAAATCTGGATTTTTTATTCTGAGGAAACGAGATGTAAAGCTCTTCAATGGCACGTGTCATCCCTACAAAAAGCAATCTCCTTTCCTCTGCAATCTCTAGCCGTGAACTTCCCTTAGGGGGCAGAACATCTTTTGCCACATTCATGATCCAGACCTTATTCCATTGAAGCCCTTTTGATGAATGGAGAGTTAGGAGCTCAACTCCTTTTTTTTCTTCTTCTTCATCATCCTTATCGTTCCCCTTCTGAGCTTTCTCAACGATACGCATGAATGTCTTTGCCGCTTCGCGAAATGATGAACTTGTGCTTTTTCGTACGATCTTTGAAAATGTTCCAAGCATAGATACTTCGCTTTTCTTTAGTGTGGCCTGCCCTTCGATCATTCGATTTACCACCTTCAGCCCCTCATCGATCGAATGGTCAAAAGAAAGCAATTCGGCAATAGTACTAAATAGGACCTCATCTGGTGTTGTAGCGGCAACTTTGCCTTCTGGCAACTGGTAGTTTTCGATAAGATGCCTACGACTTAAACCACCAAACTCTTTACTATCTTCTATATCGGCATCACTAGCACCCATCCATGCAAGGATATCAGGACCATTCTTCTTTTGACGTTTAACAAACATCTCGAGAATCTTGTAATAGGTATCACAGAAAGGTGAACTTAATAGCGAGTCTGCCTCTTTCGTTACATAGGGGATACCGTTGTCCTGGAACATGCCTATCAGTTCCCATAGCTTACGGTTCGTTCTCGCTAACACCGCCCAGTTACTAGGGTCTTCGTCAGCTTTTATCTTCTCTAGTATCTTATCTAACTCATCTTCAAAGTTAGTAGCCTGAACAATTGCAACCTTGCCACCCTCGTTATGGATAGACTGCATATCTTTATCGAGTCTATCCTTGTTATTCTCAATCAGCCTCTGACCAGCAAAGAGTATCTGTGGTTTGCACCTGAAGCAAACATTCAGGACACGCGTAATGGCATTGAATTTCTCTTTATATTGAATAAAGTTTTCATAGCCATTACTACCACGAAAACTGTAAATACTCTGGTCATCATCCCCCACCACCAATGTGGTTGTGTCAGTATTCGCGTACGCCATCAACCACCTCAACTGCGATTGGTTACAATCCTGAAACTCGTCAACTACGATGTGCGATACGGGTAGCCTCGGTACATTTCCATTCTCCTGGCCCTTGACTACAGCTCGGCAAATTGATGGGAAATCCCACTTTTTTCGTTCCCGTCTAAATTCATCAAATTTAACAAATATGTCGTATCCATCAGGATTCTTGTCAATTTCATCTTCAGGGATATCAATGAAACCAGAAAAGTGGTCTACGGCACTCAGGGCCACATCCATTTTGGTTTTCGTGTGACCGGTAGATTTCACAGCACGCATTACAAGGTTGTAACGCTCTCCCGGGTTTATCAGTTCAATCTTAGCCCCGCCGAGAGCTTTTCTTAATTGCTCCAAAAAGGTACTGTCGAATGTTGAAACACGTGCGTGCGCGTCATAAGTATCTCGGCCCATCTTACTAATCAGACGTTCCCGTAATTCTTTGGCAGCTTTGCGGGTAAAGCTGATGGCCCAAACAAAGGCGTAAGGATTCTCCTGTATACGTTGAACTATGTATTCTACTGATGTATGACTTTTGCCCGAGCCGGGCAGCGCGATACAAGCGCAATGATCCTCAGTATCGACTACTGCTTGCTGCTGTGGTAATAGACTCATTTTTAATTTTGCTTAGAAGGGTTCATAACTAGAATCTCATGTATTCTTTGAACTTTCAATTAGATCAGAAGCTACGCAAGTGCCGAGCACTCTTTAAGCATTTGAATAATATAGTTTTAATATCACATTAACGGACCGTAATGTTAAGGAAGGGGTAAGACTCTGGGTGACTACTTATCTTATTCGTGTGTTTGCACCAAAATTTGTTACCGTTCCTGTCCATTCCCTTTATTTATCGATATGATCAGAGCCTGTATTTGTTCAAATGTTACTATTTACATATAGCGATTACATATTAAACCATTGGATTACGAAATTTGAAATTAGGATGAATTAAGCATATGAAAAAGATTTCTCATTTTAGCGTCGTTGCGATGCTATCTGTCACTGTATCCGTCTCAATGCTTTCTGGATGCTCGTACAATCGTGTTACCGCAAATAATACCGAGTACATGGAAACTAAGTCATTATCTGATGATATGCCGGAAACAGGTTTTAGTGACGCTCAACAGTTCTTATACAGTATCACTCGAGTTAAACCTGAGGGTTCGAACAATCTTGATGACTTTAACGCATTCCAATTCACACAAACAGATCCTACTTTAGCAAATGCAGCTGGTGCCGCTTTAGCTATCCCACAAAGTCCCTGGCTTGCATTAAACAACTTCTTAGTCTCTCAAGGTAGAGATCAGGTTACTCATTACCGAAATAACATGCTTATTCTACTATCTCCCATGAAAAGCACTTCATCAACTCCAAAAGAAGATTTTCATGCTGAAGTAGTAGGTGTTGCTGATGAACTAACCGCTGATGCAATGACGATGATAAAGGATGCTTATAATCTCGCTGGCACCCCCGTCGATCATGTCTTTGCTGATGTTGAACAACGCTCTGGTCATTTTAGCTGGTTCAGCCCAGAATTCATTATTCCGTCTAACGTTGACTACTGCCCTTCAGATATCGAATCATTAGATGCGCTAGGAGACAGTGAGCTTGAATATTGTTCGACTGCACTAACAAACCGACTGTTCGTTAACTTTAACAACCCTGCAAATAAACATGCCGTACCTTTAGCTATCAACGGTAGCTATGGCTACAAGATCATTTATCTACCAGATGGTTTTCCTGTTGAGTTCCTGAAGTCTGACAACCCGAATTCTTACGTATTTATGCCGTCATTCATGTACCATAAGAGTAATATTCTATCCAAGATGGATAAGAACGCTGTGTTAGACATGGCCCGAGAAGGACGAATTTCTCTAAACCCATTACTTAAGAATATACACACCGGTGAATACCACTATTTCAATGACGAGATCAAGTCATATCAAGAAAGCCCATTGATTAGAATCGATGAAGAAAAGGTTTTTAGTAGTAGTCAGTTGTGATTTATTTCCGTGAATTACTTTAAACAAGACCGCCTAGTGGCGGTCTTGTTGCTTCATATCTATATCATTTGAATGACGCAGTGCTTAGTCAGCAAAAATCCCGGTCTGGCACCCCTGTAAATTTGAAGAGTCTGAACACTCAATTGAATTCAGAGTATCAGCTGCGTCTATAGCTTCCCTATAGGTCGTCTGCGCATCATTTTGGTCGCGTAGTTCCTGTAGTGATGCTGTATCGTTTCGACCATATGGGTTTACATAGCTATTGTCTTTTGTCCATTCAACTAAGGTATCTTGCCCATCTGGAAGAGTTCCACTTTGGACCGCAAGTTCGTACCATTCACTCAGATCGATAATACTAAAGTCAACTAAAGCAACCTCAGCAATAGAAAGACCGCGGCATTGTTGGGTGTTATACCATTGAGCCGGGCTATATGACGTTCCGAATGGCTCTGGTTGCTGTATAGCTTGAGATACAATAATTCTGGACAGTACAGACTCAAAGCAGCAATACTTATCCTTATGTTTGTTCATGCATATGCCAAATTTCTTGTTACAACTTTGCTTATATGCAAACAAACATTTTTTCCCTTTGATCTCTTGCGGCATATCCATTTCTTCGTCTTTACATCCATTAAACTTTTGATATAAAGCCAAAGCGATTTGTACGACAGCATAAGCAGCTGCGATCCATGCCATTGCCACAGCAACCGTCGCAATCCCTTCTGCAACTACTGACGCTGCAGTCGTACTCCCTGCCCCACCAGATGCAGCACCAAGACCCATAGACTTACCGGCTTCAATAATTGCGGCTTTCATCGCTTCTGGTAATAAATTAACAATATATTTTGAAGCGTAATTGATAACCTCAGCTTTAATTTTACTTTTTAGCTTCTCTGTAAGGTAGTCTACCCACATGTTTTCGCCAGCCGAACCATTTTCTTGGGTTGGCCGTTCGCTATCATCACCTTTAGTATTATCTAGTTGATTTGAATGTGTGTCAGCTGTTTGACTCGTAACATAACCCCATGGGTCATTGGTAAAAGCATCATATTGAGTACTAAAAGTATCACCAGCGGATTCGATCGATTTCCATGCACCAGTATCAGCGACACCCCACCAGTCATTTGGTACCCAGCCATCACCTTCACCTTCACCGATAATGGTACCATCGGTACCAAACATGGCATTACCCATTGATTCTGAGATGCCGAACTGAGAGTCTGCAAACGATGCTAGTGACATCATATTTGTTGCCATTTGAAATAGATCAATAGTTCGGCCTTTAAATTCCTCACAACAATCAATTAAACCAAACTGGTCATAGCTGCAATAGCGCTTTTTGCCAACGAATACTTCGCATGTATTAGCATCGCTGTTATCGGCGCAATTCATGTAGTTTCTCATTTCGCTGACTACTGCTAATTGAGATACTACCTCTGCAAAATCAGTATTTTCCCCTGAGGTTCGTACATCACATTCATCACCTTCGCTGCAAGGAAGAATTTGCTGACAAGTTGATTCTACAGGTACTTCTACCCAAGCGTTGGAGTTATCAACGCAGGTATATGTATTTTGCTCATATAAGCAACTGCCATCATCTTTTTCGTAACCATCAACACATTCTCGACCACTCCAGCTGCATTGTTCGTCATTATTAGCTAAATCGGTGCACGTATCTGGAAGTGACTTGATTTGTGAATAAGAAAGCCCGTCAACTTTCCCACCATTCAGCGGGTCATATGTAACATCTTTAGCATGAGCTACCATACATATTGATGGGTTCGTATCGCCATCAAATAATGCTGGCATATTCAGGTCAAATTTTTTCGTTAGACCAGTAAGCTTAACGTATTGTAGAGATACGGATGTAAAAGCAAATCGACCTGTCTTTATATCATGATCTGTTGGGGTGAAATCTATGTATTTCGTTCCATCGACTATGAAATAGAAGTATCCGTACTCATCTTGATGTATTTCAAACTTGTATTTTTTATTGTTTGCCCACTTTAATGAGGTATTTGAGTAAATATTATCAACTACGAGCGCTGAGTTCCCGTAAGCATCAGTTTCGTACTTATCCACCGGAAAGTTTATACCCCAGTCACCGAACCTGCCTTCTAATGTACGGTAATTGGCATAGGACTTGACCATATGCAGTCCCTGCCAAGCTCCATTGCTTTTAGTATTACCTGTCCACAGAATCATGTAGTAGTGGTTGTTATCATCGTCTGCAGCACCGGGAACATAATCATCACTTTTTGGGTCTTTATTCCAGATAGGTGTTTCTGGATACCCGACAATGAAACCAAAGGTGTCATCATCACTTCCTGGCATTGTTATGTTACCTTCGAACCAGATTTCACCAACATCATCTGCTGAACCATATGCCGACCAAGGTCCATTTTGCGTCGAAGTTGCATCATACCCACCATTGGATATATTCCAGTTCTTTACATTATCCCACTCGATCCAGTCTTCCATACCAATGGTACGATCTTGGTCAATTCCTAAATCGCACTCCCAACCAGATGTTGTATAGTAGTTCGACTGAATTTTTTCTAAACAGCCTTCTGGTTCATATATGTTTTCGAACTCCCAGTCTGTATAAATATCTTTGTTAAATTCTACATCTACGTAAGCAAAAGCTTCACCATCACCAGCAACCCCAACCTTATAGTTAAAAGAAATTTCGCTGTCATCACGTATTGCTGTTTGAAATTGACTGGTTACATCGTTTTGACCATCAAACACCCAGCTTGTACTTAGCTCGCATCCAGTCGATGTAGTTGGGAAACCACTGTTTGCCCAAGGTCCACCCTTGCCCCTGTATATCTCATTACCATCGGCACTTAGCACAAAGATATCATCGTAAACAGCTCTGTATAAGACAGCACTTTTTACATCAATGTCATTAGCGAATTTTAGAACAATGTTACTATCATATATTGAACATGCTTCACCTGGATTTTGATGTAAATAGTTATCTCCGTCTTTCCCTAAAGTTAGACGAATCCGTGTTGGGGATAATATTTGGACATTTGCGTTGTCAGCGCCTTCAATTATTTTAAGGTTAGGCTCAGTAACTTTCCTTTTTACCTGACATGAGTTGTAATTTGACACTACTGGCTTGTTACATGTTTGATATGTAACAACTTGCTTTGATGTATCCAATACAGTCTTCGTGGTCGCGGCTGTACTACAATCTCCAAAATAAGTATTTGTTCCATCTGCGACACTCTCATAAATGTCTTGGCTTGAGGTAAGCCATTCCTCTGTCGGGTCAATACCAGAAGGACGATTCTTATCTATGGTGTCGTCCACTACTGCGTATGCTTCTGCAGCCAGATTGGGTGTCTTATTCCTATTCGTATCCCCTAGATAGCTTTGATAGGAATTGTAGTTTGTAGTTATGGCTTTCGTTTGAGCTGACTCATTCCAATAGGTACCGGATATATCAGCATATGAGTTATTGGTTGCGTCATTTTCCCCGATCGTACTTACACTACCAATATTTGTATTACTTTGTAGTTGTGCGTTCGCTTGTGAATTAAGAAGCCCCATATCTAGGGTCACATTTCCACTCTGGTCAGCCGATTGAGTTTTAGTTTTTTGCACGCCGCCAACAGCAAAACCAAAGTCTGCCCCCATAGCATACGCCCCTTCAAAAGATGTAGGGTCATCGACGTTTAAAACACAAGCTCCAGAGGCCTCATCGTATGTACGATCACTCGTACAAGTGACTGAGCCAGAAGGCGATATACATTGTCCATTGCTGTATGAATACCCTGAAGGGCAAGTTACAGAAGCTTCGTTAACACAAGCTCCCAAATTTGCATCATACGCTAAGCCGTCTGCGCACGTGTTGATCAAATCTTCATACCAAGTTCTTATACAGGTTGTCACTACTCCTGATTCGGAATCATAGTAATTTGGATTTTCAGAATCTGTTCCGGTTGGGGTTTCCCATTCTGGTTGCGTGTTGCTTGGGTTAGAAGCATTTGGAGTTGGACACTGACGCACTACAGATTCATACGCACTCCGGTAGCACATAACCGGGTCACTAGCTGTCATTGGTGCCACTGGGCTTTCTATTGACCAATCAAGGTTAGGCAAATCTAATTGAACAATTTCGCCTGAATAACAATATCCCTCCGCTACCCCTTTTGCAGTACATTTCGCTGTAATCGGATCAATGTTTTCTATTGGGTCTTCTGACGCAGGACAACTCGCAGTTGGAGAACTAAGTGGCACATTACAAAGGTCAGGACAAACATATGAACTTGTTGATGGTGTGTACCATGCTCCTCGGCATTTACCATTCGATAGCGTTTTACCTGCAGGACAATATGGATTTTCAGAAGAACCTAATGGATTTGATACTGTTCGACATTGCTGCCCATTTGTACCTCCTGACTCTTCGTTAGTGGCACATAGTACTGCAGCTTTCTGAGAAAAATATTTAACACAGGAGTCAATGTAAATTCCTAATGCGGACATGTACACATCTGTAGGTGTATATCCTGAAGTAGAACAGCCTTCCAAAATTGGAGTTGTTTCTTTCAAGATACATTGACTTCCACTTCGTGAGTAACCATCAGGGCAACTTGTTTCTGGAGCCGAAAGAGACGGTGCTGCATTCACTTCAGGCGCATACAACGTTGACGCAGCGATAGAAGCACCGCCTCCTAACCCCAAAGCCCAAGGGTTACTAATAACCTTTGTTGCTTGAACTACAAGTCCAAGAGCTCTATAAGGGGTAGAAACAGAGTTCACTCCTTGAAGCAACATAATCATCATACTGAAATATGTGACTATTATCTGTTTAAATGTTTTTCTCATAGTATATTTCACTACACTTTATTGTTGTGATGAAAATGGTATGCAGCAGTCCGACCAACGGAAAACGTTATACACAAATGTTGTATCTTTCCCCGAGCCTGGAGCCATACGACCAAGTCCATACTTGAGATAGTTCTCCCCTAGTGGATGGCAGCATGTTCCTTCTGTCTCTGCTACTGGAAAAGCTAACTGAACCTTATACTGTGATTTAGGTATAGTAGGGTTGTATAGATACTCGCACATTGCGTCCTTTCCCATCGTCTGAGGACTTAACCCCAAACGGTGTGATTTTGCAATTGCCCTCTGTGTTACCAACGATGAAGCTTGTATTGGATTATCAGCTGCACCTGTAATATTGCCTGTCAACGGGTAAAGGGAACCGTCACAACCAGCGCAATGCCAAAGTTTAAGACTACCTTCACCAGTTGCCATTATTTGAGCACAGTCATAAATACATAGAGCCTGTCCAACAGGATTTGCGAATGCTACAGCATCAGGATTTATCAGAAATGACATTAGATCGTCATACCACTCAACTGTCAAAGGCGACATAAACAATATATCAAGATCTACAACACCTGGTGACTTATCACACTCAGATACAGCAAGAACTTTCATCATTTTTAGTACTGGTGACGCAATGTAATTATAATGATACTGGACCATTTTTAGAGACTGATCCCCCGTTTGCGATCCATCTTGAACAGGAGCGTCGGCAGCTTTATTATCAGACGAGGTTCCTATATGGGTATAATCGTCATTCAGCTGAATGCCACCCAAAGTAGGAGAACAGTATGGGATTGTACTAACCTCCATAATTTGGTCTGGTTGGCGAAACCCTACGCTGAAACCAGGAGCAGGAATACCAAGGGCATCATCGCACGCACATAAGTAGTCCTCATTTGCCCCCTCCGGTGGATCAGTCATGCCAAAGAGAGTTATCGGCAATGAGCATGACCAGCACAAATCCGTCATCATCCCCTCAAAATACTTACTATCAGGACACTGAGAATCCATGCCAGCATAAGAAGGTGTTATAGATAGAAACGAAAGCAGTCCAAACGTGACAATTGCGGTCAAACATTGTTTAGCAGATTTCAACATTAAAAGTGGCCTCCAACTTTTGAAAATAGAAGTAGACTATTTTGTCGAATACTTTCAGCTAGTTCGGGGTTTTGACTGGCTATAAAAACCCCAATTACAACACCAATTAAGATTTTCATTGTCATAGAATAATCCCTTGTATAGTGTCAACTAGTGTAAGAGTTACTTCACGTATATGGGCAGCTACATCAGGGCTATTACTTGCTAAAAATACACCGATCACTACGCCTACTAGTACTTGGAATGCTGCTACCATTACTTTGTCTCTCCTGTAATTTTTTCGTGGATTTGATCTAAGGTCTCAACGCCATACTCATGAATCCAGATACCTTTACCGCCGATAATATCGACTCGAATTGGTAGGCTAGTAATCTTGAAGCGATCTATATACGCAGGCTGCATCATATATATACGGCTATCTAACTCCTGCTGCAATTCACTGATACCTTCGAACTGTTTTTCGGCATCTAAGTGACTAACAATTACAATAGGATTTCCCTTATTGTCTTTCCATAATCTATCTTTAATTAGACTTTTCTGGCGGTCATCTCTTGGGTCGATAATGAACAAAGAATGTTTAACACCGTCAAATCCAAGTAGTGGATTAACAACATCGCCTTTTCTTGCCATTAGCTTAGTTCCAGCATAAACATCTTTAGTAAAGACAATTCGAGGATCTAGTTCGTAATCGGAATCTTCTTTAGGGACTGGTAATGAAGGAAAAGTCAATTTAGCGAAATAGTTTTTCACTGCTATTTCTCTCTGCTTCTTCCAGTCGATTTCAGCATACTTTCTTTGAAGTAATTCGAGTATATCTTCTTCAACAATTTCTACAGTCTGACTGATACGACCAAGATCTTTATATCCACTTTCCTCTCGACCCTTTTCTACGATCCACTCTGGCGACGCCGAACCTTGAGCAACAACCTCTACATCACCGCGGATGTAAACCATGGCGGGAGCCATTTTAATGTTGTAAGCATTGAACAAACGTGGATCAGTGATAATCTTTGGCGGAACTTTCATGTTCGCCTTTTGAAATAAAGTCATGAACCATTTTGATGTATCGATAATGCTCTGAGTGTTGGGAATCATTCCGCGAATCACGACTGTTGCACCAACACGTTTAGCTTGAACTAACACGTCGATGATGTTTTGTTCGTCCATTCCTGAGGTAATGAAGTAATATAGGTCCTCATTGTCTTTAAGAAGATCTGACTTTCCAGAATTTCCTCTAACCAACTCTAGATCTTTATCTTTCGAGTCCGGATATAGAGCGGCAATTCTTTTTTCCACCTTTGAACGGCCAGAATTCGCGATAGATTGTACCAATGCATCATATTCAGAAACATCTCTGGTCCATTCTGGCTGGTGCTCTTCCTTCTTTACAAGTTCTTTGACAACCTTATCTTGTTCACGGAACATCTTTGCGTCTTCTTTAGTAAAAACTACCGATCCAGGATACTTTTCATTCAAAGGGGTTTCAGTCGGTTCTTTCGATATTCCTTCTAGGTAATGTTTACTTGCATCATAAGCACTTTGTCCGTCTATCATTAAACCTTCAAATTGCTTATGCGTGCTTTTTAACGCTTCAATCTCGACTTGAGTTGGCTCATCTGACGCAATAGCACCACAAGCTACAACAAGACTGAGCATAGAAACGAAGGGACCTTTAAAATAATACATACGCTTTTCCTAGGATATATGAAGCATCTGCCAAGCCAACTACGCGGCTATCGAGTGAATACTGTGTATCACCCATGAGGAATAGTTCATTCCCCTTAAGATTCCACTCCGTTGGCAGATTCCTCTCTTTCTTTAATTTGTAATACTCTTTATTTGGTGGTGCATATTTCTTGAAACCATTACTGTTTTCAATATACATACCATCGTAAGTTACTTTCTGTCCCGCGACACCACCTACCATTTTAGTGTATCGATATTTATCCGGTAGAATGCCGTAATGACCTTCAATTGAAATTAGATCGCCAGGTTTGATTTCTTTGTCCTTTGTGTCCAAAAGATAGACCCAAGCACTTAGGCATCGTTGCGGCGTGATATCAATATTAACCTTGTAACGAGTCAAGAAGGCAGACAAGGCTCCGTATGCGCATAGACTTATCACGGCGCAAGTCACAAGTCTTTTGAGTACCGAGGTTTTGGGCTTAACAAAACCAATCGGCTCTCCGTTTAAAGCTAGTGAAGTCATTTACTGCTCTCTTTTTTGAAATTTGTATAAAAAAAGCCCCCGAAGAATCGAGGGCCTTGGCTAACTATTCAGTTAGTTTATTTTGCATCACTAAAACTTGAAGGAACGTTGTAAGTTAGCTCTTCAGTTACAGATTCATCAGAATCGTCAGTAGCTGTGAGTCTAACCGTTACTTGTGTGCGACCTGTAAGCTTGTCACCATCAAGGATATAGTCCCTTGTGCTACCTGATAGATCAAGTTCAGGGATTTCGATTTGATAACTTCGAACGTCGCCGTCTTCGTCATCACAGTCCGCAGTAAACTGGACAGAACTCGATCTCTCTCTGTACGTGATTTCACAAGTAGGAAGCTTGTTAGGCACTACCGTAATAGTTTGCGAAATTTCATCCGTTGCCCCGAGCTCGGATTCAGCAACAAATTTAAACGTGTAATCGCCTGCTTCCGTTGCTGTATAAAGTAGTTTTTCACTACCTTCACCAGTTAGAATCTTTTCTCCATTCACGAACCAAGAGCTCTGCTTAACACTATCTTTCTTGTGATTGTATATCACAGACGGACGAATAGAGATGTCCACAGGATATCTGTTTGTTGCATTACTTGTGCGAACTTTAAGTTTTACTTCTGCTGGATCTGGAGTTTCAGCTACAGAGTATACAGTGAATAGTTTTTCGTTTCCACGTTCATCTTTAATAAGAACTGCAAATTCGTTGTTACCTGAAGCGGTTACTTTATAGTAAGCACGCCCTTTGGTATCGCGGTTTCGCGTATCTGTTAAAGTAACGCCATCACGATTCAGCCATTCAAACGCGTACGTCATTTCAACTTCTGGCTCTTTCACCATATTTGCGTATACAGTCACTGTCGTTGGGGCATACAGATATTCTTGCTTGACCGTGATATCCCAGTCTGGGAATTCATAGGTAAGCACATCCATTACAGCTTCAGTTGTGGACTCGCTATTTGGCACTCCAACTAATTCACCCTTAATGAAAAAAGGTTTAGTTTGTCTATTTGCGGCCAAATCTGCGTCAGTTACCAAGTATTTAGCTGTTAGTGTGAACCGTCCATCTCTTTCTTCTACAACTGTGGTATCGATTTTGTCACCTGTTGGTGCATACCAAGACGCTGCTAACTTATGGCGAATATCTTTATCTACTGATATTTTCGCTACAAGTTCAGTTTCAAAGCCTACCTCAGATGTTTTATCAGTGTAGGAACGCACTTCAATTGGTTCCGCATCTTTAATACGAACCGACTCACGCTCCATTTCCCAACGGGACTCACCAGCCTGCTCAGTTCCAGAGAAAGCCACCTTAGCACAGACCTTTATCTTACTTGCTTCATTAACAACAAACTCATGCGTCAAATTACCAGGGACAAATGTTTCGCAGTTATCTGTACTCCAAAGAACATCATATGCTCTAGAGGCATCGTCTGGAACAACCTTGGCTACGTTAGTAAGGCCCGTAAACTCATTTGAGTATGTTACTAACTCAAATGATGGCACTTGGTAAACCAGAATATTATCAGTAACTATTGATGATTTAGCTTCTGTGTATTGGTTTACTACCTCAGCTTTGAACAGGTAATTACCAGCGTCATTTACTTTATAGCTGATAGCACGGCCTTTAAACCCTTCAAGCAATGTCCAATCTGGAGCGTCAGCCTTTTTCATGTACCAGTTAGTATGACCCCAAGCTTTTTTGTCAGCTTTGGCATCCATAATAACCTTGCCTTTATAAGTAAATGGTCTTGTGCCTTCAGTTGCCTTAGTCTCCAACGTAAAGTCTACAGCACCACCCTTTTGAACTTTGAGGGTCATCGCCTTACTTTCAATCGTTCTACTGTAACCTTCGTAGCCAGATATCACCGTTGCTACAACACGGTACCGGTATGACTGACTTCCTGTAAGACCTGATGTATCAACGCTAAATGTGTATTTACCGCTTTCAGGCAATTTAACGGGATTGCCAATATTTACATACTCTTTAGCTTCATTACGTTTTTGAAGTTGAAGCATCCATTCGCCATCAGTAGCTTTGTCGTACACATAGGAATCAGTGTCTTTATTCATTACACCGATACCAACAGGCATCTTGAAGTCTTCTGTATTCACCGTAGTTGCAGTAGAAAGATCAATATAAGCTTTCACTGTGTCGTTCGGTACATAAACCATCGAGATCTGTTCTGTCGTGTCACGAGCACTATCATGACGATAACCAGCTTTAACTGTTAGGTATGCCTGTTCCCACAATTTACCGGCATTTGTATACACTCGGAAGTACGAACGAGGCTCATATGATGTTGAGTAGCCTGACTGAGTGATATTTACTGTTATATCATCTCCAAATGGATTTTGGGCTACAATGGTTCCATCTGCATTGATCATTGATGCTCGAACCTCGGCCACTTTACCGCCCGCAACAGGTACAGCAAATGCTTGGTTAGCATCGTTTTCAATAATCTCGCCGTTTTTAATCGATAGTTCGATTTCTGGTACATCTAACGACGTTAGTTGCATCGTTTTTGGCGTTGTTACAGATGTTAGACCGTTTTTATCCAAGAAGTGAACGCGGTACTTGTAAGCAGGATTATTGTTATCCTTAGCAGGAAGGCCAACTACGTTAACTTTTCTTAGTAGAGCTGTTGGAGCCATTGAGCCATCGAGGTCTAGGAACTCAAGGTAGCAATGTAGCTGCGTTGAGTATTCAAAAGATGCATCTGCGGCACTTTCTTCATCGTTATAGAATACGCATTCACGAGTTCCACTACCAGATTCTTCCTGACGCAAATCTACAGACATTTCTTGAACGTCATCGTACGCTTCATCGTATCGAAGTTCTGCTGTAAACGGCTGCATAATAAATTTAGCAGTATCAACATGCGTTTGGCCTAAATCATCAACAACTGTTAGTTCGACTGTTGCCTCTTCGTTTGACGCGAGGTCTGAAGGGAATGTCGTTAATTGGTAATGTACACCATCACCATTTACATCTTCAAAAGTAACAGAAGTGCCATTAACTTTTACAGATTTGACAGTTAGATCTCTGAATCGACTAAATATTGCAAAGTCCACATCCTGAGGGAAGTATGCTGGGAAAATCCGAGCAATGTTAGCATCGTACTGTCGGTTATTTATGAAGAACAAATGTTCGTAACCAACGTTTTCTATTTCAATGTACTTATCAACCGTGATTGAATTATCTAAAGCATCCGAAACTGTGAATGTAACATTATATGCTGCATCATCCTCATAAGAGGCATCAAAATAGAATTTATAGTATTCGCCATCCTGCTCCGTTGAAACAGGCTTTAGGGTAGAGCTTGTCGGCGTCGATCGTGTCTCCCATAAGTATCTGTAGTTGGTACCATTTATATCCACATCAGGAGCTTCAATAAATGCATCTTCATCAGGAACGATTCTAGCTCTAGCTGTGAGGTTCCACCAATCATCTGTTCGTGAGTAGTGCGGTGTTTTTACAACCAAAACCATCTGACCATTTTCGGCTTTTTCAACAGTTGCACCCAAGTCAATCTGATCGTCATTATTCTGAACTAAATAACTATCAGCATAGCCAAAATATTCAGGCAATCTTGAATCCCATTTAATGGTGATTGGACGGACTACCTTTTGGTTGTTTTGAGAGAAGTATTCGTTATCTGCGTCAGCGTAAAGATTGATTGTCTTTTCACCGAAACGGTCGTCTTCTGAACCAAAAATCTGATCTGATAAATCCAACTCACAAGACTTATCAATACCAGTTCGAATATGACATTCAGTTATGCCTTCAGCTACAATTTTTCTGTCATAATCTTTTAGGTCAGTTGTTACATCGATACGGACTGATTTAGCAGCATCAGGAGTATTGATCTCAAAGGTATCACCACTTCCTGTTTTGTAATTGCTTCGGTAGTCAACACTATTTACTATCAAGGGTACTGGAGCAATTGCATTTACAATAACTGGCTCTGAGGGGATATCTACCGGCGTATTCGCTGATCCGGAAAAGAATACAGAGGAAACAGGAATTGAGGTATCCCCTATTTTCCCCAAAATTCCAGATAGCAAAAATTGAGAATTACCCTTTTTAGATGACTTAACCATGCTATACGGTGCAGTCACATCATAAGCACATACTAATTCTTCATCATTTTTCGCTGACTTTGCGTCGTCTTCGCTAGTAGTAAGGGTACAACCGCTATTATCTCCTTCAGATAAAGTTATTTCGACAGGTTCCACGAATGCTTCGACCTGAGTCTTTGGCATCGTGGCTACCACCACAGGCGCTTTTGTTTCTATTTCACCTGTCACCGTCACTGATTTCGCATTAGCTAATTGCACTGAAGCCAAACTGAGCGTGACTGCACAGGCTATAGAACTAGCGCGGAACGCTTGCTTTTTAGCCATATTTGTACATCTTCCCTGTCATTTCTGACAGTTAGTTGAGTTATGGGAGGGTTACCAATCAAATAATACACGATTTTCTATAAAATAATCTATGATCAGAGGAAATTAATTCGTAGTGCTTATAATGGGTTCAAGCAATATTTAACAGAATATATTAAGGAATCACTATGAACACTGCTACCGTTTACTTCCCTACTGGATTTCACAATGCTATTGAAAATCAGTTAGTTAATGACGACTTCGATATTCAGCAGATGAATTTCAAAGTCATTGAGAGCGAAGACTGGAATAAATATAGCGAAGATCACAAAATGGACATCATTTCTAAGTTCATTGCGAAAAACTTGTCAGATAAGTTACCCAAAGGAGTAAAAGTAGTGAGATCAACTTCGAGGGCTCACTACCTGGGTAACCGTAAACGCTTACTTACTGGCATGATGGATTACACTTTAGAATCAGAAACTTCTGGCGCAAAGGCTGAATTATCAGCTTCTTTAGTCATTCGACATTAGCAGCAGTTGTTTAATCAGCAGAAGCAGCTGACTGTACAGCCTGAGTAGTCCTTGACTTTTCTGTTATCTTTGGTGTTGTATACTGGCAGTAATTTGAGTTGTCGGTATACATAGCCAATGGTGGATAATCACCAGAAGCAAGTAATCTATCAGCTCGCCCCGCGGCCAGTCGTCTAAGTTCAGTATTTATTTGCTTCTTTGCGAGCAATAACAAAACATTCTTCGCGCCTTCCTTACCAAGACCTAGACTAGTTAAGCAATATTTTGTAGCACTCATCAATAAGTATGCGTTGTAAGCATCATCAGCATTTGAAGCAGTCAAAAATAGATCATGCGCACGAGAATGGACAAATAACTGCTCTCTAATTTCATCCTTCCCCTCAGAAAGACCATGAATCAAAGAAACCAGGTCATTTCTAACCTGAGTTTGCTTATCTCTTTGTCCAAGTATCGCCGGTTTGTGATCCAGGAATTGCTCCTCCATCACTGGCTTTGAAGAGTTAAGGTCTTCATTTTTGGGTTCAATCAGTTGAAACTCACCTGCAAATACTGTCGAGAATCCGAATCCAACACCAACAACCAAAGCTAATACTGTTCTTTTCATTACCAGCACCTTTATTGAGTTTCAACCTTTGCTATCTTGTCTTGCTTCATTAGGTAGTTAGCTAGATTCTCAAGGTTCTTTCCGTCCAAGCCGCCAGTTAGGGTATATTTACCAGATTCGTTCTTATAGACCACTCCAGGAGTCCCCGTTAGCCCCACCGCACGCATGATACTTGAGTTTTTGTTTAAACCAGCCATGATCTGCTGATCAGATGTCGCTGTGATTTTCAATTGACTTCTAAGAGCTTGCGACATTGCTTCGACTTTATCATCACTTTTAGCAATGGTTGCAATGATATCAGGAGTGTTTGGAGACATCCATGATAATGGTATATACCTGACATTCAGTCCTTTCTCGATATAAGGCTCTAAATTGCGTTCTAATCGCTTGCAGTACCCACAATGTGGCTCAACAAACACATACATAACTCCATCGTCATTTGTAGTCACATCATTACCAAGAATCAAACCGCCGTTATGAATTTCTTTGAAAGCTTCACCAATTGATGGCTTTAGTTTCTCGGTGTATTTATTAGCGATATTAATGCCATCACCCTGAATTAAAGCGCCTACATTTACGTAGTTTTGCTTCTCATTAACCCAATATAGATTGAATTGACCACTAGCAGTCCTTGTCAGTACAGCCCTTAGATCAGGGTATTCTTCAACTGGTGTAGAGTCGATTATAGTAAAATACCCTTTTTCTTGAGCTTCTATCAAGACTTGAGGCATTTTGGGTTGTTTGGCTAACATTTCATTCTGGGCATTATCAGCATGAGCATTAGAAACGACAGAAAGAGACATACCAACCATTAGGGCTAGCGTTGAATATAGCTTTTTGCTTGGCTTCACTTGTTCACCTATTTATCATGTTCAGTTAGTTTTAAACATCTCCTGCATCATTATGTATAACGCAAAGTAAGACGCAGCAGCGACCTTCAATAGCGGTGTTGCGTCCTCTGGAGGCATACCTTCTGACATGACTAATTGACAAAGTGTTATCCTACTTTTATCAAGCACATCCCCTTGTAACTCAACTATACAAGATGACTCGATAAGTAAGGTTTCTAACTCATCTTTAAACTGGGTTCTCAGTGTTGAGCTTGTAGCAGCTGCTTCTAAAGATAGTATTTTTATCACATCAGAGATTGACAGGTCGTTCGATGGATGAAGAATTGCTCTTAGCAACACATCGAGTTCGTATTGTATGAGCAATACAAGCTCTGTGCCACCAATTTTCAATTCTTTTTTTAAACCAGCTAATGATTCAACATATTTCGAACATAGGTGCATTACTGCATCATGATCAGAGCGTTGGTTCTGCTCGGCAAATGTCTGACTATTCGTGATTTTACTAACAACGTCCGCTGTCAGTATTTTGATCTCAATTTTCTCTGTCATTCTCTTATAATTTTGTCTTAGTACTGAGGCGTTTTACAGAGATTCTAACAGTCAAATGGGGATTAGAAAAGCGAAGAGCCCGCGAACTGAATTTGGCGAGCTTTTTAGATATATTTTTACTGACCTTTATTGGTTCTTTTGTGCCACCCTTTAAGTCTCACTTCGGACACGTCTTTGTAGTTTGTAGAACTTAGGGTTTGCAATCATAATTCCGCTCTCATTTAGTGATGGTTTTGGCTTTCTATTCTTCATCCACTTAACCATATCTTCGTAGATCTCGTGCATGTAGGTAACACTTTCTTTCCATGCAGTATCAGCAAGTTCAACTAATTGGTATCGTTGATATTCATCCCATTCAATAAAGAGCAAAGCAAATTGGTCCTCTACAAGCTTAAAACTTATCAACTTTGCTGCGTAGTGATAAAAAGCCCCTTGAATCGAGTAAAGTTTGTCTTCTAGGTCTCGGTTAATCTGTGAGTCGGTTAATGAATGAATAGTCTTCACATCTAACAAAAAGTTCTCCAACTCATGAGACTGAGGGTTACGTTTAGACGTCACCCTATCTAATCTTGCTTTTATCCATACCTGATGCTTGGTATCGAATACAATGATTGTGAGCTCACTGTAGCCTTGGTTTTCAAAGTTACGCTTATAGAGGATTGAATCTTTGACGACTTTTGCACACTCATGTACCTTTTTCCAGTCATCATTACATAGATACCGTTTACCTTTAATACTGGATACCTTATCAAGATAATCAGGGTAATAAATTACATTAGCGTTGAATTCTTTAGCATAGGCAACCCGATCAGCTATAGATTTCCCTTTTGGTAAATCATTGTCGGCTAGATATTTTTGTAATTCGGAGTGATCAGCAATAACCACCCCACCAGACTTCGTAATATCTTTAGCTGTGCGCTCCGTAATGACGTTATAGTCCTTTTGATGCGGTTCTAGCAACAATCCGTGGAGCAGGTGACCAGCATTAAATGAACGCTCTAACTGTGGTGTGATGGTAAGCTCTTTCTTACCATCCATATATGCTTCACCGTCGTGTGGGTCTAATGCGAACTTTTTAATCCCGCTTGAACTAAACATACCTTTAATCGCGTGATACTCGTGATCTGGCATATCAACATAAACACCCTGAATGTATTCTCCTGTTTCAGAAATCCAGTTCTTTTTTCCATTACGGTCGTAAGCTGAAACAGGAGTTCCACCGCGTGTTAAGTTTCCAAATGCATCTTTTAGCGCACCCTTTATATTCGACGTAGGCGTAATAAGCCCCTGAAGAATGCTATCAACCTGATTATCTAGAACGACTGACATGATAATACTCCTGGACTATTTGGTAACTCAATTTCGGGATGTACTCATTGTATCTATAGCATCAAATATCCAATTGGCGCATCGATTAGATCAGAGGTCTTGATGTCCCATTACTACAAACCCATAGTTTCGTTCGTGCTTTACTTGTGTTAACCATGAATGCGGCAAATATTCTCGAACCATTAAATCGATCGTTTCTTGAAGGTGTTCCTCTCCCTTCTCTTTAGCATCCGAAATTGTTTTGATAACACTACTCAATTTTATGTAATCAGTTTCGATGTACTGGTCTTGTTCTAGTTCAACGGATTCAGAACTTACTTCGCGATTTGATTTGCGATAGTGCGCCTCGCCAGCACTTATATAGTTCGTGGCATCCCACTCGATGCTATAAGGTAATCTCATACCATTAAGGCTCTTCAGCAAATTTACCTCACAACCTAGCTTTGCTTCAGGTACCTCAAAATATTCTAGTTCGATTAGATCAACACCATCTTCTGACTTAACACGCTCGCTATCTGGCTCTAGGTTTTCAAATAGATCTTGGCGTAGTGCTTTTAGTTGTGCATAATCGTTTGAGATCAGAGTTAGTCTCACTGTTGTTTTATCTGACATGTTTTCCCTTACTGGTTAACATCTGTGAATTTTTGTGGGTAGCCCATATAAGCTTCTGCCCATTCTGGATGAAAACCACCGCCATTGAAGCCGAACGCTCTCATTAGGTCGGTGTTCACTCCACCAGACTTCCCTGGTCGCTCTAGTCGTGATGGGTTAAAATTATTGTTTCCGTCCTTCCTTAGTAGCGTTGAAGACATGTTCTCAAACTCTGTTTTTTTAGGATTAAGCCTGAAGTCACGCGGTCTTTTAAAAATTTTCCCGTTTATCATGTAACCTTCATCTGGAATCTTCGTTCCTATTTTAATCTCAACACCATCCTCGAAGTCACATTTAGTGTCACTATTACATTCAAGAAAATGAAGCGTCTTGACAGCTCTCATATGGCTTTTTGCAACTGGATATACAATGCTATTTCCGAGAGCATTTATCCTTAGACTACGTCCCTTAATTGACCTTGGCGTTTCTAGGTATAGTGTATCAATCTGCTCCTGTGTATACATGTTAAATGTCGGCACTACCTCTCCTGGCAAATAACACGCATCTTCACTTACCAACTTGAAAATCGACCTATGAGTTTTTGCGATCGGGCTATCCTTGCGGGCTGCAAAAATGAATAGCCTATGTCGGTAATGGGGGAAACCAAAGCAAGCACAGCTCACTACATTCCATTCAACTTGGTATTCCAACAGTCCGAATTTTCTAAGAAGAACATCCAATCCTTTGTTCGTTAGCAGCGGGCCATTTTCTAGCAACACGTACTCAGGCTCAAGGTTCTCCACCACATTCATTACATCGTAGATTACCTTTGATTTTTCACCATCAATACCTAAAGCATTACCATTTATATTTACACTTGTAATATTCTGACAAGGTGACCCGGCACAGACCATATTCGGCCATGGGACAACACCCTCCATAAAATCCGCCATGGTAAACTGTGAAAACGACTCCCACTCTGCAGGCACCTTGTCTTCATCCAGGTATTTTTGAGTAGAATTAGGTATTTCATCTGTAGCTAGATAACGTACATCACCTGAATTCTCCAGCTTTAAGTTTTGTTCCATGTGTTTGCAACAGAATTTATCGATTTCACTACCGCAAACTGATTCAAACCCACCTACAGCGCGACCTGCTACTGTAAATGCTCCCAGTCCAGTGCAAAGGTCTAGCACTTTCAAAGCCATAATCAAGTCCTGTCTGTCTCTATGTTCTCGGATTTTATTAACCACCAAACACATCTAATATGAAAAATCCTCTGATCAGTACCAGCAATGTTTTAAATTAGACTTCCTGGCAGTTAATTAGATCAAGATTTGTTTAATGATTTTTCCTGCGGTCTAACATTGTTTAGCGGCTTATAAATGCCTGATTTCACCTAAAACTACCACCGTGTTTTGCATTTAAGTTTGCTCTGAAATTGATACTCATCCCAGTAACAGCTCTTGGATCAGATTGACAGTATTAGTTGCATCGTGGACAATGAACCTGATATCTTTTTAATCAGTTCGAATCTAACTATGAACGATAATACCTTTACTATTGGGATAGTAAGGGCGTCTGGTTCTGTAAAACCAGAATTAGATCCCTTTGATTTCTATCCCATTGAAACTACCTATACTGGTGATCAGTATTCGAAGCACTTAGCATCAGCCGAAGAAGAGTGTGATGAGTTATTCATATTTTCGAATCACTATGGCGTGCTTCCTCTCGGGTATAGGGCGATTCCAGTCCCCGACGAAGATGAAGGGAACTTGGCTCAATGCGCTCAGTATCCAACAGTTTGTGCATTAAAAAAGCACATTTGTAGTTTCTTTGATGATGTAGACAGCAATGCGGTTACTTTCATATTTAATCTTTATGGGGATTTCCCACTATCATTTAGAAAAGCTATAGAGCAGTAAAAATGAAAACACTTTATTGGGTCGGTAAAAATGCCCCCAAGTATATGTCTGAATTTAAAAGCTACATTGATCCTGCGGTGATGCAAGAGGTTATTACCAATCCTTGCAACTTTCACCCCTCTGAGGATGATGTTGTTTTCATGTTCTCTACAGTTACTGATTGTGACTGTCAAAGCATGATGCAACAGCTAGCTTCAGCTAAAGTTGTTTTATTCATTGATGAGGAAGCTTTGATTAACAACAGACTGAAGAATGGTAAGCAGATATTAACTTTGCTTAGTGTTGGTTTTACACCTTTCAGTTCTGAACGATTTATACAGGCATGTACCTCAAACGAACTTGTTAGCTATTCATTTGCTGATTTTGACTATGAATTTCTTGAAAGACCATACCCATTGACCTTCGATACTTGCATTGAACAAATCAATGGTTGGTTCTCACACAGAAATCTATATGTTGATAACTTCTACGAAATCAAGAACATCCGTCAAATCCCATTTGCTGGTAGTACTAATGAGCAGCCCTATCAATCTGTGGCTGGTAGTCTTGAACAGTATTTTGTAGAGATCTTATTTCCTGCCAACGAGCATAAAAAAGATTATCAACAATACTCAGTTGCATTCCTTCAGCAGCTTGGGGCCAATCGAACAATCTCTACCTCTAACCAAATCAAACCGTTTCGTTCATATCGCGCTACCATCAGAGGTTTAGAAAACGTATTGCTTTATACATGCTTTGCCACTGTTACATCTACGAACACTGTCTCTCAGCTTTACATTTTATTGAGGTCTAAGAACGATGCAGTCCAATAATGTCGATATTAATGAACTGCCCTTTGCGGTAATCAAGATAGATCTCGATTTTAATATAATCGCGACTAACAATTACTTTAACCGTCATGTTGATAAACTTTATCAACATCAATTTGCAATTGGTCACAACTTTATTATCGCTAATACGGTAAGTAATGCATTGGCTGATAGGATCGTTGCAGCAGCACGTCAGAACTGCGACCAGTCTTTACTTTGGACAGAAGCTCCCCACCCTCTTCCAATGGTTTCTCCAAGCGTATCAGCTCCGTGTCCAATGTTTCTAAATACCAATATTCTTCTAGTAAATGACAGCATTGTGATAATGGCTAGTGACGCAACAAATGAAGCTCACGCAACGCACGAACATGAAAGAATTCAAAAACAATTGTTAAATGAGACTCACAGAGACCCGCTTACGAATCTCTATAATAGAAGATATATTTTGCAGCAGATCGAAAAGCATAAACGGCTTGCTAATCGTAAAAAGCAAGATGTGTTCTATGGAATCCTTTCAATTGATATTGATCATTTCAAGTCCATTAATGATACTCACGGCCATCTTGCAGGTGATGAAGTACTAAAATGGTTCTCTAGCATCTTACTTGATACTTTTCGTAATACAGATGTTGTATGCCGCATGGGTGGCGAAGAGTTCTTGGTCTTTTTCCCTGAACCAGAAGACAACCCGAATGTAGAAGCAGGCTGTCAGCGATTAATTGAACGATTAAATAGTGAACCTTTTCAATTTGAAAATTTACGATTTTATGTAACGGCTTCAATGGGCGGAGTGGCAGTAAGCACTAACGAACCAACGACAAACGCGATTACATTTTCAGACAAGCTATTGTACGAAGCAAAACGTTCCGCTCGCAATCAGGCTGTTGTAGCTCACATTCGTGATTCATTACCCAATGTGAATTTAGTTGGACCTCCTTGTAAGACTCAATTCGATTTATGTGTAATCAAGCCTGCGACAGACTGCCGTCAGCAACTTTAATTCCCTTACAAGGTTGAATTGGGGTGCATTTGCATCCCTTTTCTGTAATAAGATCACGATAATCTATGATACTTAAAGCTATTCTGATTAAGCATTTAATCATTGTGAAAGTTATTGTTAGTTAATGCTACTATCGAATCGCACTTTAAACTTACAACTATTTCGGACCTCAATCTATGTTTTTCACTCTACTTTCGATCATTACAACGGTTGTAGGCTTTCTCTGCATGGCCTACAGCGTGCTTTTCTATGAAAAGGTATACTGGCCCCTATTTGCTGTTGGAGTCGTCTTCCTAGTAATCGATAAGTACCTTATTCCTGATAAGAAGCACCCTCGACTACTAGATAATGATGAGCTCCTTGATATCGCTAATGTAATCGAAGGTCAAAACATCGAATTTACCATGCCGGTATATGAAGACACTCCAATGAAAGGACTGGTAAAAAATGGTTTCCGCGGTGATCTCGTTCTTTTCTTTGATGTTGATGGAGTATTGCACCCAAACCAGACTGAAACTATGGAGTTAAAAGATAAGCTTTTGACTCTGATTGAAGCCTTTCCGAATCTTGAACTCATCATGTGCTCCAACTGGCGAGAGTCATCACCTCAGGATTGGTTTGAGAAACGTTTTGGCGAAAAGCTATCCGAGCATTTTAAAGGTTGCACACCGATTCTTGAGAGTGGTGATTTTCGTAGACAACGGGAAGTGGAAGCATTTGTTGAGAAGTTCAGAGTTAAGCACTATGTAGTCGTTGATGATCGGGAAGATTTCTACCATCCAGGCTATACGCATCTTGTTTCTACAGACATATCAATTGGTCTTACCGATGATACAATTCATGAGTTAACAAGAGCTTTGTCTTAGTACATGTTCCTATTTCAGCCGACTCAGTCGGCTTTTTTATTGCCTTTGATTTACTTATGGCGCATTTAGAACTTCTAAAAGTTGACATCCTTCTTAGTGATTTAACGCGATCCAATTGAGCCATTTAGCACTGAAAAACATCAATCCTTTCTACGTAAATCTTGACCGATTTAATATTCTGCAGGCTTATTCTTACGTGTGCATTTACTAACCCAATGCATTTTTACGCACTATAGATACAAAAAAAAAGCCCCTCGAAGTAGGAGCTTTTTGAGATTGAATTGAGGTCTGGTTCTTTATTTAATTTCGAAATCTTCAAGCGTCTGACCATTATCTAGTGCCTTCTGGATTTCAGAAGGTGTTCGCCCTTGCCCAGTCCAAGTGACTTCTTCACCGTTTCGCATAAATTTGTACTTTGGTGGGCGCGGTGGGCGTGTTGTTTTTTTGCTTGGCTTGGCCTGACCAGACAGTGCAGCGATCAACGACTCTACATCAATTCCGTCGGCTTCCACCTTTTTCATTACTTCTTGAAGTTTTTCTGCTTGTTGAGCTTCTTTAGCTGCCAGTTCTTCTTGTTCAGCTCTTCGTTCATCAACAACGATTGTTAGCTTTGTTAGCATTGCTTCAAGTTCTTCCAACGTATATTCGCGAGCTGAAACTCGAAGTGAACGCACATTGTTTAAAGGGTCTAGCTTATTCGTCATCTAATTTACTACCTTCCAGTTATATTAACTTGTGATTTGATCTTGTTAGTTTACTAAATCAAGTGTGCCTGGTGTACCATTCAATCTGAACCATACGGGTTCAACACCAATATCGAAAGTAAGATCTCGTTTATCTTGTAAAAGTGCCACCAGCACACCACCATGTTCTAAATGTGACTTAAGTAGAGGTGCACAATCATCTTCAGCAAAACCAAGTTCATCTATCACGTATGTGACGCTCTGATCACCAAGTAAATGTGCAATGCTAGTTTTAAACATGCGATGTTCTACTGATTTTTCGGCTTTTTCCAATTCTTCAATAGTGCTAATAAACTTCACATTCATACCATCAGAAGTTAACGCTAGACTCAGGGAAGTTTTCCCCGAACCTGACTGACCTTCTATACAAATGAATTTAGGTTTACCCTGAAGAACTAGGTCACCCATGGCACTCTCAATTCTTTTTATCGCCGGCTCTGCATCGACAACACGAACATGAGGGATCACTTGGTTTGCATGATGGATCACCTTATAACCTTCAACAGTTATCCGTTCTTCTTCCATTTTCATTTCTCCAATAGTTTGAGGCTCATTTCAATTTAAATTCAATCATTACCCTGTCACTAAATGCATTAGTGACGAAAAACCTTAAAGTCAGGTTCTATTTTTCGGGCCAAAACGGTTGATACGCAACAGATCAAAGCACAACATCCCATTGCAAAGACTAGAGGTAATATCTCAATAGCCGAGGACTCGGTCGGACCGTGCCCGAGCATGACCATGCGAAACCACGAGTGACCGATCATCGCGATTATAAATGGTCCGATTCCTAGAATCAGCTGTCTGAAAATACCTTTAAAGTTATTATTTACCGGCATTGTCAGGAAAACAGCGACTAACAACCAGTTACGAAGTAAGTAATCGGAAAAAGTAAATTGCTCGCCAAAATATGTAATTCCGATGAGTATTGCTTCAAAGCATAAAAAGTATACTGCATATGCTTTATACATAGTGTTGTACATCCTAACCTCAAATTACACTGTGATTATACGTCACAGTAACTATAACTATCGTACTTCATCAAACTGTTTATCACTATTTAGACTAATTAGATCACAAGCCATTTACTTTCGCAAACCAGTTTCTGATAGATGTTGGTTAAGAACTGGTTTGGATCGACCATATTATTAACTTTCAAAAACTACTATTCAGTTCTTTTGGCGATTAATAACCCTACTCAGTGATGAATGAAATTCACCTTTCAGGATTTGGGGTATGAGTATTTAAGCCACTGACTTATTGAACTATATGACCTATCTGTTTAGCTAAACTTCTAGCCCTATTAAGGATTATACCTGCAAACCTCAACGTGATCAGGCATCTTTGTTCATAGGATCAGATCAATTGTTTTTGTTTGGTAAATTTTACACTGCCTGTAATTCAAATTTAAACGATAAACACAGGCGATAAGACTATGTTCGATATCAATCAAATCACAAGCGGCATTCAGTTAGGTTTTGCAGCTAATGAGGAAACTACTCAGCCTCAACTTACCTCAGTTGTTGATATTAATGAATTATCAAACAATGAAGATAACAATGTAGTCTGCTCTGACTTCTATACTCGCTGTGTTTTATCTAAACCTAAAACACTGGTTCAACACTTCAATGCAATAATCAGCGCAATTGAAGAAATCAAATTAAACAATGACACGCCCGATCTGGATGCCGTTTACTCATTTACCGGCTTCGGCCCTATTCGTGAGGTCTTTGATACAGCAAAGGACAACCACGCCCACAGACGCGAACAGTTACTTGGTTTATTGACGAAAGAGGAATATTCTCTTGCCCGAGAAGCGACACTAACAAGCTTCTACACTTCGCACTGTATTAGTAATGCATTTTGGGACGGCATTATCAAAGCCGGTTTCTCAAACGGTCGCATCTGTGATCCTGCATGTGGCACAGGTCGTCTGATTGCACCTATCCCGACTGATATTAAATCAGACAGTCAGATTACACTTGTTGAGTATGACGGTTTAACGTTCCAGGCAGCGGAAGCGCTTTATCCTAACGCTACGATTCATAATGAAGAATTCCAAGACGTTAAGCTACCACAGCAAGATATCATTGTTAGTAACCCACCATTTAATAGTGCACTAACTAGCGACCGTACAGGTCTGAATATTAGCGGCCTAACTCTGCATGATATGTTTGTGATTAAGTCGCTTATGTCTCTACGAGATCAAGGCTTCTTCTTTGCAGTACTTCCTACGACCTTCTTAGATTCAGAAAATAACAAAGTGCGTAAGCAAGCGGCACAACTGGCTAACCTTGTCGGTGGTGTACGTGTACCTTATGAATTATTCGGTACTGAGTCAGCGACTAAAACCGCTGTTGATGTTCTACTGTTTCAAGCGACAACCACACCCGATTCTGATTGCAACTGGATCGAAGCCGAGGAATGTCAGCTAGATACCCTTATTTATCACGTAAACACGGCTGTTACTTCGGGCTTTATCAAAGACTTGTCTCAACCGACAAAGGGCTTTCTGTTTAATCGAGAGTCTGTTCTTTTTGGTGCAATCGAACCCGAGAACCTAGATAAGCAAGTTTATGATGCTGTTTACTCTGTAGCGTCACAGGCTAACTATGTTGATTTCACTCACGAGGATGCAGTTTCACAAGTAACCGTAGATCTAGCTAATCCTGAAACTGTACAGCCTTTTACATACAACGTTACCACTCAAGGCGAAATCGTATTTCAAAATGACCGTTCGTTCATTGAATGCGACATTCCACAAGGCGGTATGAAGTACAAGCGAATCATCGGCATGGTTGAGATCGCTAACGTGCTTACTGAACTAATGGACCAGGAAGCTAGCCACGTTGCTATTCCAGCTAAACTCGACTCGCTACGTCTTAAGCTCAACAGCCTTTATGATGCTTATGTCGCTAAATATGGTTTCCTAAGCAACCGAGCTAACACTCTGGCATTTAAACAAGATGCGCGTATCGGTATTGTTGTAGCTCTTGAAGAAGATTATGAACAGGGTATCTCAAAGAGCCGAGCAAAAGAGCTAGGTTGTGACCCTATCCCTGATACAGCAGATAAAGCAACAATCCTAACTGACCGCGCCTTTACTCCTTGGGAACTTCCGACAAGTGCAAAATCGCCAGAGGACGCGCTAGCCCTTTGTTTAGCATTCAAAGGTGGCATTGACTTTGATCTTATCGCTAGCTTACTGAATACGGACGTTAAGACCGCTCAGAGCCAACTTTTAGGAAAAGCTGTTTTCTTTGACCCTGCCGCTCAGGAGTATTTATTAAAAGAGGTTTACCTGTCCGGTGATGTTAAGAGCAAACTTGCGGAAGCTGAGGCACTAGAGCAGATTGACCCAATGATGGCGCTGAACATCAACGCTTTAAAACAGGTTATCCCTGCTGACGTTCCTTTCAGTAATATAGATGCACCAATGACCGCGCACTGGCTACCTCAGGCTTTGATTGTTGATTTCCTTGTTAAGACCTTTGGCTATAACGAATCACAGGTCAAGGTGTCTTATTCACTTGGCAAGTGGGGTGTTAAAGTCCCTACAATGTCGGGCAATGCTAAGGCTCTAGTAGATTTCAGCTGTAAGACTCATTCACTTGCTAAAATCCTCGACAAAATCTATTCGCATGGCGAGAAAATTGTTCACACAAAAGACACTAACGGGAATATTACCGGTGTCGATCATAAGGCTAGTGCTTCTCTTGCTCAGGCCATTAAGAAGATTGAACTAAAATGGAAAGATTTTATCGCTGTATCTGGTAACCGTGAGCAGATCGAAGAACTATACAACGAGAAAATTAACCGTTCTGCGCCTTTTGCTGCGTCATTCTCGGGTCACTTCTACTTTCCAGATAAGAACCCAAACATTGATTTTTACCCTCACCAGAACACCGCTATTAGACGCGGCCTGATGACTCGTGATCATGGCTTTCTGCTCGATATAGCTATGGGTGGCGGTAAGACCATGATTATAGCTGCCGTATATCACGAGTTTGTACGTCTTGGACTGAAAAATCGTTGTGGTATCGTGGTTCCAAACCACCTAGTCAATCAGACTGCTGCTGAGTGGTTACGCTTGTACCCTAATGACCGCTCAGATATGTTGATTTTGAACTCAGAATCAATGAGCCCGAAACACCGTTTAGATACTCTGCTAAGGCTGAAAACAGGCTCATACAAATACGTTATTATTCCGATCAGCACATTTAGAAAAATTCCGGCTCCTATCGATGCGGTTAAGACTGTTGTCACAAGTCGCTTAAGCGAGCTAGAAGAACTCAAAGAAAAAGCTGATTCTCGCCATACTGTACGTGACGTAGAAAACCAGAAACGCATTCTGAAAGAACAGCTGAAAGCAGTTACAAACGCATACAAAGGTGAAGATTTCGCAAGCCTTGGCTTCGATAGCCTTAGCCTGGACGAGTGCCAGATGGTTAAAAATAGTGGTTATGCTACTTCCCATCTACGCGGTGTTAAAGGTTTAGGCACCACAAAAGCAAGTCAAACAAGTATCGATGTAGCATTTAAGGTTCAATACCTGATCGACACATACGACAACCCAGGCGTTATGTTCTGTTCTGGCACACCGATCAGCAATTCACTAATTGAATGTTACGGCTATCTGCGTATGCTTGCGCCTCGCTTGCTTGAGGCGGTAGGCATTACTTGTCTTGATGATTGGTCAACTTCATTTACACGCATCACTCAAGATTACGAGGTTAACGCTGACGGTACGGTTAAACTGACAAGCCGAGTAAAAGAGTTCAACAACATTAAAGAACTTCAGGCTCTTTATTCTGTTATGGCCTACACGATCAGCCATGAACAACTCAAAGACCTGATCCCTAAAATCCCAGACGGCAACGGTGACTTGCACCCTGCAATTGTCCCAATGAATGGTGACAAACCTAAAACAAAGATTTCTTCTATCACGGATGAAACGCTTGATTACATGTTGAGCCTTGCCGAGCGAAGCAAAGACTTTGAAAGTTCGCCAGTGCTGAATGATAACGCCCTACTGATCATTAGTGACGCTCGTAAGGCTTCGGTTAGCCCGATGATGGTTAACCCGTATTCTGATGAAGTATTCAGCCAGAAAACTAAAGATATGATCATTAGCGTAGCTGCGAAATATCACGCTGACACGGTAGATAACAGCGTTCAACTTTGTTTTGTGGATATTGGCACCCCAGACCCGAAAAAGGACGCAGAAGAAGCGCACGTTCGCGCTCTACGTGCTCGTGTGGACAATGGCGACAAAGAGGCCGAAACAGAACTAAACCGTATGCGTGGCGTATCTGTTAATCTATACCGTCATATCAAACAAGCTTTGGTTGACCTTGGCGTTAAAGAAGATGAAATCGCCTTTGTTCAGGACTGCAAAACAGACGCACAGAAACAAGAGCTTTTCCAACTGGCTAATGTGGGTCGCAAACGTGTGATTCTATCCACTATGGAAAAATTAGCGACAGGTGCCAACTTACAAGAGCGGATCGCTGCTGTGCATTGCTTGTGTCCTCCTCTTCGCCCCTCTGATCTCGATCAGGCCGTTGCAAGAGCTATCCGCAAGGGTAACAAGTTATATGAAAAATACCTCGAGCTTTGCCAGGCTTACAGCGTAGATATTATTTACTATGCTCTTGACCGTTCTTGTGATGCTTGGCTTTACGGGATCTTAGAGGCTAAATCGTCCACCATCCGTGACTTTAGATCAGGGCAGCTCAACGCTCGTAAGATTACAATTGACGATGACGTAATGACCTATGCCGAAATCAAGGCCGCTGTGACAGGTAATAAAGCCTTACTTGAAATGCTACAGGTAGAAAGAGAGTTGTTTGAGGAAAACATTCTATACCGTGATTTCCTTGATAAAACCAGTTACGCAGAGCGTAAGATTCGCAACAACAACGACACCATTAAGAACCTTTCATTGTGCCGTGTTGATGTGAACAGCGATCACGAAGCACTAATCAAGAGTGTTCAAGAGGGTCAGCTTGCGCTAACGATGCTAAACCACCGATTTGAATCTCTTGATCAGAAAGTTGCGGAAGCTCTTTATATGCATTTCTCTAACTTCCGTAAGAAATGCAAAAACTCAGGCAATGAGAAAGAGCTTACACTGGCAACCCTAGCTGATTTTGAAATCGTAGCGAGAGCGTCAACATGGGGTCAGCTTGTATTCATCAGATCAACAACAACTAAGCGTCAGTTCAACATTGACAAGAACCTGTACACCAAGGCTAAGTTACTTCCAGCAATCATCAACAGAATGAAAGCTTTCCGTCAGGACATTGAAGCACTTAGCAACCGTATTGTAGACCTTGAGAATGAGAACAATGAACTTGCTCCGGTACTAGCGGAAGAATTTGATACATCAAAACTCAACCGTTTAGAAATGCGTAAAATTGACCTGATCGCTGAACTGGCAGATGCAAGCAACGATGATACTAACAAACCATTAGAGCAAGTTGCTTAAGTCTTAACATGGGGCAATGATAATTTTATTGCCCTTTTTTTGAAATATTTTGAACTTAATAAAAGTACTGGGATCGTAGAAATGAATACCTTTATAAATTCACTTGATTTTCTTACCAATAAACGAGGTGTGAATGAGTCTAAAAACAAAGTTCTTAGCTGCTGCTCTGGCACTTAGTTGCTGTGTTCCTGGCTTATCTTTTGCCAAGACATATACCACTAACATTGATCAGCGTGATTCTATGCAAGACGCATTACCCAAGCTTTACTATAAAGCTATACTCGATCAAGTTTGTAGTGATATGCCAAGCCAGTGCCTAGCTGCACTTAAAAATCCTGATTCTGTCAGCATTACAATCATCAATCCGGTGAAATACAGCACCAAGGATAATCACTTAATCGCAACGGCCGACATTTCCATTGACGCGATCAAGGTTGACCTATCACTAGCGAATCAGACCTATCCATTAGATTACACGGTGACTATTGAAAACACGTTATTGAAAATTGGGAGCTACACGTTCCAGAAGCGGTATATTTCTAATCTGTAGATTAGATCAAAACTGACAAAGTTTGACTGTAAGGTCTTTTAACCATTATCAGATCTAGTCAATCTAAAAAATCACACCCTCGCCCACCTACCCTTGCTGTACCCATTCCTGTAAAAGTCTTTAGATCAATTGCTTTCGTGCGGTCTACGAGAAAATAGCTGTGTCACAAATGAGCAATGACTATTTTAAGGAATACCCGTATGACACTTGACGCATCACAACCAACCACTGAAACAACAAATACTACTGTTGTTGACGGTTCTATGGCTATGTCTGCTAAGGAAGCTGAACAGAAAAAAAATGAAGGCTCCCTTGAGTTTCACGACCCACGCGATTTAAGCCCTCTATCAATTAAGCACAGCGAAGACCAAGGGAACTATAGACGTAAACGCCCACAACCAGATCTGGATGAACTGAGTGACGATATCGTTGCTAAAGGTGGCATTCTTCAATCTATCGTCATTCGTCAAACTGCTGAGAACGGTCTGGAAGTCGTAGCCGGTTACGGTCGTTGGGAATGTGCGCTTAACCTTTGGGATAAATACGGATTCAAAGTACCTTGCCTAAACAAAGGCTACATTTCTGACCGTGAAGCGATTGAGATCGCTATCTCTGAGAACCTTAAGCGAACTGATGTAACGATTGGTGACCTAAGTGTTGCAGCAAGACGTTATCTATCGCTGTCAGATGGTGACCACGCCACGGCAGCAATGAAGCTAGGCATGGGTGAGAAAACCTACCGCGAGTATTTGCAGATATCAAACTGCGTTCCAGAACTAATTGATGCTCTCGATGACAACGAACAGCCAGTCTTAAAAGGTCACTGTTTAATCCTGTCTCAGTTCCCATTAGAAATTCAACAGAACACGCTTAAATCGATTCTTAATGACCCAAAGACGTATACAGTTCAATACTTGAAAGCCAAAGCTAAGAGCTTTGAATTTAAGCTGTGTGACGCACGTTTTGATACTGAAAAAGCCGGTTGTAATGATTGCCAGTACAACTCACAACAACAATTCACTATGCTCTTGGATGGTGAAGATGACGCTCGTTGCTCTAACGCTCACTGTTATCTCGATAAGCAAAACCAGTGGCTTAACGAAGTGAAGATTCCAGACTTAAAAGTAGAGTACGGAACAGTCCTAACAACTGAACAAAAGCCTATTTCTGATGTACGTTCGGTTACCGATGAAGCTCTTGGTTCAGATCAAGTTAAGAAATGCTCGAACTGTGAGAGTTGTGCTGTTTTGGTTGTTAGTAACATAGGTGACACGTTCGGTATGCACAAATCGAATTGTTGTATTGACCTTGACTGTTACACCGAACAACAAAAGGCATTTGCTAAATCTCAGGAACCAGATCCAGAAGTTGATGCAAAACCAGATGCACAAAAAACAAGTGTCGATGATATGGTTGGCAATTCTGATACAGGCACAACTGATCAAGCATCAACCTCTACTAAAGCTAAGAAAAAGGTAGCTAAATCCCCTGCTGCTCCTGCTCCAAAATTAAGCAAGAAGACGGAGCGTACCTATGCCAACATGATCCAGAAAATGGCAGGAGGTTTTGTATCTGCTCAGTTAAGTGAACAGTTTGCCTTAGCTGCTATGATTAAAGGTTTGTCAAACAGCTTGCGATTTGAGAATCAAATCAAAGAAGACATTCCGACACTTGCCCTCATGGAAAGCGAACAGTTAAAGGGAATGCTTCAACAGCTTTTAGGTTCTTTCATGGCTCAGGACGTTCCTCTTGATTCTGAAAGCACAGACCGTTCTGATTTTGATGCGAACAAAGTTCTTCGCACCATTATGACTAAGTCGCTTAGTGAAGACGATATTCGTGAACGAGCTATCGCAAGTTGGGTTCCAAATACCGATATCTGGAAACTGCATACCAAAGCTCAGATCAACATTATCTGTGATGACAGTGGCTTCCAAGCTGCATATGACAAAGTAAAAGGTTCGGCTGCATGGGCTAAGATGATGAGTAAGTCAGTTGGCGATATTTACAAAGCACTTGAAAGCTTTGAGTTTGATTGGTCAGACTATGCACCAGAGGCGTACATTGATATGGCGATCAACTATAAGAAGTGTTCATAAAGTCTATCTCCACGCTTAAATTGACTAAGCTCCCAATGGGAGCTTTTTTATTAAGTACAACACTGAAACGCAGAATAGGTTATGTATTTATCTTCATGATCAAGATGTTATCCCTACCCCTGTAAATGTAATCAGATCAATTGGATTAGTTTTTTGATTGTTACAATGATTCTACTGGCGAGAGATAAAACTATTTCAAGCTAGTAAACTTTTGTTTCAACCCAACCGACAACTTTTAGAGAGTTCAATATGAAATTTCCTTTAGGTATTTTTACTCTGGCATGTGTATTTTGCCAATGCTTAACTAACTTTGCCCATGCGAATCAACTTCCTTTTACACAGGAACTTAACGCTTCTATGCTGAACCGAGCGTCATTTGTTCTTGAACCTGTGACAAAAAACAATAAAACCAAATCCAATGACGGGGTTTTTGAAAGCAAGCTTGCTTATAAAATGGATGAAAGGCAGTCGCTTCATCAAGCGATCGAAACCGCAAATGCACTAAGCGATACTCTTTTAGACAATGCTTTCCCACTTGGCTATAACTCGAAAACACGAACAGCTCACACCGAAGTCAAAAACGACTCAGATGTCTATGTGGTTGTAATGACACAGATAAAAGAAAAAACGCTTGAAAGTGATGCTTTAGACGAGATTGCCAAGTCACGTTACTTAGCTCTGGTGAATAACTCGCTATCGTATCAGGAAGTATTAACAGCGAATCTTGCGAATAATTACACGTTCTAGATGCTAAAAAGGATATCAAAACCGCCATTTTGATATCCTCTTAACAACCGACAACAAGGAGAATTTTAAGCTCTTTGTTGTTTTTAGACTACCTTTACTTAGATCTTCGGTCAATCGAAAATCGCAAAATTCTTTCTTTACCCATCAGAAAAACCAGATCCACTGGTGCGAATTACTTGGTAATTCAATCGACAAAACCCACCTATCCCTCTGTTTTATAAGACTTATCCTCTATATTTACTTAATGCGAAAAATACATTTTTTTGGGGTAATTTTTTTAACCGATCAAGATAATTAATAGCGAACAAGCAAAAACCAAGCGACTAGGCTAGTTTTTAGCGATGTCGCTACAACGCAAGCCATATTGCTATCACTGGCACATATTTGGTACATCCATAGCGAAGTCGCTACTTTTTGTTGTACAAGGTGTCAGTTTAGGTTTATGATACTGAACATAAACACTGTTTATCCAAACAGTTAGCGTTATTTTTAAGCAATATTAGTTTAGGTGGCTGGGGTTTCTCGTTTTGATCACACTCACTCAGAAATCACCATCAGAGGAAATCTAATTTTTTAAGGGACAGCAACAATGCAAACTCAAGTACAAAATAATGTTGATCAGCTGGACGAAATGCTATTAACAACGAAATCTCAGCTTCCATTCAATGATGATGTTGAATCTGAGCAGTATTCCGAGCGCAAAGAGATCGTTTATACCCAGCAAGATATTTCTAACCTTACTGGCATCCCATTGACTAGAGTTAAAAAAGCAATTGAGGAAGCCGAAAAAGAGAATGGAGCTCCATATCTACGCCTTGCAAACTCTTGGTATCAACTTTCGCAGCAAGAAGCTATCGAACTTGTCAAAAAGTTTCATATCTTCCCTATGAGAGATTTACGTGAAACCTTTGGGACTTATGATGTTCCAGTAGTTTGTGTTCATAAAGGCAAAGGCGGCATCGGTAAAACGACAACGGCTATTGCGCTTGCGGTGAATAGTGCTACAGACATTGTTAAGGCTAAACGTACACTACTCATTGACGGTGACCCTCAAGGTTCTGTTCGCCACTTTATGTTGCATACTGATTTAATTTTGAAATCAGTAAACAGTGTTGGTTCTATCTTCAAAAAATATGCTCATCTATCCCGTGATGAACGTTTAAGCAACGGCATTCAAAAAGAGATTCGTGACCTACTGTTCGAAAACGTAATTTTCGAATCTAACGTAGATAATCTTTGGTTTACCCCAGCATTAATGTCTGACACAGGTATGCTGATCACAATTTGTGAAATTCTTGGTCAAAAAGGTAATACGTTTGATGATGCAATCACTCTATACAAAGATTTGATCATCACACCACTAAAGAATGATTTTGACATTATTTTCATTGATACAAGCCCAGCTTGCGACCCGATCACATACTCTCTGTACTACGCATCAAACTATCTGATCATTCCTACTACTGGAAGAACTCAAGACTTTAAGGCTTATCAAGAATACTTAAGCCTTTCAAAGTTGATTCTTGAACGCTGTATGCCTAGTGATTTCAAAGGTTTTCATGCAATCCGCACCCTTGTAACTAAACATCTTAAAAACAGTGAGTATGTTGTTCGTAATGCAGGTTCTATTTTGAGTAGCCCATACACCTTTAATCAGGTTGTAGAAGAAAATAAAGTTTACGAAAAAGCTTCGAAAGAGCAATTACCTATTCAGTTACTTAACTCCAAGGCTAAAGCTCATCGTGAGGCAGTATCGGCTCTTAATCAGCTTCACGTACTGATCATGAAAATGATTGAGCCAAACATTTTCCCTGAAAAAGATAAAATGCAAGCTAGTGAGGTAGCATAACATGGATTTTTTAGATGACGCTCTCGACGCTAAAGCCGAGGCAGCTAACCAGGCTGATAGCGATGGCAAAAAAGCGCACGAAAACTCAGTCCAGTTCGAGAAGTGGTTCAAAGCGTTAAAACCTGCGATTGAACAGGTAAAGCAGCGTTCTGGAAAAGCACCTGACGGTACAGATATTGAATCATTACTTGCTAAGGAGTTCGGCTTAAAGCTCGGTGGTGTAATTTCATTCCCTTTGCGTAATGGAGATGAAAAAGAATTCGATATTGTTAAGATTTCTGGCAAAGGTAATATCGAGTCCCGTACCTTTGTTCCAAAGGTAAATGGTCGAGATCAGGACGATCTTACACCTGAATCTATGAGCGACATATATTCACTGATTGCGGAAAACGGTCAGACGTTCCCTGCTATTGGCTGGATTCCTGATCCAGAATCAGGGATTATTCATGTACTTGACGGTTCTCGTAGACGCATGTGTTGTATTTTGTCTGATCAGACATTTACTGTTTACGTTGCAAAAGGCTCACTTACCAAACCAGAAGCAAAATACATTGCTGATATTTCACGATTAACTAAAGACTTGAGCTATTACGAAGAAGGTCAAGCTCTAATTGAGATCATGGAAGATAACGGATTTGTAGAAGTAAAAGAGCTTGCAGAGCATTTAGGTGAAGGCATCACAACACTTCAGCACAAAGTTAATGCAGGCCGTTTGCCTGCAACCCTGCTTCAAGCGTTCCCAAGCTACAACAGCATGAAGACAGACAACTACAAGAAGTTGCACTCTCTGACACTAAAGGTTCAAAAAACAAAGATCTCATACACTGACATCCTAGAAGCCGCTAAGAGCGCTTTTACGGAAACCCTAACTAATGACAGTCTTACAACGTCAGAACGCTATAAACAACTCGTACAGAACGTTATAGACGCATTTGATAAACTGAATAAGACTGTCAAAAAAGAAAAGCCGCAACCTGTCTCGCTACATAATTTTGATAATAAAGACAAATCGGCAACGATTTTGTCTACTAAGACCAAGACTAATATTGTCTTGACTCGCATACCGAAATCTAAGGTCGAAAAGATTCAAGAATTCATATCTAAAACACTGGCAGAACCAGACGTTTAAGATTGAACCTCGCTTTAAATAAGAAACCTAGCCCAATGGCTGGGTTTTTTTAAATTCGCAAAATTTCGCACCTCTCCATTTTCAATGTTTTACCTTATATATCATATAGTTAGATGACAGTTTGCACCTCAAATTACCACGTAATTCGCACCATCATTACCGTCACACTCCTGTCGAATGAATAACGGACCAGAATCATGGTCACATGATCAGACGGTATATAAACCGTTTTAGAATACTATTAGTTAAACAACGTAAACATCACCCAATAGGATATAAAATGGATCAGGTAGTAGCAGACATTCGAGATTTCAAACCACTAACCCTCTCTGTGGTTTTGGGTATGTGGCTATTCCCCAAAGAACGTAATGGCGAATCTGTATTGAAGTTCCAGGCACAGGATATTGCAAACACTACTGAGCGTATCCGTTTCGATGAAAAGTGTCGTGAAATGCAACCAAAACTGAAATCTTTGCTACTTGAGTTTGAGCGGAGTTATGGTCGGCCAAGCACCACAAGACTGAACACGGCTGAAAAGGTTGCTGAACACAATGCCAGATTCAAAGATTGCTTTTCTTGTTACATTAGCGTTTCTATCAACTACAAAAAGAAAACAGCATCTATCACTTTCTAAAATATTCATGCACAGATTCTTCCGAATCAACTTACAGTCCCCACATTTAAGTGGGGCATTTCTATTCAGCTAACTGATTTTCTCCAACCTTCCCCATTTTCATAAATCGCTCATATGAATGTGCTTATAGATCAGTAAAGGTAACGAGTCATATCCCTTCCTGTAAAAGTCTCATGATCAATTGGACCTGATTGCTTCACCATAAAATGGACTCAAGTTACGAAACAAACCATTTCAACACGGAGTTCAACATCATGTTAATAGCAAACATTCTAGCAACACTCGAACAAGCATCTTTATCTAAAGCCGTCATGACGGTTCAGTGTGTTAATGGCACTCCATCATTAATCTTGTCTTTTATTGCTGACGGTGCAACGGTGACTGACTCTCAGAAAGTTATGGAGCTAAGAAAAACACTAGCTCAACCCCTTGTTGTTACTGGACAGGATCTCGAAGAACAACTAGTCGGACATTTGGGGCATTCTGCTGATGAACTGATTTCAATTACCACTGATCTGAAAAAAGAACAAGGTTCCAAAGCCAAAAATCAACCTAAGCAGAAAGCGAACACAGCATCTAGCAAAGGGGCTACGGTAACTAAATCACCAGAATCGACAGCCACTGACACAGCCACTAATCAGGAATCAATTCAGACCGACCAAACACCTGCTGCTGTAGATGAACCTGCGCAAAATGCTGCACAACAGGTTTCTCAAATCTCAATGTCTGATTTTTCGCTTTAATCACCGTTTAAATACAGGAGCATTCTCCAATGGCAATTTCAACTCTTCCTCGTAAATTTATGATCGGGACTCTGGTTCTTGACGACCCAAGCCAAAGTCTCACCCAACCTTTGGATATTAATGAGGTGCATAGAATTCACGCTCAACAGTATCCGCAAGTTCGACACACCCATATCTGGAATGAAGATGGTGAAATCACCGACCATGATGGTGAACAAGTCATTATGTTTAAGTACAACCTACCGCCTGTTTCGGTAAACGGATAATTTAAATCTTTAGGGGTCAGTATGAGCGATAATTTATCAAACGTTACTGCATTGCTTGCACAAATTGGGGAGCATCATGCTACCCCTAAATTCAAACGTACAATGGCTGAGAACAAAGACAAAGAGATTAAGCGTTTAATAGGCGACAATTTTCCTGTTCCAATGAACACTCAGAACACAGCCAATAAACTTGGATCTATCAGATTGAAGCGGTTTAAGGCAACAAGCGAGTTTATCCCCCCATTTATTTGAGATTAGAATTCATGCTACCGACTCAAAACATACACAGCTTAAATTGCTTTGCGACTTATGATAGCCGCATGGATAATTTGAATAAAAATGTTTTCAACAACCCATACAGTTATGACTCAATTTCAAAAGCTTTTGACGTGTATTATGACCTAAGTAACAACGCGAACTTGAAGCATCTGAATGAGTTGATTGAGCTTGCTGTTAATGGTGTCGGACATCATAGCCAAATCATATTAAATGGTCTTATTAACGAGATTTCTGATCCAATCAGGTATGTTCGTTGGGCGAATTTGTTGGTGATTGATGTTTCTAAGTATCTGGTTAAATGGTATCAGTCCCAACTAAAACAATTCAGCACAGTAAATACTCGCTATAGTGTGTTTGATACTGCAATCGATCTAACTTTGGATAATGCATCACATTCGATTCCTGATACCGAGTTTGAGCTATACAGCTACCGTACCGTTCGTTTTAATTCACCAGAGAAAATGTTCATTGAGATCAAGGTAAACAAACTGCGTGATACCTTTAAAAATGCTTTGCAGCAATTGGCATATCTTCTTGGCAACTTAAATATCGGCTTTACGAATCTCATGGCTGACCCAATCACAGATGAATGTTTGTATCAATTGACACCAAGCATTCATGCAGAAACCATTAGCCTCGAAGATGCAGAGAGAATACTTGGGATACTTGTACCTAACGGTATCGGGAATGGCTTCGACATTGAGGATATGTATCAGGAAGATTGGCAAGAAGTCTATCTTGAATTGTTTGATAGCAATGATCAGCTTAATCGGTCAGATAATGATATAGACTTTCTAGAGTTAAGTGATCATGAATTCAGGACAAGTGTAGAACAGGTTCTGGCTAAGATTTCATTCAATAAGAATGTAAACCAAGCTTGTGAACTAAAGAATGAATTGGATGATTCATGCGAACAAACCATTCACCGAATCATAGAAGTTTGTTCCAATGAAAAAGACCTTAATGACATCGAGTTCTCGGTACTTACTGTATTGAAGAAATTGGATATGAACATTGACGATATTCAGTTCGTATTTGAAACTACTATTAACGAAGCTCACCAAGCAACTGCTAACGTTCTGTATTTCACGAACCATGAATCTTATGATGCTTCTTGTGAACTGGCTAATACCTGTCACAGAGAATCACACCTATCTAACTTAGACAGATACACAACTCTTATTAACGCCAGCGAAGTTAAAGACTTTATCAAAACACTTGCGTTTATTCATGCCTTTTGGACTGACATTAACGTGCTTACCAGTTCTTGTCACGAAAGCTACTAAACTATCTCCTTTCACAATCAGGTCATCGTAGTTAACGCTCGGTGACCTTTTTTAATATCTGGTATTCGTAACTGTCATCTGATCACTTGCTTAAGGTAGGCAGAGCTTAAAATAGGAATATAGATATTAGGAACCAGTCATTTGAGGTTAGTTATTATGGATTTCGCCACACCAACAGCAAAATGCAATTCATCAGAACGTTCAGCAAAAGCCAAGAAACTCGAATTTAAATTTGGACTTGTTGTTACTAATGTTGGCATTACGCGCCATGACATTAATAAAGATGGAATGTTGATGGATGGAGTTTGGCTTGATGAAGAATCTACTATTGTAACCCTTGAAAACATTCTGAACAAAGCACAGACCTCTTTAACTAACGAAAAGGAAAAGGACGGGATACAGATCACTCCTGCGAATGTTCTGTACGAAGACAGTTCCATGCTTGTTTGGTACGTAGACCAAAGGATTTGTCATCAATGGTACTTATCTGGTCAAAAGATGCTGATGAACGTTCCTCACCCTCGTATTTTATTTATTGCAGCGAAAGACAAGCGTTACATGGGGCTAGTTGCCATCCCTAAAGGCACTGACCGCCCTACTGCTGAAACCCCTGTGTATCACTGTCCAGTAGCCAATGTTTATATTGACTGCCATATGTGCATAGGGTCAGCTCCGTACCCAACAGAGGTTAGCTATAAAACTATGGCTGATGTTGAAGACGTAATTTTCAAATCTCAATATTCCGGTTTTAAATTTGACTCTATGAAGTCTGGTGACAATTTTGAAAATTTTGAAAAACTTCAAAATAAACCGGAGTTTCCTGACGAACTATTGAAATCGGCTCCCGATGTTGCAACGAATGTAGGCGAATACATTCAAGTTATTAAAGACCGTCTTGCACGTTAATACAGGAAATATCCAGATGAATTCAGTACCAACCCAATCGCTTGCTCAAATGTCTGTCTACAGTCAGCTACTGCAAACTGGCTTTTTAGATTGGCAGGACTTGGCTGAGAAAAATGTAGGCTTTGACTTTTCATTGGTTTCTTCTTCTGTAAAAAAGCAGGTCGAGTTCTTGATGGAGTTAGTATCAATGGGAGCTTGCACACACCCTATTCTTCTGGACTTATTCTTAGATCATGACTTCACCGATCCACTAAAGACTAAGCGAATTCTTGATTGTACTGTTCGGTCAGTTAGTCGGTATTGCTCTCAGTTATTCGACAATACAAAGCGTTCTGTGATGCTACCGGAGTATGCAGACCATGTTCCCATCTTCCCAATCGCAATGGATTTAAGAGTTGGGGAGTGTGAGTTCACACACGATATCAAAGAATCTTTTTACGGTGCTCGATTCGACTCTCAGGCAATAAACTGGATCAACATTGATACGACATATTTGTCTGAACCTTTTGTTGTTTGGCTTAACAGATTTCTTGAAACATTGGAATTCAAACGTGATTCATTTGAATTTGGCACCTCCACTTTGCAGCGTAACAGTGAAATGGCATATGGTGAATTATGTCCTCGCAAGGGTGATTTGTACCCCGAACGCTTGGGAGAGATTTACCAGTATCTGATTGGTATCGAGGAATCAAACTATGATCTTGAAGTCGCTTTCAAGTTACTGGTTAAAGCTACTAACCTAAAGAATGCCAAAAAACGCAAAAAGGACGAATATAAAACTGAAATCCTCAGTAATGACAACTATTGTGGATATTTGGAAGACTACGACCAGTTAAAACGATTTGTATCCTCAATGTATATTCCTGAATTACTTGAGTGCAAAGAAACGTCTTACAAAAACAAGGCGTTCTGGCAATCATTAAGTGAATTGAGCCTATTCGACTCTCTTACCAATTTGTTCAATTCGGTACCAACCCCAAGTAATGAATTGGAAGAAAAACTACAGGCATATCTGCTTGGTATCAAACCATCAATCCGTTTGATCAGGGATGAATATGTTTGTCATTATGACGAAAACTGTTTAGGGCATGAGTTCTTTGTTTCACTCGTATCAGACAAAACAAAAGAATACATAAATGAAGTTGTCGATGAAGAAGCTCAATCAAACATGCAAGAGGGCGTAAGTTCATGGGGCTATATTGACAAGACAAAGGACGTTCTTCCTTTCATAAAATATCGAGCTTGGTTAGATGGTGTATTGGAGACTCTAATGAAAATTACAGAGCCACTAGACACAATAGAAATTGGAGCTGATTAGGCTATTCACTTCCTGTTCTTTGCTTCGATCAATTGCTTCTTCGGGGTTCTTGCGACAATACGTCAACAGACAATTTATTAATAACGGTAAAGTTATGACAGCAACCAGCACTCTCACACAGATTAATACGACTCAAGCTCTACTTGGTATATCCAAACCTGTAGAGGTTATCCTTGTAGGAGCAGGAGGAACCGGTAGCGCAGTGTTGTCGATGTTATTTCAACTACACACCACCTTGGTGAAGCTTGGTGGAAATGGACTGAATATTACTGTTTATGACCCTAAGCGAGTTACGGAGCCAAACGTGGGTAGACAGGCGTTCTGGTCGAACCTTGATGTTGGGCATTACAAAGCAAGTTTACTCGTAAACCGCTTTAATCAATTCGGTGAAGTTAATTGGAAAGCTGTTTGTGGTAAGTACGATAGTAATGCTAAAGCTTGTGACTTACTGATCACTACTGTTGATTCAGCATCAGCGCGAGTAGAAATTGGAAAGACTCTAAAAAAGGTGGGAAGAAAAGATAACTACTGGATGGATCTGGGAAATTCTAAAGAGTCGGGGCAATGCGTTATCGGGTCACAACTTGATGGTGATGGCATTAATACACTTCCATCGCCTTACCAATTATTCGGAAATCAATGGGCTACGATTGATGAAAGTAAGATTTCCACACCTAGCTGTAGTACACAAGAAGCCATTTCAAAACAGAGCTTTGGCGTTAACCAGACCTTGGCAACCTTATCTATCTCTATGATTCTATATCCATTGATGCGTACTGGCTCTTTGGAGAACTTCGGGTTTATGTTCAACTTAAAAACAATGGAGACATTCCCGTTCAAGGTAGACAAAAACGTGTGGGCTATGTACGGCTTTTCGCCCGAAGTTGAAGCAGCGTAAGTTATACTAAACATAGTCGGCTCTTGAAGTCGGCTTTTTTTTATTTATAGCCGTTCCGTGTACGGTCCTATGATCAATTGGAATACAATCTTCAAAGTTAGAATGGTCACACATGCAGTTAAATTCATCAATGACAATAGGAGGGCAGTATGTACACAAGAAACATTAAACAACCTATGCACCATACTTTTCTCGAAAGTGTTGGGCTAATTAACCAAAACTGGAGTTTAACTTTGATTAAACAAAAAAATAATTAGTTCTCTACGCTAGGGCTTCTTTTCATAGCTGCGTAGTAGAACGCAGTCTTATGTAGGAGGTTCCTATGTTGTCTTTATTAGACTCATTGGTGTCTTTGCTTTCAACTACCGACTCGGTATTAACCGTTGTTAGTGTTGCATTGCTTTTGCGAGTTCGTGTATCAGTTTCTGTTTCGCGAACTACCCGTTCTGATACTCGCGTATCTGTCACTTTACGCTTGTAACGCAGTGGGCAATTTCGAGATATAATTGCCCACTGCTTGTTCCATATCTTATATCCATTCTTTCCACACAGACTAATCACCACGCCAATATTTTCTATCTGCATTCTTACCCACAGCTTATTCACGAAAATACTGGATAAGTAAAAAATTTGTAACATGATCAATCAATTGAGATATTAATATTCACCATTCCTTGCACAATCTCATGATCAATTATTTAGATATGGTCAATGGGATAATAGCCACAAGGACTATGAACTAGGACATATTGGCGGTAACAACATGCAACAGACTCAAATCAACTTAGACAATTCGGTTAATCAGTTATTCCTATACTCTAATAAGGGAAAACCATTAAGCGACAATGCAGTTAAAAAGCGCGTCACTGGTTGGTTTAATCTACTGTGTGAGCTTACTGACCAGGAGTGGCTTGATGATGTAGCAGAAGATTGGGAGCAGAAGCTCGAATCTCACGGCCTTTACAGCCCAGAGATCAGTTTTGAAGGGCTAGATTGCAAACCAGAGGGTAGTGCATCTATTCGATCCGCGAGCATTTGTTTAGCTACATGGATTCAATCTGCCGGTCTTGAAGCCCAATATTCTCACGAACTCGCTCTGGCACAAAAGGGGACTCTTAAGGCTAAAATTGCGGTCCTAAACCACCAGTCGTTTGATGAACACTCAACTACAGTGCAAATCCTGAATGAATCAGAGCAAAGTATTCTTAATTCAACATTTGAATTGGAAATTGAGTTAAAGAAATTGCTACGCAGTTTTAACCGCGACATTTTCAAAGATTTGAAAAGCAAATTTGAATTGGTTACATCAACTGACTTTATGGAAAGCTTTATTAATGACAATGGCTTAACTAAAGCCGAGTTGGAAAGCTACATCAATTAGAGGGACAGATGATGATTACAAATACTCTAAATTCAGCAAGGCCAGCGTCTACCCTGGCAGAACACTTTATGTTGAAAAATGCGAACGTTATTGATGAAACAGAAGCCAGTGAGGTCCTTGATCAAGTCGAGAGTCTTCCTTATGGCCGCGGAAATGTAAATGAAAGACTTGAAATTGGAGTAGGGGATAGACAGCCATTCTACAATGTAGTCAAGTTCCGTGATGAAAGCATTCTTACAGCAATTCCAGACAATGCGGGAATCAATCATCTCGTTGCGCTTAAAGAAACAAAGCACATGATCAATGCGCGCTACTTTCGTGATGAATTTATGCGTCAGTGCATGACAAATAAGCCATTTATTTGTGAGTCCGAGGTTCCAACAATGTCTGAAACCGAACGAGAAGACGCAGTAGAGGCTGTGTTAGATCGAGCTGAGAAAGCTCTTGGTAGTGACAGTGATCTTTATCGTTTACTAAATCTGGCTTTGGTACAATGTATGGAGTCTGAGCATCAAGCTCAATTTGCAACTCAGGCCAAAGCTCTAGGACTTATCTAGACCGCATACTGGCATGATACTAGAAAAATGTGACTTAACCCTAATTTTCTTTAAATTATAGCCCCATCACAAAATTAACCGTAAATTACTTTAAATTTACGGTTAGCCCCAACTCATCAACCGTAAATTTCATTAAATTTTCCGTTAGGCACAGCTAATTAACCGTAAATTTGATTAAATTTACAGTTGAAATCAGGTTGAAGCAAAATTCTCAATGAGATTTACGCGTCATGATCACTTTTTAACCTAGAACACCATAAGCACTCTGACTTTGAATGCTGTATACAACTGCCACTCTCGGGGTGCTTTACGCAATAAACCAACCGTAAATTTTATTGAATTTATGGTTAACTAGAAACGCCAACCGTAAATTTCATTGAATTTACGGTTGGAACGTAGCGATTAACCGTAAATTTTGCTAAATTAACGGTTGAGCACAGTTAAGCGACCCTAAATTTTTTGAAATTTACGGTTAACACATTACGTGTAGTGCTATTCTTCTGGTAAGAAGGCACCAAGTAGAGTGAAACGCACTCATGCTCAGGTTCATGCAGCTAAATAGCTAAAGTGTTCTGGTCTTGATTGTTGTTTGTTCACCGACGCACAAACGAATACTTGCTATCCGGTATTTTTGCGTAGGGTCTCAGCTAAGTCTTAGGCTGAGTGATAAGAGGTCGCTAAAGTAACATAGGTTTTTTTGAGGATCAATAATGGATCAATATCCAGTATCAGACATTGGCGAGTGGATGCTCGTAGACACAGAAGATGAAATGAGCATCGATATCAGTGTTTCTAGTAAATGCTTACCGATCAAGGTTGTTAGTACACTTTTTGACGCATTGTTTCTTGACGGGAATGTGAATAAGAAAATCGCTCAAGATCTAACTAATCAGGACAGAGTGACTGATGTCATTACTGGCGGTGCAATTTACGGTACAGAAATTCAGAAGCCGTGGTTCAACTCAAACCGCCCTTTTGCTTCCATCGCTGCAGATGTTTATGGCTCAATAGTCGATACCAGTGATCGTCATGTCCTTGATAGCATTATTGCGATTGGTAAAATGCTGCCACAAGAATTGGTGCGGAACCAAACTCTTGGAAACGTCATTGAGTATTACGTTACATTGGAAAACAAGCGTAACCCAGGCTCCTTCAATTTCGACCACTCCTTCTCATGCTCAGAGACCAAGGCGAAGTTCAACGAGTACGTGTTTAGCAACAACTACTTTTACTACTGTGTTGACATCGACAAGTTGTTTCCACTTATACCGATAGCTAATAACAATCCAAACCGATCCACATTCAGAAAAAGATTAAACCGCCTAGGTTTAACTGAGTTTCGTTTGAAGTTTTTGAATGAAGATGGAGAGGACGTATATCCTGGTACAGAGCCAAAATTTAAGCTTCTAGAAAACTTTTACTATCCTTTCACCAATTTAGCTGGCCGTGAAAGACAGAGAAATCAGTTAAAAAGTGATTTCTATACTCATTTAATTGTTGGTGTCGGGGCAGGGTACATAAAATCGTTACGTATGGACTCAACAGTTAACCGCAAGAAGTTTATTAGTACTTTTGCAGGACTAACCAACAAAGGTAACTTGCTCGACTTTGTAAAATGGCTACACAGTAACAAAACCTCATTTATTGTGAAGAAATCCATTAAATCTTTCATAAGAGAGTACTATCAAACAAAGGCTTATCAAGGAACTGAGTATATTACCAGTAAAGTAAATAGCACTTTACGCGAGTTCGCATCACCTGGCTCTAGGGAGATCATTGAGGATTGTTTAAATTGCCGAATCAAGCTTATTTACAATGATCGTGGTAATAAGATCACTGATGTGAGTTTAGAGCCTAGAGAAAATATTGGGGTTTTGAATGACTAGTCCATATGTTGTCCCTTTTTCATTTGCAAAGGCAAAAGAGAACACTCGAGAGAAAGTAATTGAAGAAATCTTTGTAGGCTTGGGTAAAGGTGAATTCGGATTTTTACTCGGCCCACCTAACTTGGGCAAGTCAAACTTAAGCCTTTCATTATGTTATGAAGCTGTTACTGCGACAAGAATTATTGGTTTAATACCTGATCATGCGAAGCCTAAGAAAGTTTTGTACGTTCCTTATGAGGATAAATTAGCCAATACGAATACTCGAATTACTTCGCACAGTTCTGTTTTATCAGAAACGCAGTGTCAGCTTATTGAAGAAAACTTCGCTTATTACAATAATTTCTCTCCCTTATTGGGTGTTTTTGGAAATCAACCTAAAGCAGAAGATCTGTACCAACCAGTAAAGGACTTGATCGAAGCAGCTAAGGATTTTGATTTGGTAGTTCTCGATACAGCACGAGGTCTTTTAGGTTCATGGGATGAAGTTAAGGGAGATTCCTTGTTCCGTCAAACAATGAACGATATTGCTTCAAAGGGCGATGTGGCTATCCTGATAAATCACCACTTAACAAAAGTTCAATCTGGGAATCTTGATGAGGTCAACTCTACTGGCGGTTCGGGATTATCTACATCCCAATCCGAATCAAAGTTCCATATTTTTTTATATACGGACAAGCCCAAAGCTCATGAGAAAACAGGGCAACTTCGCTTAAAACACACAAAATACAATTATATCAAACCAGATAAGGCATTTACATCAGCTAACCCAATTACGATCAGCAAACATGATAACTTACTAATCAATGCAAATGTCTTTGAAAAAGAAGATACGATCATAGAACCATCAACTGCTCAGAAAACTATGCTTCGTGATCGTTTCGTAAGCAGGATGCAAGATGAAGTAGGTGATGTAGAGGTCGATGAAGAAGTAATGAACAACGTTCTTACAGAGGCTTCAAAAAAGCCAACAGTTGTTGACTCTGATATCTTTGATGTTGTCTTTATGGGTGAGGAAAACCGGTAGTAGGCGGCAAATTCCAACCGTAAATTTTGCAAAATTTACGGTTGATTTAAAGAAATTTTCTCTTAACCAACCCAAAATATCTTTAAATTTTCGGTTAATTTAATGCTTTTTACGGTTAATTTGAACTCATTTACGGTTAACAACCGAAAATAGGGTTAAATTTACGGTTAAAATCCCCTTCTCTATAGATCTTATTTATACGTAAGTATAAATAAGATCAGATCTATAATAATTACCCTTCACTGCGTCTACGCAGCTCGTGTGAATCAGTAAAAAAAAATCATGTCTATAGGACATAATTTTTTCTTACTGATTTTATTTTTCAGATCAACCTTTAGATTTTGATCCACTCAATGATCTTCGATCTTGCTGTAAGATCGAGAGTGGTTTTGTAGGTTTTTATCGAATGTGATTTCATAGTACCTAATATGTTTAATTGGTCGTTATAAATTGTAATAAGATCAATTAGAAAAAGGTGGTGTTTTGGATAATTGACTCAGTAAGTCAACTTGTTGGGTTAAGTTATGAAAATCACATTTAACGATGCTAGCGTATTAGGGTTCTTTCTATCACACCCTTGTTCTGTGACGGAAAGGAAAGCAATGACAGGTAAAGAGTTTACTCGATGTATTCTGTTTGGTGTTAAGAAACATGGTGTTGCTGTGCTAGGTTGCAATCATGATTCAAGTTTTGAACGTATAATTCCTAATAATTTTTTTGATGCTAATACTGTACAAGAGGGTTGTGTCGCTGTTTTAGCGGATAAGTTAATGTCATTTATTAAAACATACGGCAAGCAACCAGTTACGTTTGAATTAGTTGATAATCTGCTTCATGTTAAGTCAGGTCGCTCAAGAGTCAGAATAGAGACTTATCCGGCAGAGGGTTACCCCCAACCGACATTGAACCTTGTAGAGTCGAAGAATTTCTCGTTAAACCTTGATGTATTGCAAGAGGGGTTGAAACTCGTTAGAAATTGTATGCCTACTAATCATTCTATGGCTTGTCTCAACGGGATTCGAGTTCAATTCAATTGTGGAAAGCTATCATTTATTGCTACGGATTGTCATAGATTGAGCGTTTATCAACGTATTGTTGATGTTTCTTCTGACCCTGAATTAGCCAACTTGAAGTTTGGGTTTACTATTCCAGTTCTTGCAGTTAATAAACTAGTTTCTCTCACCTCAGAGTCAAAAGAGGGCACTATTTCTGTCTCTAGTTCTGCTTTCTCTTATCGAGTTTCATCGCTTGTTTTTCAGTCTAAGTTAATCGATGATTCTCGTTATCCAGAAATTGAAAAGATGATTCCGAAAGAACATGCAGGTCACTTTTGCTTTGAAAAGAGGGAGCTAACAAATCTACTTGAAAGAATGCGTATTGCAGTAGGCTCAACAAATCAGTCGTCTGGTAAAGTTCCAAGAGCTGAATTCACATTTAACAACTCAGGCCTAGTTAATGTTATTGGAGGACAATCTAACCACCCTGATGCAGAAGATGAAATCGTTCCAGTTGAGTTTGTTTACTCTAGCCCAGAGGAAGTTTCATCTGCGATGAACTATTTCCTACTAATGAATTCGATCTCAGGTATCCAAGATGACAAAGTTCGTATTACGATAGCTCCTATCCAGAACCAAGGGGTAATAGCAAATTACTTTATAATTCAACCATTCGCGCAAAAGCCTTACGTTCATTTTTTCATGAATTTACCTGTACGTTAGAGCAAGCATCACAATATGCACTGAACCGGAGTTACTCTCCGGTTTTATTATATGTGCGTTCATACCCATTAATCTCATGCAGGAGAGCCTGTAAGACGTTTTCCTGCCATTTGATGCCTCCCACTATAACCAGGTCGTAAAAACCTCTCAGAATGCTTCTGAGGCGTTGGGTGTAAGCTTTTCAATTGGTATTGATTGTGTTTCATGAGCAACTTTTCCCTCAAGGATACGAACTTTCAGTTGTATTCGATTGTCTGAAAACGTTTTGTCAGATTTAAGTTTGAGTATTCGCACCGATTTTCTAATCATGTTTTCATTTATTATTCAATTAGATAGGTTGTATTTGAGAAATCAAATTACTTGGTAATTCGCACCGTCACACATTGTTTAACGCAATAAAAACGGGCTATTCCAAAGATGTTTTACCCTTAGATATAGCCCGATTAGTGATTAGGTTTAGTCTTATAGCTGTTTAAACGTTTAGTTCCTCAATGCTTTTAATGTTTGAGGAATTGTCAAAGAATGTAACAGTGAAATTGATTTTATCGGACGATTCCATTTCTTCATCATCGCTTTCCAGATATACAGGAATTGTCCAGACATTATCGTTACACTCCCAATTACCGAGGTCTTTTACAACAAGCGGCTTAAAGTCGTAATGTTCAAGTTCATGCTGCGCCACTAGTCGTTGAGAGTCGTTAAGTTCTTCACTGTAGCTATCTCCAACATCAAGGCTTAAACCGTTATGTTTTTGCTCTGTAATTTGTATTGGCTCCCAGAACAATTGGTCATCATTTAGTTCTGGGATCACAGAAAGCTTAGAATAACCATCACTAACTACGTGAAGAATGTTTTCATCTGAGTTTATCCCAAGCGAAATTGCAGGATAACCATCACGAATCTCAATAACGCCACTCATACCAAGAGGTGTAACCCCACTTAAATTTGGGTTAAGTAAGCAGGAATTAGTAATCATAAATTCCAATTGGCAAGTATCTGGACGCTGCTTTAACTCGATACTGTATTGTTTGCGCTGCTCTGGTTTTAGATCGTTAATAGTTTTGTCTTCGCCTAAACGCCAGTCCTTTATTTGGCTTGAAAGTAAGGTGATACGATCATCGTTATTTTTATTTACCAACGACAAATGGTGTTCCAGTTTCTGCCGTAAGTTGCTGTGATCAGCTTGTTTTATTCCTGTTATTGGCTTATCACCTATTGCTGCTAATAGGGTTTTTGTTTCAATTGGGGATAACTGTAAATTTGTCATAGTGAATTCCTTAAAAGGGAAGTAAAAAGCCTATTCAGATCAATTCCGAACAGGCTTAGTTTGTGAGGTTTGATTTATTTAATTTCGATTTCAGTATTGCTTGGGAAGTGTTTGTAGTACTCATTGCCCTCGCTTTCTAGATCTGGTTCCCAAAGGCGACCGTTGTATGAAAAGATGCCGATCAATTCGCCATTGGCATTGTATACGTCACCACCAAGAGAGTTACTGCCACCAAGACCATTCTCGGTAATGTAATTTCGCCAGATTTTTTTTGCGGCTTTTAGGCTGTCTGCGTCTAAGGTTTTTTCTTCAACAATTCGGAAGTAATTATCTAATATACCCACCCTAAGTGAGAATTTAGCCTGTGATGGTACATCAGGCAGCTCTTCTTGAGCTTCTTCCCATGCTGTCAGCACATCACTCATTTCGTGTTGTTTGAGGTGTTCTTGAGCAATTACAGCCATATCAAAATAGAGTCGTACTTTCGGATTCAAATGATTATGAACCATCAAGGCTGTTTGTATTTCGAAACCGGCAGCTTTTGCCAACTCAACAGCCAATTCTTGTGTCTGCTTGTAAATCTCTAGGTCGGTCATAATCTTTCTCTCTTAATGTAGGACTTTGGTAATAGCGAATTGCTCCGCTCCGTGTAGTTCCGCTAGTTTTCGCTGAATTTGCATGACCTGTGGCATCAGCTTTCGCATTTCTTCCTGAACGTGCTTTTCTTGAAAATTTTTCATCGCGGTTACCATGCAAATGATGCTTTGTTGTTTGATTGCATCACTCTCAATTTCGGTTAGAGCTTCATAGAACACTTGAGCTTGAATGCTGCTTGCATCTTCCAGGTCTTCGAGACTCAGTGAATCTATGTGTTGACTGATCATGAAGTTGCGGAAAATGTTTTGTAATTGCTGAAATGAAATTACGGTATCCATTAGCTACCTCGCTATTTCTGTCAAAGTGATATTTGTACTGATTTTAACGAGAGGTGAACCGATGCAATGTGTTGTGTATTTAGATCAGAACTCAGGGGGAAGAAAAAGGCCGGCATTCACCGACCTAGATAATTGTTTCTTAGTTGCGTGAGGTTTACATACCAAGTGCTAGTGATTGGGTGCTATGCCCCCGAATAAGGTGTTCTTTTACACTCTTTATGATCTCTTGATAGTGCGACCTGTGAACAGCTTGACCGATTTGTTCACTGGCAATATCAGCACTAACACAATTCAATTTAAAATCTTCCATTCCCATCACTTCTTTGATTAATGCTTCACTCGGCCACAGAACTGTATCCGGATCAGGCATTACTACAACACTGTCAGCAGCCATTCTGGATTGACTCTTAAGGATGCAAGGTACTTTTGTTGAATCCGGTGTGATAGGTCGTAAACGATGATTCTTAGTTAATCCCTTTTGCATGGCACTGTTTTCAGTAACATCACGTAGAGAGGGGAGGTGTTTCGTAATTAATCTCTCCCACAGAGATTCATTGCGAGCAACATTAGTTGTTGGCCAGCTAAACGGTGTGTCTCGCAAGATGGTAGCAAAATGGAAATAGCGTGGGCGATTACCGTCATAGCCATGCTCTGAAGGGTTAATTTCACATTCATACGTTTGGTAACCCATTCGTCTCAAAGCAGTATTCCAATTCGTCTCAAAGCAGTATTCCAAAGCTTGCCAATAGCTGAACGGCCAAAGGAAACAACTTGTTCAAGCAGTACCGAGGTAAAATTCATACGCTCTATCAACTTTAATGCAGGGTAAATCATGTCAATTCCAGTACTCAGATCATCCAATGATTTTTCTCTTAAGCTTCCAGATTTTGCAGCACTAAAATCATCACATGATAATGAAATCGTTAAGAGGTTCGATTGGTTGTGCTTCATGACTTCAGCAATGTGGTCAGGATTCATTTCATAAATATCTTCATTAAAAAGTGCCTTAACAGGGACATTTTCAATGAATGTGAGAGCACCTGACTCGGTTAAGTCTCGACCTGCCGACACATCTCGTTTCTCATTAGGTCTGTACTCGACAACCCCGTTTAACTCGAACCCCTCTTTATGCGCAGCACTGGCATCTACGCCAGAAGAACAGACAGAGAACGCTGTAAGGGGCGTACTGGATCGTAGAAACGCTGACACACGTTCAATTAGCCGATTTACTACCGGTTTCACAGTGATTTTGTTTTGTTCAAAGATCACAAGTACTTTCTTAGTGAACTTGGGGAGAGCTTTGTCGAGTAGCTTTTGTGAACTGGTTTCAGTCAACGTTTCCATAAAGGGGTTATTTCTACGTCTTTTGTATGTTCTTGAATAGACTTGCTTTGGCTTTGCCGCAAGAACTGATGCCGGTTCAATAGTAAACCCCTCACCATCCCCTATTAGGCGTTCCTCGACCTTCATGCCTTTCTCAAATGAGAATAGAGGCAACCAGTTAGAGCTAATGGTTAACTTTCGTTTACCATCAGCAGAAAATTTGAGTGATAACTCCTTCGTTGCCACTTCTGGCACATTCACCTTTACCAATACTTGTTCTTTCATCTTAGATATTCCTTCACTTCTGATCTGATTTTCATTCTTCGTCAACGTGGCTAAATGCAGGGTGTTTTGATGAAGCAAAATCAAACATAACTTGCGGTTGCCCCTCAAAGTTATGGTCAGTTTCATCACCGTCAGAGAAGCCTTTTTCTTCGAGCTTTCTTTGCTCGTTTGGATCAGATACCAGTAAGGCATCTTCGCTTAGTACTTCTTTAATCAGTTTCTTTTGTTCTGGTGTTATAAATACAAGTCTTGTCATGGTTGTAATTCCATATTGATATTCGGTTAGGCCGCAGACACACCGCTTAGTAAGTTGTCAAAATTCAGAGTGAGTTGATTTGATACTTGAGCAGCTTTGTCAAAGGCATCATTTACCTTTGCTTTAAGTTCTATCTTTGGTTCAACAAGACGCTTAAGAGACAGGCCTAAGTAGTAAAAAATCGATTTGGATACCAGACCAGACAGCCCGTTACCTAAGATTTTTTGAGCGTGGCCGACAACTGTCCCAGCTACAAATTCTTCGGGAATTTCTTTGATACGGCAATGTTCGATTTCACTAACTTGACGATATAAATCTTTGGTCGGATGTTTGATCAATGGGTCCGATGTTCCTGCTTTCTGATACAACGCCCTTAAAGTTGCAATATAGGTCGATTCTGGCGTGAAGATTTGCATCTTAAATCCATTGCCTTTGGCTTCATGTTTTTTTTGTTCTTTTTTCAAATGGTCATAAGGCTTCCAAACCTCGGATTCAGGCGAAACATAATCAAGGACTTCGGCTAATGTCTGTCTTGGTTTAGAAACGGATTCAACATCGTCTAGGTCAAAATCAAGGTCTAGGTTTCGAGATTGAGCAACTACATACATTCGCTCACGAGTTTCGAGTGAGAATCCCTCTTTGTGGCTATCAATCTCTCGAAGTTGGAACTTATATCCAAATTGGGTTAGCAGGGCTGCTAAGACATGCCAGCTTGCTAAATGCTTCCACTCCGGCACGTTTTCTATAAAAAGAATAGATGGTTGGCAATGCTCTAAGATTTTGCTGTAGTAAAACACAAGGTGAGCGGTCTGGTCTGTTTCGAGCTTGTTTCCCTTTTTGGCTTTTGCGCACCTTGCTGCGTCTGTGCATGGCGCGGTAATGGTTAGGATATCCACTTTTGGCAGCATCTTTGGATCAATCAGGCTTATATCTGAATTGATCAGTACAGAACAATCATCGAATACATGCTTTACATTGGTAGCAAGATTTTCGATCGCTTGGTCGTAATTATCTAAGGCAAAACGAACCACTGACGATAAGCCAGCAAGTTTGAATCCATCATGCGACATAATCGTCTGAGTACCACCACCGGCAAATAAGTCTGCTTTTTCAAGCGGAATACCTTTCTTTAGGCGATCAATCATTCTGCTTTCGCGCTCTTGGATTCGTTCTTCTAACACATCGTGTTTAACGGTGATCTTTAAAACACCACGTTGCATTACAATCTTTAAAACTTGGTCTGGTTTATAGGTTTTTAGTATCTCTGAGTTACTTTCATTTATTTCGATTAAACCGGCCTTTGCACCCGAATAACGATTAACTTTGCTTGATACACTTCTTAATGTGCGGTCACTGCGTTTAGCTTCAACTGGTACAGATACAGCAACGATTGTTTCACCATCGTCTTGGTCTTCAATCTGGATAGTTTCACCTGCTTTGAAGTAGTTCAGGATTTCTTTGCCTTCCAGCCAAATTCTGTTCTTTACTCCAGCTTTTTTACTTGTGACGCGGTTAACTGGTCGTTGTATTAAAAGAGTCATTGGTTGCACCTCGCAGGGTATACAATTCGTTCGGTATATTGCCTATTTTATTCGTCGGTACTCAAATTCAATGGGAAATGCAATCAGATCAAAGAGGTATAGAGCTTGTGTGTCGGATGTCACCTACAACTATTTTATGAGCGAAGGCAGCTATTTGTTCTCACCTGATCAGATTTGGGGATATTAGCCATATATCAATAACTTACAGGTTGTCTTAAGCTCAAATTACCAAGTAATTCGCACCAATCTTGTGTACAGAGATAAGATCAATTAGTTCTAAATGGTCCCGTATATTATTGGGATATATGAACTTTGATTAACTAAAGGTATTGTCGATATGACCAATCCAAACAAAGATAATCTGTTTAACAAGCAGAGTAGCAATGAACCATTTTCCTCTCGTTATAAAGAGAAGGCGTATCCTCAATATCTTTCGGCAAAAGATTATTATGGAACTTTATGCCCACAGGCAGCAAAGAAGGTAGTTGATTTACTGGATGGTTCTAACTGGCTGTTGGCTCCTGCCTTAGAGGGCTGTTTTGAAACCAAAGCGGTTGCCTTAGAATTCATCGACACTTTTCCCGGCGTACCACTTCACATGCTTTTACCGAACGATACGGATGAGGTTGTTGCTGTCGCTGTTAAGACCGAAGAAGGGAAACTATTTATTCAGGATGATGACAACAATTATTCTCCACAGCTAGTTCCACATTTTAATGATTTAATCCGCATGGCAACTGAGTTCGGTAACACTTACTTAGCTGACATTCATGATAACCAGGACGGAAAGGAAAGAGCCAAAGTATATGAGTTTGCACCGAAGAACCTGATTGCTGAACAAGATGGATATTTGGGCCCTGAAGACGCTAAAACTATCATTGATATAATTTCTGGCTCTAATTGGCATCTAGGTACCATTGCTGACGGGATTTTTGAGACCAAACAGCAGGTTATTGAATTCGTAGAAGCGAATCCCGGCAAGCCTATCCATATCATTATGCCGACAAACTCGGCATCCGGTAGTGTCTCGGTCATTGTGCGTGCCATTGAGAACAAGCTGATTATTCAGGATGATGATCAATATTATGACAGCGCACAAGTTACAAATCCTGATGGACTGATCACCTTAGCAACAATCATCGGAAATAAGATTTGTAATGGAGAGGACTTTAAAGACGACTTTGGTCATGCGGCACACGTACTCTATTATTCACGCTGTGGCGGTGAAGCGGCTACTGAACAACCTTTACATGACACATGCAGAACGCTATCTACTGAAGAAGCTAAGGTATTAGTCGCAGAACTTATTGATCAGGAAATTGCTTACCATTGCAAACCGGTGACTGAAGGCGTTGAGATTACCGTATCCAGTAGCGATGCTTATCATTTATTTCCTCAGAGCAATCATGAAGAGCAATTGCACATCCTTGATACTTCTGAAAGTTCTAACTAGTTTCATGTGTGTTGAGTAACAAATTTATTAAATGAAAGGCTGTGGTATCATTTCCATAGCCTTTTTTATTGGATGAAGCTATGTTGAACTGGTTGATTTTTAGTTTGCCGACAACGATTGCTTACACATACGAGTGTTTCGGGTTGTTTGCGGTCAGTAGATTATTGTATTTGTTCCCGGTGCGATTTAACTATCCACCAGCTCTTTTTCATTTGGGACATCTTCATATTAGTTGTGAGATCAGGAATGCTTCTCACGAAGAGGGGATTCGTTTAATCAAACTTGCTGCAGTAAAAGGATATAAACCGGCATCAGAATGGCTGGAGAAATTCAAGCCATTAGTTGATGCTTCAAATGAGAGTGCAAAGAAATCTCAGATCATCTTCAAAGAGTTAACCAGTGGCCTATTCAGGAATGTGAAGATTATTAACTATATTATCGCTTTTCTTTTCCATCTCGCGATAGCCATTTCTATTTACAACCACCTATAAAAAACCCCGCTAAGCGGGGCTTTTTCTTACTGAGTTTAGTAGCTACCTGATACTAACCAATCGAACGGGCATTCAAGTACCTGGCAGACACGTAGCATTTCCTTCATGGAGAGTTCCGGGTCAGCCTGCATCAGTTTATTCTTACTCGCTAAGTTTAGCTGGGCCATCTCCGCGACTAACTCATTGTCTAGTGATTTGACTTCCATAAGAGCCTGCATACGACCGGAGAAGGTGTTTAGATCAAAGCCGTTTTCTTGAGCCACGTCTTGAACAGTTTCAACAACCATGTTCCAGAGAGCACCAATCACTTCAATATTTTCCTGATTGTTCCCAGTGTACAGATTTACTGTATCTGTTTTCAGTTCTGATGAGATCGCATACATGATGTTAGCTTTGGGGTTTGGTGCGGTATTTTTGTAAAATGAACGCAAAGCACTTTTTACTTCACGTTCTGGGAATGGCCCTTTATTTACACAGTTTGCGATAAATACATCTTCACTGATATTGATGTTTTTACATGCTTGCTCAAATCGCTGCTGTATTAATGTCATTTCATCTCCTTTGTCCGGGCACATGCCCAGACAGCATTTGTAATTAGGCGCTGATCAACTCTAGGTCTCTGACAAAGTATGTCCGGTCGAACAATAAAGTTTCTGCTGAATAGTGAGGCGTACCATCCGCATTGATTCTCGATGCTTGATATTGGTAGGTCGCCCACGTTTGACTTTGTATATGGTTTGTATGGCTTGTTCCGCCGCCTGTAGTATCACAAAGAACCGCCGTTATTATCCAAAGGGCTTGTGAACGGGTCTCATCGATACATCTCACATCTGCAGTGCCGACCTTTTCCGTGCCGTTCCATACAACTTCGTTTCTACCTTTTATTTCAGATAGAAGAGGGTTTGGGATCAGTGATGCCCTATCAACACATATGGCTTTATTCGTCTTGTCATAATACGCACGTCCTAAACAGAACTTTAAAGCTGTTGATCTGAAGACGTCACCAACCTTATACACTTCCGTCATGCCAATACCTAATCCTATATTCCATATCTCATTAGATTCGTTCTAAAGCACCAAGTACAAAATCACCTGCAAGCTTGTAACCAAACTGGTGAAACTTCGATCCGGCATCGACACGACGAATGCGTTAGAGTAAATGGAATTTCCCTTTCATTGCTTTTAAATAGAAAAACACTCTGAGTGGTTCGCAGAGGTCGAGTTTTCCAGATATTTTAGGCGTTTGTATCTCGCTTAAAATGGTACATCTGATGTTTCAACTTACAGAATACGCAATTATTTTTTTATGCAATTTGTAATGTGTTCTGATCGAGAGAGAAGAAGTGAAGGATAAAAACTACCGCCATGATTGACGGTAGCCAGTAGGGGAGAGGGCACTGTTAAAGGATCTTTAGCCGTTTTTCTATTTGGCTAAGCGCATCTTGTGATGTTTGGCTCGAGCCAGTAAAGAGGACGCAATGCTTTCACCCCAGATCAACAAAATAAGTGAAATTTTCAATAGCGAGCTTTAGATTGCGCCCGCCGACTCTTGGTTAAATGCTCCTGGAGGTAGTTTCCATTGTTCACCATCTGCAAGGAAGATAGGCAGTTTGTAGCTTGGATCAATTGCTTGCTTTAACGCTTCCTTATCCAGACACTCAAATGGCTTAACACCTTCAGTTCGCTCCAATATGTTTTTGCCATTACGATGAATCGTTTTCTCAAACGACCGTTCATACTCGTAAATCTGGTAAAACTGATCAGGGAAATATTCACGAATGGTTGCAAAAACTTTGTCGCTGTTAAAAATGCAGGCAATACAGCTACTGCGGTTCCATCCAAGGCGATACGCGATAGGTGGAATAACACGCCAACGCTCTAAAATTTCCCAGATTTGTTCCTCTTTTAGATGTAGCACTGGACGCCAAGTATCTACATAGCGTGGTTTTTTGCTGTTTGGGTTAGCTCGCAACGTATCGCAATGATGCGGTTCGAGTTGGTTGAACTTCGATCTTGGACCTGATTCTTCACGTCGCTCACCGGTAACCACTAGAGTACGCTTACCAATGAATCGTTCCTGGTTGTTGATCGCTCGACGGCATACGTCAATTTTGAGTGAACTTGAGCACCAACGTCGTAAAAGTGATGCTTCTTGCTGTGGGTACAACATTCTGGTACCAGGTTTTGCAAGTTTTCTATCTAACTCAACCAACCCATCTGGCGTCTCAAAAATGTGGTTATGAGGCTTGCTATTTTCTTTGAGTAATTCTCCCTTGAATCCATATTGCAACCAACTATACTCAAGCCTGATTCCCATAGATTTGGCGAATTCTGAACAGTAGTTATCAACATAAGCCCAGTCCATGAATGGAACAGGGTCTTCCTTTCCGTCGATAAGATGATGCCAAAGGAGAATCTTATCTTTCGGCACTCCTCGCTCAAGCAGGTAGAACAGAGATGCCCAAGAGTCTTTGCCTGAACTGGTGCACACAATGTAGTAGTCGTAGGTATCTAATTCGATTTCTGGAGCTTCGAAGTACACGCCAGGTTCTGACGGGAGCATTTCTATGATATTGCCCTGATCGCCAAATACGTTGGCCCCAACACTTGGGATAATGATTTTATCGTCAAAAATGTCGTTGATAGCGTTTTCGAAGCTCATGGAAATTCACCTACAAAAGTAATTGCTGATTGATAGGTTCATTGTATTAATGACTTCTCAATTCCAATTTGTATGGATGTATGATCTGGAGTCTTGTGAGTTGCTAAATATGAAATAGGCACCTTAAGTGCCTTTCTGTTGTATAAGGTTATTGGCTAAATACAGTTTTCTTCCCAAGTGGTTTTTGAATCAGCCAGAGAATCCACTAAATCTTTCTTTGAGCGTTGGTATCCAGGTAAGTCTTTAGCTATATCAAGTTTCTCTAGTAGATCAAGCACTCCTGAACTAGCGAGCAGGGAATTGTACATGGAGCAGAATTGTTTACCTTTTATCGTTATGTCCTGTCTGCCTTCTTTCATCATTGCGCGTTTTGCCAAATATTCATCAAGTCCTTTCTTGCGTTCTTTTTTAAGGTAATCATTGAAGCCTTCAATTGTAGCCCGATCACTGTTGTTATCTACAAAAGTATATATACGTTTTACAATGGGCTTATTATCATGCAAGCAACGCTGTTGCAGATTACCAGTACTCATCGCGCAAAGGGCTTTAATACGTTCCGCATACTCAATAAGCGAATTGGTAGGTATATTTGAATCAGGGGAGGTATTTAATGCAGAAAACATTGAAAAGTTAATCATATCTTTTTCTTTGACAACGGTTTCAGAATTGTGTTTTTCACTGTATTGATTGAACTCGTTAACGGTCGCATGATTACAATCAACCCCATATGCTTGGCAAAAACGTTTGATATCTTGAACAGTGGAATTATTAGCGGCAAAGACCTGCAAACCAAGATTGTTTTGTGCAGCATTGATTATCACTTCTAACTGTTTTAGGTAGGTTTGGACCGTAAGTTCGGAATCTTCAGTATTGGAAGCGTATGCGCCAATTGAACCGCATAGAGAAATAAGTAAAGCGAGATTTCTCAGCATAGAATTTGATGTCCTTTTATCTGTTGAATTTTGATTAGTTTTACTTGTGTTGAGAACTATCTGAATAGTGGCTCAACCTTTCTTTTCGGAATTTTAGTTGTACGGTTATTTCTATAGCTGAACCGCGTTGCATCGTCAGCAGTGTGTCGATTTGTTTTACTATCTTTTCCATATTACTCACTAAGTACTATTTCAGGCACAGAATCTCAGTGGCATCTGCACCTGAACACTCATTTTTTTATTGGTCATGAATAGTTCCTTAATTGCGTTGAAACGTGCATCAAATCCACTTAGTTCTGTTAACTGCTCAACGTGATGCTTGAAGCGGGCCCAATTTAACTTCTTTAGCTCTTCGAACAGGATGACATCTACCGTTCGCTGTGACGTTAAGTTCCATGCCACTTCAATCGCATCGTCAATTTCATTTTCCGACCACTGACGGCTTTCCTGCAACATTGGGTGATTCTTCATTGCTAAGTTGTAAACGTCCCACCATAGCAAGATCTGATCAGTGTTAATCATGTCGTAGAAGTCTGCAGTAACAAATGGGCTGCTCTCAGGATTATGAAACTCCATATTGAAAGTCCATTCCTGATAACCCTTTGATTTTGTCACTTGCTGCTTAACATGGTCTTCTTTCAAATTTTTAGCTAGTTGAGAGCCTTTACGGAGGCCGTTTGTAGTCTTTCCGAATACGCTTGCTGTACGACAACAGTCAAGACTAACCTCTGCGTTATGTAGATCAGCCAGTAATAGGCGAGGATTAAGTTTGCTCTTATAAGTTGCCTCACTCATTCCAAAGAAATGAACTCGAGGAAACAGCATCTCACCTGTCGGTGACTTAAGCGTCAGAAGTTGATCAATTTCTCTGATTGAAAGAGCTAGATCGAGATTTTTCTTGGTTAGACACGGAATACCAAGCCACACTTTACCGAACTTCAGTTCCGACATTAGGCTTAAAGCATGTTGCCGTATGTCTGGTGCTCTGTGGATCGGTAGAATCACATTGCATTTCTTCGCCAGTTGTCTTATTTGACGTGAATGCTTTCGCAAAATCTCAACTGCATTTTCATTTGAGGCTACGTCATCTGGCACCACGATCCAGACGTTCTTAGCATGACGCGGTTTAAGGCACGCTATTAGTCGTGAGTACTCTGCAAACACCCAGTCAGTATCAATCTCTTTACCCTTGTTTAATAATGTTATCAGGCCATTATCGATGAACACCTTTCTACCTGTCTTAGTGGAGTCAAGAATCACTGATAGTAGGTCTGTCTGCTTATTGCTATTAACATGCGCAAGGGAGGTTCCGACATCATTCCCAGAAGCTATAAATCCGATTTCGGCCATGTTTGCCACGCCAGAGCGGAACCATATGCGCTCCGGTTTGTCTCTAGGTTCCTTTACTACGTGATTTATGATTCGCTTGAAAGCCCCCCGTAGGTCGCCAATACCGCGGTGTGACTCGCAAATGTAGTGGGAATGGTATTTAGCAAGAACTGCATCCAACTTGTTACCCATAAGTGATTTAAACATTGATAAATAGTCATTCGATAGGACTACATACAGAGCACGCTCACCAGATGCTTGAGTCAATTGCTTAAGCGCGTTTTGTGAATGACGTTCTACATACTCAGCAACTTGGAGCTTGTCGGTTCTGCAGCACATTCGCTTTTCATATGGAGCAATTACATCAGTGCTGTTGATTAGTCCGTGCTCACCACTCAGGATTTTGATATCGAAGTAATCCGTTGGGTCTTCGGTGCCAATATTGCTGCGTAACATAGTGTAAAAACCACCCTGATACAGATCGATAGCTCGAGCTGGTTCTGCTATTTTTTTGTCTGAGCAACCGATAATCAATACTGGCTTGTTATTTGGTGCATTCATAGTGAAAGTCTCTTATAAACCCCAACTTGAGGTAAGGTCATGGGATTAGTTAAGCCACTTGTAGCGCTCGTAGCTTTTTCAAAGCATCGGACCAATATTCCCCAACACTGTGACGTTCATTCTCTTTACCTGAAATTGGCGTTGAGACACCTTGTGAATCAATGGAAAAGGGAGTTTGATAAATATCATTTACTTTTGAGCCTCCCTTAGCTTGGTCAATGGCAGCTTCAAGATCGGTAACTTCAATTTGATTTCCATATAGGTCTACAATTTTCATTTAATGATCCTTTGAATTGGTATATTTCTTTGAAGATTCATCATCCAATCAACGGAATTTTTCCAATGGACCATGTAGTTAGATCAGGCTTTTTTGACATAGAAAAAGCCCCGAGCATAGCGTCAGGGCTTCGATGGGTGATGGATTGAGCGTCAGGCTATGAAATTCGTTCTTAAATTCCAGTTAATGGTCCGCCATCAAATGCCTTTTGGTTTAATCCAAGTTGGTAGATGTTCTTAACCCATTCACGACGTTTTTTAATGCGACCTAATTGTGCTTTTGGAGGCTTCAGCATTCCGGACTCAATCCAACGATCTCCGGCCCTAGTGAAGCTTTGTTCTCGTAGCCAACTTTCTAAAACTTCCTGTGTAAATACGAGTGAGCATTCTTCATTTGAAGCAAACTGCCAAGTTGTATCACTACTAATGTCATTCAGATCGTAATCTGCTGAATCCTCACCATTAATATCTAATTCAGGGTAGAATATCTTACCGTTATGTGTGGTTAAGTCTGTATATTCCACGCTATGGCGCTTGTAACCTGCCGGAATGTCATATCGGATGTCCCTGATATAAACATCGTAGTAAGCTTTGAGCGCAGCATGTGGCTCCACTTGAAGACCACGTGACATCCAGTTCCAGTCTATCCAAGCAATATCAATTGGTTCAAAAATAGTGAATGTAGACTCAGTAAGAGCATTCTCCGGATCGAGGTGTAAACCATTCTCTACCAGTTCACGTTCTTGTTCTGCACGTTCTTCTTCGCGCTTTTGTATAGTAAGTCCAATACGAACCAGATCCAAAAGGTAGCTACCAGAGTTGCAAGCCGCTTTGACATCATTCAGTGACCCGGGTGCCTGTTGTACATAAGAACGGTTCAATGCATTGGCATCGTTGTAGAGCATGAATTTACGGTACTCTTGCAATGGCGAAATATGTGGAAAGTTTTTACCGATGCTTTCGTCCAACGTAGGACTGTCGCTCATGAAGCAGATATAACAGCCATCCCTAGCACCTTTACATGAACTTCCGTTGTTAATATCAGTAGCTGAACATTCCGTTGCGCTCATGGAGTTGTAGTAAGCTGCTGTGCGATCAAATCCATCTTTGATGCCTGGTACATTCGAATCGATATCATCTTCGCAGAAAAGCAAATAAGACCAAATATCTTCTACTGACCAATCCATGACGGGGTAGAGGTAATTACTACCATTGAATGGACAAATGGTGAATGAATTTGCCCCATACCGGGCAAGGTTTTGAGCTCTAGTTGGTGATTCCTCAGCACGAGACCCCAAAAACTTAACTAATTGAATCCCCATCTCTTGAGCCATTTTTTCGTATGGCTTAACAATGCGCTCATTAGGTTTAATTTTCCAATCAACACTGCATCCCGCTGACTTCCCGAGAATTCTTGTCCAGTTGACGATGCTTCCGGCGATAATCTTGCCAGCCCATGACTCATTGATTCTAGGTTTGCTTTCAAGCATTACCAGATTAATCCCATGAACATTGGCATAGCGTTCAATGTCTCCAACTTCCTTAAGCATGTAATCTTGCTTGTGTGGTGATTCATGACGAGTGTTTGAATACACGATTAGAAACGGGATTTTTGCTAGAAGGGGATTAATTTTTGTAGCTCGGACCCAGGCTACAAGCGAAAGAGACATTGTTACTGATGAGTCTTTACCAAAAGAATAGAGGATACAAGGCATCATTGGTTGAGTAAGAAACGTCTTCTCCAGTCGGTTGATGGCATCCTTAGCTCGTTGCTTAAGGTCTGGTACTGACTCATTCTTCGCCTTTGAAATTTTAGTAAACCAATCCATGCTATGTCCTCGTCAAATCTGGCATTTGTTGTTTATTGATATTTTGTTTATTGGCCCCATTCCAACTGTCCGAGTATTCAGAAAGAGGCCGGGTTCTATTTCATTACTCTAGGTTCAGTTTTTCTTGAACTTTAAGACAACGCTGGCAAGTAGCGGTACCGTATAGGTTCCATTCTTTGCCGCGTGTAGGAATCGCTCTCCCGCATAGTGTTTCACCACCACTCTGAATGTGGATTTTGGTTTCTTTGCCGCTGTCATTTTTCCAACTTACTGTCGCCATATCAGTACCTTTAGTGCTGTGAATGTTTGTTTAATCCAGTTTACTGCGAGGTTGCAGGAAACAATTGTTCATAAGATAAGATCAGGTGATGAGAATTAATAAAGGCCGCATTAATGCGACCTTTTGTACTTAGTTGATTATTTCGTATACTGACCCGACATTTTGTCTTCGGTTACTCTTGTTCAGCCAGTTAACAAGCTTTTGGGCTGTGACCCTTAGCATTGGGTGTCTAGTCTGTTTTACCTCCCCAGTGGCCTTTACAGTCCACTGGATGAGTACCTTGTTTCCGTCGCTCACGTTATGAACTTTTAGCTACTTGGTAGATCAGGCGGTCAAGTTGTTCAGACCAGCCAGACATGCTCGAGTTGAAGTTCTGCACAGGTAAAAGAGCTTGTTGGCGTCCAAAGGCGATGAGCATTAAATTTAAAGCTTCTAGACTATGCTTTGCTGTCTCTCCAGGGTTTACCAATTCAAGTTCGTCTTTGCTTAGCTTCGATATCTCGTGAAGTGGTGCCCAAACTTTCTTGTAGACATTATGGCTTTCATTAACGCGAATAATCACCTGGTCTTGGTTGAAGGTAAAATCTAGAAAGTCGCTTCCATTAGCACCAAGGCTCTTTACTCGTTCGAGAACAAATGGACGTGAGCATTTACGTTCTAGATAGTTTTGGGAAGCATCATGATCTAGACCAATCTCAGAAGCTAGTTTCATTAGTTCGAGTTGTTTTTGTGCAACCATAACTGGAGATGCATCTTTTGTTGCTTCCGGTGATTTTGCGATAAGAATGTTCATGCGTTCTACAGCCTGTTCAATCGCCTCAAAATCAACGTCCATTTCTTGTGAATTCCATTGCTGTCTCAATACCTTAGACGCGATCGGAATATATGCCTTCAACTTTTCTTGGAGGATGTCTCTCAAGCTACCTTGAGGTTCAACGCCTCTTTTTATGATTCTAACGTCAAAATCCTTATCAAACTTTGGTGTGAATTCGACCGAGACGGCAATGAATCTGTCTTCAGCAACAACAGCCCTACCAAATAGATTTGGAATCAGAGCATATCCCACCTCACGATGAGAACGAACAAAACTCACGTTTCCTTGATTTGATTTGAGCTTAAGAGCTCGAGCAAGCGAGTCGCCACCCATGCCAGGTTTGCGAGTCACTTCTTTAGGCATTACTGTCACCGTTAATGTAGCTACGTCTCCGTCACGCTCCATGAGTACTTCATTTTGGCAAATAAAGGTTGGCTCGAAGTGTCGGATTTTCGCGTCCTCACCATCATACGCCTTTGTTAGAATTTCATCGTTATAAGTACCTTTCAACTGCATCGAAGGGTCGAAGGCTTTAATTTCTGAACCATTGAATGTCAGTTTTAAGCCATGATAGATATATGTACGGAAAATGCGGCCCAGGTTTGTCGTAAGTTCAGACTTAATTGAGTTAAAACTCTTTTTAGGGAATTTGTCGAGCTTAGACCAGCGGACAATCGTATTGGCATCTGATGGCATCATCGCGGAAACTTCTGGAGGCAGCTCCGAGTATTCCGGTTCACGAATTTCAACAACCGAATCTGACTTGGCGACTTCATCTAGATCGTAGTAGGTATGCATGTATTCTTTTGAGCCCTCTGGACGAGACCAGACGTCGATTCTTAAGCCGATATTGTAAGCTGACAACTTCGCACCGACTCCATACTTGCCGATACCAGATGTGGCTAAGAAAGTAGATGATTGACCGATAACTAAATAATTGAAAATTGTTTCAAAATCCATACCTTTACCATTATCAGCGTACAGTATGGCTTCCACTTTTTTCTTGTTTGATATCGTTTGAATATCAACATATGAGCAGTTAGCTTGAATGGAATTATCAATAATCTCAGCGACGCCATCAGATAGGCTATATCCTGAGTCTCGAGAGCCTAACAGAAAGTTATTGAGGTTCATTGGTAGCATGTGTGGTCTCCTTTTTTGCGGTCACTGTGCCGCTATACCGTTTGCTTGCTACCGATGTTATGAGCAACTAACTTAGCCCAATTCACTGTGTGATTAGATCAGGCGTAATAAATTTTCAGTATTGTTATACTGATCAGGAGTCCCTCTCATTTGCCTTAAACGGAAATGCTTAACAATGAAAAAACTATTAGCTTTACTGGCGTCAGCAATCGTCAGCTTCTCAGTACACGCCGCAGACTTCAAAGAGGGCGTAAACTATAAAGTCCTCGACTTTCAAAAAGCAGAACATCCGCAGGTTGTAGAATACTTTTCGTTCTATTGCTCTCATTGTCTTGCGTTTGAAAAACTCTTTAAGTCAATGGAGCAGGACTTGCCAAGTGATGTTCAATTAGAAAAGCGCAGTATTTCTTTCATTGGACGTGGAATGGGCGTACCCGTTTCAAAAGCGTATGCGATGATGAAGGTTCTTGGCAATGATCATGAATTAGTGCCTGAAATGTTCCGTAAAATACAACGTTCAGATAAGCCATTACGTAGCGAAGCTGAGTTACGTGAATGGTTCATTGAGCATGGTGTTTCTAAAACGGTCTTTGATGCCACTTACAATAGCGAGAAGGTTTTGACGCTTCAGCGTTCATATGATGAGGGATTCCGTAAGGCGAGGTTAACTGCTGTTCCAGGGTTTATTATTAATAACAAATACCAAATCATTTTAGGGTCATTTAAGAATTACGAAGAGTTCCTTGAGTTAGTTGAATACTTGCTAGATAAGTAAATAAATCGCCCCAACGAAAAGCTGGCATCGCCAGCTTTATTGTCAGCTGCATTTTATGCCACACTTGCTTCATGAATAGGTGTGTCAGTATTTTGTTCTTTTTTCGACGCAAAAATTACTGGCAAAAAACACAAATAGACCATGAAGCAAAGCAAAGCAATAAATCCATAAAGTTGATATTTTTCATACAAAAGAGTTCCTTCTGAATCGAAACGATTGTAGAAGTATGCTACCAAGCCATGAAACAAAACATCCGGAGCGTATGCAATGTGCTTAAACTTAGTTAAATCAAGTACCGAGTAACGAGCATCAAATGAGGCTCCAGGACTGAAAATGATACGATCTCTTAGGTACTCAACCTTACCTTCATCATAAAACTGTTCTTTACTGAAATGCTCATGCAACGAACTTGCTAGCCAAGTGTCACTTGGATGTTCGGCATATGCTTTTACAGCGTAATCGGGGTCTCTTGCCACTAAGCTATCGTAGGTCTTCATATCCTTTGAAAACACTTCGAAACTAAGCACTGAATAAGGGCTATCGGCACTGATGTATTTATTTGTCAGTGCTGTCAATTGCTCTTCAGAAAAGTCCTTCTTGTTGGTGATTAAGTACTGGATTTCCACAACATCAAGCATGTCGTTTGCTGTTGCCGTTGTATATGAGCCTACCGTAAAGTCTGGTTTGTATAGTTTATTGTCGAAGTTTACAGGTTTGTTACTGGTAGCTTCCCAGGTCACATCTGGTCCATCAGGGTTGTTCCAATTGATAAACGCATGACCAGGAGCAAAGATAAGATCAAGCTCAATACCTTTAAGAGCCGCGGCTGATTTAATCAACAGTGAGTACAAGTCGCAATCTGCATACTGACGATAATATGACTCAACAGCACGACCATTCTCGTAAGTAAAATAATCAAATGCAAGGTTGTTAAGTTTGGTCAGATATCTGTTCATAAGCCAGAATTCTGAGGTTGAAGGAGCTGATATTTCTTCCGAAAGTACCAGCCATTTATCCACAAACTGTTTCGCTTTGCTCAATTTCTGCGCTTCATACGGTTTATTGTGAATGGCACCTTGCTTGGCATCATGATCCACAACCTTCTGCACAAAGGAATCTGGGTGAACAAGCTTGTAACCTTCATCAAAGGAGAAGGACATCTTCGGTTCTGAAACAAAAGTAGTGGAAGCGTGCCAGCCCATTCCAATTGATATTAATAACAAACCGACAATTAAAGAAATTACCAGAGCACAGAATTTTTTCATAAGGCTTTTGTTCCAGAGGTTAGTTAATTATTGACTCTACTTTGACATATCGACCATCATCTCCTTGGGTGATAGTGATAGTCTCGTTTGTGTCTATATTGGTTACTTTCGCTTTTCCTGAAAGCTCAAGGTTTACCTTTAATCGACGGTGACCATTAATTGGTGAAAATGAACCGTCTTCAAGTTTAATTACTGTAATATCGTTCATGGATTTAATCTCTTCTTCACTCAGTCCCTTTACTAATGCATCTAACGAAGTAACCAAGTCGCCGCTCCATTTTACTGGTTTTAATCTGCTACAATTACGGTCATAGTAAATATTGAACAAATCGCCTTCAAGTTCATTTGAAAGTGTAGTTCTGTAAACTAGACTCAATGAACCAGCATTGATCGGTATAACTTCCAGATCAAAATAGCCATTATCAACGGTATAGATAGCAAAATGAAATTGTTGATCACTACTGGTAATGACTTCGTCTTCTAGCCAACAGTTAACCGCGTCGATCGGTGCCACTCGGCCTTCGAAGCATTCATCTATAAAGGATTGTTCCACTATAAGGTCTTTGCTTATTTTTGCTATTGCTGCTCGAATGTAGTGGGAATAAAGTTCGATAGCTATATCGGATGTACCTTTAAAGCCGTCCAGTATGAAACGACGAATACCATTTAGAGCTCTGTTTCTGTTTGTAGCATCTACGTTGAATTCTACTCCTTTTATTTTGAAACCAACTTCTCCATTTAGTACACGATCCTCGAAACCAGTAAAATTAAAAACATCACCAGTGATAGGTGACACAAAACACTCTTTCATTCTGAGATCCTTTATCTCATTTACCTGATGGATTCATTTTATGAGTGACTCGCCAAATTCAATGGTGAATGTAATTTGATCAGGGGTTCTTTGAAGTAAAAAAGGAACCGTATGGCTCCTTTTTGTAATTAACAGGAAATTAGTCTTTATTCACTCTCCCCATAATGATTTTGCACTTATCTAGAGCGACGATTCCCTTAACTTTCTTATCCGTTTTAAAAGAACCTTGAGAGGCAATTTGCGCAGGCTCTCCCTCTTTAATAACAGTGCCTGATATACACTTTGAACCAGCCAGTTCTTTATCTCCGGTACAATAGCGAATTTCAGTTCTCAATGTTGAATGTGAGTAAAGAGTCTTAACTTCATTTATATCATCGCGTACCCAGATAATTTCAGTCTCTTCGGGCATTGTTGCTTTGTAGAAATTTATCATTTCTGCGCATGATAACAACGATCGACCGCCTGAAGCTGGCACAAAAGCTTGTGTGCTGAATCCAGTTATAGACAGCCCTAGTACGATCATGGTGTTGACTGTTTTTTTCATTTTTTCACTCGTCCTAATATAAGTTTACAACGATCAAGAGCTACTATCGCCTCCACTAATTTTTCTGTATCGAAGCTTTCCTGATTGACTTCGATAGAAGGGTACTCGTCCATCATCATTAAGCCGGATACGCACATTTTCCGACTTGGTGAGAGCTCTGTTCTACCTTTACAGTATTTAATTTTTGTTTCTAGTGTTGTCTTTGAATAGGTACTTCTTACTTCACTAATGTTTCCCTTCACCCAGACCATTTCGTACGATTCCGGTATGGTGGCTTTATATGCCATGATTCGTTCGGCACAATTTATAACCGTTCCATGTGCTTGCGCACCAAAGCTCGCCATAAATAGTGTGAAAAGCAATATAGTCTTACTAGTATTTGTCATATTTGATCTTCTGGAATAGTTAATTGTGAGCGCTCGCAAATCATTTACAGACAGGGCTTAGACAGCTTTTCTCTCGAGTATCAGCTTTACCACCAGCTTGGTATGATTTATGCCAAATATAGAAATTCACTTATCGTGACTAGAAACCAAAGGTATGAGTTGCTGATTGGAGTGTTCATCGAGTTAATAACTACAGCTTTAGTTCTGAAATTCATATTTGGGTGAGTATACACGGTTCACAGCAGCATAGACGTCATTCCAAGTTGGATTACACGCACTTTTGGTTACGAAGTAGCGACGTCTGTAAGTAATGTGGCTGGGTTCATTCTCTGAAGCAGGGAACCTAAGCTCGCGCAGAATTCCTTTCTGAACAGTGATTCCCTCGAGCTTACTTAATGCGGCATCGATTTTCTCTGTCATATCTATAAGTTCTTTCTTGCTGCCGTCAAATCTGTCATCTGAAATTACTTCGAATGTTAGTTTCACTACCAGTCTCTCTCTTGCATATTTCATTCAAAACACCAACATATCGAAACTCCATAAAGGACGTGATACATATGGCACTTACATTTTGATTCTTAAAGCGATCGCCCGAAAATTAGAGAAGTAAAAACGTAGCATGAAAGCGGGTAGCTGACCATTATAAGGAAACCTATAGCATTTTCTCTCGATCTTATCTGGCATCCAAACGCCTTTCCCAAAACTACAACTACAATACCTGTAATCAAGCCAATCTCTAAGTACATTTGGAAATCTTTACTGATTAACTCACCAATGAAATTTAACATCGATTACCCTTGGTTATGACTATACACACAGCACTTTGCTACTCTAAATCGTCTCTTCATTTCTAATTCAAATGAATCTATATGTGAGCCCATTGTAGGTAAATACCTTCAACCCCAAGGTGAAGTTTAATGTGATCAGAAGGAAGTCCAGCTTCAGGCTTCTAAGCACACATTAAATCAGAGAGTTTACTATTGGTTCTAATGTTGTTTATCTATACAGGCGGTGAATGCATTGCGAGCCCTTAAAACTGTTGAAATCCTAGAGTACGCCGTTCCATTAGAGGTGTTTTTAATTACATTATTATCATTGAGACAAATACTTATACATCTAAGGTAAAAACATTGAGTTCTCCCATGATTCTTGTTCAGTTTTACTTTAGAATACGCCTCAGAACCCTTTGTTCATCTACCTTCAGTAACTCCCGCTTCCCACTCAGCTTTTAAGTTGTAGCGTTTTGGGTTGTAACAAATGGATATCGACATGAATTTACTTAAAAGACTATCAATCAGTATTGGTGTAGCCTGTCTATTTTCTACACCTTTGGTCTCATATGGATCGGTGGCACTAGACCACAGTGGTAAGGCAAACGATATTGCTCAGCAGTTGATTGAAATGAAAGAGATGGCTGTTAAAGACAGGTCTGGAGATACAGCTTTGCATTTCGCCTATACACTTGAAGGCTATATGTCTGAGCCCAATTTCAAGCTTTTCTTCGATTGGATTAAACTTTCGGCCTCCAGAGGCAATGAAGATGCACTGTATCAAGCGGGACTGCACTATGAGTATGGTATAGGTTTAATGCAGGACGTAGATCTAGCTGTTGAGTACTACAGCCATATAAAATCAGTTAACAACGACTTAAGCCGTGTCATCTCCAGAGCAAAGACAAGATCATTTTGTAATCAACCTCATTCGCGCAAGCCGACTACTGCATCATTAGACAATCGGCCAACATCATTATTTGGTAGCGAATTCACCTGCTTTACACGGCAGTCACTTGAAAAACTGTTAGTCTCGGGTGGAGCAATTAAATTGTCATCGAGTGATATGACAGATACCTTCGATGGCAGTGAAGAGTTACTCTTTTCCAAGCGTATTTATACCGATTATTCCGAGACAGGTAACTTACTAAATATAAGGTTCTACATTGCTCAAGTTGATGTGAATGATGTTCTTTATGAGATGCGTAACCAATTTGGCAAAGAGGAGCCAAACTATGGTGTTGAAGCTATGCGTGGAAAGGAATGGGTTTGGCATCGGAATGATGGTATCGATATCACCCTAATCAAAGACGGTGAGTATTCAATGCTAACGCTCGCTGACATTTCTAGTACGTTTGTTAAGCGTCGGCAGGAGGTCTATCCTTATTTGGCTGAAGGAAAGACCATTATTGCAACAAAATAGACTTTCTTGCCATTGTAATTAGATCACCTGTCTTACTTTAGTCGGTAATAAACTAGCTTTCAGTTTACAGGCAGAACCGAAGACAGGTGATTTTATGGATTTTATGACCGGCGCAAATTTGCCCACAATGGCTAGAGTTATTATTATTAACAACTTAGCCGCTCTTACACCAAATACAGCTATTGGCTATACCTTTTTAGATAATGGCTTAGAACGTATCGTTTTAGACGATGTTCAACTCCCTAGTGAAGTATCCATCGATGACTTTATGACGTGGTGTTCCGATACGATGAAGATCGAAGCAAAGGATATTAAGTTTGTGGATGCGCGAGAGTACCAAAGAGGTATCGAAAGTTACTACTCTAGTATTTTCAAAACCTCACTGGAGGAGATTGATTTACCTAAAGCGGTTGCATTGCAGCAAGAGTTACGTTTCGAACAGATGCCCTGTGAGACTGGGTATGCTTTCAAAGCTGGTAACAAGCAACCTGACCAAAGTTGCTCTTGGATCGTAAAATCGAATGATTCAGTTTACTTCGTGCAACATTTTGATGATTCTAAACCTGAAGAGGTCATTGCGTTTGTTCACGACGTAATTGTCAATCCCACAAAGAAAGTAGCATAGGTTTAATGGGCTCATAGACAATTTTGCCGGTTAACGTTCACCTTACCCACAGCAACTAGTTAGCAAGATCAAAGGTAAAATACGAAAATCCAATTAGGATATTGCGGACATTTACTTTCTGTGACGCGCTTGCTGTATTCAATCCAGAATGAATATGGACTAATCATCAACCGGCCTTGTCGGAATATCCAGATCAAAGTTGACCAAACATAGACTTGTATATGGCTGGTCAAAATCCACCTTGCTTACGCTTCATCACCATACCTTTAATCTGATCGCTTGTCTTAATGAGCTGAGCGATATCATAACCTTGCACTTGATACTTGCTAATAGAACTAATCTCGGTTGTCACTAGTTTCTATCAGAAATGCGGTCTAACAATGTTAACCACTTTTTTGATATGGAAGATGCAGCGCAAGTGCACTTGTCAATACGTAACCAAGAATCAAAGTGAGATAATTATGATGGATAACGACTTATACCAACTCTCTAGCCAGCTTAAAGGTGTTCAAACATGCCTTACCAATGCAATAGCTTGGAATCTTTCCGATTCAATAAACCAACGCAACAAAGACAGTTTAATCGATGCAATAGGTCAAATATCGAAGTCATCTCCTGACGTTTACAATCTTCTTGTAAAACAGATTAACGATGGTACGCTTGTCGTATCAGGCATTAATGCCCCTGACAACAACGTTTGTGGTAATGACGTTTACACAATCAATTTTACGTTAGACGAACTATTCAAAATCATTCTGACGTTCACTGAAACTCGTGATTGTGACTCCTGGATCATAACCGATGAAAATGTTGAGGTCATTTGGCTTAATTCTGAAAAATCCAAATCACAAGTGAGCGAGTTGTTACACCAAGCAATACTTAATGAAGCTAGTGCAATGGCAGAGTCCATTTTGAAACGCGAGTATTGTGATGACGGTTACTTGTTTGATGATACGCCTGCTATGGCAGAATTTGACCAGGGTTTACTCAAGGTTCTCAACAATTCGTTAAACAAACCAGATAACACTAAGCATGAGTATTTTTTGGTTAAAACCAGAGTTGTTATTTGTGAGGATAGTTCGATAGCTTTTAGCCTTATAGCTGCTGAGAACGCCGATATCGCCCAAGATTTTGCGATTGCACTTGAGAGCGGAGAAAGCAACCTAGAGTGGGACACTAATGGGGCGGCAAAATCTTGCGGTTATCCTCGTTATGATTATTACAATTGTAACCCGGTAAACGTGCATGAAATCAATACTATCAAGCAATTCCATGATGTCTATGAGGCAGATCTGGGCGAGCTCGTTAGCAACGGTAATTGGGCAGAATTAAATAGTTAATTCCACCAGCGCTCATCTGATTTCGCGATCAGATGAGCACTCCATAAAGGAAACAACATGAAAAATAGTTTAAAGGTAGGTTCGGCGTTTATAGCATCAGTGCTATTAATGGGTTGCGCTAAATCAGTTGACGATAGTCCATTCGTAAAACGTCAGGTTCTACTTGGTGAGCCATCGACTGCGATCGGCTCAACTACAATCAACATTTTCGATGCTGGCTACAAGTACGGCCACCAAGAAATTGTAGTGAACTTCAATAAGATCCCTTACGGGGTGAAATTTAATAACTGTAACGATTCTGAACTTGAAAATTGTCCAAGTGAAATCAAGATTTTCTCGACAGGATTTAAGTCTAAGCCGATTACAGTAGATGTAAACGTCACTTACAAACTCGCAGATAAGATTGTAAGTGAAGATGAAGGCGAAGACGATGTAAAGCCGGTAACGTTGAAATTTGAAAAAGTCTTTACGTATATGTCATGGGGAGAGCAGATGAAAACCCCTGAACCTCCCAAGCCTAAAGGTGAGGGTGTTCAGTTAGTTGATAAAGAAGTCTCAGTATCCATTTATAAGAAACCTGCAAACTAAGCCACCTGATTAAATTTCGCTCAGCACATAAGAAAGCCCCGCTCAATCGCGGGGCTTTTGTTTGGGTATCAAGTTGGATTAGCTATCAATCTGGTCTTGTTGATAGCTAAATGACATGCCAGCCCCTGGCTTGCCTAGAACTGAATTATTGAACCCGGTCTCCTTTCCTTTTCTAGCGTTGTCATCCTTTAAGTGGATGACGCAAGAGCAATTACCAAGCAATGTAGCCGCAGATGATTCACTTAAATGATGAAGGTCTTTTGTGCAGGCTTCTATCCATTTCTTAGGTTTTACTGTCAATACTTCCTGATTTTGCATATGTGTTCCTTAATATATTGGTTGGATCAGCTTTATTCGAATTGGCGCTGGGCAGAACGATTGCTTTCGAAAGTGTCATCATGATCAGCATCAGTGATTTTGAGAAATGTAATATGATCATTTGCTTAAATTCGGTATTGAAGACAATGACCTCATACATTAAACGCATTTGTATTCGAGGACAATGCTATGCCGCAAACTATCACACCAATATCTCTAATCACTCCAGAAATGGCAGACAAACTGCTTGAAGGTGAAGCAAACGTTGAAATCAAGCCTACAGGAGAAGTTCAAAGCGAAGATACAGTACCAATGAATTCAATTGGTCTGTTTGTCGAAGATAAGCTTATTGCCAGCTCTTGGACATACACAGGTTGTGCAGACGAACTGTTATATATTATGAACGAGCTGTAATAGCTCTGTTCGTGGCTTAAACTATTTAACCACTTGGAGTACATTTTATGGGTATTGCTGCTTACAATCGCGCTAGCCGTGTAATCTCTCAACGCATTGCGGCAGAGAAGCCGTTGCGTCCTACTGCTTTTTTGATCATGGATCGCATCAATGCTATGCCCAAATACCCACGCTTTGATGTTTTAGGCCACAAAGTACAGGCAAAATGTACCCCGATGTGTGATGAGGTTGTGATCGAGTTTGATAAGAATCATAGCGTTTGGTTTATGATGCACCCAGAAAAAATGTATGAGGGTTTTTCTCGATGCTACAAGACTTTGGAAGACTGCATCAGGAATTGGGATATCTTTCTCTCTGACTATGATGAAACGACCCGTCGTTGGACAGCACGCACTTTGGGTTAGTTCCTAAGTGTATTTCGATCAACTTGAATATGATGCTTTGTTCTAAAATAGCATCATGTTTTTTTCTTTCTTATTCATTAATGCAGAGGAACGTCATGTGGCATAATGACTCAGAGCCAGTCCTAAGTAACAAGCTTTCAGTTTACAGAGAAAGCCCGCCATCCCCACATGTAGAAGAACCTAAAGAAAATCGTGAGTTCTGTGATCAGATCGCCCAAGCTTTAGTATCGCTTGGAACCGAAGAGACATTGGGATGCATGGCACGAATGATGTGTGCGATTTCGACTCATCAAGGCGTCGATTTGGAATTCAATTGTAGCCTTGGCAAAGTTTCCATAGAACGTGCAGAGAAACAGTAACTCAGGAAAGCCATCACGGTATTGGTGGTGTAAAGCAAGTTATAGAACTGGATCAACCTGAAGTAGAGCCTACAGAGGTTGAAAAAAGTATAAACGCTACTTATACAGTTATTTAAGCCTGATATCCCAGTTTAAGTTTTATGTTTTAATAGGGGTTAACCTTGTGAAAAAGTACATAACGTTCAATAGTCTTGTTGAGTCTGAACGTTTTAAAGATACCAATCCCGCTTTAATCGAAGAAGCTCACTCAATTGCGTCTTCCTATGAAGGCGTTGCTTATACAGAAACATGGTTATGCTGCAATTGCCCATCACATATAGCCGGCTTCGATAAAGACGATGAGATTTTGGTTAGTGTTCCGCTTCTTGTGTCTGACTCAAACAATTAGTTCAGGTAGGAGTTTGGCGGTAGAAAATAGAATGAATCATCCAAATTCTAATACGTTACGGAGTATTTCATGAGTCATAATTTACAAGAAGATATTGAGCATTATAAGGCTAGCGACGAGCATCTATCATCTCAGGTGCATGAACATAATGATAAGGTCGTTGCAAAGAAAGTAGAAATTGACGAGTTGAAAGAAGCTCGTTCTCGACTTGGGTTGTGGAACAAAATCAAAACGTACCGTTCTTTTAAACAAGCTGTAGGTGCTATTGAAAAAGAACAAAGCTCTATTCGTTCAACGATAAATGGCTTCAGTCGTGACCGAACTCGCATTAAAAGCCAATTAGTTAACAAGCATATTAGCCAGGTGTTAAGCCAAAGTTCTGAGTTGGATATGATCAGACGACTTCAATGCCAACTAAATGATGCTGAACGAATTCACCAAAGTAACCAACGCCTTGTTGATTCGGGGAATGATGTTTTACGTGAGCTTGATGAAGCGGAAGATGCTGTTGATTCAGCAGAAACAATGGAAATGCTTGATCTGGTCACAAATAGTAGCGCTATTTCCATGCTGTCAACTATGGAAAACAGTGAAGTAGAAGAAGAGGTTGATGATGCTAAACGAGCTATCAGGTCTTTTGCCCGAGCATTGGGTGAACACCGTGATTTAGTTCAGGATCTTGAGCACTCGACCACTCTTGAATTCATCGACCTTGGCATGGATTTCATGGGAATGAATGACTCATTTGACTTCGGCAGTATTATATCCCTATTCAATCTGTCCAAAACAGGCGATCAGATCAGTACCGCTATTTGCAGAGTAAAATCCTTTATGCCGGATTTAGAGCGAGCTGCTTTGAACTCGAATAATGAATGTGCCCGCATCAAGCGTGAACTTTGGGAATTAAAGCAGGATGAATGTAAGCCGTTACTACAGACGTTTTTGCGTTCTAATGTTGAAATCTACCCAGTTGATTTCGAAAAAATGGTTGCCGCACAAACGGTATAATTAAGGTAGGTAAGAATGGGTTATCGTTACAGGCTAGGGACAATTCCTAAATCAGCAAAGGTTACTTATGCTGATAAAAGCTATTCGGATTGTGATGGAATGATGGAGTTTGTTTTCGCTCCACCAGAACATTCAGAGCTGTATTGCATGGGCGATCTGGCCTGTAACGTTGATGAAGATGTAACCCCATTCTATCCCTTTGACCTTTCTGCGGCAGAAGGCCATGAATTTTCTATTTTGTCCCGGGCAGGCCTTGTGAAGCTCATTGAAGCCTATCGGGATCGAGTTACTAAGTTTTATGCTGAAATGGTCGAACGTGATGACCACCTTGAAATGGTTGGTTATGTTACTCAGCGTTCAAAGGTTTGGGATTGTCGGTGGAGTAATCCTGTAAGAATCGATGAACCGGGCGACGGTGAAATGTCCCGTTCTGACGACATGGAATACGCCGTATTTAACCTTCTTTACATCCTTAAGACATTCGATTTTGAGTCCAACTATCTAATCCTTAATGGATGGTGAGCATCGCCATCCATCCTAGCCACAAGATCAATTGAATGTGATGTGGTCAATAATATTATGACCTTGTTGTTTCCATTAACGAAAACCACGAGGTTAAATTTAAATAATGTTAAAAGTCTCAAACATCACTCGCAAGCTGGCTCAACTGAACAACATTAAGTTGGTTGAAGATGCAAAAAACAACACGCTTTCGTTTACTGTTCTTAACGATTCTGAGCAAAAACCGGTAATCGTATGGGCTGTTTCTCCCAAAAATGAATTGGTCTTTAAAGACGCACCAGGTCTTTCTCCAGAAATGAAAGAAGAGTTACCTCACTGGGTTAGTGATAACAACAAACTACGAGAGGTGATCCGTTTTGTTAAACCTGCCTTTACTGCTTAAGGAGTAGGGCATGAATACTGGCATGAACAACTGCGTTTTGTATAAGGGGCTTTCTTCTGTCCCTCAAACCTCGAACATTGACTGTTATTACAGTGAAAGAGGTAGCTTTGGCTCTGGTTTTTACTGTGTGGATATCGATTCAGCATTGGTCTACGCGAGCGATGTACCAGAGCACATTCTCAAAGTAAACGTAGCCATGGTTAACCCAATGGTTGTTCGTGTCGGTTTTGAACAAGGTTGGGCAATGGATTTCGATAGCGCGGCATTGCCCCTCTTGAGAAAGCTGTTTACTGAAGATGACGTTCTCAAACTGGTTCGTGACAGTGAAGATGGATTGTTTGATGAAACAATACAGTTAGCTGTTACCCAAAAAGGGCATGATGGTTTAGTTGTCATTTACGACGAAGGGGCGTGCTTTGAAACTATTGTTTATGACAAAAATGTCATTTCGCTTTGCTTATGATGACCATTAATCACACTGGTAAAAGTTATGAAGATCAATGATAAAACACGCTATAACACTTCGAACCCAGATGTGGATTGGTTATCACTTGGAAAGAATCCAGAACTATCGCCACTGGACAGACAGTACGTTCGACAGGCGTTATCGTTTCTCCATAAGGATTCTGTAACTGATAGAGAGCGTGCTGCCAAGTTCCTCTTGAAGCGCATACAGCAGTATTACGATGTGATTGGCTATGTTGGTCCGATCATTTCTTCAGCTAAATCTGAAATTGGCTATTGTCTTGGCGGTTGGATCAATGAACACGGCCATGCACCATGGCGAGAGTCCTTCTGTACGACTAATAATTACTCTTGGGAAAAACCTGAGAAGATATTTAACTCTGTTCGTTATGCGTGCTTTGAAAGCGCTCTCAGACTCGCTGCATGGGAAGTTGAGCAAGAAGTACCTGAGAGTGCAGAAACACTTAAACGAGCACGTTGGTTAGCTTACGGGGCGATACAGGAGCATACAGATAGACGTTGGTATGATATTCGTAACCGTATGGGTACAACCGGCATGAAGAAGCAGCTTAAAAGTGTGATCGACAAAGTTAACTTGTATCGACTAGTGACTAGTAAAGGTGAATGGCTGGGTCATTTTGAGCCAATCACATGAAGTACATTCAGGTATAACTTTTGACAAATCGACTCAGGGTTTACTGCCATTAGCTGACAGTACCGAGAATAAATATGGGCAACACATGCACAATCAACCAGCGTTTATTAGCAATTTAGAATCTAAGTTCCGTCAAACAAATGAGAAGCTTCGGCTAGAACTCGTATATTGGCGAAAACAACTCAACGAAAGTTGCCAAGAGTTAGCTATGTTCAACAAAGAGCAAAAAAGTGTTGAGGATGACTTAATGTGGCGATTTGATACCAAATCAATCGATCATAAGAAGGGGCTTTCGATTCAGAAAAAATATCTCGAAGAGGTAGTTAAGCATAATCGTCACATGATTGAAATCCGAGAAAAAGAGTTCCGCAGGGTAGGAGGTTTTATTTGTAGCCTGCGAGCCGATGCTTACAACCATAAAATCGAGATGAAGTCCTTTAATAATGAATCGACCACCATTGATTACCACTCATAAGATCAATTAGTTACCACTGTTAGACCATATAATTAACCAATCGAACAAGTTCAAATACTTAGGAATCAACATGGTTAAAACAAACGGATTCGTAAACGCATTATTGACTGGCGGCACTGCTTGTACAGGTCATACTGAAATGGATTATAAAGGTGAGCTTCTTGCTGCTCCTGTTGTCTTTGAAACGGTGGAAGAAGCGCAGAGTGATTTGGAGTCAGAAGTGGCTGACATTTTAAATGCAGTTGAAAAAGGCGATATTGTTGATGCTGGAGATGCTCTTTTGCTTCAGGTTCTCCGTATTGAGATTGAAAATGGTCACTTCAAACTATATCAAGTATTTAAAACTGACGAGCATGACCCCGGTGATCTTATCGAAGAAGGTTCTGTTGCTGACTTGGCTGGCGGATTCGATCAAAATCAATTACATCCTAACTTCCGAAAAGCAGCTTAAATATTTATACGGTAGGTTTGAGAACCTACCGTGTGAGGAATCCAAGTAGCAAGACGCAATGCTAGGTTAAGTATCTGGTCCACCCCTTGTTCATTCGTATTAATTGACTAAAATGCCGCACTCAATATCGATTAGTGCCACGAGCACTATCAACTAAGAAGCAAGCTGCTGAAAAGTCACATGATCAGGCTCTAATGCCTTGGAATCGATTACCATCTTACTGAAATACAACTTTTAATTTTACTCAACTCAAGGTTATGGGAGTTATTAAACGATGAGAAAACTATTTGCTATTGGTGTATTAATTTTGGCCTCGACGAATTTGACAGGATGTTCGAAGGTTGTTGAACTTGGCTTTGAAGGCGTGGCCGTTGACCGTCCGTTCATGTTTGGTCATGAGGGGGTTAACCCGGTTCCTCAAGAAGAAGGTACCCGCGAGTGGTATTATCCTTCAACAAAGGTTATTCCGATTGAAATTCGTCCGGTTCGTTATGATGAAGATTTACATGACATCTTCGCCAAAGATAACGTACCAGTCTCCCTTGATGCAGGTGTATCGATCAAAGCAGTTTCTGGCAAGACGCCCAGTCTGTATCAAAAAGCTGGTAAAGATTATTACGAGCGCAAGATTCAGTTGAAGTTCTTGAACCTACTTCGAAACTTTGCCCGTAGTGAAACCTCTTCTGATTTGACGTCAAATGAGCAAACTACAGAAAAAGGTCAGGTTGATATTAAAGAACAACTACAAGCGTACGTTGATTCAATCGAGTTACCTGTAATTGTAGAAAGTGTATTCATTGGTAAAGCGACACCTCCAAAAGCAGTTCTCACCGAAATTGCCAATACTGCGAGTCAGACACAACGAATTAAAACTGAAGGTCAGCGCCAAGAAGCTGAAAATGCTCGCAAGGATGCTGAAGAGGCCAAAGCTTCTGCTGATAAAGCGTATATGGTTAAATTTGGTATGAGCATTCCTGAATACCTAACTTTGCGTGGATTGGAACTGCAAAAAGAACAGCTTGAGATCATCAAAGACAAAGAGAATCTCAATGTATTGATGGCTACTGGCGGAGCTAACCCGCAACCAATGTGGAAGGTTCCGGGCTCACGATAATCGTTAATAATCAATTGGCAAAAGCCCGCATGATGAGCGGGCTTTTTTTTGATCAAAGCAATTAAGCAATGACGCTACATTTAGTTTGTGCCCTCGGTTTAGACCAGTTCTATCTGTTTCTAGCAGGTAGCGGCAACTGTTAAACAATGTTTGGACGCAATTTCGTCTCACCGAAGCGAATGAGGTGTTCAAACTTGGTGTATGGATAACTGATCAATCATATTTTGTTGCTTAGTAGGATAATTGTCACAACAAATAGCTTGATTACAATTACTTTGAGGTGCCCAAATGGAAAATCAACCTAAACCAGAACTGATTGCTCGTATCTTTATCGATAGTAACAATGCCCACAGCTTCCGAAGTCAGTTTGCTAATGTTGGGTTTAATTTCAGTGTCATTGAAAAAGGTTCAGCCAACCAAAGCTACGCTCCAAACTTCCTGACAAGTTTAGACGCTGTGAATCAAAAGATGGAAGAGTATAGTAATATTGCTCTTACTTCTTCTGTAGAGAAGGGATCTGACCATTCAGACAAACCAGTTCGTTTTCTTGGTTATGATTTGGAAATGAATGGTTCATCGCGTAGTCTTGCTTTCCATAAGATTGAACGTTTTGTCAAAACGGTCAAGCCAGTAATACGTCGGGCCGAAAAAATTGCTAGTGACGAAGGTATCAATATGAGCTCCTTTGCTGGGTATTCTATGGCGATCCTTAAGTCTTTGAAGGTAAAAAGCATTACATTTGAAGATTACTCTGAAAAGCAGGGGGTTACCCGTTGGAAAACATACCCACTTATGGATCTGCCAGAACTGCTTGAAAAAGCAAAGGCTATGGCCGTTGAATTGTAAGTTAAATGGTTGTGGGTCTCCCGACCCACATTACTGACAGGTGTTAGGACAGTCCCCTATGATTTGCTCGCTATTTAGGATAATCCAATTTAAGGTTCAGATCAGACTTATGAAGAAAGAGCTGAAATATGCCATTTCACTCAATATGTCGAACTCTCAACAGTTTGTATATTTCACAAACCACGCTCGACGTATAGTTAACTTGTAGTTGATGTAAGTGTGTCTTGATCAATGACATCAACTCTATAGTGGTACAATGTTTTACTGAACGAGGTATATTTTATGGATAGGAAATTGAAGTTATTACTAATGTCGATGTTATTTTCGATGACTTTTGTTTCAAACGCATCAAATTTAGCACCTAAACTCATTCGGGATGCCGTGGAATCGCTGAATTTGCACTGCCCTGACGGGTACCAACCAATTATTTCATTTTATGAAAGACCTGAAATTCAGGTTAACTATTTTGACCCAAGCATTATGGCGATCGAATCGACTGAAATTCATCGTATTGGATGCGGTCAGAGTGAACTTCCCTTAGGGGAGCAACATTGCATGTTGGTTGAATGTACTCAGCCAATTTCTGAGACAGGCCAATAAATTAGGGAGGCAGTACATATGACTATCGTTTTTCGACAGGTGAAAGACCGATTTGATCTTTCTCTTTTCAAATCAACGAACCTCTTACCAGGATATGGTAGTCACCAGAACCTATCAGCATCGCAATTTGAACAGATCAATGCACTTGGTTCAAATCTATCAAGCATCTGGCTTTCATTAGGTTGTGTTGAACTGAATTTCGGGCAAGTCTTGGGAACCCATTTAGATGTAAAACATCACGAACATACTATTAAGGTGGATTATAAGGGCAATATTTTGGATGAGAACCCAACAGAAGATGACATCCGAATGGTGGCAGGCATTCTACCTCAGTTGGAACTCATTACAAAAATGGTTCACCAGAAAATCGCGTACGAGAGGCCTAAAGAGTCAGCTTGATTTTTAGCAAACCATCCTAATTACTTCTCTAAATAGTGGAGATGATAGAATCATGATAAACACAAGTATTTTAAGCACTGCGATTAAGGCAGGTATCGCTGCAAACACTAGAGGTCCTGAATTACCAGAAGTTGTAATTGACGCACGTCACTTTACAGTAAATCCTTTTGGAATCTCTACTAATGCAAACCTCGCAGACTTCTCTACTGTTTTGGATAGGAATACTTGGATTATTGATATTGGCCCAGGTTACCAGAAACTGCTCCCTAACTGAGCTTCGGTCAAAGGCAAGCACAATAATTAATGCTTAGCTTTGAGATCAATTGCGCTACTTTTGAACTTGTTACAATAGCTATATGTTTCATAGATATTTATGAAGGATTTGTCACCTATGATTACTGCTTTAATCACACTTAACCTTCGCGTCGTACGAGGTGGTGTTGGCAACGTCGCCACTATTACGAAATCAATCCAATTACCAAATGTATATAAATCTGATGAGGGTATAGCAACATCTCTCGTTCTTTTCGAAGATCAAACAATATCGCCGGAATTAAGGATTGAGAGTGTTGATGGTGAAGTTGGTACTGTCCATTTGAATACGACCAATGCTTTCGGAGTGAATCTCGACAAGTTCATAGATGGCACAACATTTGAGGAACTGGCTGAAAAGATGAAAGTTGTCGGTTGGGAAGTAGAGCCTGACATTGATGGATTGCGCAGTTTAGATGAACATAACAAGATCATGGAAGAGCGTGATGCCCAAAAGTCTGTACCAGACGAAATGCTATCAGACTCGGCGTATTCAAAGAAATATGATTTAAAGACAACGACCAAGCAGAAAGTAGTTTTCTCGTTGATATTCGTTGTTGCCCTGTCCTTATTTATGGCTCTTGTTACTAGTATCTACAATGCAATTGGCTTAGAGGTAAATAGTATATCTCGGAACCTAATGACAGTTTTTTTTGGTTGTACTTTTTCTCTAATTGGCTCGAGGCTCATGACTTCATGGTTAGTTAAAAATCATCGAAAGCAAGCTGTTTCACACCCAGCTTAAGCAAAAAGGATAGGCATTGCTTGCCTATCCTTTTTTGATAATCTCGGTTCGTTTTATGGCTGTGGCTATTGACGGATGTCCCCAGATACAGAGCTTACGTCACCTTCTATTCGATGTGCATGAACATCGCCTGAAACTGTTGTTACGTTACCTGACACATCACCGACTTGTACATCCCCGGAAGTTGATTCAACAGTACCCACAGACCCATTTACTATGCATGTATGGCATGACGTCACGTTTAGTGAGTTAATGTTTCCCGTAACCTGGATGTTGATTTCAGTTGCGTCTCCGACGACTATGTTGTTGCCATCGATAATTATGCTTCCGTTTACTCCGTTATTAACAATGACATTGTTGCCGGTGTATGTTTTGCCATTAATTGTTATAGTTCCACTAGTTGCACCGAAAGAGGCTAGCAATAGCAGGCAGAATGTAAAATGCTTCATCATTTGTCCTCTTTTTTTCAGTCGTTCTCTTGCCTGATGGATTCAAGCCAAACTGAGAGCAATTGTCCATCAACGCTGTGAACCCCCATTTTATCGGGATCGGTCTCAATTCCCATTTGAGGTGTATCTTTGGCGCATTCAAACGCTTGCATTATCTTCCCGCTTTTCACATCAAGTACATGCGACCATTCAACAGTAAAGGTAGTCATTTCGTTTCGGACAATTTGTTTCCCGATCACGGCCAGAGCAATTTCTGTTGCTTCAAAAATGCTGTCTTTTCCGATCAGGAAATCCTTCGCGCCTCCGGTTTGTTCGAAGTCTTCTCCGCAAAAAACTAGGTATTTTGCTTCAACAGTAGTGATGGAATTTCCCATTATTCAACGTCCTTTGGTTTAATCTGCTCAATAATTTCTTTTGACAATAAAGGTTCAACGTCGGGGTTTTCAGTAAATAGCGTACGAGCTTTTGCTATATTTCCCTGTTTAACCAGCTTTTCGATTAATTCTGCGACCGAGTTGATACCGTTCCGATGAAGTGCATTACGTTCCTTCTCCAGTGTGGCTGAGTGCTGCTTTAACGACTGCTCTATCACAGTGCCTGATTCTGATACCACCGGAGCTGGGGAGCCTAGTACATCCAGGCTGTCAGAACTTTCATTCAATGTTGAGTTTTCATCTGGCACGGTTTTTAGCAGCATTTGCTGTTCTACTGACCCAGGCTTGTATTCGAACCCTTTTAGCATCAATTCGCTTTGTACTGGTTCTAACGTTTGTTTGTTCCATTTCCAAGGTTTAAGTAGGGTTACAAACATCACAGAGGCCGCAAGTCCCATATAAAGCCACCAGCGAGGACGTTTATTGCCAGGAGCACGTTCTGCTTTGGACTGCTTCTTTGCATAGTCCAGAATTGTTTTATCCAATTCAGCCGATGGTTTCTCTGTGGCTGATTCTTTGTATAACTTTACGATGTCTTCATTATTCATAACCGACTCCCTAGCTTAAAGGTCAAGCATTTACGGAGTTGTGAGAGTGCATTGCGAAGTCTGGTTTTTACCGCTTCCGGGGCTGCATCTACTATGGTGCAGATCTGGGCCGGGGTAAAATTAGATTCATACCGAAGCATAAAGGCTTCTCTCTGTAGATCGGGCAGCTTGAGCATACAATCATTGATCGCTGCTTTTTTTCGTTGCTCCCAGTCATCTTCATCGGCATACGGCTCTGCTGATATATGCATTAGGTAAGCGTTTTCCGTCATAGATTTTCTATGATTGTCAATTAGCTTGTTGTGTGCAATTCGATAAAGCCAGGTGGTAAACTTAGCTGTCGGAGAGTATTCATTTCGTTTGTCTATTACAGCGAACCATACATCTTGATATAGCTCTTCAGTACGAGAAGATTGTGACGAATTAAGTTGCCTCACAAAATACCGGTATAATGGCTCTTTATGCCGCTGATAGAGGACAGTAAAAGCAGATTCACTGCCTTTACCGAACTGTTCCATGAGCTGTTCATCCGAGGCTTGGCTCAATGTAGGAATTTCACTCATTGTTTTGTGGGGAAATGGTTGTGCACGACGTTTCTTTATCTTCAGTAGACTTTTTTGCGAACAGAAACGCCATGAGAAGGGTACTCAGATCGTTAGCACTAACAGTACATTTTCCGTCTTCGTCGGTCCCGTTGACAGCAGCTTCGCTTAGTCTATTGAAAGCGTCATTTACGCCCTGAGTATTTACATCAACCATTTCTGTTCCTTATTGAATGTTTTCGGCCGTTCTAATCAATTCAACAAACTCACCACGGTAATTGTACTCATCGGTGCCTTTGTTCTTTCGTGCGATTTCTGAAATCTGATCGTAGTTCATACCATTGAGGTAGCTACTGCCTTTCAATTTTTGAGCAAAGGCCGCAACCGACGTAGCAAACTGGAATTCAGAACTTGCTTTTGCAAAGTCCGGTTGAATATCTTCAGTTTTGACGATGGAGGTGATCAAATTGCTAGTGGATTCACCAGGTAGTTTATAACGTAGCTTGACCAATGCAACTTCATCATTCAAATCTGTAGAGACTTTGCGTTCTGGCTGGCTTTGGTACCGTAAATCGTCCACTTGCCCTTTATGGCCGACAAGAGTCAGTTCATACATGGCAGTTACAGTGTGGCCTGCACCAATTTCACCGGCATCAATGGCATCATTGTTGAAGTCTGCTTTATCTAGTAATCGGTTTTGGTATCCGATCAACCGGTACTCTTTGACAACATTCGGATTAAATTCAATTTGAGCTTTCACATCAGAAGCGATTGTCTGCAGTGTGCCGGACATTTGGTGATGAAATACTTTGCGAGACTCCCGGATACTGTCAATGTATGCGTAGTTTCCATCGCCAATATCAGCCAATTGCTCCATAAGTGCGTCGTTATAATTACCGCGACCAAACCCAAGTGTCGTTAGTGACACGCCTTGTTTGCGTTCTGACGCGACTATTTCTTTTAGCTTATCGATCGATGAGATACCGATATTGAAATCGCCATCGGTTGCTAACATGATAAGGTTTACACCATCATTGATGAATCCTGCTCGAGCTTGTTGGTAAGCTAGTCGGATGCCGCTTTCCCCTGCGGTACCACCACCAGAGGTAAGTTGGTTAATGGCATTGATGATTGTTTGCTTGTCTGATCCCTTTGTCGGCTCAAGCACCACTTTAGAGCTGCCGGCATAAGTCACCAGACTCACCGCATCATTCTCATTAAGTTCCTTGGTTAGCATCACCAGACTACGTTTAAGTAGGGGAAGCTTATTTTGACTGTGCATTGAACCCGAGGTATCGATCAGGAATACAAGGTTAGATGGCTTCCTGGCATCAGCAGGTATTTCATAACCTTTGAGAGCAATGCGTAGTAACTGCCGGTCTTTGTTCCATGGTGAGGCTGCTATCTCAGTATTTACAGAGAAAGGCTGGCCGCGGTCTTCCGAGACTGGATAATCATAATCGAAATAGTTGATAAAAGCTTCTTCACGAATGGCATCCGACACAGGTTTATAACCGTTGTTTAATTGGTTCCGGACGTTGGCATAAGATCCTGTATCAACATCGATCGAGAAAGTGGATAGGGGTTCAGTCACCGTACGAATCACACCATTACTAGGCGTCTTTTGATAGTTCTCATCCATCATAGGCATTGGTGCCAGAGCTCCGTCTATTCCACCTAAGGCAATGTTTTCAGCAAGTACCATTGGTTGTTGCCTTTTGACCTTTGAGGACGAAACAAGGGAGTCAGAGCGACTTTGATACTGAACTGCATTTAGTTCTTTGGTGGATAGGGCTTCGGTTTTTACCGCTTTTGGTGATACAGCAATGAGCGTTTCCGCTTTAAGATCAGTGACCTCTACCTGTTGCGTTGTATCTGAATCCAGCTCATTAGAGCCTTTCTTTTGTTCTGAACACCCAGTCATGACAGCAAGCGCAATCAAGCTGATTCCCACGATTTTTTTATTACCCATTTGGCGATCCTTAGTCGTTTAATTTCTGAATACAGCCTTATAAACGTGCGAGATTCGTAAAGGGGTTTTTTATTTTTTATTTTTGTACAGGCGTCAGTTCATCAAGGTTTGCGTGTCGGGGAAAGTCGTCGTTATAGATTGGTACAATTATGTCTTTGCCGTCGCTGATCGCCTCACCGGTTGTTACCACACGGATACCATTACCTTGCAAAAACTGAAATGGACGCCACATAAATTCGGAGCCTACCGGGTATAGGCTGTTAAATTCGGATGAAGTCATGTTCAAGAATCTCCTTGCTGTTTATCTTCTTCAGGTAATAGGCCTTCGAATGCCATTAATGCTTCGATGATCATTCCATCAAGTAATAATTCGATTTCTTCTTCCCCGTTAGAACCTGGTTGCCCCTCAAGCGTCAACTGTTCTACGAGTGGGAAGGGATACCCATCTTCATCAACAACATGTTGAAGCTTGTGGCTCATGGCAAATTCTTTAGCCTTTTTGAAAGCTGCTTCGACTTGATCTTTTTTGCTGGACATCAACTTTTGATATCCTTGTGCGTAGGTCGCCATTTAGTATTCTCCGGGTGGTTTAATTTGGCTAACGCGACTGGATTCAACGTATCGTATCCTAACGATGTGATGAGTATCCTTCCAATATCGGTCACCGTAGACTTGTAGTTTTAAGCGTCCGTCAGGCATCTTTTTTAGGACATGACAACGCATCTTGTAGAATTTTCCGTTATCACCAAATGCATGGCGGCACTGCAGTAAATGCGTTGCGTTATTTGCGTTCAATTCCTGTATGGACATGTTTCCTGCCTGATCGAAACTCACTGATTATTTTACCTGCGTGCACTCGAGTAATGATGGTTCTGAACCCTGTTCTGTTGAACCGTCAACACCTGTATGTACGTTAACATGCAGTCCAGTTTGGTAGCCCGACACCATTTGATTCATCATCTTATCTTCATCCATAGGACGAACATCGATCGCCTCTAGTGGGCCGAAGTGTTTTTTGATGTAGGCCTGGGTATCTGCCATGACGTTCTGTGCGACATCCATTTGAGGTAAGTTGCGTCCAACCGCCATAACCCAACCGAGGGCGAATGCATCTGACTTTTCAGTTTTAGTTTTACGCTTAGAATTACCGTGTAGAGAGTCCATAAAGACTTTCCGGGCATCAGTCATAAGACGATGGAGATTTTCAAATGCGTACACGGCCACAGTAGCTGCGTGCTCGGTTCCAATGAAAGAGACTCGTTGGTGATAGCGTAGCCGAATTTGATAACACTGGTATAAGTCGCTCCATAGACTTACTTCACGCGCCTCTGATTCGTAAATTACGTCACAGCCGAATGCAGAGCCGATATACCGAACTAAGTGATCTACATGTCGCTGGAGCTTCATATTGAGCTTTAACGCACTGGTTTTCCGCTTAATCATTACGTCAAAATGTTCAAGGTTGTGCTTTTGCATCAACCTTTGAGCCGCTTTAAGGGCCTGTGCCGCTTCGTTTGGGTTTTGGGACTCTGCTAGTGCCAAACACTTCTTGATGCGGTCCAGAACCTTCTCATCGCTCATTACCGGTGCCTTTTGTTGATTTCAGAGCAACTAGACGTCGGCATTCATGAACGATATCAACACATCCCTGCAGGTACTCCGGTGTTTGGATGAATCCAACAACGAAAGGCTCCCCGTCATCATCTTCCACCACTTCTCGTTCCTTTGAATAGTTAATCGCTTTTAGGTAATCAGCAATTTCTTCTAAAGCCTTGATTGGATCGTCACTCAGCTTAATTGGCTGTGCATTTTCCTCAATTACTGGTTTCATATTTTTAATCCATTTTAGATTTTTCCGGCTCATAGTCCGGTCTATCGTTGTTACGAAACGTTGAGTCCCACATACTAATAAGCTCTACTGGTTTACCTGCAATTTCTTCACCGTTCTTACTGGTAAACCAAACTTCTTGCCCTTCTGAGCAAATGTTGCATCGGGCTTCCTCTAATATGTCTGGTTCTCCGTAGTTAGTAACAAGTACCTTGTAGATTGCACCGTGTTTTAAATCTCGAAATGGTATTTCAGGCATATTTGTTGACCTCAATTAGACGAGCCCACCTATCACTTCATAGGTGCGCTCGTTTGGACTATCCTACAGTGATTGTAATTTCGCCTTCTTCACGCTTGAACCATTCCCATAGATCGGCGGAAGTAGCAGTTTGTTGCATCATGTATTGAGTGCATTCAACGAATACCTCTACAGGCCAGTTTAAGTCGGTTTCGGTTTTCACCCGCTCAATCTGTTTTTTGAGGTCTTCATGAAATCCTGGTGATAGAGTTTTGAAAACACGTACAGAGGATTCACCAATCATGATGACAGATATTTCAGCCTGCATACTAAGCATGTCCATGACTTGAGCCATTGAGGAGTCAACATAAGTAAAACCCATTTCGTATGTAGTATCTGGAGTTTTATCTAACTGGAGCAGGATATAATGCCCAACCATTACTGGTTTAGTTACTTCCTGTTTTCGCCAGATGTTTGTACCAACCATCAGATCAATGTCTGGTTCTGCAGTTACATTAGCGATTGTTACATCTTCTTCACGTAAAACGAGCCCTAAGCTTGTACCCTGCATTGGCACTTTTACATTTTCTGCTTTTGTTCCAATGAGCATCGGTTGCATTTGACCGATCTCCATGTTCTTTCGTACTTCCTGCACTAGCTCAAGGGGCAGGTTGATGGTAGGGGTTCCAGTCGTCATTATTAATGCTCCATTGACGGTGTTTTTGTCTTTTGAGGAATGATAGTCCCATTAATTTTATGGAATACACTCAACGTAAGCTTATTGAATTGCGACTTCTTTCATGTTTTCAATATGCTTTGGATGTAGGTCGGTGGCATTATATATCCATTCTGGCAGTGTTTTCTTATGAAGCTTTGCGTATTCTTCCAGGTAAGTGATCACGGCTTTTTGAGCGTTACCTCGATGTTCAGTCTTATAGCTGCCTTTCTCTGTTTTGAATACAAGTGCAAAATTACCTTCTTTTCTGTCTGCAGTTCCAACCTCTAATTCAACACTTAATACCTTTAACTTTACGGATTCGACTTCTGCCTGTTGAGTTAAAGTTTCTATGTCTTTATAAGCAAAGGCGGTACCAAATACAAATGCGATACCTGCTATCACTGACACCGCAAAGAAAAACTTAAAGGTAAACACTCTACTTACCAACTCAGGGACAGTTAGTTCACCTTTAACTACGTAGCAAAACCCAGCAATCATCATTAGAATGTAGATAAAAACCATTATGAAAGCAGCGGCTTGGGCTCCTGTTGTGATGCAAAAAAATTTACTCTTGCTGAACCATTGCCAAATAGAAGAACCAATGATTGCGTCATAGTTGTTCTTCGCATGGTTTCGAAACTCAATGTATGGAGGTGTGGTACCTATAAGCGTCAGAACTTCATTTAAGAGCCACAACATAAATACAAGGCCGAAGATGTAATGGACAATGTCCGCTAGCTTGTTGCTGACGTTGCCCCAAATCGTCAAGTAATCAGTTTTGCCTTCGACAACATCAAAAGCGATACTAGGAAAATTCGCAAGTATATAAAACACATACGAGAGTGCATATATAACTGCTAATGTCGCCAAGGTACCAAGGAATTTGGTCGCAAGTGATTTCAATCCAATTATAGGGTAATTAATAAGCTTCTGTTTTGTCATAAGTAAGTCTCAAAACCCGCAAGTAATGTACAAAACACCTTGGGGTATCCTTGTTTCTTTAGAAGAATAGTCTTCCCAGCATAATTATTATCGGTATCACGATCTATGTGTAATACCAAGCAAGCATCTGATTCAAATCTACTGTTTGTAATGCATTATGAACTTAGATCAAGCGACAACATAAAGTAATGTTGAGACTCGAGATTCACTGCTCCACCTAAGTGCTGTAACTGGAATGTCTTAGTTAGCTTTTTACATTATATGTCGTTTTGCTCTTTTTCAGAATTCCGCTTGATTTGATCAAGCGAGGTATAGTTTTTACTGCCTGATTAGTTATTTGATGTATTTGTTACTCCTAAAATCGCGTTGTGATCAATTGCTATTGCGTAGTGGATTTTATTCTTGCCTTGTCAGTTAAGACATTAACCAAGATGAGGAAAAGAACCATGGCTAATTACTGTACCAACGCACTTGTACTTCACAACGCAAGTGAAGCTGAAATAAACCTAGTCGAGTCGGTATTTGATGGAACGTTCGTAAACCGCATAGATGAGATCACCTGGAAGCTTCGCAAAATATTCTTAGCTGGGGCGTGTGGCTTATTGCTCCCTCACAAATCCACAGACACGGCAGTAATAGATCTGCTAGAAGAGGCTTGCCCGTTACTAATAAAAGGTCGCTTTGGTGATTCTGAAGCGTCTCTTGCCTACTCAGAGTTTCTTGCCTTGTTCATCAATGGTGAACTAAAGCCAGGACACTACGATGAAATAGACAGCATTTATCACCGCACTGGAATACACAATGTTTATTTTGGTGACATTCCTATTCGTTACCGCAAAGCAATGAAACGTCTATGGAAAGATTGTTCTGAGACATACTTCGACGAGAACCGAAGAACGTATGAGTTCAATCAAAAGATCGGAATAGATGCTTGGTGGTCACATCAGGTAGCTGCCCCAATAAACTCAGCAAAAGAAGAAAAGTTCGACATGCGAGTGCTTACCCCTGTACCTGTCCGAGTATTGGTTAGTAACAAGGTAGAAGAGCACTACTCAGGTCATGGCAGAATAACGCCATTCTTCAGCACTATGTCTAAGTTCTTTTACTATAAGCAATTGTTTGGGAATAAGATGTATGTAACGGATGCATGGCGCATTACCGGTGATGGTAGTTGGTCTTTCGATAGCGCATGGTCTCCAGTTCGAGAGCTATCAGAAATTATACCTGAATTTTTAAAAGATCATTTAGGTGAAGAAAACGAAGATTTGTCAGTAGATATCGCATATTTCGAAGGTGGTATGGGCTTTCAAGGCGTGAACGATGATGTGTATGATTATGTTTGCATTTATGACGAGGATGATGATTCCGACAGCGGCTTACATCCTGATGTACAAACAGCCTTTGGATATTAATTAGGAGTCATTTATGTCAGGAATTAAGTGTAGCGAGTGTGGTTGGGTTTCCAAATCCCGAAATGACTTGGATGCTGGAGTAGAGTTCAGTAATCATATTGCGAAATTTCACACAACAGGAAAGCCAGATCCAAAGATTATGGCAATTCCAAGTGGTGACATTACAATCAGTGAGTCAATACGTAACGGTGAGCCTACCTATGGCATTTATGTTAACAGTTCTTATATCGGTGCGGCTGTTCATATCTACTTCAAAGAAGATAAAAAGCTCCATCGTCGGGCGAAGTTGGTAAATGAAGAAGATAAGGACGAGGTCTTTGCTTTGGCGGTTGATATCGCAAAGTATTTAAAAGTATCTGTTCATCATACGAAGTTCGCATACCCTTACCCAAGATACGTCGCACTCGTTTATCTGCATGAGCCTATCGGTAAAAAATAGGCAAAATTGAGCCCGTATGATTACGGGCTTTCATCTAACTTGAAGGCACTATATATCTAATGAGAAGTTCTAAAAAGTCATTGCCACTATACATCCCTCTATTGGTTGGAGCATTAATTGGTTGGTGCGTCATATTTCTTTTCAACGCAACTACCCACAAAGGTATGTTTGAACATGAAGAGTTATTAAGTCAGTTGGATAGGGCTTACTCAGAGGCTTGGTCTAACCCACGTTTCAATGAATTGTATGTCCGTAATTATAAGTCCGATCAACTAAACAGCTCTGGTATGTCTGTTCTAGGGGATAAGGAGTATTACACAATCTATACAGATTGTGTCTATGAAACCAATACATGTACTTTCTCGATGAGAGCTGTTTATATGGACGACAAGCCAACAAATGATGGTTATGCGATAGTTCGCAATAGTAATGACGGCTCTATTTCCGTTTATGCCGAAGGAAAGTATTTAGATCCTGAAGTTTTTTACTATTCTCTTGCAGATAACTTAAATTCTCTTGAGGAGAACTTGTCAGAACTTTCAGCAGTTCCGCCTGTTAAGTAATCCTCTTTAAATAGCATTCCGATCAATTGCTCCGATAAGGTTCAGCTTAAACTATCCATATCTTACGTCTCGAGCGAGAACTTATTACATATCAGAGGATTTGTGATGGATAATACTGAATGGGAACTACTGACATAGGACGTAATGTGTAAGAATTGACTGCCTGTTCCTGAATTGGTCAGGCGGTAATAAAGTGTGGTTTGGCACGAGAGACGCACTCTCATGAAATCTGCAATAGGAAAAGCTAACTCAAGTAATCGAGGCTAGTGATTGGTGAAGTTTGGACATCACTGGTCATCTAATACGCCCGTTGGATATCTGAGCCTGTTAGCCACTCCAGACCGCACTTTATTACTTCAAATTCATATCAGAGAATTATGAGCAAAGATACTGAGACACCTCAGGAGCAAGGTGCTGATTGCGATCTACCCGAAGCTCGGATTGAACACCGTCATTACGCTATTGCTTACTGCCCTAAATGCGATGCAGAGCATGATGTACCAACGTGTGATAGTGGTGAAATAACATGTATCTGTGACACTCGGTTCTTCTGGAGCACAGTGGAATAAGGAAGGATTTATGGACACAACGATTTCTGATGATTTCAACGCAATCATGGACGCATTGGCAGATAAGCCTACGATCGATGAAGCTGCCTTGATTTCGCTTTCTTCTGAGATTAAAGCCTTATCGGTCAAGTGTCAGAATACCGGGCTCTTTGATCATAGCCGTGAGCGTTATGAAGAGTTTGTTGCTCATATTGAAAATAATGAGCCAGAAGAAAAATGGCTGATCAATTCTTGGGCATGGCTAATGAACCGCATTGTTGAAGCTCCATTCGGTATTCTTATGCATGGTTCTGTCGTGCTATGCATCCCGATTGTGGCGAAATATCTGCCAGATTAATAAAGGAATCAATCATGTGTGAAATGCAAATTGGAACAATTGAGTGTCGTGGCGATGGCTATCTATGGGATGCCGATTCTGACGGTTATGACCCTGCCGACAAATCCATGCCTTGTCCTAACTGTAATACTCTTGTGTTCCTAGAGAACGCAAAAGAAGAAGCAGAGTCTACTTCCTATTACCAGGATATGACCTCTACAGGCACTGGCGTTACTATTTGGGAAAATGCGGTGAAAGCTGCTAATTACTGGAATCCGGAAGCCACTACTGAAGCTTTACCAAAGATTGGGAAAGTTGAGGCTGTTTATGATGATCCGGATGATAAATCAAATACTCTAACGCAAGTCTTTTGCTACTAGGCGGTTTCTTTATGACTGAAAAATTAGAAAGAGATCAGGTTCGTGCCATATTGAAGAAAGCTGGTATCACTGTTGAGTCTGTGACCAATGATGACCTTAAAAAGTTACGTCGGATAATCAGTAAGCATTTGCGTCGTTCTGGTATCTACCACGGTACAGCTAAGCTCAGAAGGGCTAGAAATGATCTCAAGTACATAGAAATGACTACAGAACAGTGGGATCGTCGAGAAGCCGTTTCGTTTAATCGTGACGGTTTCATAGGCGTAGCAGGTTGGGCTGATGACAATAATGTACAGCCTCTGCTTTCTGCTCTGGTGGAATGGTCAGAATGGATGTCAGAGAAACTTGCTAGGGCTGCATAATTGATGGAACTACTTGGGGTATGGATTTTTCTTTACTGCATTGCGGATTACATCCGGTGCAATATCTTTCAACCAGTAGAAGTTAGTCACGAGGATTAGGTCATGGCTAAGTATGGCAAGAAACGTGGTCATCATTGTTGGTGGCTTACCATTGATGGCAACAGTGTTGCTAATTTCGATAATGAAACGGATGTCGATGGGATCATTGATACGGAAGTTGAACGCAACAACTTGAAAGCAGCCAGCAGTCAAGCGATGGAGTATGTCAGCATGATCCCGCAACATACAGAAAACGCCCATGCTTTGCATTATGTTGAGTCTGCTAAGGCATGGCTATCTAAAGGTCAGGAGAATAATATTGTGAATATGAGTGAATCAGAGAAGCAGCGATATCGAAATGCGTTGAAAGGGTTGAAAGGTCAAGCTGAGGCTGTTACCGAAGCACTGCCGGATAAGCCTGATTCAAAAGCCATGTCCAATGCTCAATCTCTCATGTCTGAGCATTCGGATGAAGTTAAGGTCATTTATCACCTGGTAATGAAAAAGCATGTTCCGGTCCCAGAACTCACTGAAGAACAATTATTCGAATGGTTGAGCGATCCGAGAGAGTTACTTTCGTAAATACGTCTATCCGGTTCTATGATCAATTGCCGAAAAGGTGTTTGCAATACCATAAGCCCATACTTTTTAGCCATTTAGAAACTTGGATTAGGACGCATGATTGATTCCGTTGCACAAAAGAACATTGAAACATTGATTATTACCAAAACCTTAGAAGTTGGTTTATCGGAGCATGAAGGCAAGCTCCAGGCAGAACGAATCATTAAGGCAATTACTAATCCAGTCCCAACTCAAATGGACAAAATGTTATCTGACATGCTCGATATTCTTTTGATGGGCAAAGGAGCAATTAGTATCACTGAAGCGATCACTTCAGTTGGCCTTTCTATCGCACCGCATCTTAGAAACCGAGTGAATGTTGAAAAACGTCAGGAAATGGACAAGATCATCGCATCGCTGCAATACGCTTAGTTTTTAGTTTAACAACAGCTTTGAATGTAATTATGGAGTAAGAATATGTCTGAAACGACAGATAACAATGTGATCAACAACGACATACCGCCCAAGGTTGATGTCATTAACAATCAGTACACCAACGGTAAAGAGGTGAATGCATCTAACGGGATGTTTATGCTCTTCATTTCACTAGCTTTACTAGTTTTTGCCATCGCTTTAGGCTTCGGCTTTATTGGTGGCTACGAATTAATTAACTATCGAGGCTATGGCTCAAATGCTGTTGAATATCCGTATCGTTGGTATGCGATTATTCCAGCACTAACAACTTTGTTTATCTGGACTGCTTTAGGCACCATTAAGCCTAATGAATCATATGTATTCAGTTTTTTTGGCGAGCCAAGAGGCGTGTTAAACCGCCGTGGTTTTTTCTTCACGAACCCATTCATGTCTGCTAAAAAGGTTTCTCTGAAGATCCAGAATAATGTTATCGATGAATCAAAATTTAATGATGCTAATGGGACACCTGTCATCTCAGGCGCAACAGTTCGTTGGCGCATCTTTGACCCTGAACTTGTTGTTTACGATCTTGAAGACGACATCGAGAACTTTTTAGTTGCACAGATTGAAGGTAATCTGCGTTCTGTGGTTTCAAAGTACCCTTATGAATCATCTAATGATGATCAACAGGATTCTGATGTAGATGCAAAGTCCCGCGGAATTTCACTGTCTCGCTCTCCAGAAGAGGTTGGAGCTGAAATTGCAAGTAACATCAATGATGATGTAGTGAAGTACGGCATCTTTATTGATCAAGTTACATTAACTTCTCTTAGCTACGCACCTGAAGTTGCAGCAGCAATGACTCAACGCCAGCAAGCTAAGTCTGTAATGAATGCTAAAAAAGAACTCTCTCAGGGCATTGTAGGCGTAGTAAAAGATACGATTAAAAATCTTGAGAATTCATCCAATGAAGACAAAAGCGATGCAATTGCTCTAGACAAGGAAGCTAAACAGCAACTAGCCAAGGATTTAACATTAGTTCTTTTTGGCAACTCATCTGTAGATCCTGTTATCAAAGTCAATTAACGACATATTGGCCGTTGTTTAGTTCCTTTAACTTGCGTTGCGGTCAGTTCTAATTTTAATGTTGTAGAGGGGGTAGTGAAGCCGGTCTTCATCTAGCCCCTCAAACTCGCAAATCATTTATTACCTCTGGAGTCATAATGTTAAGTAATTTATTTCGTGTAACTTCTGAAATGGGTGGCTGCAATGGCTTTTCAATTAAGCCAATTGAACAATGGCCTGATGTTTCACCTGAGTTTGATATCAATCAATTGGATCATCAGGCTGCTCTGCTTGCTGATGAACAGTTACTAATTTTCGTTGATGGGGAAGAAACTGAAGTTGCCAAACTAACTCAGGATCTAAAAATTCAAGAACTTAATAACTTCTTGAACGAAGTTTTTGATGGTTACTTGCATGAAAAGATAGCAATTTAGGGGTTGCATGAAGATTTTTCAATACCTGTTTCTTTTAGCTCTCGTCCCAGTGGTTGGTCAAGCTGGCGAGTGGCAACAACAGCATTTTGTTGACCCGCACAGCCAGAAGTCTACAAAGACTTATTCTATGTCGGCCCAGAACGCGGTCGGGAAAAATGTCATCTTCAGCTTTCATTGTGATACGGTCGTAAGGACATTTTCAAAACAGTCGGGGCCAGCATATCTAGAACGACAAGGTATGTATGATACTTTCTCATTGAAGCTGTATTTTCCCGACACGGATTTTAATCTTTATGAACCAGTAAGTGTACGAGTTGGTTGGCAACCTAAGTGGAAAACGTTTAGACCTAAGTCATTTATGCCGTTCGATCACAACACACTTTATTATCGCGACGTGTTTACTCAGTATGTAAATCCTACTAAGGGCTCTTCTGCTGGTTCATACTCAGCCACATTGCTAGGTAAAGCTGATAAGATAACCATTCATATTATGACTGCGTCAGGCGCGATTAATGAATCGTGGGTACTTGAAACTCCTGGTATTCAGAATGTTGTTTACGATATGTCTAACGTTTGCAATGCAGTTAATGGTCATAGAGTCGTTGAAGACATTGAAGCAAGTATGTCGGTTCAACTCCGTAAAGACAGAGCATTTTTAGATAGACAGTGGACAGAGTATCTTAGCCGTTTCGATTCTTCTCAACGAGGCACCGTGCTTCTTCAGTATAACCAGCAGCAGGCCGCAGAAAGAGAGCTGCGTAAGGAAAGAATCCGTTTTTTTGATAATCAAGATAACTGGGGTTATCCATCGAGATACTGAACTTAACGTAGTGCATCAGAAAGCAGTACGTAAGTTCTGCTTTTTTGTGTTCAGATCACTCGCATATTTATAGTAGGCAATAAAATCTATAGCAACTATTAAGGCAAACATCACATAAGGTGTCATCATGTTGCAATACGAATTATGCCAACCTACCGTATCGAGAACTGACTTCTCAGGCGTACTAGGACTTGTAGAATCTAACAGCCAGAAATGGGCTGAATTGACTACTAAGGCATACAGTCGTCAAATTGGGCAGGTGTTTACACCTATTGCCATGTCTCAACAATTATCCTCATTACTTCCTGATTCAGAGCTTAAATCTCGTGAACCAGCAATAGCAGATCCAGGAGCTGGAACAGGAATTCTGTCAACTTGCTTGGCCGCTCGCCTCTACGAATTTAATCCAACTCCGTTATCAATCTTTGGCTTTGAAACGGACAGACGTGTGGCCGAAGACTTTACGAAGGCTTGGGCACTTTTCCAAAAACAAGCGGACCACCCAATAGATCACTATCTCTTTGGCTCTTTTGCTGAGCACGCAGAAACGTTGCTGACTACTGGCGAATGGCCGGATTTACCGAAACCGGACTACATCACAACAAATCCACCATTCATCAAACTTGCGAAATCATCAGAGCTCTCACAAACCCTTACTAAGCATGGTATTGCAGTAACTAACATCTACGCTGCTTTTGTAGCTCTAGCAACCTGTTGGTTGAAAGATGATGGTTGTTTATTGGCTATTTTGCCTCGCAGTTTTGCTTCTGGGGATTATTTTAAGGTTTTTCGTAAGTGGCTTGGTGAACGCATGAGCGTAGAACATATCATGCTATTTAAAAGCAGATCCTGTTTCCGTAATGTTTTGCAGGAAAACATTTGTATCTATATGAAAAAGAAAACAGATCAGACACGACGAGTACGCATCACTGTGTCAGAGAATCCAACCTCAACTCCGGATTATGACTTGATCTTACCAGCGAGCGAGATCATTACAGATGCAGGGTGGTTACTGCCTCGTTCTGTTCAGGATATTGTGCTCTTAAACCAAAATCGACAACGTACAGAAACGCTTTCAACTCTTGGTTTGAACTTCTCTACCGGGAAAATCGAATTGCACCGCGTTAATGGTGATATTGAGACACCTGTAATCTACGCACGAGATTTTGATGCAGTGGGAACCATGACATGGGGAGAAACCAAGAAACCCCGGATTGTTTCTGCGGATAAAAAACAGATCTTAGATCTGCCGGAGAAGGGCGGTTACGTGGGGCTGAAACGCATCAGTTCTAATGATGGTGAAAACGCCCAGCGGTTGTATCCAGTGTGGTTGTCTCGCGATACCACCGGTTACGACCAGATCAGTATCGATAATCATGTGCAGTTCATTCACCGTAACGGAGAACCGCTTACTCAAAGAGAAGGAGAACAACTGGTTAACTTTCTTCTCAGCGATGAAAGTCAGGCAGTAATGCGTTCTTGTTGTGGTACCACTCAGATCAACCGTGCTGATATCGAGAAGCTTAAGTTCCCGTTAATTGTGTAGCTTATTGACCGAGTGTAGTTCGATTGCGTTGAAGCTAATTGGTACCGGTTAACGTGAGAGGTTATGTTGAAGCAATTGCGTTTTTCCATAGTGACTATGAATTAGAAACGTTCTGCGAATCCATGATAAAGTCGATCATGAAACTAAACAGAGACCGAGGAACAAAATCATGTCACACAACAATGACCTAGAGATGAAAAAACAGCAATTTAAAACGCTGAAGAAGCAGTTTGAAGTGTTACTTTCCCCGCATATAGAGGATAAGAAAACACTTGAAAAAGTTACTGGAGATTGTGCCGATGTGATGCTTTTCTCATGGCATTTGAAAGAAACTGGATTTCCGTTTGGTGGTGACGATACCGCTGTATGGCGTGATGATGAACTAAATACGAGCAATTAAGGAAAATAATGGGGGATTTATTTACATCTGTATTAGTAGTTTTGGTTGGCCTAGAGGAAAACGGAAGGTTATGAACAAGCTTTTTATATCAATACTTTTAACTGTTTCGGCATCGAGCGCGGTAGCTACTGAAGGCAAAGATAACTATACAATTCCTGTTGCTGAACTAAAGATGGCAGAACAAAAGTTCAATGTTGCTCAGTTTGGTCAACAGGTCGCGGTTATGGCACTTAGTTACGTCAAAGACATTCGTGATGCAGACGGAAAGAAAGTGGTCGATGTGGTCATTGTAGATAAGCTTTGTCATGTAACTGTTATTGAACATGATAACGGGCTACAGGCTGAACAAGTTGTTTGTGACTCAGGAAACTATTTCGATGATCGGGAAAAGTAAGACAAGGTGACGGAAAGTTGGTTTGCCCCCTTTCCTGTATAGCCTCATGATCACTTAATCATGAAGTTCAAGCGATATCATCGACCTATCATCAGATTATCAAGGTAGGGAGCATATGATGTTTCGAGTTACTTCAGAAAAATTCACTGAGCCAGCAGTTTCGCATAAAGGTAAACACTACTTTCCTTATGACGGCCAGGTGCAAATGGATGAGCGCGGCAGACTGTCAATGCCATTTTGTTATTACGACCGTCAACGTGGTGAATGGAAAGAGTGCACGGCTTATTTAAGTGACATGTCACTGGTAGAGCAATTATTCACGTTCGCGCAGAAAAAAGGCTTGATTAAAGGGTTTCCTAGCGTCGTCACGGCATTCCTCAACAATAATACTGTATTGGCGAACAAGGCATCCTAACATGAACTTAAAACATCAAAGAGCATTTAACCGCGGTGTCATGTTGGCTCGTTTCCTTGAGGCCTATGGTAACGCATACGAAGGTTCCAACTTAACTTTGCAGGGAGAGATCCCAGTATTTGTATCGGCACCAACTTTGCCGATGTCTACCTATACGGCTAAAGGGTACCTGTCTGAAGCGAAAATTAATTTCCATGACTTTGATAATGAATTGTTAGCTTCGAGCATTCAAAAGCTAGAAGAACTTGGTTTAACAACTGAGTATGAAGAAGGGAATATCAACAACGGAAAAAACGAGCCTGTTGTAATTCACGAATGGTCTTCTTGGAATTTCCGTTTTGGTCTGGGGCGACATACCTATGCCGAGTGGCTGTCTCTTCATCAAGCTGATGTTGATTGCTGCTTTACCAACTTGGGTTGTGAAGCGGCGTTCTGGAACGAGAGTGAGTGCGGTTTTCATGCTGACTTAACGCTTCGCTGGCCGGATGACTAGTTTACTGATCAGATGCGGGGCTATTTGGCCTCGCATTAGTCGAGATTCGTGTATAGCAAAAAGATCAATTGCTTGACCTTCGATGCTCATATTATGAACCCATCAGGTACAAATCGTTTATAGCATGAGGAGAATATAATGAGCGAGCAGCAACCATACCGTAGAGAGTCAGAACCAACCTTCTCAAAACGCCCTGAAGGGTACCAGGAGACCTTAGAGATGCTAAAGCAGCCTAACAGTCGCCCATTTTACGACACGGTACTGAAATACGCTCCTGATACGTTTATGAACGTAAAGGAATTTGGTAAGGAATGCTTGAAAGATCTCAAGACCATACCTGCTGCAAATCCATTTGATTGCATTGCAGATGTAGTTCATATGCTTGATCATTTAGTACAAGCTGGCGCGGTAGAGTCGAAGCGAGTTGATATTCGTGAAGGTCATCACGATCGCCTTGTGGGTGCTCGTATTGAATATCGTCGCATTATGAAATCATTGGACGCTTAAGCTGGGTACCACCAGCTTAATCTTTCTGCGAAATGTAAACTGATCAACATTGATAATAGGTGTGCTAAGGGCATGGGAACTCTTGTAAGTATTATATTGGCGTTTATTGGTGGGATGTTGGTTTATGGCCTTACTTATCTCTCCGTAAAAGAAAGGGCAAATTCCCTCCCAGGCGGGGCGTTGGTAGGTTCACTTGTCCTATCTCCTTGGTATTTGGTAATGCCGGCGGCGCTCTTCGGGCATCTGGCAGGCATTTGGCTATTAAAGTTCGTATTTCAACACAGGAATAAAGGTTAAGGCATGGGACATTCAGTCATTTCGACCAACGACGTTACTGTCGAAGTTAAAGGGAAGAACGTGTTTATCAATGGTCGCTTAGTCCGCGAGGACCAAATGCAGCAAGCGAAGTTTACCAAAATCTCCAATATGGTATTTCTGATCGTAGGCTTTGTTGCTGGTGGCTTTTCAGCTGCTGTTCTTCTTCCGTAATTACCCCATTGACAAAGGTGGATTAGATCATGAAAGTTTCTCAACAAGTTATTGATGCCATGGAAGCTAAAGGCTTTGTAATGGTAGAGGGTGTGGCAATTCTTAATGATACAGTTGTTGCTGAGATGAAATTACCATACGAGCATACAAGACAACTTGTACTTAACTCACATCAAGCGGTGAGTGTATTTAACAATGAGTGCAGTGATCGCTTTGCGATTTTCCGTCCTCGTGCAGAAGTAATGGTGAAGTAGATTGTTATTCGTACACATTTGGCTACCGATTTCAATCATATTGGCTGGCGCAGTTGCCACATATTATGGTTATCACTTAGCCTATGAAACTTTGATGGAATAACACCCTTTACCAAACCACACTAACTAGTTTGCGGTCACAAGTGCCGGATACAACATATAGGAACTATTTGGATATGAAGAAACTTACACTAATGGTATTGACTATTTTTCTCACAGCTTGTTCTAGCTCGAATCAAGTAAATACCACTTCTGTAGAGGAAGATGTAGCATGGACAAAAATAGTTCAAGCGTGTTCAAATTTTGCGATACAGGTGCATGAGAGAAATGGTGATAATCCGAAAGCAGTATTTGATCACTGCATGGATAACGCACCTTTATAAAGGAGAAATAACGATGAATTTAAATATATAACTAATAAAAAATCTAACTGAATACGTACTAAGCATCGCCATTGAGAGTAAAGTCGATGTGCAGGGCGATGACTTTATAGTTAAGAGCTATCACAGAGTCGTAAAGTGCAATGGTTGTGATGCAAATCAAGTCGTTCCAATTAGCTAACCTGGGGGGGGGGAAGAAGCCTCATGGATATTGATTGTGACCAAATACCACCTCAAGCCTACTCAGCTATCATGGCTCAAGGTGAGCAAGATTTTAGTAACGGTGTTCTATTAGAAGATAACCCACACTTAGATCCAGAATCACGAGCTGCATGGTCTGAGGGTTGGCAATGGGGGGCTTATCGCTCTCAAAAAGAACAAACACTTAACTAGGGGAATAGAGCATGATCACGAGTGGGTACACAATGGAACTGATTTGTGATTGCATCAAGTGCAATAGTGCTGACAATTATCACCTCATTAAAAGAGCTGAATACATGGGCGAAACGTACTCTGAGTGCGCGAAACAAGCGCGTGAAGATGGTTGGACGTTATCGCGTGATAAGACGCACTGTTCGGCTCCAAACCACGGCAAGGCCGTGAGAAACGAAGATTAGAGGCAAAAGTATGAAGCCGCAGAAAATAGCAAACCTGGATCAACGATTAGCTGAATGGAACGAACAAAGACGCACTTGGCTACAACAAGAACTTCCGATGGTGTTAATCATTGGCATCATCGTGTGTAGTGGCTTGATGTATCTAGTTTCGTTTAAAGAACCTAGCTTACAATCCTCGTGGTTTTTGTGGGGGGCTATTTTTGGTGTTGGTTTAGCGATCACTCCTTTGAAAATGTCATATCCAGAAAAGCCTTCTCAAGCTGATGTTGATGCTGATGTATCATTGAGAAAGGCATTCAACATGGATTCATCTGTGAGTGATTCACAGGATAAGGATTAAGGGAATAGACGATGCAGCCAAAGCTAAGAAAATATTTAAAAAGGTCGAAGGTACTAGAGTTTCCATCTTTCGTGTTAACAGTCGTTCTAATAGGTTGCATTTGGGGTGAGACTGTAAAACTAGGGTCGGTTGTCGCACTTGTCTTGATTAATCTAATAGGCCTTAGGTACACATGTATCGTGGCTCGTAAGATTAGATTTTTGCAAGTAAAAAACCGCAACACTGACAATCTATTTAATCTAATTAAGAGTTAACGAAGGAAAATTGTGAACAATGAAACTAAAACCGTTGAAGTTAGACCAGATGAATTTGAACCGTTAAGTGAACGCTTGCTTGAGCGAAGAGATCTAGACACAGAAGTTGAAGGTTTTTTTCATTGTCTTGGTAAGGGATTAGGCAAAGAAGATAATCACGTTGACTAGAAGTACCTAAAGGCGAACGCTCCTGAGGCTAAAACTTCTAGCGTTGTCACGATCGCTCGAAATGTTTATCACAAAACCAGTATAATAATGACGACGATGTGTAGGGGGGGAGGAATGACTATTAAAACAAAGATTTAACTTGGCGAGCAGGACATATCATGCTTAAAAGGGCGTTGTTCAAGCTAAAACAAGATATGAAGCATCATTCGTTTAAACATGGCATTGATAAGACGCCTTGGCAAATGTTCGTAGAGCGTACACGTCCAATGCTCTACTTTTGGCAGTAATCAGATTTGCAGGGAATAGTTGATGATATTTGGATTTGGACTAGCTCCGTTCTGTGGTTTAGTAGTTTATGCACTGTACTTAATACACAAAAATTGAGGGAGTAGATGAAATTATCTAATCGTCATAAGCTCTATTCAAATCTTGGGATACAGTTGTTAGGGTCGGCTTGGGTGTCTATTAGTTTTGTAACCAGCTTGCCGATTGGGATCTCTGCAACCTTGTTGCTATTTAACTTTCTAGACATCCAATCAAGAGGCTATGCGGTTTTAAGCATTCTGGCATTCACAATTATGATCGTACATCTCCTTGGATTGCCATTTTGGGGATGGCAAAAATATCTCCAACTAAAGAAAAAGTATGGATCAAGCGAGGCTCATAGATTTGTTCGTTGGCTTGAAAAAGGTGATGACCCGAGTTTTGATTTTAAGTAAATAGGATACTTATATGAACAAGAAAAAGTCGCCTTTTATAAGGCCACTAGAACGCTTTAGTAAAGATTTTAGTGAGGGGAAAATATCTATTTCACTCATTATGGCAATCTTTGTAAATGGCATATTTAAAACGCCTGCTTTTGGTGCTTCGGCTGTTTTCATGATAATTGCTTTTCTTCTTACTGAAAAACCGATGTCGTGGATATATGTAAGTTTAGCTCTAGTAGTTTCTGCTTATTTAGTGCCCGTATATCTCTACATCAAGACCGCGCTCAAACTGAAACATACTCAAAATAATTCTTAGTGGGAAAGGGATTGTATGAGCAAACGACGAATCATAGGACTATCTATTGTGGCTTTGGTCGCAACTAATGCTCTGAGCTTCTGAGTTGAGAGATCAGATTAAAGCTGCTTTCAAAGAAGACTTTTTGGCTCTTGTTCCTGAAAAGCAGTCGTAAGGGGAAAAGTTTGTGAAGAATCCTGTTAAATATTCTGAAAAATGGGTAACGGTTCTACTTGTTCTAGCAACATTAGTAATGATGGTTGCTAGCCAATTAATAGGCGAACCAAGTCACTACTCCACGTTTGTTGTTATACCTGCTGTATCTGTATTCTTTTGGATGCAACACGCAAAAGTTAAATACTCAACACATAAACGATTGTGGTTAATTCTAGTCGGTTCGCTTACCGCGTGGTCGCTGATTTTTACAGCTTTTTTGTTTTTTCTAACAGTCGGATAAAAAACGATGATTAAATCTATGCAGAAAGCCGCGAATAAAGTAGCTCTTCCGTTCAATTTCATAGCATTGATTGGGGTTATGATTAGTGGGTGGTTTACTTATCAAAACAATGGCCTTGATTTTACAGTATGGCTTCCAATCGCTTTAGTCAGTAGCTCTTTGATATTAAGCATTTGGGGCAGAAAGTTTTAAAGAGGGTTTGTAAACAAATGTCAGATATTAAGAAAGAAATTGAGAAAGGCATTGAGTTGCTTTGGTTATGCCAGAAATTGCAGTCGGAAAAAGACGGTATTGAACGACCAACTCACTCTCAAATAGACAAGTCAAAAACTCTTGATCAGTTCTCCAAGGATGTAAGTCGTTCAGTGGCCAATATGGCAACTTTATACGAACTGTTCCCGATTGAAGAACGACTCTCCACTATTGGTCTTGAGTTAGAAAAGAAGGGTTTAATTAAAGTGGGTTATGGTGAATCTTATGCTAAAGGCGCTTTAGCTTATTTCGAATCGAATTTATAGAATAGGACGAGGGGTTAGCATTATCATGATCGTACAAGACCTTTTTAATAGCCTGCAATCCATATTGCCCTTTGGTGTTTCAGTGCTGTTTGCCATTCCTATGATTGCTAGCTTTGCGCTTTGTGTCTGGAAGCATAACAACAAGAAAGTGCAATACCTGGGCTCTGCTTGCTATTTAGTCAGTACATTTGGCTTTGCTCCGGCGTTCTATAAAATCTTTTTGGGAACAATGTAACACCTTAGTCACAGGGTTGAGAGTTCTATACAACGTTCGCTAGTTCGTATCAACCCTATCATCTATTGGAGACGGGAACTTTGTATGAAATTTAAGCCTATTTGGATTCTTACCGCTATTGCCTGGTTGGTTGTAGTTGCTGCTGGAGTGTTCTCTTATTGGTACATTGAACTAGATGGACCAAGGTGGGCTTATTATGCTGCGGCTATCAGCGCAATTTTGGCACTTATTTTAGTTAAAACTAATGTTGATATTATGACAAGCAGTCTTAGGGGATAAATATGAACATATTCAGAATAGCATGGCTGGATTACTTGGTAACTTACGTCGTTTTTATCGTTCTCTGGTCGTTATCGAGAGCAGTTGACCCATTAATATACCTGCCTACATTGCTCTTTGCCTACTATGTATACCGTGGTTCTAATTCTTGGTTATTTGAGACTACTAATTTTAAGAAACTAATGAGCATTCAATTGATTAAATTGGAGAATACCACCAGTTGTAAAAACCACGGCATTGCTATGTTGTCCTACTACTCACTTTGGTGGACATTAATCTATTTATTTGCAATGTCTTCTTCATATCACTTAGCTATATCATGGCTGTAGGGGAAAAGAATGCAGCCAAGTATAGATTTACAACAGTATGTCAAAACGTTTCTAGAAACTGGTGATTACAGTGCCTTTGGTGAGGGAGATGAAGAGAGGATAGAACCTGCCATTGTAAGCTTTTCCCTTGAACATGAAATCATCGAAATCATAAGTGGAAGCACGTCTATTGAAGAGTTTGCAAAGTTACTGATAACTGAAATACAACTGATTAAATTTAAGAGCTTTATAGGAGAGCTTGAACAACTAGTTGATAGCTTCGACCTAGATTATCGCGGTTCTGCTGATGAACCCGATTACAACCGCCTATTGATTAATCTCAGTTTTGGTTTAGAGGACGAATCCAAAGTAGATAACCTGATTAGACATGTGAGAGACAAGCTTGCAAATAACTTTATTCATACAAACGGCAAGTACCCGCTTGGGGCTTACAAGTCTTATATTATGTCGGCTAACTGTTGGTCTGTTGAGTTCCAATTTGCAAAAAGTTGGGATCTACTAGAAGACATTCAGCCGTAGGGGGGGGGAAATTATATGCATTGGATAATTAGTTGTACGGGTTTAGTTTTTCTTTTTGTTTATTACCTCATAGAGCGAAATGAAATCTTTAACACATTCGGATGGTTAGGAGTATTTCTGGGTGCGCTGTTATGGTGGAGGAATGAGAAAGAATTAGCTAGCGCTGATACTGGTAGGTGCTGTAATTGGGATTTCAGGTGATAGATTAGAGCGCATCGTCCTGATGCGCTTTTCTAAAAAGTTTCAAAATTTAATGTATTGGTTTCAATCTTTGTTGTTCAGTTTCAATCTTTAATGTCTGACAACAGCTGATAAGGCTGGTTTAGGACTTTGTGAAGTTCGTTGCGACCCAATGAATCCTAAATGGAAGTTCTTGGCTCTTACCCCTAAAGGACTGCAGGTAGCGCAAGAGCTTTCAAAACATTTCTGATTAAAGGATTTGTCGGGTATTTCTAGTTTCCGGCGAATCTTACTCCTATATAAAACTCTTATTCCTTGCATAGTTTCATGATCATTTGTTTCGTTTACGTCACTTGTATCATTGACTTATACAAAACAGTTAAACCTTTAGGAGTGAGGAGTCGTTATGCCAAATCCAATTATCAATCATACTAATTTAGTTCGCTCTCACGATAAGAGCCTGCTTGATAGTCTTGTTAAGAAGCTTGAACGCAACGGCCTTAAAAGTCATGAAATATGTCCAGACCCAAACAATGATGACGAAATGATTGTAGTGGTACCGACTGACCGTATTACGGCGCAGGCGCTTTGGAAAACCCTTGACGCTGTAGCTGTCAATTCTGATGAAGAAGTAGAAGAACAATGGTTCATGTTCGAGTCCGGCACAAGTGTTTATGATATTTGGCGCTGGATTGAAGATACATTCAATGTCGCGGTACACGACCTGTAATAAATCACGTTAACTTTGGAGAGGGCAATATAATGGCAATTCAGATTAAACTAGTTTCAAGCGAAAATGGCTTTCATGATTTTGACGTCCAGGGCGCAGGGTTTATTAACCGTGTTACCGTAAGCAATGATATTCAACGTGGTGATATGTTCAATATTTATCACGGTTACTCTGACGAGAATCGCCGTAAAAGCACGGGCATCTGGCTTGGCGATAAAGGTATCGGCGGTTATCTCACTGGTGATTTAGAGAAGTCGATTCGTCGCTCTGACGTCTTCATAGGTGAAACGATGGATTCTGACTATTTTTACGCTATGGTCGCTAAAAAGCACTGTAAATGTAACTGTAAGAGTCCCAGTGTTCGTTCTCGTTATGAGAATCGTACTTTGATTGCTGTTGACCTGGACTCAACGGAGTTTGAGCGCGAAAGCAGCCGATTCAATGTTTACACCGGTTCTTGTATTAGCTGCGGTGAATTGGTCACCTTTGGTAATCAGATTGGTAGTTTCAATAGCACCGGGCTTGACCACTTAAAAGACCTAGCGGTTAAAGAACACCGTGGACCGATCGAATGGGGCAATATTATTACTTCAAGAGATCAGCTTTAGTGATTTGGCTGGTGGCATAGCTGCCAGCAATATGTAGGATATTGCAATGACCAAGGAAGAAATGAGTATTACCGAGTTTTTCAGTACTATCGAGCCAGAAAGTACACCAACGGAACGTATTAACAAAGTTGTTCATTCGCTTGGTGAACTTAAAGGTGTAATTGATGCCGCTGAAAGCTTAGGTATGGCGGTTGATAACAAAATCTTTTGTATGGGCTTGCAGGGTGTAGCTGCCCGAGTATTTACCGATCTGGATTTGGATTTTGATGCAGGGCAATCTGCAGAAGCGATGGTCTACGACACCAGCGATTGTGATCCTAAAATAAAAACTAAGACAACGAAATCTGTTCAGGTTCTAGAGAATGTCAAATCACTGAAAGCGTTTATCGCTGAACTTGAATCGTATGGTGCAACGGATGAAAGCGTGACGTACTGTATCGCTTTGCCGGGACTAAGAATCAGCACTTATCGAAATATGGATTTAGAATTTAATTGGGCATAGTACAAGCCCATAGCAGGAGTTTTCCCATGGATAACGAGACATTTTACTTTCTTGCCTACCCGGGCGGTGACCAAAAGAAAATCACGGTCATAGACCTTGCTTTTTCTGTCGATTATCAACGCAATGACTGGGCTAATGTGAACGATGAAACGTATTCTGAACACCAGAAAGCAATTTCCGATGCCCGTAAATTGGCTAAGAAATTCGACCTTGAATATGTCCCGTTCGACTCTCGCTATAATAGTGAATTGAGCGAGCCTAAACACCCTCAGCTAACGCTGGATGAAGAAGAGTGATAGAATGTGTGCCAATCTTCTTAAATTGGCACACAATGCTTTCTACGCGCAATGCGGGAAGTGTGATCTATTTAAAGCAAATTAAGTATTCTGAACGGTAAAGCAAATATGGCAACAACCTATGAAAAGATGTTCCTCGATGTAGCATCAAACCTTAATACAAGTGACAATGACACTAAGATCCGCCAGATTGTAATGTCGCCTGATAGCGAAGACTTACGCTTGGCAATGGGTCAGCTGATTGCTGAAATGGCAGAATATTTCATTGAAGGACGTAACAATATGAACCCGGGCTGTATTGCACACCAGTGCCATATTGTTAGTCACGGCTTTAAATTATTTTTCGATCAGAACTGCAGTGAGCCATCTTTACCGCAGTTTGCTAACCTAAAGCTCACGGTTGGTAACGTGTTCTACAAGGGCGAGAACATTTATAAAGCAACGAAACGCACAGTGCGTGATACGATTGACGACGGTCGCAAGTTAGACCGCAAATTAGACGTTCACGTATGGCTTACTGCTAGCGATATGACTGTGTATGACTTGTCGATCATCCCAACGCTGCGAGCCAAAGGCCACAACATTGGTTCCGATGCTTCTCAACTAATTGTATGGAGACAAGAGGACAAGAGCGACTTTATCTATAAACCTCTTTTGGTTGATGATGACTTTGCAAACAAAGTAGACATCATTACGATGTGAGGTAGTTATGCCACTTCCTATTGATCAATCCGACATTACCTATATTTTTCTCGTGTTAGTGGTAGTTTTCATTATCTATACATTGAGTGGAGCTTCCGACTGGGTAGGGGAACATGTTCGCGCCAAGAAGCTTGCTAATGATGAGAAAGAATTGGAACTCGAAGAACGGCGTAAAAAACCTGAGTAACAGTTAATAAAAAAGGTGCTCGTTCTACGGCACCTTTTTTGTTGAGTTTACGAACACATACCTGGAGGAACTTTCCGGTTCATTGTCACTGGTAAATCTTCACTTTCAAGAGATTCTGTTCTGAAAATATCCTCTTTGTCTGAGCTCTCAACAACTTGGGTCTGTGAGCAGGTTGTTGGTTGTTCTTTCAGTTGTGATTCCATTTCCAAACGTTCTGACGCATTTACCCCCGTACCTGACAAGCCACGTATTATTTCATTTTGCTGCTTTACCATTTCAGATAGAGACTTAATTAATTCCGATTGGTCTCGAATCTGCTTTTCAAACGGCTCCATGTCGGCCAAGTTATACGTTGTACTTTTTTTAAGTGCCAATGCCATGTAATTCAATACATCTTCGGGTTTACTGAAGCCGAATGAAGGTATCAATTTACAAGCTTTGACAAGATCTGGGCTTGCGGTAAATAACCCTAGACCAGCCTTATATAAGTCAGAATGAGATAAGCTATGTTTCTTATCTTCTTTCGCCTGCCGGAAGCTCCTAAGAGCTTCCACATCGTCTCTATCTGCGTCAGAAATGTATATGCTGCTTATCTTTTCTCTGCCAGCCATAATTACTAACCCTCAGCAAGAGCATCCCCAGCTTGGGAAATTGCAATTTCTCGTGCCAATGCTGTTTGCGGCTTATCAATCATGATCACATCTGAATCTTTCTCAAATGCTTCGGTCATCGCAGGCAGGATTAACTCAGAACCACCACCTACCAGATATAAACGGTTTGGTGCAGATCGAAGTGCTTTAGTCACTTCAACGACTTGTGAGGCAAGTTTGTCTGTTGCTTCATTCATTGCAGTGCGAACAGCTTCGCGCTTTTCTTCGTTCTTAAAGGTTGCTTTCCACAATGCTTCATTCTTGCGGTTTTGAATTAAGTGACTGATGCGTGATTGTGACTGTTCAGAACCCCAAGCATCTCGTACTGCACGGATTACCTGATTGACATTGATGTTATCAAAGCCTTGTGGGATAAGGCTTTGGAATTCACCAATGATAAGGCATAGTTCAAGCGAGTTACCACCCAGGTCAACCACAACTGACTCTGAATAGTCGTCTACTTCTGCATTATATAGTGTAGACATAATTGCCGGGATACCCTCAGGCATCACTTTCACACTATTAATCTTGAATGGTGTAACGCACTGGTATTTGTTGCTGTCAGCCTGATCTGCAGCCTCAATGCCGTTGTTGATCTCAACTCTGCGCATGACGCTTTTTTTCTTCGCTTCAATGTTGGTGACGTTCTTGGTCAGATCGATGCCATTTTGGTAGTTGTAGTATTGTGAGATTGGCAGCGTTACAACAACGTCAATCAATGGGTATTCTTCTGGCGTACCAATGCCGGCATGTAGCAGGGCATAGTGGATCGCCGCCAAGTTAACGTCGGAGTTCTGAAACTCATTGTTAGTTGTCGTTAGGGAATTAACGTTCGAGTAGTGCAGTTTGTTGTCACCAATAGTGATATTAAACCCCTCTTTACCGTGAGGTGCTGGTTTGTGCCCCTCAGCAAAAGAGTGCGTGCAAACATATGTAAGCAGCTTGCTAAGTTTGATATGAGAAATCTTTATGTTTGTCGAGCCGTCATCAATGGCAACTACAGGGATAGGATTCTGTTCCACTTTTTTGTCCTCTTCCAAATCTCGCAGATTGTTCAAATAGCATACAAAATAGACTATTTGTTGGTGTTATCAGAAATATACTCTAATTGAGGTGTTCTTTCCACAATTTCGCCCTTTCATTTGATGGGAAGTGATCAAGCGGCAAAATTTAACCTTGTTTTGAGTATCTATTGAATACTCACATAAGTAGTCAAAGAGTCTTTTTGGTTTTTGGTCTAATTATGAATACTCACTTTGAGTATTATTATGATGTCAATTTGAGTTTCAAAGTAAGGCTCAACTTAGGTTTGGCGCATGGGTAAGTACCTTCCAAATTTGAATTTGCGCACCTTGATTTTTATTGAGTATCTTTGTGAGGTGTTAGTTTTAATTGCTAAAATTGGTCAGAATTTGTGTTGTGTGACTAGATCAGAGGATTAGAAGCAGTCCGAACTATGATAAGAAACCATGTTTAATTTATTGTATTGGAATGCTTATGTTTAACTACAGAACCTATATGGGAGTGTGGTACAAGTCATTACTTCAGTTGGTCATGATGTTCGTATTTGTACATCTATGTTCGGTATTGCTGTTTGGTGTAAAACTCTTCTCTTTTGTCGGGTTGATTGTTGCGCTTTTCGTGACAGTAGCAATTGGCTCAATTGGCTATTTACAAAAACGTTCAGACAAGAACCGGAATGAAAAAATATCAGAAGCGAAAAAATCTAATTACGAGCAAAACAAAGCGTGAAATCGCGTATGACGCCAAAGAAAAAGCTCGAGCTTTTGTATCAACCGAGCAGGGTGTTCGCTTGTTACAGGATTGCAATGTGATTACTCCCGGTGGCTTAATACGGGAAAGGCGAAACATCAAGTTCTCTGAGGCTTTACTTCCATTGTTTCCTGGCATTACGGGGATGGTGGCAGAGCAATTGTATAGAGAACTACTTTTAGAACAGAAAAAGGGTTCTGAAAGTGATAGGACCTCACAAGGGAGAAAGTCGTGAGAACTACATTGATAATTATGGCAATTCTTCTCGTAGGAGTTGGAATTATTGAAACCATTGAAAAAGCAGCTTTACCAGAGCCGGTAAAAGTTGATTTGTATGAAAAGTCACAAGCTGAGCACGTTGCTAAGGAAAAACGAAAGCTGGCGAAGAAAAAGGAAGAACTTCTTCTAATAAAAGAAGGAAGAGACATCTTTGAAAAAAATGAATTGTTAGATTTACCGGCACTATCAGAAAATGAACTCAAAAAGGTGATTCACTATCTTGTGAATGAGTACGTGTTGAGATTTGGGGGCATATTTTCAGTACTCGTTTTACTCACGTTCATATACATAAAATTTAGCAATGCAAGGTCCAGTTACTATTAGCTGTTTTTTCAGATAGGTCTTATTGAGCATCGATAAGTCCGATAATTCAAAAAAACCACGAAACCTACAGGGTCAGTCTTGTAGGTTTTTTGTTACGAGTAAAGCTCTATGATCACTTGTTTGAGCAAGGTAAAAGATATTATTGAACTATCAAATATGATCCATTAGCCAATGTTATAAGGGGTATCCAGATGTTGAAAGATTTCAATGATGATAAGCTTTACAAATGTAAACGTATGGTTTGCAAACCTGCTCTTGATTCGCACGGTTCAGAAGTTCCTCATCGTTGTAGTTTGCAACTGGTTGATTTGAATAATCAGCCGTATGGTCCTGATAACATTTTTCGACAGTTTACTGGTGTCGAAATGGGTAAGATTTATGAAGTTCAAACAGAAATGGATGGTGACTACATAGTTTCCGTTAAGCCAGGAACTTTCAAAGCGTTGACATCTCTATGATCAATTGGTCATAAGTTTTCGGTGGTAACGTTAGAGGCTGCTTTCTTGTGGAAAAGCAGCAAGTATCATAAATACGACAAGTAACCCTTCCTCTCGGCAAGTAGTTTAGAGGTTGAATTATATCTCAGTAATTAAAAATGGAATTATCAATGGCAAAAGCGCAGCAATTAACTATCGGCACGAAAGTAAAATATTACCCAATTATGGGCGAATCGGAATGTACTGAACATGAAGTAAGATCAGAAGTCTGGCAAGTATGTGGCGAGGATGTCGTGAAAATTTCAGGTAAGGCCGGTGGTGTAAGCATCGATCACTTAGTAGTGATCCAGTAATGGAGAGTTTCAATGCCTAGTTCTGATACAGTTTTAATCACTATTTTAGAGCAACCCATTAAGGTCAAAGATGAATTTGGTCAGATCGGTATGCTAGTGAGTATGGATTCCGGTAGACAGAACCCCTTTAAACTGGAGTCATTGGAAAGTGATGGTGCCACTTGGTATTGCCGTAGTATTGACGCTTTGTAACAAGCTAGAATAGGTCATTTAAGATCAGCTTCATTTTAGGCTAATTTTATTCTGTTCATGAAAGGGCGATAAATTATGTAGTTGCTCATCAAACAACAGCATAGGGGAATGCAATTTGTTGATATGTTTATCCACCAGCAAAATAAAAAGGTACATGATCAGCAGCTATAAATTTGTATTTGTTATAATAACGGCACTGAACGATGTGGCTGATAAGCGTCGTTCGGTGTTGTGTTATGCATACTCCTGTAACATTTAATTGGCTATTCCAATATGCAGCGTTTCCTCCCAGTGAACGCTGCTTTTTTTTGTCTGCACCATTTAGGTGTACCTTCGTATGATCACTTGCATTAGTTTTTCCGTTGCTACCATACAAACAGTTCTTAACTAATCCGTATAGGTACAAAGACAATGCCGATTTCAACAACAGCCTTAGCTTTTATCAATGCTGAACTTACTCCAATAACAGATGACGAGGGTAGGGAGCACATTGATTCAATGCTCAAAGAAGATTTTCACAACTCGCAAGCAACGCTAGTGGATCTGGAAGATATGGCTTCATGGGAGGACAATCTTCATGCTGTGCGAGGGTTCGGTGAAATAGATTGCTATTCCTCACACGAGCAGTTTCACTTTATCGTTTATACGAACAAGGCTAATAAGACAATTGTCTTTAAATCTGAAACAAACTGCTTTTACGCCCCAATTATGAAGCAGGTCCAAGTCATCATCACTGATGATAGCCGCTATGCAGTTAGTGACTGGCAGGTAACAAACTGGTACCGAAATCTCCTAACTACCCAAAATCCGATCGCCAATGTAGCAACCATGGGTATGTTTAACGAATTGCGTGTAGGTGTTCGCTTGGGTGAAATTAAGCCTTTTTCTTTCGTGTTCGAGGGACGGGAATACCAGATTGGCAGCAAAGGTGAGCTTACACCTGAATGGGCTATTAATTTCTTCGACCAGCAAGCGACTCATATGTACTCGCTAATGTCGGGTTGCTCACGCGAAGACGCACTCAAGAAACTAATTGATAAGAAAACTGAACGTCAACAAATCCAACACTAATCAGAGAGTCGATCATGAATATTAACCAAACCACACACCTTCTAACTTTTTTTGATGGCGATCCTATGCCAACAAACCCAATTGAAACGATGAAAGGACCGTTATCCTTTGGCAGTGAATTAGAAGCGGTCGAAGTACTGTTCCATCATGTGAAGAATCGAATCGCTGACTCGTATGCGGAGTTGTTTGCCGAAAGTGCAGATAGCAACAACATTGATATTCTGCAGTACACTTCTGATGACGACGTTGCAATCACTCGTGATGAAGTTATCATTGCCGTTGAAAGTGAATATTCAGATTCGGACAGCTGGGCTAACCTGATCGATTGGTATTCTAGTGTAGTTGAAGATTGTGATGGCTATTTCGCTTATAAGATCGAAGTAAAGCCAGTTCATAGTTTTCTAGAGCAAATGCGTATGGCTGATGCGGTCGAGATCGACGACAATTTTGTACGTCATTTCAATGTAACTTCCGTAGATGATTACGACAATCTCAATGATCAGGCGGTAATGGAAGCAGAAATGGTGGATGGTGACTATAAACAAAACGTTTATTCAGTCAACTATGATGAAGCCATGAATGCGTATTATAACGCACAGTTAGGGGCGTGGCAGGTAGGTGAGCTCTCGATTAAGTTCTTCAAAGTATCTTGAAGCATAACAATCAATCTCCCATTATCATTACATATCAATTTGTTTTAATATCATTAAATTGCTGAGTGGCAATCTATGCAGCTTAGAGCGGGTAGTCTTTCTGATAGCCTTTGGGCAATCGAATTACTGGGCGTGACCCGCACCTTTTCTTCTAGTGGACACAATGAGTTATGACCAACTGCGAAATTCAATCATTAGTTACGGTTCAAGCAATAAAGGATTTCCTTTTATTGGAGTTTGAAGATCAAGCCCTGATCAAAAAGAAATGTGTTGTGGCGATTGTTAAAGAGATCAAAGCTAGCCATGGCGAAACGCTTGATTTAAAGAAAATTGACAGTGTTCTCTTTGATAACAAATTCCTACCATTTATCAACGAGATGGATTACGCGCTTGAGTTGGTCTTTGTACCTGTTCATAAAGTATTTGATAGCCTACTTTCCCCTCAGAAGTAAACAGCAAAATTAAAATGGCTAGTCCCTTATCTTTCAAATTGCTTATAGTGTCGAAGTATCATGGTAGAATTTGCCTACCTTGACCTTGTACTGTGAGTTTTTTTAAGCGTTCTACGCTGAAATTTGATGGGTTAGACTAGTTTGGAGGATGTAATGGTTTTGAATAGTGATAACGAAACTATAAACAATGTAGTCGAGATAGTTGGTGGTATGATAAGTAATGCCGCTATCGACTCTGGTTACCACTCGCCTATTAACAGAGAGTATAACACCGCTCCTGGTTACTTAAATGTGGTGACCAAGCTTTCTTCTGAAGGTGAAGAGGGTAATGTCGAGTTATGTATCAAGTTTGAAAACAACGTTTGGTCAGTTTTTTTCAACAGAAAACTGACTCACTCTTTTAAACATGACATAACGGAAGCAGACCTAAAGACAGCTTTTAACCTATATCGTAGTTCGGCAAATTAACAATGTTAATCGTTTTAGGGTCCGCCTGCATGGTAGAGCAATTTTGCATTTGGTTCCTCGGGATTGGAAAGTCATTCTGAATCAACCGATAATCAGTGGGTTGAGTTGTAGTCTAATTTGGGTGGGGTATGTTTAAAAAAATAATTTCAGTTCTGCTGATAGTCATAACATCTCTAGTGAGCATTCCCATAGTAACGATAGTTCTTAGGCATGTTTTTGACGGTAATTTTAGTTTTCTCCCTCTAATGTTTGTTGTGATGCTGTTCGTACACTTATCGAGAAATTTGGTGTACGCGATTACACCGAGTTGGCCTAAGTGGATGTTAGATTAACTTTATGGAACTGCTTAGATCAGGAAGTAGTAGTACCTCGCCAACTTTTCAACTCTGAGTATTTCATGTCTCTGTTCTAAAGTGATTGGTACTTATTGAATTTCATCTTCAAGTCATAAGTTTGAATCATCCATGACCAGATCCAACGCCCTCGTTTTTTACCTGCTATAACAAATTCATTCAACAACAGTCATGTGATTTTGTAGCTTAACTTAATATGCCCACATAGCTTCTTTTGGTTATTGGGTTGTGTCCTGTCCTAGCTGTATGATCAATTGTTTAGGTGAGTAGAGCTGTATTATTAACTCAAGACGAAACGATAGATTTATCCATTTACCAACATCTTGAGGATAGAACCATGGCAGCAATAAAACTACACGATTGTCGTAATCAAGCACGCTATATCAAGCGTCTTTCTCAACTGTTTGCAATAGCGTCGAAGCGTGTAATTCTACCGTCTGATGATTACGCCATTTCTGTACCAGACCGATTCGATTTGAAGGATGTTACCCGAAAAGATGGCTGGCATGGCAATTCCATTTCCCTTCATCTTAGCCGTCATGTGCCACTTTCTGATCCAGAACAATACCATGCTGAATTACGCCTGTTCGAGAACGGGGAAAGTTCTAACTCAGAAAAACGAGCTCAAGGTATGCTTTTCCTACGTTACGGTGTTCGTTACAACTTTGAATCAAGAGATTTGATGGCTTCGATTCAAGAACGTTTCTCTTATGAACGTTCGCTATCGGCAGTACTACGTAATCTGGTGAACCTGATGAATGAGCAGATCACAGCGCACCAAAAAGAACTTGCGGCCAAAGAAACACCAGTACAGCTTTACAACATAGTTGAGGAAGTTGAAGGTGAAGACGATATTGTTTTAGAGAAGGGGCTTACACTAAGCGAAGCCGAATCAAAACTATGCTGGCACTTAAACCATGATGCTGATGCTTTTATCCAAGATGAAAACTAATGGAGCAGGTACTATGAAAAAATTCCAGAACATACCAGAAAGCGAAATGGTTGAGTTGGTACCTATGCTGGTGGTCGCCTCTGTCGTTTTCACAGTAACGCCAATGTGCGATACTTTCGAAATTGAGGTCAAAGACGATGACGCGCACGTGGTTCAAGGCTTACTCCGTTCAGTATCACGATCTGATGCGAAGAACAACTTAGCCAATGGGTTTAATTATCAAGAGAAGAGCAACATTCTAGCTGGTCTTCGCCTATTGCAAGATAAGGTCGAAGATGGTTCTCTTGCGGATGGCAGAAAGCTGCCACATTTTGATGATGCAGAACCCTTATCGTCAAATCAAATTGATGAACTTTGCGAAAAACTTAATCAGTAAGGAATATTCATGAGCAAGAATACTAATCACACCGTCGAGGTTCGCCCAAATCACTTTGAACCAATGTCAGACGAACTGGTTAAGCGTTGTGATGGCGATACAGAAATGGCAGGGTTCTTTCACTGCTTGGGGGTTGCCTTGCGCCCTACAGATAATCAGGTGGACTCTAAACACTTAAAAGCTAATTTACCTGAGCATAAGGGGCGGTAACATGAATTACGGTTACTGCGTCTACTGTAACGAAACAGTATATTCCTCTGATGAGCGTGTGAACTTATCTTTGGGTGTTGCTCACTTTGAATGTCATGAACGTGAGCAGGAAGCGATTCACGAACAGATGCTTAAAGCTGGTGAAGATGAAATGCAACGTCGAGAGAAAGATAACCAGATCTTTGTTCGATTGGAGAAGACTCTTAAGCCAAAATTCTGGCAACCGATCAAGTGGACTCGAGAAGCTAATTTTTGTCAGGATCTTGAGATCGTTGGAATCGATAAAGTGAAAGGTACCAAGACTTCTGCTTATGAGTTTTTTGGTCAAGGAGCTGCTATACGTCACCTGTTTGAAGACGTATCGAGCGAGGGCGATACCTACGGCGGTCTTGTTTGGATACCTATCGGCAAAGGTCGATATTTACAAATGCATATTTGGGGGTAAAGAGATGATTAAGCACGATACAATTCCATTAGAAACTGGACTATTCTGGTATTTTGAAAATGGTAAAGAATCTCCTGAACCAGTGTACCTTGATGCGATCAAACATCCTAAAGCCATGAAAGGCTTCAACGGTCGTCGTCAGGACTGGTTGCGTAGTGGTGAATACCTTCTTGGTCCGCAAACGCCACCAAGTGCCGCATAAGAAGTCGTAATATATTGTATGACTGGCGGCATAAGTCGCCACTCATTCGCATGGGTTCTGTAGCTCAGCTGGATAGAGCACTACGCCGTTACTGAGACGATTGCAATCGTCAACGTTATAATTTCGCGATAAAGGCTATTATGGGGGGTCGCCGGTTCAAATCCGGTCAGAGCCCAGCCGAATGAGTAATACACTCTCTGTAAAAAAGGAATGGCAGTAATGGTAGTACTGTCAATATTTATCATGTGTTTGAATCTGGAGATCCGGTGTGAGTGAAACAACTAAAACACTAGGTTATTTTGTCTGCGTTGATGGCGTGATTTGGACGGTGTATCAAACTGGTACAGAAGTCCATAGTAATTATAGTGGCGACATCAAAGTCGATGAAAAGAGCGTGCAAATTCTTGGCTCATTCGATGAGACCCATGAAGGCGAGAAATCTTCGGCTGGCCGTTTGATTGAAGAGGAGTATTGCCTGTGGAGCTCTATTGTTGACCTCGCAATTGCTATTGAAAAGCCAGCTGCAATTGATGATGGCAACATGACTTTAGATCAGGCCGTATCTGAACAGTTGGAAACGATCCAAGCGTTTAAGGCTAACTATATTGCCGAGAGCAAAGATAATCCGGATATGTACCCTTTATCTTTGCCTAAAGATAATGCTGGAAGCTGGTTTGAGCAGATGATGGATTTCGAACCGTAACTTCTATTCAATAAACAGATTACTCTCTACAGATCAAATAACCACCGAGAAACAAGTTGGTGGTTATTGTCCCTTTCTTACGATCAATTGGAATTATCTTCTCCGCTTTATCATTGCCTTACGTTATTCATTACGAACACAGAGGCAAATATGAAACTTCAAGATCTTACCCTTCAGCATAAAGACGGCATGTCATTTATCCAACTACCTAATGGCGATGTAATTGAACTGACTATTTGCAATACCGGCAAAGCGCTCTACGTTGATCACCGTGAGTCGCTTGGTGCCGATAGCTTAGGTGCTTTGTCAGTAGAACTTTAATTTTGCATTACCTTTCTGGAGGAACTTAGTATGAACAAGCCATTACAAACACTTAGCCAAGCAATTAACGGTCGCGTATCGGAAAAGTTAGTTTCTGACGTCAACGTAAATGAAGATAAATACATTGACGTTAGCTTTAAATTAGCAGAAGGAAAGTATGCTGGTTGCCATGTATCTGCAATAGTTAGCCTTGGTGATTTTGACCCGTATTATGTTGAAATAGAAGTTTCTGACGCCAACTTGAAACCTATTCTAAACAAAGCTCAGGGTTGTGATTGCGTTTGTAATCTTCAAGACCAGTTAGTTGAGTTTCTCGAAAGTGACCTTGAGTTTGATACTGATTCTAAAGCTTACTATGACTTTGAAACTGACATTTCGTTCTCTCCTAAGAGTTATGAGGAGCTTGAAAATGTTTCTGATGAAGAGTTTGAAGCGACAGCATTCTATGACGGAGTGGGAATCATGGTGAAGGAGTGCGATCTAATTCTTATTGAACGTTCTCTTTTGGATGCACCTGAACACAATGCTGGATGTTGGCCTGCTAACGTGAAGACTTATCGATACGATAAGGGCTTCGACCAAGAAAAGTACATTGCGGCTTTTTGGGGTCGTGCAGTAGACAATTACATTTTGCTATCTGAACTGTAAGGAAAAATCATGAGTATTGTTGCGTTTCCAGAACGATTTAAAAACTACACAGAAGCTTTACAGGCAAATGCTGTGATCAAGACTAACGGCTCTATCGACGGTATCGAAAACTTGTTCGATGATATGTCTACAACAGGTTATTACGATTCGGACGACATTTGCGACATGTTCTTAAAGGTGCTTCCTGAACCGTTTGTCGTTGGTGCATTAGCTACCGTTTCCATGGGGACTTATTTTGTATCTAATAAGTTGATCAGCTTATTGATTGACCTTGTTGGAGATGACAGAAGAGAATTCGGCAGCTTCACTTCAATCGTTCAAGCATTAGCCCATGATAGCTTCCATATCGGCCCTACCAACTGTGGAAATCTCATTCGAACGGATTTTGGCGAGACACTAGATCAGCACTTCTTCAAGATTTAGCCCAAAGTATAGTTCTTAACTGACAAAAACCTACCTTGCCTTCCGGAAGGGTAGGTTTTTCTTTGCATGGTTATATCCTCATTTATCACAAATCCAAATGAATCCGGCTCTCGCCGTTCGATCAATTACATTATCGCGTCGAGATTTATCATAGCTTCAGTATGCAAACCATTTCTAACCATATATAGGAAGAAGTCTCTATGTCAGTTACAGCGTGTTGGACTCTAAACCAGAAATCCGGTCTTTATGAAGTCGCTATGGGCTTTATGGACTTACCACATGACAACTTTGAATCTTTTAAGAAAGTCTTTACCGAAAAGGTTTCAGAGAAAATGGGGAAAGCTGTCAGTATTTCATTTTGCCTGAATAACACAACCATGAGCAGCTACCAAACTACACACCAAGACGCAGCGCAATTAAGCCTCATCTTTGATCAGGTAAAACTCGAGATGAAACACCCGATCAAATCGGTCAATGCCTCACGAGTGCTTCAACTGATGGATTCTTGTTTGGATGGTGAAGATCGTTACCAAGAGTTTGTGAAGCAGGTCGCTGTAGAAGCGAACATGTCGGTGGAAGCATTGGAATTCGAGTTAGAGCCATTTATCTAATTTAGTGACTATTTTCGATGCTCTGTTTGCTGGTGGAGCATCTTTATCCCACTTCCCACTTGTCGTCATTTCGTTCCGATCAATTGCTTATGATAGGTAATTAATACCATGACTCCTGTAAGCACAACCGTTTACTAGAATTTAAGGAGACATCACATGCAAAGAACTTTTCAGCTTATCCTTTTCCCAACTCGCTTTAGTACCTACGCTGACGCAATAAAATACGGAAAGGTTATTGAGACCGATTCTCTAGATGCATTCTCTAACCTGTTCGAATCGATGCACACAACGGGCTTCTATGAGGTTCAAGAGGTTGCTCACCTAATTCTGACGCAGGTGCAAGATGAGCACACATTAGGCACCTTATATCGCCATACAGACGGTTTTGTGTACTTTGTTTCTTACGACTTCATTAACAGTCTAATCCAAGAGAATGAGCATCCGGTTAAGCATGGTTACGACTATTTACCAACTATGGTTGACGAGTTCCTTAAGGGTAATTTTGGCTCAGAAACGCGCAAAGAGTACGGCAACAAGCTGGAACATGAGTTTCACAAGCTTGAAGTTGAAGAAACTGAAGAAGAGCAAGAAGATTAATGTCTTTTGGGGCTAGCTTGACTGGCCCATTTCATTACCACTTATTTTCGACTTGAGATCATGTTAATGGATATTGAATTTCTAACGCAGCACCTTTTTGAAAACGCACATTTTACTAACCACACACTAATGGCTGTAGACACAAAGCAAGTGTCTGGTGAGCCTGTTCATACCATCTACGTTCCTATCGACGTGAAAGATGACGAAAGCGGAGAGTCATTCTCTTCAGCGGTAACTATCACCCGAAATAACCCAACCAAATCATGGGAAGTAAAATGTAGCCAGATCCAGAACACCAAGGAACTGGCCGAAGCTTGGGAGTACGGAATTGAGAAACCAGAAATCACAAAAAACTGCCTGCCGTTAGGTATGCAGATCAAGTGTTCAGGAGATGTGTTTGTAGTGAGCTCTCATAGCAATGGTGTTAATGGTGAACTTCGAGCCGGACTGGTAAACTCTCAGGATAAGGTTATGAGTGTATCAGTTGAGTCAATGCTACATGAGCTAGAAACTGGTCGCAGTGTAGCCTTAGGCCACTTAGATCAGAATGACTTAACAGACAAAGACTTCTTCGCATGGAGAAAATCCTTTTTTGGCTCCTTGAAATAGCAATCCACTGTATAACCACCAGATCAATTGTTTCGTTCTGGTGGTTTCTATAATGGTTTCAATTACAGAAATCGTATTAAATATTAGCGAAGAGGATTGTTAATGGACAGTTTGCCAATACTCGATAGATCACCTTGCCCTAAGTGTAGCTACCCTCACATACACAGTGACCAGGAAGCAATGAAGCATCTGGCCGATAAGCTACCTGCTTACGCTGTGGTTGATATAAACCAGTGTGAAGAAAAGGTTCTGCTTAACTATGATCAAGGCAAGATAGTGGTATTTAGTTACAATCTTCGAATCTCAAGTAGCCTGTCTGACAACCGCTTCGATTACTATATCCACGGTGATATAACCGCTCACGATCGCCTGATTACTCAGCTATTCAAAAGCCAAGCAATTACTAATTTGTGCCATAAGGAGCCAGAAATGAACATCGGTGAAGAAATTACAGAAGAACAGTTCGATGCACTTTGTGAAAGTCACTCGGTGCTGGCTGGTGGAACAGACTCGGGTAATTGCTCAACGGTAACGGTCATTGGCAATGCTAACGGTACACCGGTAGCCATTCGTTATTCATCTATTGAAACGGATCATGATTTCAAATGTTATCTGTTCAACTTTCTCCCTATACACTCGGTAACATTGGAGCATGAATCATGATTACAGAAGATCAAATCAGAGCTCGCATTAAAGAGCTAGAAGCTGACGAGCGACATAGCTATGCGCCAGCAAATGTTTTTTCTAACGCTCCTTTGGCAATCATCCAAACGAGTATTAAATCCGAGCTCAATGGGTTGTACTTTGCTTTAGGTGAAGTTCCGCCGAATCAACAAAACCGCCGAGAGGTAGTAAATGGAAACTGAGCAACAATTTAAAAATCAAATTGACCAGATCATCTACGACTTATTCTCTAAACGTTGGGTTGGTGAGTCAGTCACATGTAGCTTAGATGCTATGAAGAAGCAGCTTCATAAAAACCTTACTGATCAGGTTAATGGCTATTGGTCAGGTCACACTGCCTATCACATCATGGTTGAAGGTGGCTTTTTGATTGATGCTAAGCACGTTAACGGTAAACCTAAGAAGTTAACAAAGTTGGGGGAGTCGTTTATGGCTCAATACAAAGAGAAATAGACTCTCCTGTAGGGCGTCATGATCAATGGGAATTCTATGCTTAATCGGATAATCACCTTGTGTTTTTAATAAGTATTACAGATTCGGTCACATGACCAACATGAGGTGAATATGAAAGGTATCAACTGGGCGGCAATTGGTAATCAGGCATTCAACGTTTTCGACCCTCATTATGGGTTTTGGTGTGAAGGCGGTTTTACTCGAAATCAGCATAAAGCTACCAATTACACGCAGGCAAATCTCACAGATGAGGAACGCCTGTCGATTGAAAACGATGGCTGCACTCTGATGTCTGCATAGCAGCATGAGCAATTAGAGCTGGCCGTTTTTTAGAAAACGAGCAAGTTCATTCAATTTCACAGGAAATGTTAGTATGACAGGCTTTGAAAATCAGCTTAAAACAGAGCTCGAACGGGGTTTCTTCCTTCTTCTTGAAATTAAAACTCGATGCATAAAGACTATGCATGAGCTCAATAATGTATTTGTCGGTTTGCTTCGTGATAATCCTGCTGCCAGCGAGCTTGATTGGGTTGAACCATTGCGTTTAGCTATTCTTGACCTTGCGGGCACTGGTACAGAGTTTTTCTCAGTACATGATTATGTTGAAAGCATTGAACGCAGATATAAGGGCACTGCTCTACTTTTGGGGGATAGACAGGTCATAGGCTTATCCGCATTCACGGCGAATGAATTGAAAGCACCTCACCTGCAGTGGGTCAAAGAACTAGATCGGAAAATACACGGATATCGTGAGATATTCCCTGACTTAAATGACTCTGGTGCTGTAACGATGGCAAAATACAGCACGTTAAAAGAACTCAGCGATCAGGAGTTATATGAACTCTATAAAGAGTTCTCAAGCCATGAATGTCCGTATAACACCAGCATGAACTTTAGCAGTTGGGTTGAATGGTATGAAGGTTCAAAGGCTTATTTTGATGGTGAAGGCAATGTGATTCCAGAGCTTTCAAAGCAGATGCTTAAAACGCTCACTGCTTGGAAAGATCAGAGTTTGGAGGAGAACAAATACTGGTTGTGCCGCAACTACGAAATTCACCCTTCTCATGAAAAAATTATCACGCCATGGATTATTGAGTCCCGCAAATCTATGGGTTCCGATAAAGCCGCGTAACGCCGCGTAACGCCGCGTAAAGTCACAAGATCAATTGGTACGGGTCGGTTAGGTCGATAATCGCCCTGTACTTTCAATTAATCACAAGGTGACAAGCAATGGAAAACGTAGATAGGCTAGCAATGTTCATTTTAGAAGTGTTTCAGATTATTGGAATACTCTCAATTTCATATTGCCTATTTTCTGCCTGCGTAGCAGTAAAGATCAAGGCTCAAAAGGTTATCGCAGCCATTAAGAAGGTTATCTTCGTTAAGCGTGGTGTAGTGGTTCAAAACAGCTACAGTTCAATGCACTAAGGGGCCAGCAATGACCACCAACGTTGAGTATCATCAAAACCCGAAGATTAACGCGATCATGGTTAATGCCAAAGACGCTGATCTGGCATTCGGTGATTTACGTGAGTATGCAGAAAAGTACGAGGGTACTGGAGCTTTCGCATATTTTTTAGGCCCTTCACTATTAGGTAAGCGATTTGATGAACCTCAAGTAATGGATGCCATTCACTCCCTGGCACAATTTGATCAGGATGATGAGGACAAGCGCCTTGCTACACGAGCAAAACGTTTCATTGAGAAATTCAATAAATGGCGTAGTGAAGATAAGTTCATTGCCGACTTGTTAGAGTACGGCTTAGCCGCATACCGAGCTGGTGGCGTTCTGCATGTGGCGCACAAGTGCCAGAAAACAGATGCGAAGCCTTATCAGGTATCACGTTTTGTCGTAGGTCAGGGAGTTTGTGGTGACACTACTTACTGGAAGCCTGAACAAATTTTCGAGCATGGTGTATGTGGCGCAGGAGTTCCAAATAGTGCAGTGTATATTCCTTATGATCAGATATTCGACTTAGAAGACGAGTTTAAGGTTGATAGTTACAGCACTTCAGACAGAGAAAAAATCAATGTTTTTTAAATATCCAAGATCGCTACTACTATGTTTACTACCAATTGTTGTATTGGTTAGTGGTTGTAAAACAGAGTTAGAAAAAGGCCTTGATGAGTATAAGGTCGCTACTAGTAACTATTTGGAAGAACAGTCAAGTGAAAGTCGTCTGGCGGTCATTGAGTCTGGTACCAATTTGAACACTGTTTATTCTAATGAAGCCAATCGCCTTCTGTCATTAATGTTCCGAGGTTCCGAGATAAAATCAATTCGCTCATCTACAGAGGTGGTGAATGTAAAACTGATTGAGTCTGTACCATCATCAAAAGATTGGGATCTTTTAAAATTCCTAACGTCCAATAACCCATACATCAGTTATTCTGATTTTTCATTTCGTCGTTTCAGTGACGAGGTATTTGCAAAGGTAGCCCAACAACTAGTTCTTGACGAAGAATGGGATGCCCTTTTAATTCTCGGCGCACCCTATCGTACTTATTCTCATGACTCTCTGACATATTTAGTAAAAAACTATCACGGGAAGGCCCCATACTTACTCACATTAAAAGGTATTGGATTGCATGAACTTGGTAATTATCATGCTGCTTTCAACGTGTTCCAGTCGGCAGCTCTTTTAGATCGTAAGTACTCAATGTGGCCTGTAGCCATGGCGAGGCATTTTGGATGCGAGGATCTTGAATCAATATGGATTGAGTTTGTTTCAGACCCATCAAGAATTAACCAATACACAAGATTTTTCTCTGGCGGTACTTATCCCTCTTTTGGCTCTACTTTGACAAAAGATCAGATTTTTCAGTATCGTTCTGATATCAAGGGCGGCAAGTTAGCCCCCATTTTTAAAGGTTGTTTACCAAGAGGGAATGGGTAGTGGGACTGAATGAAGCATTCAACTTGTTAATTAAGGATAAGTACAGAAGTATGACTTTTGTCGTCGGAATCATGCTTTTTGGTGCCGTGGGTTGTTATATGTTCAATGCGCCCTTGGGTTATTTCATTGTGTTAGCTCTCTTTGCAATAGCTTCTGTTCTTGACTGGTGGATACTACGTTACCGCGTTGCGAAAGGTTTTTATTGTGATAATGAGTATGAGTGTCGGGAATTCATAGCCAAAGCAATTGAATTGCGAAGGCGTCAACATAAGCACAAATAATCTCATGATCAATCGTGTAGTCGTGGTGGCGATTATCATTGGTATATTGAATGTTTTGAGGACAAACAATGAAACTTTTTGAAGCCATACACAATCATGATTTTCAGCCTATACGTTAACGCTAACGGCCTAATGACATTCTTCAACATTTTAGGTGTGGCTTTAGTGGTTGCTCCATTTGAGCCTAACTTCAGAAAATACAGCAATGTGCTAATACGGGTAACAATAGTTGCTTTAGCAACATATGTAACTATTCAAATATAATGGGAAAAGGAAGAAGAACTGTACCAAGAAGGCTATAACGCTTTTTTAAATGATGAACCAGAACTGTCCAACCCGCACACTGATCTAGATGCAGAGTTCTGGTCTGACGGATGGGCAGACGCCCAGGAAGATGAGTCTCAAAACGAAAATTTGCAGGTATTAGAATATGAAAAAATACTTTTTGATCATTGGTAGCATCATTTCTGCCCTGGCTGGTTTGTTCCTCAATTCACATGTTGAAACATTACCCCAGTCAAGCGAACTGTATCAGCTATCAGCTACATTATTACTGCCTATTTTGATTGTAGTTACACCAATCGTACTTGTTTTTTGTGCGTTTCGGGATTCCATAAAAGCAAATCTATGCAAACCGGAGTAATGGGAAAATAGATCATGAAATACGCACAAGGTGAAGTGTCATTTGAGTTTAAGGCACTGGTAAAAGAAGCGGTAAAAAGTGCTGATTCAGACGAGAAATTAGACACTTTTCTGAACGTCCTACACGATGCTGTCCTCACTGCCAAAAACGACCCTGACGGGCTACGTGCTGCGGTAAAATTCTTGGAAAGCTCAAAACAGGGGGAAAAACCGGATGAGCGATAATAATAAATTACTACCTAATGCAAACTGGCAGACTCAGCAGCGTGGCAGCAATAATGACGAATATCAGATTTACCTAAGCTGTGCTGATAATGGGAATGGTGGTGACATTACTAATGGCGGCAAGCCATTGAAGACTTACGATGAATGGTTGGCTAGCTGAACCTCCAAACGCTGATCACCAGTTTTCACCAATAATGAATCTCAAATATAGGTAGAGTGCATGATAGTATCGCGACCGTTACATGACAATGAGCCTGATTTGCTAGTAGGCTTCGAGAGTCAACCATTAGTAATAAAAAATTTGGATGATAAAGAGATTCATCGAATTGGCGCGCCTCTTAGCGGATGGTCACACGATGCGTTAGAAAGCTATGATTACTATAGTATTAGCTCGGAATGGGATGCATATCTTGGTAGTCAGTGGATTGGTTCATCGGAACTATAAGGGGAATATCGATGGCAAAAACTCACCTCAAAGTATCCGGTGTTGATGCTAGAAGTAGCGGACAAACTCAGTTTGAGTTCACACACCAAACAGCCTGTGGTTATGTGAGAGACAACGTTACAAGAAACATGGATCACGTTGATTGCTTCTATTGCTTACGTTCAAAAGAAATGCAGAACTACCTCCAGATCAAAAAATCATTCAAAGATAGTTAATTTCAGCCTCTGCCGCATTTGTTCGAACAAGTTGCCGTTTAAAGTCTGTGGCACTTCTTAACCCATTGTTCATCTGTAGGTTCAAGGCTCAATCCGTCCTTGCCTTGTACTAATCCCATGATCAACTGCTTTGCTTCGGTGAGATTTATCATTGATTCATCAAATGACTTATCAATCGCAAGGCAGGAATCATGGAACTTCAACGCTTACTCAAACTTATCGACGCTCAAGACTTTCGTTCTGACTGCAATTATCCAAACGTTAACGCTACCGCATTCGTAGAAGAGCAAATAAATGAATATTGCCGAGCTCCTGTTCACACAAAACAAGCCATGGTGGAAGCGTTTAGCTATGAAAATGTTGAACTGTTTGTTAAAGACCTAGCATTTGCTTTGAAAGGCTGTTACATCAAGTCAATTAAGGTTTCATATGGTTTGAGTGAACGTCATGTAAAACTCGCACACAGTCTGTTAGCGTTTGAAAATAACGACAAAGAACTCGCCTTTGCCAGCTATAAGCGAGTAATGCAAAACAACTGCTCTATGCGCGATTTTGAAAAGCTTCTTAATGATGGTGATGCTGTACCGGACTATGAAATACCACAACAGCTATCAGAACGTGCTTTGCGTTGGATTGATGAGCTTGAATACCTAGAGTGCGTAAATCAGTTCGGGACAGCTCAGGACAATTACTGCGAGAGCAAGATATCGAATGTTGTTGCACTGACAGAAGAGCTCACTGAAAAACAACAAGAAATGGATGTTCGCAAACAATGTGGAGATACCTTTTCTGCTCTTGTTTATAAACGTGCCGACAAGGTTTTTTTCAAACCAGTCGTTACTGAATTTGGGCAAAACATCATTCAGTAATTACAATAACTTAAAGGCTTCTTGTCATGGTGAAAACTTCACTTATCGACAACAAAGCGCAGATCCTGCTCACCATAGCAGGGTCATTGGCTTTGTTTGTAATAGCATTATTGATCACTGTGTTAGACCTCAACATTTATGCAAGCGTTGGTGCTCTGATTCTTTCTATGTTGTGTGGTTGGGGTTGCTGTTCCATCGGTTACATGTTGGGAAATCGTTGGATCAGTGTCGAAAAGGAATTGCCTCCTAAGAACGGACGGTATCTGGCTAACCTAAATGGCTCTGTTGTGGCAATTGTCCCGTTCTACAATGGCAAGTGGCAGGATAGCGACAAGGCAGATTGCATAACGCATTGGATGTCAGTTCCTTACAAACCACGCCCCGAATTCTAGTGGCTCATTTGGATTGACCGTAATTAGCTGTTGTTCGATATTATTTTTTAAAAGAATGGAATTAAGAATGAAAATTAGTGAGCTCAATTTAGTTGGTCGAGAAGACCGAACGGTTAAAGACGTATCTGATTACGTAACTGATGCTATAGATGTGGACTACCATGACCGTGAAGGTATTGCCGAGGAAGCCGATCGACGCTCAACAAACACCTTAAATGCCTTTGGACGATTATGTGAAGTATTAGCTGACAAAGGCATCCTTTCTGCACAAGAAATCAGTTACATCGCGACTGACCGCATCCAGAATGATGTTAGGTTTGAGACTGATCAGAAGGACAGTTCGCAGATTATCGAGTGACAGGCTCATTTAAAATATACGTTTATTTAAGCCTCGCCCATTTGAAACTGGAACACTGAGTAGTTCCGAATAATCCTTTACTTCAGGCAATATCAATGAACAATAAATATTCATGGATCATATTCAACCTAGTATTCTCAATAGGTTGTTTTTTAGTTCTGTACACTACAGATTTTACAGAGATTCTTGAGAGGCAATTAGGCATCATTCCCTTTGTGTTTGTGGTTGCTAATTTTGTCTGGATTTACAAAACCGTCATTTACTGGCGCAAGTGTATTCAGGCCGACGACCCTGCTTTCGACGCTATTGTTTGTAGTATCCAGAAACAGCCTTATACCAAATCAAGAAAGGAAGTCGATTCTGATAAGGAGAGAAAAGATGCTGCTTAAGAAGATCAAACAGGGCCATACGGTTTACTTTGTAACGAATAGTTTTAACTCAAACAACAAAACAATGGTGAATACCGTGCGCATGACGACTAACGAGCGAATGCGTAATTTTATTCATAACATAAAGCTAATGGGTGCCGAGGAGTTTGTTTTCCTATCAAGGCGAAGAGCTATTTCATGTTCTAAGATGTGGAACCGACAACCAAAATAGCTCTGTGATCAATCGTGTGTTGTTGCTGGTTGTTACTATTACGCTGTATTCTTTAATCGACTCGGAGTTTTAGAAATGCAGTCATTCAACAAAGTTGTTCAAGCGATTCAATCAGGTCTTTCAGTAACCTGTTACGGCAATATGGTTTCACTTGAGGGAAAGTACGATTGGCAAGAGAAGAAACTTCGAATTAATCTCAGCAACGGTGCGTCCTATGAAGCGGATGGACGAGACGTTCAAGCGATGGAAATTCACTAACCCCACCAGGCTAACTACCTGGTTAGCCGTATTTACCACATCCTTGTAAACACTCATGATCAATGGTTTTTCCCTTTCAGTTTATACAATGGCTTCACAAACATGACTAATGCCTATACCGGTATAACTGGAGTTATCAATGAGCCAAAAGAATACGTGCAGTTTTAAAGATGTTCCTGTCGGCCAAACATTCTTCATGAAACGGCACCCGGACACTTCGGATACAGATTCAATTTCTTTCACTAAGGTCGATGCTGCAGGTGGCGACTCTATAGAGTGGGGTAAATCTGAAATTCATCCCGATCAACCATGCTGGTTTTTTAAATAACGATCCGGAGACGTCCCATGACTGAAACTCTCACAATCAAAGAAGCGTTGCTCGCTCAAGGTCTTAAGCTAACTGATGATCATCAATCTGGTTCTGGATTTGATGCAAATCACGATTTAGATGAACTGCATACTTCGTTTATGAAGTGTGGCTGGCAGCTGGACTTTAACGGTTCGGTAGGTAATGGCATACGTCAAGCGGCCTATAGCCAAAGTCAGTTTGGTGGTGGTAGAGCGGTTCTTCACTTCAGAAATGAAAAAGTTTACTACCTAACGCTGAACTACAGCCGTAATTTTCACGACTAGAATAGGATATCAACGAATGGCAACCGAGATTACATATGATGAATTCACCACTCGCGTGAAAGAGTATGTCGGGTTCGACACTCTTAATGACGATAGAAAAGAACTGGTTACCCAAGTATTAGAAGATTTACTTGAGTTTCTTGATGAAATCCGCGAGCGCGGAAAATTTACCTCTCGTGTAGTTAAAATCTTTGAGATCGATGAGAACGCTTTGTTTAAGCAACCTGAGGTGTTTGAGAACTTTTTGTTGGATAATATGCTTAAGGTGATGTTTAGCGGTGTATGGGCGGCTCACACACATTTACGCCCTATGTTAATGATGTTTTATATCATCAAACATACAGAACTTGGGTCCGACACTCTTTTCAGCGCGAATTTATTTCATCAGCACGAGCTTTGTGACATTTATACCGGACTTCATTTAGGGATATATGAATCAGGGTCATTTGGTGGATGTTCTATGATTTGCGGCCAGGATTATCCTTTTGACCGACTTAATCAAAAACGATTGTCAACAGCTCGCAACCTGCGCCCACTGCAAGGCTTCAATAAAGAAGAAGCTAAGCAAGCCTTTAATGACCTGATCGTAAAGATTAGTGCGACTGAAAAATCAGACCGTAATGTCAACCAGCCAGAAGAGCCCGTTGTGGCGGACTTTGCATGATGAAGCATTTTGTACACAATGTATAATCATGAGATGGGATACTAAAATAATACCCCTCAATTTATTTTATATTTGCAACTGTTGAGAATGATACGTTTTATGGATCAATTTGAATTCTTCAATGATATACGGTCAAACCTTGGTGAAAATGCTGTCGCTTTACATCAACGCTTGTGGGACAAGTACGGCGAACCAGAATGCGGCAACTCTAGAGCGACATACATTTCAAAAAACTATGTATTTAAGCTTCCCATAACAGATCAAGGCATTAGACAGAATGAAGATGAATGTACTCTGCTCTCTGATGATTATTGGCAATTTGCAAAAACACGTTTAGTTGATGCTGAATCAGGTTTGCTTTGTATGGAGCGAGTTGAACATGCACCGCACAACATCATCAAGCAACGACTTGGCTACATTCCGGACTTTGTAGCTGGTATAGATTGTTCTCAAGTAGGGTTTAATCGAAGAGGTCTTTTAGTAGCGTATGACTTTGCAACTACCTACTGAGGGCTGAGAGCTCACTCAAGCTGCAGAAAGGCTAACGTTCCACGTTGGCCTTTTTTATGCCAGTAAGAAATTATCTCCGTCCGACCTAAATGGTCACATGATCAATTGTATTAGGTCATGAACTCTTACAGTAGCTAGGTCCCAGGCATAAATCAGAGATAAGGAACAACAATGAAGGATTTTACAGTGATCGGCTTTTACGAGGAGACTAGCCAGATCTTTTCTCACCATGTATCTGCGCCAAACGCTCAAAAAGCATTCTTCCAAGTAGCAACTGATTTCCCTGATGCAACTTTGACAGCTGCTTTAGAAGGGCACCTAACCGAAGGAAATGGAATTGAGTTCCCCGGTGAGTCACTTGTCGAAGCTGAAACCATTATTGATCAGCCAGAAGTTTTTAACGTTTAAGTTTCATTTACTCATTACAGAGAGAATCACTATGCATAATATTACCCAATCGTCAAAACACATCATCGTTCCTGTAACTCTGGCTATGCATTCCACTGTTACAGACATTGATACTGCAGCTGATGGTCTAAACGAACTGCTACGCGGCTCTGTGGACGCTGGATTTATTGCAGACTACAAGTTTGTGACAACCAACAATGAAACAGTGACGAGCTCGGTTGACCCGCAAGAGGGCGAACTTTTCGAAGGTCCTATTGCAATCAACACGTTCCTGTATCCTGATTCTATTAGTCCTGACGTGGAGACCAAGCTTGTTTGGGTAACTACTGGTGAATCTCTTAACTCTTGTAGCTTTGACTGGTATTTCGACAAGAATGAAGCGGCTGACCAGTTTGAGAAGGATAAGCGCGTTGTTCCTCTCGGTAAAACGCAGTGCCACTTCTTTGCGTATGAAGTGGAAGCAAAAAAAACCAACGAAGAAATCACCGAAGAGATCGATGCTTTCTATGCGGATAACTCAGTGAGTCGTGAATTCAATGAACATTCGTTAGTTACTGGATTTCCATTCAGTCCGGAAGGTTGGCTTGCTGTAGTGGCGGAGCACCAGAAGTTTCTCAATAAATCAGAATCAACCCAAAACTAAATGTGTAATTTCTGATTAGTCTGTTAGGCCCACCCGATACAGGATTTTGCATGTATCGCAAAAACTGCAGTGAGACGATGGAAGGGGACAGTTATACGGTCGTTTTTCATTGTCCTAATGATAATGAGCTGGACGTGAATTCAGTATATTGCGATTAAGTGGAAAGCTAACAAGTTTCTTTTCAGATAAAACATGCCTAAGGCTGGTGGATTCCACTGGCCTTTTTTATTGGCGGGATCAACGCGCAGTACTCTGTGATGAACTTTGAATAGTTGAAGCGTGTGTAACTGTCACATGATCAATTGCTTATGAGTGGCTGATTATAAACTGACCTTACCAAGACTTAATAACATTCACTTAGGTACGAAATCATGAAAAAAGCAGATTTGATTCAAATAGTACAGTCAGTATTCGCGGCCAAACAAGCGGAAAAGGACGAAATCCAAATCATCAAAGATTGCAAACCACTTCGCATAAAAGGTCAGCTATTCTCACTCCACTTTATGGGCGACCATTTAAGCATTTCTCCTTACGGTGGTGGCTATCTTCGTCGATTCACGATCGAAGAGCTTATGTCTGACGATGTTGATATTGCAGAACACCCATCTATGTTGGGCAAACAACATGCATTTTTCGAAGTTGGGGACAACATGGTTGCTCAGGGTTGGTTTAATCCGGAGTATCGTTGGAACGGTTGGGCAGTGCCTGTCTTCAGCATCGATGAGTGTAAAAAAATCATTGAGATGCTTCATAACGAAGGCGGAGAAGAAGGATATAAATTCCGTCGAAATGAAGATGATACAGGTTTCTATTTCATTGATTTCTACAGCGATCCAGATGAAGAGTACTTTGTTGAAGATAGCACTCTTACCCTTGAGAGCGGTCAAGAGATCAAAGTTAACGGTCTTATCGATGGTTGGTGTTGGGACAATATTGAGCCAGAGCGCTACGAAGAATTTAACAAAGCAATTGCTGATGGTTCCTACCAGTCAACAGTAAGTAAGCTAGCTTAATGCATCCGTATGAGCCCTATCAAGGGCTCCTTTAACCGACCTTCAGCCAATATTACTTTTACCGTCAATCTTGGAGTAATCTATCATGAGCCGATACAGCCGAAACAAAGACATTAACAACTACATCAAATCGCTGATAAAGAAAACCAAATGGACCTGCACACCTGGCACAAAGCATTTCGCGCTTATTTCGCCTTTGGGTAAAAAAATCACAATACCTGGGTCACCAAGCGATCACCGCGCTTTCTCTAACTTTGTGCGCAACATTGAAAAGATAAAGGTAAGTGAATCTGCGATGCTGCATTAGCGCTAACGTCCACCAGCTGAAAGGAGTTTTTAATGTCTAACCGCGATGGTAAAGGGGCCAAGAGACGTAAAGGCCAAAAGGTTTCTCACTCTAAACGTGGTGATAAATGCCCACGCTGCCGAGAAAATAAATTGAAACCGATGTATCCCAATTACGCGCCAGCGCCTCACATGAAAGACTACGCGTTCTGTGAGAATCCGCGTCGCCGCTTTAGCAATTTTTAGTAGTATTCACAAAGAGGTCCATATGTTTAGACGAATTTCGTTGCTTCTTGCTGCGACGGCCTTAGTAGCGCTCAGTGGGTGCACTGTGCAAGGGGTCCAGGTTGAGGGCCTGCAGTATACCCCGGGAAAAACTGCGATCGTTGATGACGATGTTAGCGCTAGTTATGACGATACTCGACGCTATTTTTCTGCATACATAGACTCGGTTAATGGGCAGTCAATGCCAAGCTTTCAGCTGACAGGCCACGGATACGCAGCTGTTAGCAGTGTGGAGCTTCCTGCCAACGAAGAACTAAAGTTAGGTTTTACTTGTCACGATCAGGTTGACGGGCAGGATGTTTGGTCCATGTACAACGAACTTAGAGTGACCCTTTCCTCCGGGAAGTGTTATGAGCTCTATGGCTCAAGGGGGACAATGTTTAGGACCAGATTTATCGAGGTTCCTATACATCACAGGTTTGATTCGAAATATGAGCATTTTAATCGCAATCATAAGAAAACACGCGTAAGGCGCATAGTGACCGCTCTACCTGACTTTAGACCGTATTGTCCAACCATACAGCTAAGAGAGGTGCCATGTACATCTGTCTTGAAATCAACCAACTCGGAAATTACAGATCAATGATTAATAGTGTTCTTAAGGCAAAGCCACTCGAGTACATCCAAGTTATCGACACTGATGATGAGGCTGATGTTCGCAGGGTGATTGAATTCTGTGGCGTCCCTAGTCATGGCATGGATCAGGAGCTAATTTATCATTTCGAGGGGAGCCCTTACATGTTTGATGGAACTGAGCTCTGCAATATCAATGGTTCGTTTATCATTAGACTTGATAAGGACAAGTATCGTGTAATGTCCGAGCCTGTGTTCAAACAACTGTTTGAGCTCTCTGTTTAGGTTATGTTACATTGTGTCGCTTGTTGTGGCGTCATTTGTCGCCTATACTTGTTTTGTGAATTCTAAATGAGGAATAGACCATGTATGCAAGTGCTTATCAGATGCTGAGCGGTACGAAAATTAAAATTGGTTCAGTACCAGAGATACTTTCAATTATTCGAACGGGTCTACCTGTATCTATCCTTGATAATGGGACCGAACTGCTTGGCGTTAATAAAACCGAGTATGCTCAATTGATCGGAGCTAACCTTCGAAGCATCCAGCGTAAGCAACAAACAAGTGGCAAGCTAAGTCCAACATCTAGCGAACATGCGTTGATGCTTGCGGAGTTAGTTCGTCTTTCAGACGAATATTTTAAGGATAGAGAAGCAACTTTACGCTGGCTCAACCGTCCTTCACTGGCATTCGGAAATTGTTCACCATTGTCAGTCTGTGACACTGTTACAGGCATCAACATGGCGATGGAAGAGATCAATAAAATGAAATACGGACTTACTGCATAATGGAAATGTTCAGATTATCACACGCTGATTACCCTGACTTATCTGGTGCTGGTGGTTTATACGGTTCTGGTCGCTGGCATGAAAAAGGAGTCCTTGCTTGTTACACTGCTTCAGCACGAGCTCTATGTGTCCTAGAGCGAATGGTTCACGAGTCATTAGAAGATCTACCAAACTTAGTCATGATGACTATATGGGTTCCTGATGACGTGAGTATCGAGCGCTATTCAAGTCAGCAACTACCTGCAGGTTGGGATAGCATCCCAGACTCAGGAGCAGCTCGGTCAATCGGGCAAGATTTCTTTTCAAGGGGTGATTCTCTTCTGATGCAAGTTCCAAGTGCCATTATTTCTGAGGAATACAATTACATCATCAATCCCCGCCACAAAGATGCCGGGAAGATCAAAATCGTTGAGACCAGAGATTATTTTTACGACGCTAGATTGCAGAAAATGATTAGATAAAATTGTGCCGTTCTACTATCGAACGGCATTCGCTTTCGCTCATCATTATTCTACCTTCCTACAATTCCTTACCCTCAATTCTTGGTATAGCGAGAAGATCAATCAATTCGACCTTTTATTTTTTATCCTAGTCTTATTGACAAAGAACGGTTCCATTAGGGGCTGGTCAATTCCGAAAAGTCGATTTGTGCATAGGAGGGAATATGCAACCATACGGATTCTACAGCCAGCATGACGCGGTATACCCGCTTGATGTTGCCGACACTCAAATGCTATTGCCGAAAGGCGCTCGCATTCGAAATAAGAAACAAAAACGTCGCTTACATAAGAAATCAATGCGACAACATCTAAAGCGTCAAACTACCAAAGAAACATTGTTTGCGTGTTAGTTCTCGTGGCGAAGGCTTAGATCAATTGGAAAATCTAAGCCATTTCTAAAATGGTACGAACAAACAACGATGGTTTGGTTATTTATTGGTAGTCGAATGAGGTTTTTCAAATGGCGCTTACAACTGAACAATTCGATATGATTAAGCTTCATGCTTCAATTGGTCGGAAATCGCATCCAGGACACTGCAAAGACCAGTTAATGCCAGTTGATCTGTTTGGTTCTGGGGCGGTATTGAAAAAGCCGGCACCAAGTGAGTATAGAGCAGACCAATGGCATTTAGTCGATGGGTCACTACCAAGAATAGTTTCAGAGTGGGCCTGTAAGCCTTACTAACCTTGATTCAAGTTAAAGAGACATGTAATGAACAATCGTAAAGAACGAATTACGGATTCCCTCGTGTTGTTTTGGGGTGGAATATACAGCAACTGGTTCAAGCGTAGTTTTAACTACGGGAATGTGACGTACTCATCTTGCGAGCAGTTTCTGATGCACCGAAAAGCCCTTTTATTCGGAGATGATGTTACTGCTGTCAAGATTATGAACACTCACAACGTAAGCAAGATCAAGGAACTTGGTCGTGAGGTTCAAGGTTATGACGATGCAATTTGGTCAAACCAACGCTTGGGCATTGCAGTTCGTGGTATTTACGAGAAATTCAGTCAACACGAAGATCTTAAGCAGCAAATGCTTAACGACTTTCAATTCGGTTTTCGTAGCTTTGTAGAGGCGTCACCAAAAGATGAGTTGTGGGGCGTATTCCTCGGACAGAATGATGATCGAGTACTGGATGTTCATAACTGGCAAGGGACAAACCTTCTTGGCACCGCTCTTGATCTTGTAGCTACTCGTTTACTTATTGAGTCCGGGCATAACCTTCGAGAGTTGCCTTTAAACGTGGGTATATTGCTCAAATACATTCCTCTTGCCTGTCGTTTGCATTCTAAAGCGAAAAAGTTATCGATCGTCACTAACGTTTGTATGAAAGCAAATGGCTCAACATTTATGAGTGCAGATGATTGGCTAAATGGCGGTGACGTTATGTACAAAACTATTCGACACTTTCTCGGGTATAGAAAGTTTAACGAGACGGTTGATTTCAGCAAATTTCGACCATGGGAACATAATTTGGAAGAGTGTATTTTCCCTAATCCCTAAATAGTGGTAGAGGATTAACTACGAAATAAAAAGCATTCAATGCCGTTCCCACCTTAAATTCTTCTTTTCAGTAAATGAACCTAAAATGCTCCGTTCGGCGGGGCATATTTACCTAAAACTCCTGAAGACTGCCGTTTGGTGTTATGTACTTAGATCACTTGCTTTATGCTACGACTGGATATTATGAACAGGCAACTAGGCTAACGAACGGTAGTCGCCATGGAGGTATCTTATGCCAGCACAAGGTTTTTACCCACATTTGGGTTTCTATTTTTTAGATGCACAGGATAAGCACGATATGCTGCCGCCAGGATTTCGAAGCCGGAAGTCAAAACAAGCGCGACATTTTCATAAGAAAAGTATGCGTCTGTATTTAAAACACTGTACTCAGATCAATGTTAAGGAAGCTTAATGAAAATAGAAAACTTGTCAGATGATGCTAAAGAGTCTTTGGTCGCAATGATTCAGCATTGTACGTCACACGGAATTGGCATGGGTATGGATGAAGGGTTCGACGATGATGACAAAAAGCGTCCGTTTCGTCTTGAACTAGAGTCGTTAGCCAAAGAGCTAGAAAGTCAAATTGATAGCAATAAAACAACTAATTAGGGAGTAAGCATATGTTTATGGCGGTAGGTCGCCCGGCTATGGGTGAAACAGCAGTGCATGTTATTGAAGATGCTATGACACACGAAGAAGCAGCAAAAAAAGCAGCTCTAGAGATCCTTGAAGAGCAACACGAAGACTGGAACGATAATATATACATCGATGTCGTTACAGATCAGCACTTCGAATATCAGACTGATTTTGTCTTTGCAATTGAAGACCTTAAAGCCTAAGCCACCAGCGTACACACTCAAGGAGTAACATTCGATGTTATATGAAGTGACCGGATACCAAACCAAAGAAGATTACAAGCAGAACAAGCCGGACGTGTTCCCGACAGAGTGTGAAGACCACGCGAATGCTGTGCACAGTGATCTTGAAAATGATGGCTACTATTTGGTGACCACGACTGATGATAACGGCACCCTAATTCGATAGCGATAATCAGTTCCATTCTCTTAGATCATAAAAGCTCGGTGGTTATTGTTAATAGCAATCGGGCTTTTCGTTTGTCAGAATGTCATAAATGCATATCTATTTGGTCATATTCACTTTTTCTTGATATATCCCCGAGATATTGCAAGACTCCAGTGAATATCTATTCAATACCCCCATTTCTCTTCAGTAAGAAAAACTCTATAGCCTCAACTAACCACTAGGGCTCATCTTCTATTTGCACCTCAACCTCTCGTCTTCGTGAAATGTAATCCGATCAATTGCTTCTTGTTGGACGTTAATAAAATGAACTCATAACGCAATTAATCAATTCAATTACTTAAGGAATTCAGCATGACGAACACAGCTAAAATCACCGAACTTAAATCTATCGTTGACCAAATAAAATCAGGTATTAATGAAAAGTACCTGAATGTCATGAAAAATGTATCTCTCGCTTTTGGTGAGCCTATGGGCGATAACCCATTCAGCGGAGCTTGTCTGTTCCTGAATCATCTTCTTTGCGAAGGACTAAAAGAAAAGGGCTTTGATGCTCATTATGTGGGCGGGGCTGCGAGTTTCGGTTTTAACAAGTCTGGCAATGGTTACTGTGAATACGGTTACGTTACTCAAGAACAAATGCAAATGTACCGCGCAATGGGCTGCACAATTGATGACCTGCCATTTATGGGACACGCATGGGTAGAGATTCCATCCCTAAACGTCATTGTTGATTTAACTCTTATGCACCTTGAATCGGTGATTAATGACGACAACAAAATGAATGGACTCCCACCGGAAACAGAGTTCTTAATTGATACTAATAAGCTTGTATTAGAGCAATCAGAACTCATCACACGCGATGCAGTTTGGGATTTTAATGCTGGTTGCTCTTACGTCAAAACAGACTCGATCACTCATGAAGCTAAACGCCGCTCTGAGCTGTTGCTAGAAAAAATCGGCTACGCTGAACTAATTCACAAGCAAGGCGGTCCAGAAGCGGTAAACGTTCAATTCTTGTAATTCAAAAATAATTCCGGTGTGCCTTGAGAGGCGCACCACCCCCAGAATTTTAGTACAGGAACATGATCATGAACCACGAAGCACATCAAAATGAAATTTTGGTTACCGACTTGTATACACTCGAGATCAACGACGTAATCCGAATTTCTGACGGCACCAAACAGCCGCCAAAGCATCACACGAAAAAGCTATCTCGTTGGACGCAGAAGAATCAAACTGCTCTGTTCCATGGTCTGGAGCACAACAACACCATGATTAAAATTAAAGATAAGCCTGAACCGATCATGGTTCATTGGATTGGTCTGGACGGTCTGAAAGTATTTAAGCAAGTATCGGCTCTGAGCTAACTTTGGAAATGCTACTAGATCAATTGATAAGTGTTGGTCATCAATAAAATGAACTCATAACGCAATTACTAAAAACTCATTTTTTGGAGTTCACTTATGAATAACTCAGCTCAGCAATCAGAAGTACTTGTTACCGATTTATCGTCACTTCAAATAAACGATGTGATTCGCATCTCTGACGGCACCAAGAAGCCACCAATGCATCACACGCGCAAGTTAGCTGATTGGGAGAATCAGAATCAGGTTTGTTTGTTTAACGGTTTAGTTGAAGGAGGTGAGCGCCTGTCCGTTAAGGACAAGCCAGTTCCTTCAGCTGTTTATTATGTTGATTTGGCTAATTTACAGGTGTTTAAGCAATCAGAAGAGCAAGCCGAGAGTTATACACCAATGGAAACTCCAACTCGTCGTCAATTACCAAAATTTCCGTATTAAGAGGTTCTCTTTATGTCAGAAATAAACTTTAAAGAAGAAATCAAACTTGACCTATGCGTGCTAACTAATGAAGAACTAAACATCATCGGGTCAAGCACTGTATTTGTTAATCACCGTTTTGTTCCTGCTGTTGATCTAACAAAGCTGCGTAAAACTTATATGGAACTTGTAACCAAAGCTAAAGAGTTAAACCTTAAAGTTCTTCACCGCAACGGGCTTAAAAAGCGCCTAGATGACCTCATGGGTCGTAGTGTGCATTACTCGATGGCTCGCAAAGACTACGAAGCAAAATATGCTCTGTTGCGTCTTGGCTTTCAGGCGAAGGTTGATAAGGGCATCTATGTCGGGCACAGCGATGATTTGGAACTCGAAGGATTAACGAATCTACGCAATGAAATGGAGCGTTTATGTCTATCTCGAGAACTGCTTAAGCAGGCGATTGATATCCGTGACCAGTTCACCGACAAGCTTTTAAATATCAATTCTGCAACTCAGTTGGTGTTGTAGAGCTTAAAGCAGGCAAAGGGGCTAACTGTTACTATCACGCAGTTGCCCTCATAACATAAAGCATTAGATAAGGAAGGAACACTGTGAAGCCAGTCGTTACATTGATAACAGACAAAGTGGGCATGATTAACGTCTACATCGGTGATGCCAAGTTCGGGGTGTTTGATCAGATAGACGGTAAGGAGTCAGATTATTGTTGGTTCCCTCGTTCTACAGAAAAGCTTTCGGGCGATGCGATCATGGCTATCGGTGAAAAGCTCAATGAGCTGAATGCCGAGCGTAAAGGCGAAGCCCAATCTGAATCAACGAAAGTTTTTGCTGACGTGCATAATCTGTTTCTTGTATCCGGTCGCGTATGTGGTGACGACGATGACACTGTTCATATTGTTAGCGGTAATGATATCGGTGATGCTGTAAGCACATTTGAAGAACAGTTACGCCATGATTCACGATACCCTGATGAAAACGGACAGGTGTACATAAATACATCGCAACCATTAAGTTACGCTATCGATCAGCACATTTAAAAATAGCTGGTGGACGTATGAACATCTCAATTGCCGGGAATCTTCCCGGCTTTTCTTTGTCTGTTGGGTGCCGCAGTTATCATTTGATAAATGTAACTCGATCAATTGCATTTACTGACTCATTCATACAATGTCACCATCACCGCAATCACTTTATATAAGGCATTTGTCATGGCAACTAGAGACGAATCACTGGGAGCACTAGACGTGCAAAAATCTATCCCCGAGAAAATTTTTGACTTACCCACGTTAGATTTGTCAGTTCTCTCTGGTGTAATAAATGCCGTTGAGCAGCAGTTTGGTATTAATGCCTGCTTAGAATATTGCGAACGCCAATATAGTGAAATGTTTCGTTCTGAAGAGTATGCTCTCAATACCATTCTAAGCGATGAATTCACACTTGATGAAGCCAAAGAAGAGCTGTCTGACGGAATCATTATGGCAGTGTTTCTTCAGTCTCAGGCAGAGTACAAACATACTCCCTCGAATGACGATCAAGACTGGTATGCAGAAGGTTTTTACAATTCGTTCGAATGTTGGCAAGAGGCTAATGAAAAAGTAGTGCAATCTATTCGTGATCAAATCACGCCAAATACTCTCGTTGTTGAAATTGTAAACTACAAAGGAGAAGGGGAGGGCATATCATTATTCGACACTAGCAAAACCCTTCGTATTTACCGCGGTAAGTACTTCTACTCGTAGTCCCTTTAGTAGCCCAAACATATAAGAAAATTAGCCGGGTATGCCCCGGCATTTCTTTAAATATGAACTGCCGCGGTTAAGATTTGTGAAATGTAGTCAGATCAATTGCTTTTAGGCGCTCGTTTATATCATCTACTTACTTGTAAAGAAGATTTCAATCAGTAAGGAATTCACCATGGCTACTTGCACCTATACTCCTTGGGGAGCAGCACATAACGTTATCTCGCATATTCGTGGAGTTAAAACTGTTTCTACTTCAACACACGGCGGAATAATGGTGAGTCAGGGATTTGCCAATAAGTTCTTCTCTAAAGCAGCCCTGAAGGTTGCAGAGATGTATAGCGGGTATTTCTGTTATGAAGAAGATGCAGAGTGGATGATCCCAACTTTCGAACTTAACGCCCAGCAACGTCGCACAATCCTTACCTCTGATAAATTCGAACAAATGTCAGATCAGGAAATTGAAGATTACCTGATTGACCAATTGAGCGGCACCAACCCTGACTACCTGGTAGAACGTGGTTATGAGCCCCGCGGCGAGCTGTATGAAATCCATAAGATGCGTATCGTGGTGGATAAAGCCCGTTTAGCCAAAGACCCAGACTTGATCACATGCCCTTGGACTGACACCAAAACATTCATGCGTGGTGTAGATTTAGTTCTCACAGCTGATCACAAACGTCACTTCGTTAGAGCAGAAAGCTATAACAAGCAGAGAGATGCAGGTCGAGTAGACAGTTTGTTTATCCGATTAAGCAAATGTGACGTGGTGGTGCATGATGTTGATGCAAACAGTGCCGAACTTGAGCCGTTAGAAGTACGCCTATCCAAGTACGCTGTAGATTTAGCCAATTCGTTCCTTGAGAAGCTCAAAAACGACCCAGAAGCGGATAAGCAAGAATTAGCTGGTGGATACTATGGTTACCGAGCTAAATACAACGGGACTATGGAATCGGCTCGCAGTGAGTTTATGTACCAGTATTCTACAGAACGCAACGTATCAACTTGTGATGCGCTCAATGTGTTCAACAAGTGCCTTACAGAAGCTTTTACCAACGTAAACCCAGAATTCCATAACTGTCGTATCTTTGCCGATGCTAAACGCACATTCCCAGAGCCAAAGATTGACAGCACTGACGTTAACGCAACTGTCAACGCATAAGACAAAGCCCGGAGGACAATACTATGTTTAATCATCAAGCTATCAATCCAATGGGCGCTAAGTTCTATCACTTAGGCGCTGGATATCAAGCAACAACCAACAATCGCTATCAATCTATTAACGGCATCATGATCAAGCGTAAATTAACCGAACAGGAGCAACGGAGCCCGAAATTACTTGCTCTACGTCGTTCAATTTCGATTAACGCTGATGGCAAATCTACTGGTATGGACTTCAGTATTAACACTCAGATCAACTTATTGCTGCAGTCGTATGTTGCCGGACGTGTAGGAAGCGCGTTCCTAATTCGCACGTTACGGTATCTTGCAGAGCAATCGCCAGCTAGCCGAGCACAAGGAATCATCGATATGATTCATCGAAACATGAAGCTTGAGCTTAAACGACTACAGTCTAGGCACTAAGTTAATTGAGTATAAGCGGCAGTCATACACCTGACTGCCGAAATCATTTGAGCCACTGATATACCCATCCATCAGCGATTAAAGTCTTTTTGATTTTAGCTTTATCTTTGCGACTGGCACGGTTGTAGATTGATCGGATTTCTTGCTCAAAGCTATCTTCATTAAACCCACGTTTAATTGCTTTTTGATACCATTCATGCCCTTGAGCAACATCTCCCAAGATCATCTTACATGCGCCAATTAGAGTGCATGGGCGGTAGTCTTGTTCAGTAAGTTCATGAGCTTGAGCACCAAATTGGATCGCTTTATCAAACATGTTTAGATCACGCTTTGCACCACCACTTGTGGTTAAGAGTGCCGATTTCAGGCTCTTGTTGCCATTTGCGAAATTGAATGGGAGGTTTTTATTGACCAGTGCGACCGCAATTTGGGGTTTCCCTGCCTTTCTGTAATCGGCAATAGCATTCACGAGATTCCAAGGTTTTTTCGTATCTTCCCATTTGCGCTTTGCTAGCTCAGCTCGATTCAGGTAGTACAGCTCACTTACATATTGATTTTCAAATCCTTTACTGATCAACCATAAGTAATCGATCTCAGAGATTGTTCCCCCTTTGGTCAATAGTTCGAGGATGTTTGCGGCTTTGGATCGTCTTCGTATCTTAACTAACTCTATCGATGGAAAATCAATGTAGTCCCTCTCATATTGAGCTTTTCGTTCCTTAAACATCTGTTCGGATGCTTCACGTCTCGCTTGCAGCTTCTGCTCTTGAATCTGGCGTTGTTCATTTCGTTGTTCTGCGGGAGTTTTGTTTCCGATAGAGACATGTTTTGAGAGCAGGGCTTTAATCATTTCACAATCACCTGCGAACTCACCACTGTTAGTCGCTATCCTCTTTTTGGCGGAAAGCTTTAAAGGCATTAACTTCAAAGGTAATGAATATGGCGATTCATGTTGGGTATCAAGCAGCAATATCAAAGCCTCGGTGTACTCATCGCCCATCCGTTTGGATATGTTATTAATCTCACTCATTAGGTACTCTTGATCACTGGAAGCGACAATGCTCTTTTCTATCAATTCTAACCAGCCGTAATGGAGCGGAAACTGAGAGCGAGAGAATAAGTTTTTTACTTTGCTGAGTGACATGAGAGTTAATCCCTTGAGTGAATGATGAGCAGCATTTTTTCATGTAAGCCATTATAAATAGGTAACAAAAATGCACAACAAAGTGACATTTAAATTAAGCTGAAAGATATACGTAATCAGAAAAAAGTAATCGAAGCTGGTGGTTTCCACTTGATCATGCTTCCGATATCTGACCATGCTTCCGTCTAATGTTATACGTCAATCAAATATACCTGATGTATCCAGCATCATCCTCTGACTGACGAAACCATTAAACTCAACCAGATCACTTAGAAATGGTCTTCTTTTCCTAAAATGGTGATGTCTTTAATCACTACCATATATCAGGAGTATCAAGATGCAATTATCACTAGACCAAATAACGGGCTTAAACATCGGACTGTTCTGTTATCCAGAGCCAGAATCGGTAGAAGCGTTTAACGATGCTGTATTAGCAATAGGTTTAGGGTACATTACCATTCTTCACACGTCCGGTCGCAACTGCAAAATGGATACGGGGTGCTATTACTACGATGAAGTTGGCAAATGTATTGTATCGAGCATCACAGAGCCTAACGAAAACAGCCTGCTACCTGATGACCTGAATGATTCCAATGAATTGAAAATTGATGTCTTTGTGCAATATGAAGACCATCTTTCTGCAGACTTCCACCTTGGAGACGCTGAATTGCTACTTTCTAATGGCGACAAGTTGAAAGTAGGTATCGATGACGGTATGGATGAGCGCGATCGAGTCATCGCGATTATTGCTCACACTCTTCGTGAACTCTCACCTGAATTACGTGCAAGCATGAATGCTGAAGAGCGTTCCTATCTTGTTGATTACCATTATGAGGGCGAAACTCCAGGAAAAAGAACAGCCTTCATTACAGAGAAAAGTATGGATGATTTCCCAGAGAGTGAGGATAAATTCGTCTACTTTGACCTACCACTGAATGAAGCTATTGAAGCTTGTATTGATCAAACCTTAGTTGGAGAGTTCTTAATTGACTCAATAGCCCTTCTGAACAAAGACCAACTCAAATTTACGCTCGACTTAAGTTTGAAAAAGAAAACCGTTCTTACTTTATGATCACTACTAATGAAAAGGGAATTAATCAATTCCCTTTTTGGGAGTCAAAAAAATGCATCAGCAATTGATAAACATCCAGCAAGGTTATGAAGTGGGCGCAATGCAAGGCTCAGTTGATGATACGAGCACAGTAATTTTACTTACCGAATTGGCAACCAATCGTAAGTGGGTACTTAAGCATATTTTTTCTGATTCTGAGTACCCAGAATCGAATGATGAAACCACTGTTTTTTTTAACAAGCAACATGCGGTTGATTACACATTAGATCAGATCAGAAAGAAAGGTACTATTGATTTAAGTCATTGGTATACTGAGCAATTCTGGCTAGAGCAAATTTATTACAACAATTGATAATACCTTCATTTCATCTAGATCACTTACCTCTATTCCGTAAACTTTAAAATAGGGATGTAATTACGTCCCCATTCTTTAGGAGTAACCACATGCGATTATTGATAGATGAAATTTCGTTCCCGAATGCTGATGATGAAAATCAAGAAGCAATTGGTACAAAAATCGAACTTGAAGGTGAGGGAGAGGAACTTATTCGCAGACAGTACTACGGCGAATCCTCGATGGAAGAATCTCATGCTATTGATAAACTCGTGACCAGTAAGGTACGTGAAGCTATGGCAAAGTATAAGATCACAGTTTGTGGTGAAGATAATCAGGTATTCGATGCTTGTGAAGGCTGCTTCTCTGTTACGGCGAAGGGCGAAAGCGGTGAAGGTGTAGGTTTTGTTGTTGTCATTTCCGAAGAAACCAATTAGGGGATTGAGATGAATGTTTTTGATTATCTGGCAACGGTAACGTTTGGCTCTTGTGTTCCTGATGGGCGCATCAATTTTGACAAACCAGCACCTAAACACCAGCGAGATGTTCAGAAAGTGGCTATCTCGCAAGCTCACTTTAATGACCAATTTGGCAATTACCACTATGGCGGCAACTTCGACGGATCAGACTGTGGTGAGCTAGCGAAACGCTATCCTGGATTGTTTAGAGACGAGATCGTAGCTAACTTTGAAGCTGGAACCTGTAACAACTACCCAGATGCTCGATTTCGCCTCGCTTTAGCTTTGCTGCAAAACCATATTTCTACATATTACGATCCTCGCTATGATGACCATGGTGAAATGGTGTTTTATGAAGGCAATGGTTTTAGAAAAGCGTTTAATGAAGGACGGTCATATGTATACATGGAAGATCTTTCATAGTGGCACAATGTGTGACTACAAAATGTTAAGGGACAGAAATGTCGGAAAATAGTAAACCAACTGCATTAATCCTATATGAAGCCTCAAGAGGTCAGGCAATCTCTGTAGATGACTACGAAAGGCTTGTAAAAGTGGGGCTAGTAGGAATAGGTATGTATACCGATATTAATCAGATTAATGCCAGACAGATAAGAACAACGATTACCGAGAAAGGTGATCAGATTATCCGGAAAGCGTTAGCAAGCTAATTCTATTCATAGGATGTGCCATTGCTGGTGGCGCGTCCCTTTTCTATATAATCCCATGATCACTTGCTCATAGGCAGTGGCTTTTAAAATTCCTTTATCAACCTCTTAGTAACTACTGGTAATCAGGTAAAGGAGCACTAAATGGAAAGCCGTCTAAGCCTTCAAGCACAAACAAACTCTGATGACATCACACCCGAATATGCACTATTCAATCCAATAGAGCTCGACCATCTAATAGAGAAAGCTAAGGCGATACTCGACTGGGGCGATACATCAATAAAATACATCGCTATTGTGCAGGACGTTGAATGCGACTTCATTGATGGTGACGGTGATGTAAATAACGATCGATACCCTCAGTGGTCTCCGTCAGTGCTTCATGTTAACCAGCATGGCGTTAACATCGTATTTGAGCATCATGACTCAGGGCACGAGATGTTCTTTGAGTACGCACCAAAGCACAAAGCAGCGCTACACGTAAAAGCGGATTGCCCTAACTGCGAAGACTATCTCGAATTCGAATCAGCCCCCGGCATGTTTATTCGCAACAAGCAACTTACCGAAAAGCAATAATCCAATCAGTCAGTGAGGCGATTAAGCCTCACTTTCAAACTGCATTTCTCAGTCCAGTAAGGAAACAAAATGGAAAAGTCACTGTTTGAACGCATTATCCAAGTAACCGATATCACCGAGTCAGAGAAACTAACTGAAATACTCTCCGGTTCAGAACTTAAGCCAGAGGACTTTGTACCGTGTTTTGATCTGGTCAATGGCTCCAATGAATTCATGATTAAGTTCGATGAGGTATACCTATCAGATCTGCAGAACTCGATAAAGGAATCTGCTGTGCCAGAATTAGATATCGATGAACTGGTGGCTCATATGGTGCTTGTATGCGATTCTGAGCTTACTGAGGAGCAATTCTGGTGTGAGATGCTACAGGGCTACCAAATGACCTTAGCAGGCGATTCACCGTCTTTGAACACTATGTACTGGAACGGGGTTCCCGACAAGAAGCGTTTAGAAATGGCAATTATCCATTTAATGGTTAAAAACATCTTGAACGTTGAGCAGGGATTATTGACCTCTGTCGATATAGATGCTCGACTTGTTATGCCAAACCCAAGTATTCCGCCATTAACACTGTCTTGTAGCACTGATAATGGCGTCATGTATCAAGTAGCAAAGTTCTCAAATGATGAAGATGAGATCAAGCTTTTCGTTTTTAATGATGGCAGTAAGGACGACAACCTTAACTCACGTTATGGGTACTTTTTCTGTGTAACTGAATTAGAGATCTTTACACAAAATTGGTATGGGAATGTTGTGACTATCTCAAGCATCGAACAAGCGTTATCATACATCTGTGATGACATTAGTAAGGTAACGAATTTAGATGAGGTTGAACAACGTATTAGGGGGTGTATGTTTAATGGAGTCTGACCATGCTTAAAGCTGCCCCACCAGAAACTCTCAATATGGTAGCAGTAAATCAGTCTGTTGCCCGTGAGAAACTGAAACCAGTAAGTAACTTCTATGAAGTTGGCAGTGAAGTTTTGGAGTGGAGCAAGGCATTTGTAAACATGGGACAGTGCTATAATAATGCTCTTGCCATGACGGAGGTAGATAATTGCGATTACGTTCTTGGGTTTCTGTTTATACCAGGTCAGCAAATGATCATAGCTCACGCATGGAACCTAGATGATACAGGGCATTTTGATTTGACATCACAGCTCTACTGGAAGAACCGTCACGAGATCGAGCACTACTACATAGAATTACTTCGTTTGAATCCAACGCAAACGGAAATCTGCTTTAAAAAGGCTAAAGGTCTCCATCACGAAGCCCTGAGAAAACTTGACGAGCTCAAAGACTTCTACACATAAGCTCTAACTGAATATAGTGCTGTTATCTACGCGACCAGTGTATTTATCAGCACATGAATTCCTATAAAACGTTCCTTACGTTGCTCAACGCAATTCTAAAAGCCACTTTGCACTAAAAAAAAGCCGATGTTTTAACATCGGCTGAGTGTAACAAAAAGGTTGTCCAAACAGCAGCTGATTCCCTTAGAGAGTTTCGGAGCCCAACTAAGGATATTTGTGCCTGCCTACTGCTCTTTTAACCCCTGTTAAAAGTGTGTAGTCCTAATTGTGTTTTTTATCCACATCAGGACAAGTTGATCTTACCAAATTATGGTTTGCAAGTGGATCATAAAAATAGCAAATACATGATCCATGAAAGGGGATTTTTGTCCTTATTTCAGATAAATAGGTGAAATGTCACGTGTCCAACTTCCGTTTTTGACAGCTTCGCACAAGTTATTAATAGTTTGAACAACAAATTAAACATTGCGAGCTAACTATGTAAAAACAAATAGCAAATTCTGTTTTTAAGTAAATTTAGTGCGAGTAGGTTTTATGTATAGCGATATGATCAGGTAGTTTGAAAGAGGTTAGTCTTATCATCTTCTCAACTGGAAATTTAGCCCATAACTCACAAGGAGTGTCTTTATATGCGTCCATACGCTCGACAGTATAACCCTGCCTCTAACGCTCACGGATGGGACTCTTCCCCACGCCACAACAAAGCACCTCAAGGCGTTCGTGTCAAAGGTAAGGCTTCAATTAGACGCACCGAAAAGAAAGCGTCACGACAAGATAAAAAGAAGCAAATTGCTATGGAGATGCTTTCATAATTGTATCTGTCTATTGATCAGAGGTGTTTTAAACTTCCCTTGATAGCGTATCGGCTGTTCTGCTTTCAAGCTTGAAGTTTTTCATTTCATCCAAATAAGAGCTTCGCGATGGTTGCAATTGATCATAAAAGTGGAAAAACCTTTTTGATTGCTGGTGGTTTAAATGGGAACTCAGATTATCGGAAATTTAAATTTTGATACCTATTTGGAAATGGAGTATCAGAACTCTCAACATAATGAATTGTTCAATAGCTTTGATGATTTTCGAAAAGCTCGATTGTCCTCTCCAACGCTGTTTTCGAAATGGCTCGAATTTAATGCGCGCTCCGCTCCGCCTCTGGAATGGTTTAAGGGGCTGGTCAAAACATATGTAGAGCTTGCATCCTGGCAGATAGAAGACATCCCAAGACTTCTCCGCATAATAGAAAAGCATTACAAAATTACACTGCCAGATGAGGAGGGGATACTTACGGCTGAATACTGGGTAGATGCACTATCAACAAAGCGGAGGGCTAGAACAAGAAAACGCTAAGAGCTTTACGACTCTTAGCGCCTTAGTAGCGAAGAAAACAAGTTAAACGAATTTATAGAAAGTTAGTGTGTCCACCAATGTTCATGCCTGTAAAACAGTTCGCTGTGTTAGGGTTAACGACATACATCGTTGTTTCTTTGCGCTTTGGTTTCGAACTGGTAGTGCTATCAGCTAATGATACTTTTTGTAGCTTGATAGGTGTAGATTCAGCAATGGAATTTAGGGCGCAAATGCCAGAGATAACTAGCCCAACGGCAATGCAGCCAAACAGAGTGAAAACGTTATGTGTTAAAAGAGTAGATACAATGCCAACCACTGTGGCAACAACTGGAGCATATAATTTTGCAGTTTGTGTAAAGTTCATTCTCGCTACCTCGAAGGTGATTATGTTTTAAAGTTTGATTTGCTTTGTATGAGTTAATTATAACCGATTTGTTTATGAATTAAGCTATCATGTAATCTGATCAGCTTCAATTGCTCACGCCTGTACTACGCTAAAATGTTCTTTCCATGATTGTCTAATCTGTCTATTTTTCCAGTCATCTTGTGTAGTGTTGCAGTTCTTTTCTTGCGTTGCTTTTTTCTTGTGCGGTCACACATTGTTTAGTGATTGTGATCAGACATTGTTTAGTGCTCGTGTTCAGAATCTCTTTGTAAGTGACATTAGATCAATTGCTTTAGGTTGGTTCGAAGGAAAATTATCTCATGTCAACAGACCGTCATTAGCAAGCCATTAAGGAGAGATTTCATGATTTATTCGAAAAGTGGAATAGCATCAACAAATACTTCAATAAGTCAAAACCCAAAGTGCTCTTTACCAGTTGAGGAACGCCCACTACTGATGGAGATCGATGGTGATGGCATTATTCGTGGAACTAACTACTGGGCGACTAATTTTAACGCTCTAGGCTACGTTTTCATTTTAGCACTTGAACATTCAATGGTTCTGTTTGCTCCTGATTCGCTTAGAGAGCAGCTTTGCAAAGAGATTGAAACCGCTACAGCCATTGAGGTCAATCACGGTATTTCAGCTGAGCACGAAGGAATTGAGTTTTTGGAAATCATCTTTGATGATCACTCACGTACCCCTTACTGTTTAGAGGTCTCTGTTGAGCAGCAAGCTCAGATTGTATTCCCTTTGAAGTCTGGTTTTAAATCATTCACTGTAGTCTTCTCAGATGGAACAAGCCTTTCAGGGCCATCGGTCGTAACCACAAACCAGTCTTTACCAACAGTAAACTGGTAAGTCAGTCAAAAATAAAAAAGCGCTCAACAGTCATGAGCGCTTTTTTTATATATGTATGATTATCAACTAGTCTGCGTTAGCAACTTTCTTCTGTTGAGCCTCATCAATATCAGTTACTTTTTTGTCTTCTTCATGCGCAGTAGCGTAACGAGCGGCAACTATTTCTTTAAAAAGAAGCGCCATCTTTTTACGTTCCACACTGTCGAAAGAATTGAACATATCTACATCTGCATGTTCTTCCAACGCTGCAAGCATTTTAGCGGCAGTCTCATCAAGCTCATTAAAGTTCTTGGCTTTGACATCTACTGTACTATTCACAATCGCAGCATTCACATCAGCAGCGTAGCGCTGACGTGAAGGGTGAATGTTCTGGAAGTGAATAGATAGTGACGTCTTATCACCTTCACTTGCCATACGGAGCCTGCCCTTGCTTTGTACGCCAAAAGCATTGTCTTCATCAGCTTTTTTCTCAGCAAGTGCGGAGTTATTGAAGGTTTCAATAATCTTGTCCGTGATTGCTGTGTTAATAGCAGTAGTGCTTACTGTTGTACGCTGGCTCTTCTTGGTTTTCTGATGCTTCAGCTTTTGAGTCAATTCAAACTCAATCAGTTCTGGATCGACTTCATTAACAAGGTCTCGCTCAAAATCCATAACCGCGACAAGATTTTCAGAGTCGTTCATAGCTTTGCTGATTTTGTGTAGTTTATAAATCAGCGAAGCACCAAAGGTCGTTGGATCAGTGAAACAGTTCTTCAAAGAATCACGCAGATTATAAGCTTGAAGAGCACGAGTAATGATCGTGGCGCTCTTTAGTTCTGCCGCCCCGATGGACTGCTTGTCCTCAAAAAGACCGTCATCAAGCCACTTCTGATACAGTGCACCACGTTCAATTAGTGACAGCTCTTTCTGTTGAGAGAAAGACTCGGTGATAGAGTTAATCTGGTCTGCTGTAAGGTTACTTTTAGTTACCCAAACCTTATACTCATAACCATCCATAACAGCTACGCGCCAACGACGCGAGCCATCCATTAAATTGATATATCCACCAGCAGAATATGCCCAAGCCGGCTCAATAATGCCGCCTTTGTCTTTGATATCCTTACGAAGAGAGGCTAGTGAAGTTTGCGATAAATATCCTTGATTTCGTGGGTTGTGTTCAGACACACGAACAGTAGAGGTCAGCTCATCCTTGGAAAGAGTAACAAGATCAAACACAACTTCTGTGCGTTTGCCTTTTTTATCAGCGTTAACCCACATACTAACTGTGGATTTGCGAGGGGCTGATTTCGCTTTGTGAGATGATGTAATAGAGTTCATTTTCGCACCTAAGTATCCCTGTTATTTCGTGATGGCATTCTCACGTAAGGGTATTCTATTTAAGTATCCTCGTTCTTCTTGAAGGCGGGTTAAGGTAACACCAGGCCGCATTCCAGAACGGTATGTTCAGTTTTATAAATCACTGCTTTATTTTTTTCATCTTACAGCCAGAAAACAAGACTACAGATCCATTAGCTTGGCAACATAAGAGTAGTTGTTATTTTTGACCGGCATTACTACGTAAGAATCGGACAGTTTTTGTTATTATTCCAATAAAGATTCTTTATTTTTCAAACACAGTGCTTTTTTCTGTGTTATCAACTAGCCAGTGCGTCAATATTTTGATTGATACTATTCTTGACCACACCTCTTTTCAAGTGTTTCGCTGAAATTTGCTTCTTTTTGCTCAATTCGTTTTCATCGAATTTGCACATTTTTGTGACTTCGATTTATAAAACGAATTTCGTACCTTGGATTATATAGTACTACATTTTGCGAGCGAGATATCTATCTAGATCTTATTTGTCTCACTTATGGCACAGATCCTAATGCAACAAATGTAACAAAATCTAGCTACAAGACTTGTATTGATAAATCGGTCAGCTTGGAGAGAGCCGTCACTGACCGCTAATTGGAGGGAGTTTAGAAGGTAACGAGGATATCTGAAATTTCTTCTTTTGCATCGAGCAACGCATCAACCAATACAGGGTCAAAAGCTTCACCGCGCATAGACAAGACGACTTGCAGTGCTTTCTCATAAGGTTGTTCATTAGCGTAAGCGCTACGGTGAACGATGTTATCAACGGTATCGATAATTGACATGAGTCGGGCTACAAACGGGATTTCACCAGCCTTGAGACCATCTGGGTAACCCTTGCCATTATATCGTTCGTGATGGCTTCTCATGCACTGTTCTAGTAGCTTAAAGAAAAACACTGTACGGCCTTGCGTAGCTTCAAAGACACGCTCGGGTGACATAGTATGTTCTTTAATTAAGTTGAATTCAGCATCTGATAGACCGCCCTGGCGATTCAGAAGAATTGGTGAAACAGTTGTCTTACCAAGGTCATGCATGGCACATGCTTTAGAGAGGTAGTAATGCATTTTCGGTGATGATTTGAGGTACATTGCATCTGCATCGTTCAGCTCTGAATGATCAATCTTACGTAGAATGGCAAGCGCGATTTTTTCACAACGCAGATTGTGTTGTCTCACCGCATCCAAACCATTATTTTCACTGAGGCTTACAATCCCAATCAATAGATCAATGATCGAGTTTTCAAGCATTTCAACATTTTCTTCGGTGTTTCTCGAAATGTCTATGCCAAATAATTCCATAAATATCTCCTGATATGTGGTTGCTATGGTGTGCAACCTAAAAAGGGCCATAGCTTTGGCTATGGCCGTTGAGATTAAACAATGCTATCTAAGATGTCGCGCTCAGAATGAACACGCTTGCTTTCATTCAATCCCGATTTACCGCGATTTTCATCTTTGATCATAAAATCAATAGCTTCACGAATACTCATGCCCGCTTTACGGTATTTCTCTATTACCTTCAGCTCTTCCGGATCAGTCGTAAACATTAGCTGCATGTAACGTGGTACATACAAGCGAACAACCTCTGCACCAGAAGATCCTCGGATATAAATCTCCGAGTATTCGCCTTTACGGGTATGAAGACTCTTAAGCAATTGGAAGTCTTGGTCATTACCGGAGAACTGACCTGCGGCCTGTGCTTGATCCACCTGCTCAGGTTCTTGGCGCAATAGTACTTTCCATTGCGAGTTCGCTATGATTGCGGTACCAACTCGAGAGTTGTAGTAATCGTTAATGCTTTGTGAAATCGCAATGCCGCACGCATTATATTTCCTGAATCGACGCCATCCTGCCTCAAGGAATGCGCGAATATGCTGCGAACCACCGTCATCATCCGATAAAAACTCCCACGCTTCATCAAGTCCAAATATTTTGCGCTTGTCTTTACCGGTTAAGAACATCTCATGCTGAATTGAAGAGATACACTGAAGCAGCACAGCACGCTGTAGAATCTTCTTAGCTTTCAGTTCTTCAAGCTCGAATACGACAAAGTGACCAGAGAAGTCTAGAGGTGGCAATTCATCACTAAAGTAAGATCCATACATACCACCTTTACACCATCGTTCAAGCTGTACACCGATATCATTGATACGGGTATCTTCATGAGCAAGACAACGATCGCGGACATTATCGATGGTACCTGCATTTTCATTTTCTCGCCATTCATCGGTTACAATGTTGGCAAGGGCCGAACTACGGAACTGGTCTAATTCCGACTCAGGCGCTGCCATGTATGAGATCAGCGAAATAAGCATATCAGCCTGACCATCTTTACCATCAAAGTCGTGAATTGCTTTGAATGGGTTTAAGCTGTACTTGAAGTCATCATCAAACACAACAAAACGCCCACCAGCCATCTCAACAATTTTTTCGTATGAACGGCCAACGTCAATGATGAATACACGACCGCCATCAAACACTCGCTGACTATCTAACGGCTCTATATCAGAGTCTTTATAGAATAGTTTTCCACCAAGTTCGGAACCCGACGAGAGTATATTGGTGAATAAACCATTTACCCAGAACGATTTACCTGAACCGGAAGCTGCAGCAACTGCAATATTATAGTTACCATCAGATGTGAATGGGTCCCACATGAACAGCTGACCCTCGCGTGTAATCATAGGGTATACTGGTTTATGGAAACCATTACCTTTCCAAGCTGATACAATAGGGCAGAGATGCTTTAATACGTTCGAAGGGAAGCTTGTGTATCGTTTTAGGCTACTCATCAGATCAAGAGATTGTCCACCGGGCAGAGCAGCTTTGAACATCGGCAAACAAAAGAAACTATCTTCGGCTAGCGTCCAGCCAACCTTCGCGCCATGAGATTGCACCATTTGTGTGACACGCTGACCATCGCGGCGGTCTTTGGTGAACAGAATCACTTGCAGGTAGGCATTAGTAAACTGAGCACAATCCTTATCAATAGCAGTATTGAAAAGATCATAGTCTTCTTTTTGCCATGATAGACGGTCTACCCACTTTGCAAACGGTGTACTTGCCATGTGGGACGTATATGTACGCTTACGAGTAAACTTATCTTTTGCAGCCACCTGGTTAGGGTAGTGAATGTTTAAGGTGATCAAGAATGGACATCGGATACCTGACTGACCTTTTTGCCAGTCAACAACCAATGAGTACAATTGACCAAAAGTCATAATGCGTGGGTACTGGTTTACAGAAAGTACTTTGACAAACTTTCCGTTCTTCTCTCGAGACTTATCTTCGGTGTTTCCAAGTTCAATACCATCAGACCATGTTTTGATCTCACCGCCAACATCTAGAATTTGATCACGAATCATTTTAGAAGCATCAAAGAACCCTGGATTCTGTCGCCAACCTGAATCTTCATTCCAGTTATGCACAACTTTCATTCTATGAAGGAACATTTCGGCATTCATGCGCTGTGGCTGAAGATGTATTGACTCCAACACACCTTCAAGAGCTTGACGTTTACGCATGAACGTCTCTAACTCTTCAACGCTAGGACGCAATTCACGGGTAGGATAGGAAATAGTTACCCACACTTCCATATCACGGACAAGAACTTCCCCACGCTCTGAAAGCGGGTGAATAGTTTTCTCTTTAAGGAAGCCGTAGTTTGCTTTTGCTACGTTATCAAGTAGATCAGAGATTTCATGGTTTTCGTTTCGTTTGCCTCGGTTCCCTTCGTAGCGATCGAGCATCCATTGGATATCTGGAGACGCAAACATTGAGATTTGAAGAAACATATCTGCTGGAAAGTCTGTTTTAAAAAGGTCTTCCAGAGCACTTTGTACTTCTTGGTTAACACCATTTAGTGGTTGGCAGACAAAAGTACTCATGAGACCACCGCCATCCATGATGAAACCACCAAGCTCATCGATGTACTCCAAATAGGGGAGGTTATCACCCCAAAGGTTTGCATTGAATGTGTTGTTCATAGATTGCTTACCTTATTGGTTGAATTGCGATGAGTTTCCAACAGCCTTCGCTGCAGCTTCCATCGCTTCAGGTGGTACAACACCTTCGAAGTTAAACTCTTGCGCAGGTTGACGCGTGCTCACTCCCATACCGCCAGTATTAGATGGTGTTGATTGAGAAGCCATGGTTGCACTACGTGACAATGCTCGAACTGCTGTAGGTGTTCTTGTGCCAATGCCAGTTGATGCTTTATCGCCAATGATCCACTTACGTTTCTCAACTTCTGCAAAATATTGAACTGGCATAACCAGTACATCATTTTCATTTTGGTAAGGGGCGATGGTGATACGAAGAATGTCAGGTGTTGAGCGTACAGCTAACGGATCAGCTGATGGCAGGTGTAGGCGCTCTTCCTGGTATCGTCCGTAAGCAGCTGAGCGATCCTTTGTAGAAAGAGGTTTGTTAGCTGCGGTGTTATGCTCCCATGGGTCAGATTTGACTTTAGTCGTTTTACACTCATCGTCATCACAATCATCTTTTACTGCAGTATGACCTGCACTATAGCTAGCTGAGTTAGGGTCATTACGTGCTGCTTCATCACGAACTTGTGCGGCAGTCATACCTTCAAGATTGCTGTATGTATCAGTTGCAGCCCACACTTCACGGGCACTAACACAATCGATGCCGGTTGCACCAACGCCACATTCTGGCGGCTCTTCACCGACGTTAAATGCTGAACACCCACCCAAGAGTGATAGGGAACCGATAATTGCTGCTAATTTAAGTAGTTTCATTATTTTTTACTCCAATCTAGCCCTTGGATGGACGCTAGGTTCTCTGGTTTGAAATCCAGGAATTGTTCAAGATTTTCAGGAAGGCCGGCGACTGTCGCCCCATGACTGTTATATGTAAACGGGTATGATTTAACGTTGTACATTCGCTGTAGAGTGAACGTTGAGATAATGTCATTTACGTTGCACTGCGGGTTCTGCTCTAAATGCGTTGATGCGTCTTCCTTGATAGGGAATTTCATATCAAGGTACCGTTCTTTTGCTAACTTACGGTCCATCGCGCACATAAGGTGGGCAACCGAGTTGCCGGCTACCTTATTTGTCGTTGCCATCAGGATTACATCGATTGTGAATTTATCCATGTGTTCTTTGACAAATTCAACCGTAGACTTTGACGCTTTGTCATCTTGTACGGGTGCCATGATCGTTATATCTGCTTTAGGCTTGTCAGGACCATAACGGAACATTGGTAATGGCATCTTCTGAACTTGCTCTGGATACACTAACCACAAATCATTTGCAGTCTTAAGATCAAGGACTTCTTCACCATTCATGATATTTACAACGCGTTTAACTTCGAATGCGTAACGCATATTCGAACCCATAGCGACGTAGTTACCATTTTTAAGCTTTGTTAAAACCATTCCGCCTGTTTCTGGTAGCTTTGCCGTCCAATCTGCGTTTGCAGTGATACTAAAGAAATCGGTTAACTTCTGCTCTCGACTATTTGCTACGGATTCGGATAGAGGGTCATTTGCTAGAGCATTACCGGAAACCGACGCGGCCAAAGCCAACGCAGTTAAAGCAGTATTGATTCTATTCATTGATGTCACCTCGTTTAGCTTTAATAGCTTCAGGTGTAACGTTTATGAACTCAGCGAAACCAACATCACCGATGATTGCATCAGCATCAAGGATTAAGTAGCCCTTGCCGTTATATAGCTCAACTGTTTTGCTGATCGCTCTTCGACCAAGATTGCCAGATGGATCAATCTTCGCCCAACTTTCAACTGTATCATCGAAGCTGATGACTGCGATTTTGGGAGTCGTATCCACCTCTTTTGTCATTAAAGAAGAAACGGCATCCTGAAGACCAGTTATCTGTTTTTGCTGGTACACAGCAAAAAGAATAAGCAGCACGCAAAGGATAGGGGCGATGTTGTCCATAAGGCCTGTTACCAGACCTTTACCTTGCTTTTCTGCAGGAGCCTTTGTTTGCTCTTGCATAGGTTCTTTTTTATCGGTCATTAGCGACGAATCCCTACAGTTTGAGTTGCTACGTTAGTTGCATTTCCGTTCACAGCTGTTGGTTGCTGTGCTGTACCAGTGTCTTCATTGAAGTCAAGTACACTTAGAGATGTCACAATAAAGTCCACTTCGACACCAGGTGAAACCTTCAAAGTAGGTTGCATTTTATCTGCAAGCTCCATGTAGTAGTCAGCTAGTCGTTCCATGGCGGTACCCGCACCACCTAAAGCTGCTGAACCGGTAAGTTGAGTCATTTGTTTACCTGAGATAGCGTAAACACCGTCCTCACTATTCACTTCTAGTGATGTTTGGCTAAATATGTCCGTCAGACCTTGTAGGAAGCCAGCCATTGCTGTTTTCGCTAGCATCTCACCATTGCGAGAGATCAAAGTAGCCGGAACTCCAGTTGAGCCATCACGACCAGTAGCTACCGCTTTGATTGAATCTTCAGTTGCTGTTCCGTCATCGCGGATGCATGTAATGGTAGAAGCACGGTAGTCAACTCGAGTTGATTCAATAATCGGCTTGGCTGATGCAACGATGACACATTCTTTAACTTCTTCAGATACGTTGAAGTTTGGCATTAGAGCTTCTCGTTTGATGCGGAAGATACCAGGCATTGGATCGTTACTTGCGTTAGAACCAGTTGGAACATAAGAACCGTTCATCAAAGTTCCCGAAATAATTGAACCTGCCGTTAGTGGAACTAGATTTGATTTGCGAATCTTTTCCTGTTTAATCACTTCTGCACGACTTTCAGCAGCGATACGCATTTCATTTTGTTTACTGCGAAGTTGGGCCTTAGCTTCTGCAAGCTGTTCAAAGATAGTCAGTGACTTGCTCTTTTCGCCATTAGCGCTTACCGGACCATTAGCTTTATCAAGCATCTGACCAGTAGCAACACGCATACTACTACCGCTGTTAACAACGCGGATACCTGATTGCGGAATCCCACGAGTCATTGTTGGTGCACTGTAGTTTGATTGTGCTGCTGATGAGTTGCGAGGACCTACAACAGTATTAGGCGCTAGGTTCTGAGCGGAGTTACCTCTATTAAAGCCACCTTGATTAGCTACGTAGGGATTTGCATTCTCAGGCAATTTCACTCCCGGAGCTAACTTGCTAATGTCTTCGCCATTCATAAGAGCATTTACAACGTTTTGAATGTTCTGTTTGTTTTCATCCTTAAGCTGGTTCAGAGCATTCTTATGCTTAGCTTCCGAGTCACGTTTTTGCTGTTGCATTTTCATTTCAGCTTCATCGAGCTCATCGTAGATTGCTTGCTTTTCTTTAGCCAGATCATCGCGCTCATCTTGAACTTGCTCTTCTCGAGCCTGCATTTCTGTCTCCATTACCTTCAACAGATCAGCAGATGCAATTTCATCTAGCTTGTCAGCACCACCTTCGCTGAATACAGTTGTTGGTTTGTTTGACTCACCTGAAATATCATCGGTAACAAGCTGGTATTCGTTTTTGCCACGTTTTGCACGTACATGCTGTTCTGGCATTAAAGAAGAGGCGATAACTATAAGAGCGGCCACGATACCGAAGATTACGAACTTGCGCTTCTTTTCATCAGCCCAGAAGGAGTTTTCATCGTAGTCACGTTCTGCACTTTTTTTCAGAAGTCTGGCAGCGGCTTCTTTTGCTTTTTGCGTTAGAGTTACTTTCATTTAAGCCACCACTTAGTTAGTCACGGATGGACGTTTACGAGTAATTGCTTTCAGATGCTTTTTACTGTAGAGCTTGTCTCGTAGTACATAAATCTCAGTGCTTTGACCTGGTTGAAGATGCGAACGACGGAAAGTTGCTGCGGCCAGCACTCCTGGAGAGATGCAGTAGTCGTCTTCAACAGAGCGCACTCCGTTTAGATCATTTGTAACCTTGACGATATCGATAATTTCTTTACTAGACTCAAGCTGCTGTACAGTCTGATGGTACATTACCAGTTTCGTACTATCACATGGGTATAGGTCTTTCTCTGGAACTTGATTTTGAAGCCTCAGTGAGAAACCCTGAGGGATATCTTCTTTCGCAACTATAGTTAAGAGATCGATAATTCGGTCTGAGTATGGATCTGTATTGGTACGAAGCTTACTTTCGCCTTGTTCTAGTTGTTCTTCAATCTCTGCTAACTCTGCGGCTGCTTTGGCTTCTTTAGCTTTTGCATCAGCAATGATTCTTGAGCGTTTCTGCTTCATTTCTTTAGTCAGAAGCACATCAACTTGAGCGATTACCTGTGGTACGTTAGCAGGAAGAAGTAGGATGTTAACCATGGTTTCAGGCATACCTTCTTCGCCCACCAGCAAACCAATTGGTTCGCCGGCAACAGAAGGAGTGATATACATGTATCCGCCATCCTTAAGGATAGGCGTCCTCATATCTGAGGTAACAACTTCGAGTTTATTAAAATTGAAGCCAATACGGTTTGACTGAGCAACACCAACAGCAATTGTAACTGGTTCACCCGGTGCCGCCATCAACTCAACCTTTGGCTTGAATATTTCTAACGCCTTATCTACTACTGCGTTGCTTGCTTGCTGTTCAGCGCTGATAATAGGCTGTTGATATGATTGTTGTGGCGCAGAGTACTGCGGATAAGCATTCAGAGTATTACCCTGACTGTCCGCTTGAGCGATCAAAGAATTGCCTTTTTGTGTAACAGTTTTCTGTGAGCTTGTTTGATGCCCTTGACCATTAACCGTGCCTTGCATGGCTTGCAAACGACCTTGTTGATCAACAGAAGGCATTTGCCCGTCCATGATTGCTTTGTTGGCAAGGGGTAGGTTGCTTGCTGTAGCTTTTAAGATTTCATCATCCAACGCTTTCTTTTCAGCCGCAGTTAGTTTTCGCTTTGCATCTTGACCTTGCTGCAAGGACTCACTGAACTGAGAAGGAAGATAATTTTGTTCAGCTAGAGCCACATTTGCGGTTACAGCTGAAAGAGCAAAAGCGACTATGCTTAACTTAAACGATTTCATTATTATTCACCTTATCCTTGCGTAGCTTGTTCTGTTGATTGCTCTGCTACTGGTAATTCTTTCTGGAGTTCTTTGGCACGACGTTTTTTCTGAGGTGCGCCTGCATACTGTTTAAGGTGAGTAATAACAGGTGAACCAACGCCGTTAGTGTCTATACGAACTTCAAATGTCCACATTTCTGAAACCGATCGGCCAGTACGGATAGATGTTGTTTCTTTCTCACCAGTTACCCAAACAACTTTGGTTACTGGGTCGATTGCTACATCTTTAACAGAGAACTTTTCTTCGACTTTTCGAATTTTCAAGCGAGCTAGCTGAGCTGTCATTTGCTCCTTTACTTCATCCCAGTTCTTGGCTGGGATCATGCGCTGCATTGTTTGAAGCACGATATCCATGCGGGAAGGGGAAATATTACCGATCATCTCAGCAACAAACATTGCCCACATCGATTGGTATGATTCACTTACCTGATTGCCACGCATTGATATTTGTTCTGTAAATGTTGGCGGCGTAACAATCGAGGTTACTTCTTTTTTGGCTACCAGACTAACAAGCCAGATATTTGCGACTGCCATAACTACTACGGCAATACCCATGTGACCGCCCATGCTGATCGTTTTGTTGTAAGTCTTAAGAACCTTCGATTGTGAGAAAATTTTTTTTCTTAATGCTGGAATGTCTAATAGTGATTTTTTATCGCTCATAACGGTTCCTAGTTACTGATAAAATCTGCGTTTAATGGGGTCAGGAAAATATTTGGTGACTTTGGCTGGTATAAAACCCTGGTACCACAAGTAGTGATAGAGATACCCGGGTGGAAAATTCTTGCTCAACTTCATGTTGACTATGGTGATTGCGCCTCCAACTAGTACCGAATAGTTAGTCTGGCCGATGGCGGTTCCTATTAGACCGAACAACACTAAGGGTGCTATCTCTTTGAGGTTAAGAGGGCCTACCATTTGGGGTTCATTGACTCGGTAAGGAACGATGTTCTGATTTGCTTGCAGTGTGTACTGCTGTGTTGGAGGTTGCGACATAATTCATGATTCCTAACTAAAAAGTAAGGTGTACAACTTTCAGATCACACAATCTTGTCGGTTGTACACCCTGGGTTACTGCATTAAATCAAAATAGACATTAAAGCCCTGGAGCTGGAACAGCTGGTAGCTTCGCCATCACTGCAGGTAGAAGGTCGTAAGATGCAGTTAATGAACCGTCGATGATGTCAGAAACGTTTGCTAGAACCAGTAGACTCACGACACACATTACAAATGCAATACCGTTTACGTTTACGAGACCAAAGTAGATACCACCTAGAATCATACAGATCATCAAGATGCGGCCAGCGTTACCAGTAGCAAGTGCTTGTAGTTCATCCCAGATGTCAGATAGAGAGTCATCAAGGTCTGAACCACCAGATGATGCAAATGCCATGCGAACAGCGAAGATAGCAACTGTTGCGACAAGCATGAGGATCATTGTGCGCACTTGCTCTTTAGTCATGTTGAAGTTGTTTTCGAAAAACGTTGCCATTTCTTGGCTCCTTTCATTTACAGTTTGATTTTTGAGATATTCCATTCTTCACAACGCAAGAGAGTGGCACAACGCAAGCATTACACTGTTAACGCAAAATGAGTAAAGTCTGTGTGCTGTTCCAATATCTATTCGTGTTTAGAAATCGTTTTAAACGCCAATACCGTTGCGGTATCTTTGCGGCGTGATTTTGCATACCCGAACCTAGATTAACTTGCGTTCTGATTTAGGCATTGGAGCCATAGGTCATTACAAAGATAATTTAGGTCTGACCGAGACCTAACTATGGTGTGTTTAGGTCTTGGATCAAGGGTTTGAGTATGCGTTCCAGATCATTATAAAAAATGCGTCGTAATAAACAACTCTTTTTTAGATCAGAACGCAAATTTTCTGTTCCGTTCTTTAGATCAGGGTTATTCCTTGTTATCTAGAATGCTTTCGTAATATGAGACGTAATTTGCTTCAACGCAAATCCGCTTAATAAAACTGCCGCAGGTGGATAATAAGGACCGAAATTCGACGAGTATGGTAGAAACATATAAACGTTAACCATAAACAGTAGAAACGCGAATGATTTTAACCAGATCACCTGACGCTTACCCGAGCTCATACCAAACTCGTACATTTTGATTTCTCGAACTTTATAACCCTCAAAAACCATCGCCGCGACTATTGGGGCAAGAGTAAGAGCCCAATACTGCATTAATGACCATCTAAATAGGCATTGGTAAAGTAACAGCTCAAGCTTATCCCCTAGATCAGAAAGCTTGGCCGATGCCCATCTGATTTGTTTCCATTTTGAGGTTTTCTCTTCCACATAAGAGTGGCTTTCTACGGTTTTCTCCGGAATATATTTCTGTGCGAGTTGGTAATATAACTGGGAGCGCTTAACTATTTTATTGCCGTCTTGTTCTCCAACGAATTCAACAGTGTCAGCGATCTCAGTATTCAACGTTACTGCGTAACGGTCCAATTTCATGAAGAAAATCACATATAAAACAGCCACCAAAACAAGAGTTAGTACTGCCCGATGTTTTAGGGTGTGGGTCTGGTCCCTTTGTTTGCTCCAATCTAACATTTAAGCCGCCTTTCTTATCTTGTTTGCTCTTTTCATCATACGAGCTGCTTTTTTGGCATATTTATTACGGTTCTTCTCTGGCTTACCGTCTACCAAAATAGGTATGCGCCCCTTGATCTTTTGGCCGTTCTGGAGTCTGGCGATATATTGCAAGTTTGGCATATCACCTTGCGCTTCTGCTGGGAACATGTCTTTTTCGACTTTATCGATCGTCTCCGTTCTACCGTTGGCAGCGTCCCCCATCATGTCATCGGTGGTGCCAGCTCTATCCTGCAGCGCATACGTTATTTTCGTTACATCTACGGTACCAAAGTTCGATGCAATATACTCCTTGGTAACCTTATCTGACACCCTAAGAGCAAACATGTTAGAGGCCAGACCTAGTATCCTGTCTGCTGTAGCCTGATCAGCTTTCGCAATAAGGTCATTTACGGTTTGGGTACTCAAATATACCTCAAATTTTGCACCCCTACCGACTGCTAAAATGTCAATCAGCTTCTCATTGAGCGCAGCGTGAGCCTCATCTACGAATAAACTAACTCGACGACCTTCACCTTCCTCATTCGAGTAGCGTCGTGACGCTGCTGCAGCGACAGCCGAGATGATCAGCTTAGCGATAGCACCGGCAATCTGTGAGTCGGCCATTGAGTTAAGCGCGATATACAGACAGCCACCAGATTCAAGCATTTCCTGCAGATTTACTGTGTGAGCGGTATTTTCTTCGTCACTCAGTAGACTCTTAGTATTTGGAGACAACAATACATCAAGAGGTGAAGCTGTTAATTGGTCGAACAATGGTTCTGTTGATGCCAACATCTTGCTTCGGTGACCTTTATCATGTGTTACGAAGGACACGATACCTTCAACAGCTTTAACACGCTGTTCGTCAGCAATTTTGTTAGGATCTTTGTAGTATTCAATTAGCGCAGCAAGACTCCCGTTCTCGTCACCCTGAATAGGGGACTTCATCTTGTTACGTTCTAATTGGTACAGGTCTTCACTACCGAAGTGATGAGCAAAAAACTTATCTAGAACCTTCTGTGCAAGCTCTACTTCTCGGAAACGTAAGTATTGGCTTACGTTAATTAACTGAGCCGGAATTGCTACATAGTGCATTGCCTGCACGACCTGGTTGATAGCCCCCCATGTAAACTGTACGAATGGGTCATTTGGATCGCCGCCATTAACATCGAGAATTCGAGAAGGAATATCCGTAATCTTTTCGTAATCACGCAACACATCGATTCGAACTGACTTTGAAGGGTGAGCTGTAGAAAAGTAGTAGAAAGGGACACCCATGATACGGCATTCTTCTCGCATCCGTTTTTCCCAATCAGTATCCGGTTTGGGGTCTATGATCAGATTAAAGTTACCGCGGTTAAGCGTTCCGGTAGAGAGTAGGTTAAGCAAAGTCGTCTTACCTGTGCCCGGCAACCCAAGTATGACCGTGTGGGCATAGAAAGCGGAGGCCATAGCGTAGAATTCTTTCTCTTCGCCAATGCCGTGAATATACGGCTTACCACCAAGTAGTTCTGTTTCCTTCTTTGCTTTACGCTTAAACACATAAGGAAGGTTGAGCTCGTTCATTGTCGTAGACATTGATGATATACGCCAATAATCTGAAGCGTGTTCTGCTCCCCATTCAAAAGCTTTACCCAAGAAAACTGGGACTTCCTTTTCATCGAGATCTTCATCTAGGACATGTTTTAACGTTTTTTTCCTGATCTTATTGATATCTTCAAAGTAAAAGTAGTTGTTTACCAGCTTCATTTTGCTTTTGATGCGAGGGTATGACTTTCGCATCCAGTTTAGGCCCATAGCCATAGATAGTGCCGAAACAAGGAAAGGAGCGCTTCCAACAACCGCGCCACTTGCCATCGCTGTAAAGACACCTGCTCCAAGATATCCAGATCCAATATAGAACTCATGCTCTGGCCTGAATAGGTCGGCAGTAGAGTTCATGTCTCTCATATTCATAGGTTAATCACCTTGCTTAATTTCTAAAGTGCAAATATCGTTGACCTGAAGCTTACTCCATAGAGTCTTAACCACCAGCTGAGTTTGCTCTGGTTTCATCTTAGGACAGGCGTTGCTATTCATTTTGTGCTCAAGGAATTCGGTTGAAGCTTGTACGAAATCCTCTAAGCTCACATCAAGAGCCTCTGCCCCAGGGACAAATGGAATAACTACGCCGTTCTGAATTCCTTTCACTAGGACTGTGCAAGCGCCCATTTCTGTTTTCTGCTCACTCTGGAACATTGACATGATGTCAGCTTTGTTCAGTTGAATCTGATATGACAGAGTTCCTGTTGTTACTGCAACTGTTGATTGTGACGTCAACTCGTACACATCCACATACTCGGTTTCTTCTTCCAGCTCAGATAATGTAAGGTTTCCGTCCTCACCCATGAAGTCCACTCCTTGCTCCGAGGGAGAATCCTTCTGTACTAGACTCTGATCAATGCAATGAACCGAAAACTCATCTGGTACGTCTGAATAATGGGGCATTTCATATTCTCCTTCTTCTCCACGCCAGTCATCACCATAAGCCTCAAGCGGGATATCATCGAACTTAGGCGGCTCATTGTCATTCTCAGTAATCTCTGCCGAAGGTGAGCCATTACTGATACTCACTTGTGACTGCGTATCCTGCGGTCTAACATTGTTTAGCGGTTTTTGTTCGTTATCTAAAGCCTGTTCTTCTACTCGATCAAACAATGGCTCAGTTTTAATTTGAACCTTCCGTCCTTTCATACCTAAGAACAGTTTTTCTGCTTTAAGTTGGTCAACGGTAACGCCCAGTTCCTTAAGTTTGCCTGAGGTAAGCAATATATTAGGGATAAGACCAGACTTTAGCATTTCCATGTTCTCAGGTTTATCTTTACCCCATGCCAGCAAAGCCGATTTACATGTTGATGACATCTCAGATTCCAAATTGGCTTGAGATTTGTTATCTACCTTTTTAGAAGGTTCTATTTGAGACTTTTTAAATGGCTCAACCTGAACAGACGGATCTTCTTCTAGAGTGACGACCTGGTTTTCCTCGGTTATATCTGAGTTCACAGTCGAGTTTGGTGCATCTACTTCATTAGACTTAAGTGCGGATTCCTGCTTTGCTGTAGTATTTTCAAGCAGTACTTTTACAAGATCAATAAATGACTGTTTAAGTACAACGGTTCGGTCATTCTTGCGAGCAACGTGCATACCATTTGAAGCCCAATCGTCAGCATCAAACTCTTTAGCTTTGTCCACAAAGAAGGGAGCCTGGAATAGAACAACAGGTATTCTTCCCGAAATAACTGCCTCAGCATTCTTTTCGCTTATACGTGCCCATTCAGCATATGCAGAGATGAGTTGCTCTGAGTAAGGAACGTCACCGGCACCAGTTTCTTTGCCGGGATTATCGAATAAGGTATCCTTCGATACGTGTGTTTTGATTTCGCCAGAACCTTTAAGAACAGTAGGCGGCTCATCAATCATCTCAGCTGTAACCTTAGGCGCGTGTTGTTGATGTAAGCGACTTAGCCGTCGTTTAGGCTTAGCTGATTGTTCCTGGTGTCCGCTAGTAGGTTTGGATGGAGTGACATTGTCCTTAGAAGGTTTTGAACCACCATTTGACTCTGCCTTACCACCACTAGCCTTCTCTTTGGCATTCTCAGACGCTTTACCACCATTCTCGGCATCTTTACTGCCTTTGGCTTCAGAATGCTTCTTAGATGGTTTACCGCCAGTTTTTGATTTAACCTTACCATCGTCATCCAATTCTACTTCTTGGGACTTGCCGGCAATAGACTTGATACGCTCACCGTTTACCTCTACTTCCTCAGGTTCTACGACATTATGAGATACGATATTCCACTTATTCTCAGCATCAAGCATGACCGCGATATCGCCTTTATGCGATTTGTGTTTCTTCTCTGATACCTTGCTTTGGTCTTCAACGTATTCCTGGCATTCGGACTCACTGAAGAACTCAATAGCTTTCTGCTCGGATATATAAACAATCGCAGTAATAGCATCTGGGATCTTGTCGTTACCAAACAGTAGAGTGGGGTGCTCCAGCATGACTGCTGTAAACGAACCTCCATCTGGCTCATAGGTGCGAGAGTTCTTTTTGTTCGTATTGAACTTAGTCTTCAGAATCTTAACGATTGAACGGTCTTCATTTGCTCGCTTGATGTAAGCGGCGCTTTCCAGAAACTTCAGGATTTCATTAGGAGTATAATTACCCATGAAAGCCCCCTCGACTGGAGATTCCCGCAACTCACGTTGGATCATGTTAAGACCTTCAGGGTATCGAATGAATATCGAACCACCGATGTTAAATACATGCTTAAGGAAAGATTGCTCTTTACGCATACGGTGTAGTTGCTCGATATACACTTCAGCTACAGAACGGCGACGGTCTTTAAGGTGGAATGTACTACGTGCCTTAGTGAAGCTACGGTACACTGAAAGCTGTTCTGCTTGTTTCAGGGAACTCTCGAGATAGTGATGGCCTGATTTACCACTTAAGATTGACGTAATCTGTTCCCACAAACCGAATCCAGCATCTGGTGAACTCGTTATAAAATGAATTGCCTCTGGAGTTAGGATTCGCTCCAGCATTACGCTAGCCATACCCTCATGTCTTTTGAAACGTCCAGAACCATCTACATAACGGGTAGTAGGATTCATATCTACGAAGTAACGCTCACATTCCTGCTCCTTCAAAAACTGATTTAAGGTCGTTAGTGAAGGGTTCCACCTAACTGTCGAACCGTCAGTCTTTATGCCGTGTACATTCATATCAGTAATTGACTTACCAACATCATGTAGAAGACCAATCACAAACGCAGCGTATTGCCAAGGACCTCGACGTTGAGCTTCAATGTCGTTAAGGCCTATAGCTTCGATATCTTGCGACTTAGCAAATTGAAACGACATGTCCGCAACCTCAAGAGAGTGCTTCAGTAAACCACCCGGCCAATTATGGTGGTGTGACTCTGACGCAGGAAGTTGACCAACCTGATCAGCAAAGTTGAATATTACTTGTCGGTAAAGAGTGTCGAAATTGTAGATTCTATCTCGTTCTACTTTACGGATAGTTTCACCCAACCCAGGTAGAGGCATCTCTGTTCGACGCCATTCTTTTGCCAATACTATTTCTTTTGTCTTAGATACTGGTTTGTCATTTTTCTTAGCACCGATGCGGACTATTTTTTTCAATGCTCCTAATAGCCCAATACCACTCTGGCTATTCAGAGTGGTATTAGGTTTTCCTGTTAGAGCGTTATGTAATTCCCGGTGCGATAATTGACGTTGTTGCTTACCTGCCGCGGCGTTACTCGCTAACCATCTTTGTTGACGCTTCTCGAGTTCCTGATCTTCTGGGCTTCCTGCTGTAGCTCTTAAAGCCTTTAGATACTTTTGCATTTCATCAGTATCCATTACATCAAGACAGCTTTTCGACTCAATACCTACACGCTCTATTGTACGCTCGTGTAGGTGATCATCTGACAGGGTCAATTCATCATTCACATTCGGGTTAAACACATTTACGTCAATTCGTTTATTCATTAACGAAGTTCACTCTTAGTTCGTTACTTCTTCTTCCGACTCGTGATCAATCTGTTTACGGTAATTGTTTAGGATTGTATTGAATTGGGATACATCGAAAGGCTTTTTGTTGTTGCGTCGATTTGTGCGCTTCATTTTCGAAATGTAGTCTAGCACTCTGAAGGTGTTAGACACGAAGCGTGTGATTTCTCGGTTATAATTATCTACCTGCTCCATATCAACACCACACAGACCAACTCGCTCGATCTTAGCGCAGGTTTTATCTGCATCTTCAATAATTGAAATGTAACCCCAGAAGTATGCGTGCATAAATGAAACCGAAAACTCACCAGCTGTTCCTGCTTCTGTACTTTCAAATCTGCGTTTTAAATCTGAGTTATTCTCAAGAAGCATATCTATCTCAGTATTGATATCTGAGAGAAAAGCGTCTGCGTTCTTCTTAACTTCAGCATGGAAACCTTCGATTAACTTACGCGTCTCGGGATCACGATTTGATAACTGCATCATTGGTACATGTTGCGCTGCTGCACCAGCCCATACTGAAATGTTCTTTTGAAGCAGGCTAATCATTGCTGTCGATTCAACTTTGAGTGTGTGCTTGATTGTTGGGAATTCTCGCTTACGGCCGTCATCCACACGACGACTTCGCTTTGCAAACTTATCACCAAGACGACGACTTGCGTTATTGCTGTTTCTTACTCGTGTTGCTTGTTTTGATTCTGATGTCGTGGACGACTTAGATGCCTGTACTTTTTTCGAGGCTTTCTCTTCAGGTTTTGAATCCTCCGCATTAGACGGAGCGATTGTATTGTCAACGGCTCCTGGTGCCATGTTTTCTGATGAAGTTTGTTCTTGTGCTGCTACTTCTGCAGTTGAACTATCCAAGCTCATAGTTATCTCCAAGACAAGTTAGGGTTTAATTTACGTTTCAATGTAATCTGATCACGCTTTAACATTTATCCAAAGTAGGTATCTCTAATCTCAGGATTTATATCAAAGTTACGTAAGACGCTATCAGGTGTATTCATTAACAACTGACCTTGCTCCCTGGTTAAGCGGTTAGGGTCCATATCGAATTTATGGAGAGCCTTTCGCAATTCGCCAAGCAGTTCAGCTTCAGTAGTTAGAGTGGAATGCTCAACAGGATCGTTTTTCTTGAACGCAATGTCAATATCTTCTAGTACAGTTTTTAGATCAGAGTAACTTAGGTTCAACTTAAAGATTATTGTTCTTAGTTCTGCAAGTTTAGTCTCAATGCTTAAAACAATTTCTCTCTGCCAGATATTGTGATCATTGAATTTAAACTGTGACGCTTCATATCGACCTGGCATGTAAGGGGAGGGAGCTTTTCTCATAGACACATGATCACTCTTACGCTGTACCTTCTTGTCGCCATTTCCGCTTTTAGTTTTATGACCGTATTTTGCTTTACCCCAGTACATCCCTAATGAATGTGAATTTCCATTGCTATCTAGTTTGATTATGGGGGCGTAAACTACAAATGTCATAGCGCTCAAATCATCACCTGATCTTTTAACAATCGACGACTTGTTTTGATCATAGATTTCTTTGGTAATTCCCTTAACCTTTGACCAGTATTCTTCTTGTACCTTTTTTGCTTCCTCGTAGATACTCAGGATCATCACGTCCATTTGATCATATGTTTTCTCTAATTGCTTACCTAGATCATTACTGAAGTTAGATATCGGGAATAGGTTCCGTTTGTTTGCCATTTAATGTGCCTTGTTTGTACTTGTGATCAATGTAGCTCAAGCTCGCACGACCAAGAGATCAGCACTCCTGATCCTTTGTTTAGATCGTGGTATCGGTTAGGTTTGTGTATCGATGTTAGATCAATGTCACGCTGAACGCTAGGTTTCAGTGTGTTTTTAAAGTGAATTGGATTCTAATATAGGTTTTAAGGGGATTTCAAATTTGGATTCTCATAAAAGGGATTTCAAGCACTTGAAATCTCATAATGGGATTTCAAATGCTGTATATTTGGGTGATTAAGCCTATTTACTGCGTTCGCGAAGCTGTTCGCTAAACAATGTTAGACCGCAGCTGTTTGGTTTGTTTTTGGTGTTTTGTCATTAGATCAAAGAATTCTTTTTTCAACGCATGAATAGTGATAAAATCGAGCTTCTAACCATTCAATTTATGTAAACCACGGAGCTAGCTCGTATGACTTCATCGTCACGCTTGCGCTCTGGCATGTTGTTTAGTGCAATTTTACTTTCGTCATCAGGGAATGTTTTTGCTAATGATTTCACTAGCGACAATAACCCTGGCGGATGGTACTTTTACAAGGACCCAATTGCTAAGCCTGAACCACTAATTCCAGAGCCTGTTTTACCAGTACAAAAAGAGCCAGAAAAAGAGCAGGAAAATGATAAGGACAAACACCCCGATGAAGAGGTAAAAATAACTTCTGCGTGGTTGCGTGAAAATCTTCCAAAATTGCTTGATGAAGCTCAGGATAATCCTAGCTATGAGAACGTTAGACGTTACATGTATGCACAAAGAATTGCTCTTGATAGAGCAACATTATTTGCCAATACCTATCGACAAGTTTCTCAACGTGAGACTGCATTAAATGAAAATTTAAGACGTCCAAGCTCTCCACTTGAACTGAAGGCATTGAATAGAGAAATTAATGATACCCGTAGAGAACTTTTTGAGTCTCATTATGATGACGTCGGTATATTCTTTTTTATCTCAGGTAATTCAAAGTACTGTGAGTCAATGCTTCCGATTCTTGATAAGTTAAATAAACGATTTAAATTAGATATTCTTCCCGTTTCGGTAGATGGTTGGACATTTAATACCAATACATATTGGGCTGCAAAAACTGTCTTTGATGATGGAACTCTGACAAGCGCAATGCCGATTGACGTAACTCCGACTTTTTATGTAATCAACAAGAAGAACATGAGTGCGACTAAAATGGCGACAGGTCAGATTGGTGAAACTAACTTTGTTAACTACCTTCTTTCCGCAATGCATCAGCTTAATGTAATCGATAATAATGAGTATCAGGCGACCAAGCAGGTTAAGGATATCTATTTAGTTCCAACTGATTCATCTAATGAAGCATTAACAGTCAATGAGAAAGCTTTGTACGAGGATTCTGACTATCTGGCAGACAAACTACGTGAAAGCTTTAAAGAAAAATATCTATCACCAAACAACGACCACTTCTTTGCACCTGGAGCTAACTTTAATCGCGGTCAAGAGAAAGTTGTAGTTGATGAAACGAATGGAGTTCATAATGGCAATTAAACGCTCATTAATGTCGATTGCGATTGGAGGCACTTTATTAGCGTCTTCGATTGCACCTCAAACGGCTTCGGCAGCATCACTTTCAGATATGGTTGAGGACCTATACGGCTCTTTCACTTCTGCTGATACATCTTCTTATACTTCAGCTTCTGGAAGGCAAGTTTACTCCGGTGGGGCAGTTTCAATAAGATTTCACCAGAAAGATGTAAACTTAATTAATTTCCAAGCTCCAAATGTAGGGATTGGCTGTAATGGAATTGACTTCTTTGCAGGCTCAATTGATTTGATGTCTAAGGACGAACTAGTGCAGGTCGGTCGTAACATTGCAGCAGCAGCAACTGTTTATGCATTTCGCTTGGCTCTCAACTCTGTATGCGCAAGTTGCAATGCGATCATGACGAACATCCAGAATATGGTAAACCAGATGAATCGGCTTGCAGAAATGAGCTGTGAAGATGCTTTGGCTGTCATGGAAAATGAGACTAAGGATTTCAGAAAGGATATGGCCGATACCGCCGCTAACAAATGGATGAAAGATGTTGCGCTTTCGACTACTGGCGACTGGGCTGACGGTTTGACTAAATTTACTGATAACTGGCGTAAGAACATGGATGAGGAGGGCGTAACTAAAGCTGACATCGCGGCCAAGAATCCAATCTCCTTGAAAGAGTTTACCGACAAAGGGTATTTGATCGCTTACAACACTGAAGCTTCGAAAGTTATTTTCTCATGGTTGCCAGAAGCTGATGGTCGTGCTGCGTTATGGTCAGTCCTATCTGAGAATGCTGATTGTCCAGACGATGCAAATAAAGAGTCAAAAGGAATGATGTGTGGCTTGTTGCCTAAGTATCGACACCGTCTAATAGACTTCTTTATGGGCGATCAAAAGAATGCTGATGCAAACAGCACAAAACTTGGTGAGTACCAAATGATTTTACCCGAGTGTAAGTCGTCTGAAACCATTACTTCTACCGACACTTACACATACAAAATATGTAAGTATACGAGTAATAATGTCGCGCATAACTTGAATGATGGTTCAAAGTATTTACCAATGGTAACAACATGGATGGAAAATGTATTTGGTACCAATGCTTATGACAAAGATAAGCCTACAGTTATCAAAACTGACGCCCTGTGTGACGTAAATGACAACGTAGAAGAAAACTCAAGTTTATTCTCAGTTCTAAACACGATTAACACTCGAACATTAAGTGATACTCAAGCAGCGTTAATAGGCATTTTGGGCACTGATTACACACGCGATCTTTATAAGATGGATCGTAACGGCATGGTTACATCAAAATCTGAAGAAATTGCTGGTTGCTCTTTGCGAGTTCACTTACTTGAAAAACACGCTCGAGCTTCATTGGCAACAACAATTAAAGGCCTAAATCGTGCAATTGATTATGCTATTGAAGTAGTTAAAGATGATACGAGATGGAAAGACCAAGCATCGTTTGAATCAATCAAAGATTACCTATGCACACTTGCGGTAAATGAGAGTGACGTTCAGGACCTACTTCCCGGTTTAACTGACGATAAAGCTGGCAAATTTGTAATTGCTCCACCTTCTAGCTGTGCTGACATGAATGGTGGTCGTTAACTCGACTAATAGGACAGATAATGGATATTTATACTTCAGGCGATATGGCCTTTTTAGAGGCAATATGGACCGGGTTAGGTCACATATGGAATGGCGGATACTTAAGACCAGTATTTGCGTCAGCTCTAATGCTCAACTTTCTCAGTGGAATACTTCGTTGGATCTTTGATCAGAAGCAACCACTGTTCGCCAATTTTTGGCAATCTATACTGATATATTTAATTTTCTTCACATCGACTACAACAGTCACTTTGTACAAAGACCATGAAGGCTCACGAGCTATTGCAGGTAACTTTCCAATAGGATTTGTCGCTCCTGCAAGTTGGTTGACAACTACTGGTCACTCCATAGCAAATGAGTTTAAATCTGCGATTACTGCTGTGAACACAGGGTGGGGGTGGTCAAGCAATAACACGATCCTTAATTATGGTATTGAGCCACTAGAGTTATTGGTGCGAATGCGGAATGCTCGAGTTGGTCAAGCTGGCTTCAATAAATCCGATACGTTGTCGGATATGTACAATCCAGGGAATGCGTCGTCAGGTCTTTCTCTGGCAATGAATGATTACTATCAAGGGTGCGTGGCAAAGTATCTGGTTATTGCAAAGCATCAACCATCTAAACAGAAATTGTTTGACTATGTAATGGCTGCTAACCAAGCATCAATTTTTTGGAAAAACTTCTATATTTCTCAGGCAAACTGGCCTGTTTCTTTAAGGCTTGATGGAAGCACGGTAAACACTAACTGTGATGATGGTTGGCACGACATTAATACATTACTAACGGGTCGGGCGAAAGCCGCTGCCAAAGCTCAGCTATTCAGTGGATTAACGGATACGAACTCAAATGATGCGATGGCTGAAAGGCTTAATCAGATAGAAGATGTTGTTGCTGGTCTTGACCCACTTGGTGATTCATCGGCCGTATATAACCTTCAAACAAACGCTTGGGCTGCAGATCTAATGTATGGTGCCTGTAAAGAGTCCAATATATTAGGACCTGAGTTTAGGCAAGCTTGTCGTCAACAATTTGATTCTATACAAGGGCGTCGTACAGTAGAAGCATCAAAAGCTGAATCATTCAAAGAGATGGTTGGTCCACTTGTTACCTTCGTAGAAGGTTTCGTTTATATGATCACACCATTACTGTTAGTTATCATCTTATTTATGGGGGCTGCTGCTTTAAAACTGATTGGTAAATATATGTCAGCTCTGATGTGGGTTGTGTTGATGCCTGTGTGCCAAGTTGCGGTAGATGTATACTTAAACGTATATTTTAATAAGTGGTATTACTCGGTTCAGTCTGATCCATCAGGTATCAGTTTGTGGTCTGTTGCTGCACAAGAGTCTCATTGGACTCAACTAGAGTCATTCGTTGCTTTTGCAGGTACCGCGCAGGCTATGGTTCCCGCACTAGCAATGTTTATTATTTTTGCTGGCGTACATACTCTACAGGGGTTAGGTGCTGCGGCTTCATCCGGAGGTAGTATTTCTGCTGGAGCTGTTACTCCACAGGTTAGTGCTGATGCAAAGGCTGGTAGCGTTTCATACGGTAACGATAAAGTCATGATGACGCGTGATGTTAATGGTGCATACACGAGTCAAATTGGTGTATCAAGTTCTGTTGCAAGTGCTAACGACAGTGACTTCAAAATGAATATGGGCGCTGGTGCTGGGATTAGTAAAGTTGCGACGGCTAATGAAGCGCAAGTTGCGAGGGCGCAAGCGGCAGTCAACCACGCCTATGGTCAAACGTATACCGACTCAGTTGTTCGAGGAGATAGCATTAACCTAAACAAAATGACTGAGTTGGGTTATGCAAAAGATGAGGCTCTAAAGGCGGCTTACGTTGATTCTTTGTCAAAATCACTGAACCTTTCTGAAGACCAGCGTAGGGTTCTAGCTGACAACTTAACTGTTAGTTACGGAGAACAAGGTGAAGCTCAAGTTGGTGTACAAGGAGCGATAAAATGGGACAGCGGTGAATCTGCCGTCGGCGGTTTCGTTGAAAAACTTACTGGAGGTTCAGGTTCTGCTCAGGTCGGTGCTGGCGTTTCAGCTAAGCTAGACTTGAAAAAGTCAGACGCTGCATCAGCTCAAGATAGTAATACCGAATCAGCTTCTAGAAGTGAGAAGATAGACCATGCACTTCAGGATGCATATGAAACAACAGAGAAAATGAACCAAAGCTGGAAACAATCGAATGTTTTCTCCGATACTGGTAGTGATACAGATAAATTTGATGAGTCTGTTAGCCGAACTGGTGCGACTGTTGCTCAGTATACGCAACAACTTCAGCAATCAGAAGCGTATTCAAAAAACCTGAACAATTTGAAACAATCTTCTGTGTCTTCTGGGGAGTCAGTTGTATCAGCATCTAAAACTGCGGGTGGATTTGTTGCTCTATCTGGAATCATTAATGGTAATGATGCAGGTGGAATGAAGACTGGTATTGATAAGTCACGCGACTTCTTATTAGAAAAATTTGGGGGTGAGGATCTTAAAGGTGTAGATTCAAGAAACTTAACAGCTGAACAAGCCAAGGCACTAAATGAGAATATTGATGCAGGGGAAAGAGAGGTACTTAATAAACTCGGATTGAATGTTGATAGGGACTCAGGATTTGTTGAAGGTTCTGGAAACTTCATATCAAATAAAGAGCAATTCCTACAGATGAGTAAATTATCCGAGGCTGACCTCAAACGCATTTCTAGTCCTGGTGCTGAAGCCAATCTAAGTATCAATGATGAGGCTCGCGGTGAGTACCAGGCACTAAGAGCAAGTGCTTTGAGGAATGCATTTGAATATATGAATAACCTTTCTGACAATGCATCGTACTTAAACGCTGATGAAGCTATGGGCGCGTCAGGTGTTTACTTCCAGCATGAGGGTTCTCAAAATATCGGTGGTGCTGGTAATTATGCCGGTGGACGCCTTGATGATATTAAAGCGTATGGCGATAAGTTGGTTCAAGTGTCTGAAAACGCATTGAATTCAGAAGTACTTCCGAAACTGACTGATGTAGAGGTTGATAAGCAACTTGCAACTACAGTAGCGAACGGTCAGAAAGCCGTTAATCAAAATATTGACCACCTTAACAGTGAACTCGGTGATATGGATGGTCAATCGGGAGAATCTGTAGTTGCTAATGGTAAGCGTGTAGTTACGGCTCAGCAGAATCTGGAAACTGTAGTGACTGCAGAGACGAATACTGTTGATGGATTGGTTGGAGGACAACTTGTAGATCCGGACTCTCCACAGGCTAATGCTCGACAAGACCTAGCAGAAGGTCAAAAGCGAATCGCGGGTACAGCATCAGATATTATTAACATAGGTCGTCAGGACTTAGTTGATAGAAATTCTGATATGACAAATGACCTTCTTCATACCAACTTCACACAGGACGATATAACAGAAGTTCAAAAACCAGCTAACATTAGGCAAGGGCAGGAAGCTTACAAAGATCTGCAGGCAGTAAGAGACTTTACTGATGATAAGTTAAGTGGTGGCGTTCTAAGTAATAACGGCAAGTTAAACTCATTACTAGATGGCTATAATTCATTTGACGGCGGTGAGAGTCAGAAAGGCCTAGAAAGGTACCTTGTTGAGAGTAATAGATATAATGCTGAGGATGCACAGAAAGTTGCATCTGAGTATCAATCCCTTCGTTCGGAATTTGATAATGAGGTTGCTGGCCTATCGAAAAACGACGGTGCGAAGAAGGTGTTTGCTCTAATCAATCAGGACAGTGATCTGGCTACAACTACGAACACTGATGACTTCCGTAAAAAGCTACTTTCTCACGAAAATAACTCACAAGCTTTGGAAGGGTTAGAAACAGCTAATGTTTCATTGAACGCTCCTTCTGGTGTGGCTTCTAGTCCTGTTCCTACGCCAACACCATCGTCAAAGAAGGAAGGTGGTGTTACTGGTATGCTTAGTGAAATCACTGAACGTTCTGGTTTGGATTTACCAGGTAGTGAATCTGTCAGTGAGTTCATTCCTGGGGCTGGAGGTGACAGCGGAAAAGGTTCTGATGAAAAAGGAGCAGAAGAAACAAAAAGATCTGACCCTTTGCCAAATAAAACATTCACGCCGCGACCTTTTTAGAAACGGTAAACCAATCGAAACCGCCTTCATCTGAAGGCGGTTTCTTTTAGCTTTTAATGATACTGAGCTCTACCGTGGAGTTGTCATTGACCAGTGATTTATCGACGTCTAACCATGGATACTCAATCTTGATTTCCTTAGAACAACGAGGGTAGTCGGTTTCATCAGTAATTGTTTTTCCAGCTGGTTGTACTGTCCAATCGTTCTTGATAGAGCGCCCGTAGTTTTCGTAAAAGATGAAAGGCTTCTTCGCTTGGAAACTGCCAATACGCACTCTCATGTAATAGATCACACCCTCGGCGTCAGGTTTTAAGTAGTCGGAATCAAGTTGAAGATTTGTTGAGTAAGACTTTTGGCGATTGATGTGGCGTTTGGATACCTCACCAGTGTTTAAAGATTCGAACAGAACGTTTTGGTAAGACGCATTCAATGAATACACATAACCTTCATTATCTTTTTTACCTAAGTATTCACAACCACTACGAAGTGGAGTTATTCGCCCAAAAGCCTTCTCTAGTTTACTCATTAATTGGTCATCTTCAGACCACCAATACTTATAGCCACTACTATCGTCATCACTGCGTTTAACGGTCGTAACCTTGTACCATATCTGGTTCTCTTTTACGGCTCTGATTTTTAGTTCAAGAGGCCTATTCAACTGTCGCTCAAAACTGTCGATAGTATATTGCTTAACTTGAGCATTGAGTTCTTCTAATAAGGTCTGCTCACTAGTAAGTTCCCGCTTGCGCTCAATTTCTCTTAAAATATCATCAGCTTTTTGTTTTTTCTGGAAGAGCTCAGCTTGCCCAATAAGATTGACATTTCTTTTGATGTTTACGCGGTTATAGTTCTCAGTTTTTTCGGTTAAGACGTCTGCAATTAAAGAATCGATTTTGCTACTATTTTCTGATGTATAGAGAGTCCGCAGCATGGAGAGTTTCGCATTAATTTTAGAGTCATTATGAAGAAGTTCGTCAAGCTCTAATTCCCGTTGTTCTTTGACATTTAATTGAGCAATCTGTTGTTCCAATGCTTTACCATCAATGCTTACATCGGCAGTAAGTTCGATGCTCAGCGAGTTGTTTTGACCAGAAGTAGTTACGTATTTCTCATTCGAGATTTGAACCAGTCCAGCTGCAATGAATCTTACTCTTTCAGAGTATTTTTTGTTCGTAATTGTCCTTGTTGTAGAAATGTATGTAGGTAGTTCTGAAGATGCTTTTTGGATGAGCTTTTCTTTAGCGCCAGCCTTTGCCGAGACCAATGATTCATGCTCACCAACAATGTATGACACAGTCATTTTCGTTGTTGTTTGCTGGCTTACTATTTGACTACTTTGTTTCGCATAAGTTGGTAGACAAAAGCCCATAAAATTGACTAGCAAAAGGCTAGTAATTAGAACGGTTTTTTTGCGGTGTAACATTGTACGACGGTGTTTCATCTCTAGACCTTTTGACGGTTTTTGTTTGGCTTTTACTGATGCAGTATATCACAGCTGACTTACGGCTCGCTTGACACCGTATTTAGATCAGAAAGACTAGCTTTTTTAACGCGGAATGGTATCCTAAAGGTCCTTCATATTATTTTTCACAAACAGAGATTGACCAATGCGCAAATTGAGCGGATTGTTTACTCCGGCATTAGTATGTCTGCTGTTGAGTGCGTGCTCTTCTAGCCCTGACGATGCTGGCTGTAACGAAGATCCATTGACTAGAGGTAACTCTGCATCGAACATGTCGTATGCAGATTTGTTCCCAGCGCCAGCGAACCTAACTGGCTTTGAAAATATTTACGATCGGTACAGCAACCTTGAAACACTATATTTTACTGTCGATTTCTACTTTGTTGATGGGTCTTTGCTTGTAAACAACGCAGACCATGCTCTCATTAACCCCGGTGAATATAATCACTGGTTAGTTACGCAGACTGGTAAGCACTATAAAATTACCAATGGTGAAAATGATGTGCGTTTGGCCTTAATCTCCAAACGAAACATTGATGCGAAGAATATCCTATCAGACCTTCCTGAAGATTATCGCCACAGTGTACGTTCGGTAAGTACTAAATCTAAGCAAACTAGCGAAGGTAATAAGGTAGTCGCAGTGCATAATGGCAAAAAGGTCTATTTCGCACATGATAGTGACTCGGTAACTACCAAAGAGTCAATGACGTTACAGGATGTGAAAGAGTATCTTATTGAACATCCTGGGAAGGTTTTACTAATCCGTGGAAGAGCTGACAATTCTGGCTCTGACATTTATAACCAAGGTCTAAGTAAACGAAGGGCAAATTCAGTAAAAAAAGAACTAGTTAAGCTGGGTATTAAACCAGAAAGAGTTCAGCTTTCATGGTCTGGTGAATTTGGAAGCGGTAAAGGTCCAGAATTCCGTGTTGCTGAGTTAGATTATGAGTAAATATCGTATCTCGGAGATGTATGCCGACGGAGTGTATATCGATACCAACTGGATTTCTGGCCGTTGGGTGATGATCCTAATTTGCTTTTTACTTTGCTATGGATACCTAGACGCTGCTAGTAACGGTTACCCCAATGTGGCTTTGTTACCAATTTTAAGTTTAGCCGCACTGCCTTTTTTCTTTGTTCGAAAGCGACTGTCTATCTATCAAATCAAGGAATCCTTCGTAGTGGTTATGGAGACACGGATTTTAGAATTTGATATTCGCTCGAAAAAGTGGGAAGTGCCAAAAGACCATCTTAGCTTCAACAAAGGCAAAGAGTCAGGGAAACTATTTAAACGATATGAATCATCCCTTGATACAGTGGATGGCAGGTCGATAGTAATGTTGGGAGAACTTAAGAATGCTCAGGCAGAATTCATTGAAAAGCAGCTATTCCGTGATGAACACTCCTGATAGCAACGCTAATTTTCTAGATAGCAATGATACGAAATCTTTACTCATTATTTCAGTTATGGGTGGTACGTCAGCAAGTAATTTTGAATTTGAGAATGTTGATCTATTGTTTTCTCAACAGAAGACTTTCATTAACGACCTTGTAGACGAGATGCAGCTGCACTCAGTAGATGTCATTTCAATCGTTCGGTTGTCAAATACAAAGATATTAGTATCTTTTGACAGCAGTGTAACACGCGCTATTGTTGATGATTTACTATCAGATCTTTCACTATTTAGTTCATCAAGATTAACGATTACGTATGATTATTTTGAGTTGCACAAGACCTTGAGTAATGATGTCCTGGACTTTATATCTTCATGCGTTAATGAAAGTAACCAATCGCGAATCTATGAACTTTTGGATATGTTTCAGAACGGAGATACCTTTTTTTCAAAGAAAGAATTAGAAAGAGCTTTCGCTAACAATGAGTTTGTAGCACATGTTCAATCTATAGTTGATCTGGCAACAGGCAAAGCCCGCTCCCTTGAGGTCCTCTGTCGTTGGCAGCATCCAGAACTAGGTTTATTGTTTCCAGGTGCATTTTTGCCAAGCATTCTTGCAAATGGAAAAGAACTTGAGTTTGATATTTACATGCTCAAAACCGTGAAGGAAATGATGTTTTCAACTTCGTTACCGCTATCACTAAACATCAACTGTAGTTCATTGCAGTCTGAAGAGTTTGTTAAATCAATTATTGAATTTGTAACTCATTCTTCGATCGGAAATCGCTTGAAACTAGAGCTAACTGAATTGGCAAGCATAGGCGATCATTCAGTTTGTCACAACAACATAACTAAGCTTCAATCACATGGTGTTTTTATATCATTAGATGATTTCGGGTCTGGACTTACAAATCTAAATTACCTTACATATTTAAAGCCTGATGAGATTAAGCTTGATAAAGTCTTACTTGATGCCGCATTAGGTAATGACCTGATGCATTCAAGCCTAGCAAAGCAAATGATTTGTTCAATTGTCCAATGGGTTGAGTCAATGCCGAATGTTCAGCTTGTAGTTGAAGGGATTGAACGTGACGATCAGCGGGCCTTTTTGGTTAAAAGCGGCGTAGCAGTGGGGCAGGGATTTATCTATGGCAAGCCATGCCACATTGAAGATTTTTCATTAATAGAATAGAAATTAAAGAGGACATATGAGTCACGTCAATCATACTCAAAACTCTACGGATGATTTCAACTCTGACAAACAACAGTCAGGCGAACTAGGAAGTGGTGTTGAGAATTTACCGAATGACCAGAGTGGAAAGGGTGCTGAGCAGGCTAGTCCGACAGCCCAAAAGAGACGTAAGCGGAGTAATACCAAGATTAAGCATGTATTCAATAATCGAAATATGCTTAATTCACAAATGCAAAAAGCGTCATTAGCCGAATTAAAATCTGCCTCAGAAGCACTTACTGAAACAATTAAAACTCGGGAAGAAGAGGAGCAACGAGCAAAGGAAAAGCTTGAACAGGATAGAGCAGCTGCGGAAAGACTACTAGAGCAAGCAAAAGCTGGAGGTATCGACCCAGCAGTGTTGGCAGAGGTATTTGCAAGTTAAATGCAGAACCTAATCGTTTTCCTCACAGTTTTGTGGGTGATTAGCTTCATCTCTCAACGTTGTGATCTGATTTTGATAAGAAACGGGCATAAATTTCTGGTTTTTATGTCCAGCATGATTGGCACACCAGTGCATGAGTTGTCTCATGCAATTGCTTGCCTGTTATTCAAGCATAAGATAACAAAGATTGAGATGTTTTCACCAAAACCCAACGGTCAGCTGGGTGTTGTTGAGCATAGTTACAATCCAATGTCTTTCTATCAGAAGGTTGGGCTTTTTTTTATTGGAATAGCACCGGTTATTGGTGGTGCCTTATTCGTGAAATTTATCTCGTCAACGGTTTGGCCCGGAGTCGATTTTGATTTATTGATGGACCGTGTTCTTAGAAATATACATCAATATGGTCTGTTGGAAGGTATTTCTAACTATATGTACTGGACAAAAGAACTTCATTCACATTTATTTAGTGTGAATGGAAGTCTTTATCTTCTGTGGGGGTTTGCAATGCTTTCAACTTTGAAGCATATATTCCCATCAAGAAGTGATATTAAAGGGGCATTATTAGGTATACCAACTTGCGCGGCTCTATGCTACACGGCTTGGTTAGTTAACCCGGCGTGGGTATCGAGTAGTGTAAGCAACGCACTGAAATATTTAATTTCAGTATTATGCAGTTTCGGCTGTCTATTAATATTTTTTCAACTAGTAATGGTGCTTGTTAGCACTTGCATAAAAAGGATCTCAACATGTTCAAATCAGCAGTGATTTTGCGCAATATTGCGCTGTTCGCATCTTTAGCGCTTGCTTTTACAAGTGCGGGTAAAGCTATGGAGTTAAGCATTGCAGGTGCAATAAGCTCAGGGGTAGCACTATTGGTTATCCAGTATATTGTATCCGGCATCGGTGCAAAAATGATGAACAACAAGAAAAATCAAAATGCCTCTCCATTAAAGAAGGCTTTGGTTGCTTCAGGCTTTTCAGTCGCTGGATCTATTACTGAAAAAGTTATCAAAGATAAGTACCATGGCGCTGCTTCGAAGGTCTTCTTATTCGCTCCAGTAGCAGCGTTGGCTCTTTGCGCTACTCAGTTTGCACTCGGTACTGAGTCCTACTGGTTACTTGGTCTTCTTATCTCGGCGTCGTTTTTTTTGGCTATGCAGCCAATTTATATGGCTCTTCAAAAAGAAGAATCTATTGCTTAACAAGTTTATTCAAGTATAAAAAAAGCCCGCATCATGATGCGGGCTTTTTTATATGGATAGAATTATAGGTTAATAACTTTACCATTTACATTGGCAGTCATGTCACGGAACTGAATTTTAGTACTTAACTGGCCTTCATTGTTTTCAATAAGGCCATCAGATAGAAAGTTCTGTAACCATATTGGGTCAATCATCATGCTCGCATCACTAGCTGGTAACATGACTGTTGCATCTACTATCAATGATTCCAGTATAGAGAAAGCATTGTCTTTATTGATATAGTCTTTTGAATCCTTTTCAAAAGAAAGACTAGCATCAATTACGGTTTTTACTGGCTTATAATCATCCGCTGTTAAGTGAAGTTTAACATTGGCATTATTGGCAGCAAGATCAAAGACGTTTTCAAGCACCTTAGTAGTAAATTCAGTTCGGTTTACTGAATCAACTGATTGAACTAAATCTGTGGCATTCTTAAAGAGTTGAACAGAGGTTTCCGGGACCAGGTTTTTTGCTTGAAGCTGAAAGTTGACATCATCTGTATTCGTAATGCTATCAGCCGTAAATTTAACGTCTAAATCTAAAACGCCATCATGCCCTTTTTGCGTTACAACGGCACTAGGTTTTTTTGCGATGGATACATTACCAACACTGACACTTTCGCTTCTAACTGAAATTGTATAAGAATTGGCATCTGTGATATTCCACATTGCACGCGGTTTTACAATCTTAGTAATCCCACCCAATGTGTTGATTGAAACATCTTCAGACGGTGCAAATACGACATCTGTTTTCTTTGTTTCATGGTCTCTATCGACGATAACTACTGATGCTGGCAGATTAATCGAATTCTGTTCGCTTACAAATTGAAATGGCTCCAGTTCTACCTCAACATGATCGGACTGTAACTTGTGCACTCCAAATGCCGTTGCTCTTAAAGCTTTTGTTTTTGGATTCATAATTTGTGAAACCGCACTTACAGTGTCATCGCTGTTCGCAATTAACTTGGTTTGTGAATAAACACCTTTATTTTGAAAGTCAAGCTGAAGAAGCGACACAACCTTCCATTCATAACCATACCAATCTGAGCAATCGGATGTTACGGCCATGACGCCACTATTCATTGAATATGTAGGTTCTGAGGTTTTCATACAGTATCCACTGTTTGAAAGCGTTTCGTGAAATTTCTGCGCAACATAATATTGCCCACCCCAATATCCGACTGCTGATGCGGCTACGGCAATACCAGCTACAACACCAAAAGCAATTTTAGTTTTCTTTAACATGATCATTTATTCCTGCGTGATAAGGACACAAATTTCCGGTGGAGCACTTCGCACCTGGTCTTTCCGAAGAACCACATAATTTAATTCAAGGCCACTAGTTTGAGACACAACCTCAGTTTCATAGGAACTATCATTAGTTAGACGTTCGAATGATGAAATTGAAGTGGTATTAGCGTGAGTACTCAAAGCTGCTGAAGCAAGCATTAATGCTATGTTTACTTTTGATGCACATGCAGAAAAAGCTAAGACAGGTTCCCCAGACTTTGAAATGTAACTAGCGCCAGTGAAGTAATCACTATACCAGTTTTGAAGCCCGCTATCCATGTTATCAGTACTGTACTGTACCTCCACCGTTTCTGTTGCGTAGGACGTAATTGAACCAGTAACAAGTGCAATAAGGACTGCACTAAAGGCTATTAATGCTTTATAATTTAGTCTCATCCACTTCTTTCTTATGATTAATTTTATTACTTGGCATTGTACCATCACCTCACTGTATGTGCGTGTCCGTGTAATTAGATCAGGCATTATGATTTTACAAACTTTTTTTGACTTGAGTTGCACTACTCATACCCGTCTAATTTGGGCATTTAGAGACTCAGCCAATGGCGGTTGGTCATCATCACTTTCTGGTTCAATTACAATTCCGGCTATCCTTGTATCTAATGCTGAGGTCGCTCGGTTTGAATTGGCTTGCATTCATCATATTTTTGTTCGACATACACTAAATTATGCTGGGGAAGGCTCTAAGCTCAATGTGGTCGTATCAAACGATTCTGCTTATAAAACGCTACTCTTCGCATTAGGTCGTGAGCCAGAAAAAGACCGAATTGCGTCATGTCTAGATCAGGACGCAACTAGACGGCTGGCATTTTATGCGGATTTTTCAAAATATGTTTTTCCGGAAGCTAAGGTTGATTTCGAAGGACGGGCGGCGCTAAAGAACCTACCAAGTAAATTGCGGCATAAAGAGCATTTCACATTTGCAGATGTCGAGCAGTATCGATTAATACGATTACCTTCAATGAAGCAAGCTGAAAATGATGCTGACGTGATTTTCACTAAGAAAGGTCTTGAAGATTTCAATAAAGAGCTGTCGGCCACAAACATCAAGCCCAAAAATGTTCTAAAGGCAATTTCTACGGCATTTATGAATAGTGAACTGGTGAGGGAAACATCTGAACTAATTATTCGTTACTCAGTTAGTTATGGCATCTATTTCGTAGCTGCAGTAGATGAGATTTCGGGAGGTCTATCAGTAACATCGGTGTATAGAAGATAGAGTTCCCACCTTCATTGGAGGGAACTCTATTGCTCTAGTAACCTTTAAAAAAGCCGCCATCTAGCATTATGTTTTGACCAGTCATATGATTTGATAGTGGTCCAAGAAGAGCCATTACAGCACCAACTACATCGTCAATTGATGCATACTTTCGAAGCGGCACGTTCGAAACTTCGTTTTTCATAAGTTGTTCAAACGAAATGTTTTGGTCTAAGGCCTTATTTTTCATTTTCTCTGTGTAACTAACTGTCATAACACCACCAAGTGATAGTGTGTTTACTGAAATACGCTTTTCCCCAAGAGTTAGTGCCATGGCTTTTGCTTGTCCTAACCAGGCCGAACGCAGGCAATTGTTTGTAGCATAATGGGTGAGGGCAGATTTGGAGCTAATGCCCGAAATCAGCACGATTTTTGCACCATCGTTAACAGCATTACCTTCAAAAAGTTGACGTAAAAGACTTAGTGGGTTGATGAAATAATTTTTGTATAGTTCGGCCCACTCTTCATCAGAAGGAAATATGTTAGAAGATGGTGGTATCCTTGGTATTATAAAGACTATTCGGTCAAGCTTACCTGCATCAACTATCTTTGCGGATGCAGCTTGAACGCTACGTGTATCAAAAAAGTCTAATTCAACAGAAAATGCTCTGTCTTCTGCAAAGTCGCAAAGCGACTGGAGTTTGTTTTGATCTCTACCGGTTAGAATCAGGTTGTCTTCAGTTAGCGCTCGAGCAATCTGGCTCCCCATACCTGAAGTTGCACATGTAATAAGAGTATTCATGAAGCTGCTTTGTCCTCAATTAGATTGTTATTGTTAGCAAGGAGTTGGATAAACGCATCTCTGCAAGCATTAGTAACTTCAACTTCCTCCTCGCCAGTTTTACTTTTTAAAATCACTTTCAACTTCTTACCGGACTCAATTAATGTGACATGGTTTCGGTTTCCTATATATGCCTTATTGAGCATGACCTTTCTATTAAGGTGTATGAAATCGACATGAAAAGCAGTCATGATATCTGAAAGAGAGCTACGGAAGCTTCTTTCTTCTTTGGATTTCGAATAGATTTTGGCGTCTGGATGATAATAGGAAATGTAAATAACCTCATCATTGATTGGAAAAACCTTTTTATTACCATTTGAAATCTTTTTTAGGATACTAATTCTTGCTTCATCAGTGGTTTCGACGTAGCTCTGTTCAAGAGCTTTTCGTATTTCTAATTCCTTTTGAGCGAGTTCATTCTGGTGCTTGGCTTTTAACTCAGTAATTGCAATTTCATGGTTCTTATCTTTTTCATAAACCTTTGAATCAAAGATGTTTTTAGCAGCTTTAATGTCAGTTTCAACTTTGATACTAGCTTTTTTTAGCTCAGCACGATACAGCATGTAAATAAGTAAGACAGAAAGTAGATTTATCACTAAATTGAGTGTTATGAATCCTTTCTTGTTGCGAATTTGTTCATAAAACGGTGCTGTACTCTTTGTAGAGATGTAATACTCAACCGTGCCGAGGGACTTTGCGCCAACTTTTAACTGTATTTCACCAGTAACCAGTTCAAGTTCTTTCGCATTACTCGTTAGTCGAGTAAGGGTTGTGCCAGTGGTGCAGTTGGTGCGATGTTCTTGATCTCTGTTATTGAAGTTATGGATGGTAGCAGAGATACACATCCCTGCATTAATTGAATCAGCATTGTAAGCATTGATGAGTGTGGAGATGCTATCATTCACACCGTCAATATTGTAGGTGTACACTCTATCTAGAAATGAGTCTGTATGTACCCATGCAGCTATAATGCTCTTAGTGATGTTGATGTTCTTGTCCGGAGTAACAGTCGTGCTCGTTACACCAAAAAGGAGCAGGTTTAACCCAATGATTATGCCAGAGTAAATTACTAATCGATTCTTTATAGCTTTCATTTGATGCCTTCATCGAATTTCAGTGTTTTGACAAGCTGATTTCCGTCTGAGGTGATTTTGTAAAGGTACATTGGCTTGTAGTTGTATCCCGCTTCATCAAAGTTCATGGGGCTACCATCCATAGTTGTGATATATCCCGAAGACCGCAGAACATTAATAGCATCGGATTTTGATGTTAATTTTTCTAGTCTGGAACTTTCATCAATAACAAGTCTTAGAAGGTCATATGAGTATGTTGTTAGAAATGTACTTTTGTCTTTTGGACAGTACGCTTTGACGTAAGCGCGTAAATCCCTACTGTTAGGCCCCTTGACTTCACCATTCCAATTTTTGACAAACTGCAGGTCAACATTATCCGAAAATTCTTCTACTACATCATAGAACTCACTTCGACCACCAACAGAGTCGGTACCTAAAATAGTTATCTGTTTTTGGCTTGCGACTGCAGCCGTATAAACCATAGCAATGTGTGGATTAAAAAGTGGGGCAAATACCACATCACCATCTTTCAGGCCTTGCATAAATCCATTTATGGTCGTTGATTTGTAATTTGAATTATAAATCTTGATGTCTGGATTCAGCTTCATTAATGAATGAACGAATTGATTCGCAATTGTAGAAGAATATTGGTCCCCAGAGTTTCGAAGGATATGTATGCTGTCTTGCTTATGGGATTTGATAAAGTGTCGAGCTAAAAATTCAGCCTGAATCCTATTGGACGGCATGATCGACAAGCCAAGCTTATGGTCTTTGATAACTTCAGTTGATGACGCGGACGTGACAAACGGTGTGTTGAATTGAGTCAGAATTCTCGAGGCTACCTGTGCTTCTTTAGATATCAGAGGTAAAAGAACTATATCTACATCTTTAACAAGAAGCTCCATCACTGCATCTGCCGTACCTTTTGCTGACCTTTTATTTTGTACAAAAACGAATTCAAGGTCTTGTGTTCTTTGGCTTGCTGAAGATGAAAGGTTTTTCAATATGCACATTTTTTCGGCATTAGAAGGCGAACTTTCAGCATTAAGACTGCCGACAATTATGCCTACCTTTGTGGCAGATGCTTGAAATGTAAACACCATCATTATCAAACCTAATGCGCAAGTAAGGATGGTGTTTTTAGCAGGTTTCATTGTAGTCATGAACGAGTAAACTGAGCATTTCATATTTCTCAGGTGTCCTATTCGTTAAAATATTCCATCGGGCTTTGATGTCGTAACGTGTTGTTTTCAAAGCGTTTGTCGGATTTTTTTAATAAACTTCATATTCTAATTCATCCTAGTGAACCAATTCTACTTTAATTTACCTAAAAATGACATAAAATTTACAGTCATATCCACAAGGTACATAGTGGAAACTGGAAACTGGAAAGTTGAACTGTGCATTTCGGAGGTGCAAAGTTTATTGGCTTTTCTGGCAAGTAGAAAACGGCGCTGAGTCACGGAAAGTCCGGCACGTTTTGTAAGTTGATAGTCTGAATGTAAATTTGTGAGCTATGTATAAAGCATAATTAATGTAGCCGCATTATAGTATAAGCATTCAAACGATTATCTTTTGTCTATTTTCGTCTGCCTCTGCATCAGACAGAGTGCGGAACTTTTGAGTTGTTGTGTGTAAAGAATTATGAGTATTTTCGCTACAGAACTAATAAAAGCAGATGGCTGTCTATCCCCAATTGATTCGTATGATATCTCATCATTATTGAATGAGTCCGATGATGTCATAATGACATTCTTTTATAATGACCCCTTATCTACGATATCTTTGGCCTCGACTCACCTACAGAGTAAGTTTGTTGGTGTTAAAGAGGCTGTAATATTTCGTGAGAATAATCGCTTAAACAGGGCATTGAACAAAATTAGAGTTCGCATTAGTGAGCTGCTCACTGAATGCGATGATTTTGACTACAATAGATTTATCAACATTGTGGTTCAAACACGCTCAGCTATTGATACCATTTGTAGTGACGAGAGATGGAAAGACTCTGTTAACGTTGATTCTTTGATTTCGGCTGCGATGATTGCTATAGCATTGAAACACCTTCCCGACGATGTCATTCATTACTCTTTAATGGGGCATGAGATAGATGCTTTCCTTTCCGACGAACTCTATCAGCTAACTCAAAGCTCTCGCAAAGTAGTATCAATCGATCGCACAGAGCCACTTTTCGATGAGTTGGCGGCGATGCGAGCAATCAACCGTTATGTGATTGAAAAAATCAGTATTGCACCATTTTATTAACTGTAAATATTCTTTGCTATTATGTTTCTCGCCATTAGAATTGAAGTTGTATGTATGCAAATAACATAACTATAACTTCAATTTAATGGAGAGTTTCCATGTCTAAATCCGATCCAGATGAGTCAACCACTAATGTGTTGATTGATATTAGAAATCAGCTTTCAAAGCTTTCTCGCCGTTCTACATTAAAGTCATTCGTACCAATTTTCTTTTTTCTTCTTGTAGGCGTTCAAATGTTTGTATGGCTTGGTGAAGACCCAAACGAGATCCCTGACAAGCCTCATATCGCTTTAATCAAAATTGAAGGAGCGATAGGCCCGGGAAGTAAGTATGGCGATGCTATGAAGATCGTGGCTGCATTAGATCAAGCTAATAACAATGACAACGTTAAATCGATTCTTATTGAAGCTGATTCTGGTGGAGGTAGCCCAGTTCATGCAGAGATCGTTAGTAACGCAATTGATGACATCCGAAAGTCTGGGAAAAGGGTTGTTTTCTCCATCGGTGAGATTTGCGCTAGTGCGTGCTTGTATATAGGAAGTCAGGCTGATGAGGTTTTTGTTCATCGAAACTCTCTTGTTGGTAGTGTCGGTGTTAAAATAGAAGGTTGGGGATTTACTAAGTTGATGAACCAAGTAGGCATTGAACGCCGTTCATATTCGAAAGGGCAGCATAAGACTTTTCTTGATCCATTCCAGCCTGAGGATAGGGTTGTAGCCGAGCACGTTGAGGATAACATCTTGACACCTCTGTTTGGTGAATTTAAACGAGTACTAAAAGAAGGTAGAGGAGACAAACTTTCAGATGACCCGCGAGTTTTGAGTGGGCTCGTTTGGACTGGAAGTGAAGCGGTTGATTTAGGCTTGGCTGATGAGATTGCGGATAGTTGGACACTCCGGGAGAAGCTAAAAATCGAGTATGTTGTCGATGATATTATTGCCTACAATAAAAAACGAATAAGAGTGAAAGACTTACTAACATCAGACTTTTACTCAGAGGTCATCAGCAAGACGTTATTGACGATATCTGAGTCGTCGGATGGCAAATTAATGTACTGAACTTTGTCAGCATTTAAAAAGGGTAGCTTAGCTACCCTTTTTGTTATTAGCGATTTGTCTATATTTGAATGCGCGCTTTAAACTAATTACTCCTAAGGTTACGGCTAAGCCAAAGTCAAGTAGAGCCTTTAGTTTTGTTTCTGTAGTATGGACGTCTGTTTGTGTGTAAACGCTTAAAATGCCAAGTGCGCATGTTATAGCAAAGAAAAATACGAGACAAAACCAGAAGGCTTTAAGAACGGCATACTTCTCTACATCCTTCTGGGTTGCTTTTCTAAGTTTTGGTAATCTCATTTTGGTTATACTCGGATTTTTTGTAATTCTGGACATAACGTTCTAACACGTTGCGTCGTAAAATTTTTCAACGCAATGAGCTCAAACTCCGGTTTGCGTTCAGTTACGTTTCTGCTTATTCGCCTTGGAACCAGCGATTTGTATATGCTGTACCCAGCATCTTTGTATGCATGAATTAGAGGTTTGCTTTTAATCGAGTTGGTAGCAATGATAGGGCAGTTGGCCTTATCTAATGTTTCGATAACTTTTAATTGGTCTTCGAAAGTAAATTTACCATTGTACCCAGTAAATGTCCCCTCATATGGCGGGTCAGCAAGGATTAAGCCAGCACCTTCAATTCCATCCACTTGTGTAAAGCATTTGTTTGTAAATTCCCACGTTTTTACATGTTGACCGAAGTTCTTGCATAATTGGAGCTTTTGATGAGGGTAGCGTTTGTAATCACCAAACGGTACGTTCAATCTTCCTGTTCGCTGTGCTTTTCGGAAAAGACCATTATAGCCTACGCAGTTAATGTAGTAGAAAATGCTGGCGAGCTCTTCACCAAAATCATTGCTTTCAACTAGGTCGTTATATCTATCCCTGTATTGGTAATACGCTTCCTTTTCCACGGTAAGTCCAGAGTCGGGAATGAAGCCTGATTTTAGATGGTTGTAGAAGCTGATTAAAGGCTTATCTACGTCATTAGCTATTACATTATTGAACCCATAGAACAACGAAAAGCCAAGCGAGCCGGCAAATAGTTCAACAACGGAATCATTCACGTCTACATCTTTTTGGATTAAGCGAGCTAAGCGTTTAGCCAGCCACATTTTATTTCCAGCCCACTTTAAAGGGCTTACAACTACTGGTTTTTGCATGGCATTAGAAACTTGTTGACAGAATTGCTCTGAAATTAGTAAGTAAGAGGTCGCATTTATTTTGCTATATTGTAGTATATAGGCATATGACAATTGTTTCTAGGGGTAATCCCAAATCATCTGGGTGCCCTTTCTAACTGCCTGTATTGCGGCAGTAATTTCTGATAAAAGTGGTTTAGCTATGCAATTTTACCCTCTGTTCCCACCCATTGGTAGCATTGAAGATTATACAGTTTGCGTTGAAAGTTCGTTGCTTACAACAATACGCAAAATCCCCACGGCTATGGCAAGTTATGAATGGGCCATTGAGTATCTGAAAGAATTTGATAATCAACCAAACTCTTTTCTCGCTGTGAGAAAGGATCTGAACCTGTTTTTTAACTGGGCATGGTTAGTTGCTGGCAAAGATATCATTGAGTTAAACCGTGTTGATATGAATGATTTCATCAAATTCGGGAACACCCCACCACTGGAACTTATTGGCAAGAATAGCCCGTCAATGTTCCTGGTTGATAAGAAAACAGGTCAGGTCTCAATCAATCCAAATTGGCTACCATTTACCAACAAAAAACTTCCACAACCTTATCAACGAAAGCAATCATCTTTAACAGCTCAGTTATCGAATTTGTCAGGTTTTTTCATATTCCTTGCTGATGTTGATTACTTCGAAAAGAATCCAGCAGCTGTTGCCATCAGGAACTTAACATCAAACCGGTTCTCAAACTTGGCTGTTGATGATGACGATATGAAGGACAAAGCGCTAAATGGACTTCAGTTAAAATATGCGCTCAGAGCTGTTGAGCAAATGGCTAAAGAAGACCCTGTTAGGCATGAGCGTACTCGTTTTCTAATTTACTTTTTGTTACTAGCGTATCCGCGAGTCAGTGAAATTAGTGCAAGATTTGGATATTCGCCAACCATGAGCGACTTTAAAATGCGTAGGGGGGAAGGACTGAAAAAACACTATACATTTTTCATCCCCTCATCGAAAAGAGGGAAAAGCAGAAACGTTATGATTACTCAACGTTTGCTCGATGCTTTGAGCCGATATCGTAATTATTTGGGGATGTCAGACTTTCCTTCAAAAGATGATAATACTCCCTTATTTGTGAGGCATCGAGCTGGAACTCATGGAAGACAGGCACACGAACTCAATGCAAACTTAGGTAAGGGCCAAATCGGGGAGTTAGTTAAAGCTGTATTTGCTCGAGCAGCCTCATTACTTCGAGAAGATAATTACTTCGAAGATGCAGATGATATCACCGGTCGCTCCTGCCACTGCTGGCGTCATACTGGAATTTCAATGGACCTTCATTCTGGACGCCCAAAGATGGTTGTAATGAAATGCTCTGGTCATAGCACAGAAGCTGTATTGGCGATTTATACGCACTCTGATATTGAGCAAAGGGCAGAATCCTTAAGTCTAAAAGATTCATACATTTTTGATAGCCTATAGCGTTTAACAGCAGTAACTGTTTGAGACATTTGAGGGGGAATTGTTATATGTCATCAAATCTTATTCCTTTTGGTTTACATATTTCGTCTGGCCGATTATTGGATATTTCAGAGGTAGAGCGCGGTAAAGCGTGTGAGTGCGTATGCCCAGCTTGTAAACAAAGGCTAGTGGCACGATTCTGTGTCGATCGTTCGGACCACTTTGCTCATGATAAAGATTCAAGCGATCAAGGTGTCAATGAGATTGAATGTTCACTGAGTTTTTATGTTGCAATGCGATTGATGATAAAGCAGTGCCTGCGAGAGATGCCGGATCTTCTCGACTTCACTATTCCCCCATTGGAATTTAATCTTGGAATGAAGGACCGTAGCGGTAGATTGCATGAGTATAAGCACACCGTCACAGAACCTAAACAAGTTAACTTAAGGAATGTTGTCGTAGAGACAAAACTTGATACTTACGATATCGATGTGGCATCAACCCTTGGTGATTATGTTATAGCCCTCCACTTTTATTATCCAGGTAGAGAGCGTTTCAGTGGTGAAGTGGACTCAAAGGTTTGTCTGATCGAGATTGATTTAACTGAGTTGGATTCTATTTATCGTGATTTCGGTAAGGATGAGGAAATCGACATAAGCTTTAAAGAGCGGGTTGTTAGATTTGTATTTGGGAGCATCATGGCTAAGTCCTGGTTTAGCCACCCTCTAAAAGAAGAGTCATACCAGATTGCAACTGAACACCTTAGAGAAGTCGTAGCAAAGGAGAATGAGTCTTTGAAACGCATTTTTAAAAGTAAGGAAGAACGTTACGGAAAGCATAAAGGAGCAGGGGATTATTATTGTCCTCGCTGCGATGTTGCATGGTTTAGCGAGCATAAAGGCACATCCTGCGACCGATGTTTTTTACCAGGCAATCCTCTTCCATTTAAACCTCAGTAGCTTTGTGTTTGGTTTGAATTTTAATGAATAGACGGTCCCTTTCCGGGACTTTTTTATTATGAGCGGGCTAGGGTGGTTTTCTCTTCAAAGTGACGAAACTTGAGAGTCTATTGTTATCTTATTGATATATATAAGATGTCTAGTTCATGTCTACCTTGTGTCTAGTTAATGTCTGGCTTTGTTTCTTGAGTGAGATTACAATTTACACAAATCTATAGGCCATCAAACACTACGGAGAGTTAATCATGTCTGTATCAGTTCATCTGCCAGCTTTGAAAGATATTCGGGTTGCGAAAGGTTTTACTCAAGAAGCATTGGCCGCAGCAATTCATAAAACAACTAAAACTATTTCACGCATCGAAAACGGTGACCCGACATCAATTGAGACCGCCAAGCTTCTTGCGCAGGTATTGGAGTTGAAGTCTTTCGCGCAACTTCAATCAATTGAATCGACAGGTTTGTTTAAGCAATTTTTAAAGGAGATTTTTTCCATTGTCACGTCTTCGTGGACTTCGACTATGAAATATCTTCCATTTTTTGTCTTCTTCAACATGTGCGTAAATGTGGGAAGTACGGATTTGGGTGTTTTAGATACACCGATTACGCTAGGAATGGTCTTAGAGTCTGCAGGGAAGTGCATTATCCCACTATTCACATTTAGTCTCGGATTTAGTAGTTACCGCTTTGCTGATTCTTATTCAGGTGAACTATACACGAGTGCGTTTAATCAATGGGCCAAATCAGAGTCTAACTTGAAGTATGTTTCTGATACGAATATAACACTAGGCCTATGCTCAGCTGCAGCTGGTATAGTTCTCCCAGTTATCTATAACAATACTGATGTTTCTAATATTAGTCTTTTACCATTGTTTCTACTGTCCTTAGTCTACATAGTCGGGGTGGTAGCTTATGCGTTTCTCTTTAATCGACTAATCACAGGTTGCTTTGTACTTTTGAGGAACTTGAATCGCAACGCAACACGTTAGTTTCCCATTGTTGCAAAGCAATAAGTCAGTTTTGTCTTATTGCTTTGTAGAAGAGCATATAATATGCTTTAAAATCTTCATACAAACTTCTGGAAAATTTGATGGCGCACGCTAATACCGGCAAATCCTGTGTTGTACAGGAACTGCTTTCGTATGTACTTTCTGATCGCGTTTCTGTTGAATCTACTGAGTTCTTGCCATTGTCAGCCGCTTCGATCTTACTTAATTCTACAAGTACGACGTTGAAACAACGTATAGAACAAGGTGAGTTAAGAGAAAAATCATTTATTACTTCTAGCCCTGTAACCAGAACTTTTATTGGTGTTGAGGCAGGTGGTGTTAAACGTCTACTTCTCGAGCGGATAAAGTATATTGAGCTGATAAGAGAGCATGTTACTAACGTTATAAAGGCTAAAAGTCTAACTTCTTATGGTGCGGTATTAGACCTGATTGAATTGGACTGGAAATCTCCACCAGCACGTAAATTGTCTAACGATATCCTCGATCTGCTTAATGATGAGAGCATTGGTAACATAAGTTCTTCAAGTTCATGCATGATAACCGCAGTTGTTATTTCGAAATCCAAAAACATGCCGACAGAACATTTCTTCCGCAAAGCCATTGAGACCGGTTTACTTGAAAAGGATGCAGATCAGATTCAACGAATTACGTTTTGGAAAACTCAGCTTGAACTTGTTTACGAAAAATACGGGGATGATACAGCATGAAGAGTCTATCAATTTTCAAAAGATTATCACTCACTGTAACTTTTCTTCTTCCATTCTATGTTAGTGCCGATAGTGAGTCACACAATGTTACACCGCAAATAGAATACAACATTGTTTCTCCCGGACCTCACTCCTTAGCTTTGGCTGGCAACATTAATGATATATTTCTCTTGGCTGCAAATGGGTCGGATAATCAAACGGCTCCTAAATCACTTTTTTATAAGAATTCCATAAGCTTTTCTGCATTAACGAAAAAAACCTATAAGGAGCAGTTTAGTGATTATACGGCGGGAGACACGCCCTACTTCCGTGGTACTTACGAGTCAGTTGTTCAATTAGCATCAGATGTACAAAATGTGCCTGAATTAAAACCAGTAGTGATCTATCAGCTCAATGAGCCTGTAGGGGACATGGTATTAGTGGTTAATTCATCGATTCAGCATCTCTCTGACTTGTGTGGTAAAGAAGTATTCGCTCCAGACACAGGTTACTCTACAGCCATGATCAATATTCTGATTAAGTCCATTACATGTGACGATAAACCATCAATAAATTGGTCAAGCAGCAAAGAAATAATTGAATCACTGAGAAATGGAAAATCGGTAGCATCTTTTGTATCAGGGTATTCATTAAAGAAAGTTAATCTAAGTTCGACCAATTATCGCATCTTGTTGGACGATACGGTTGCTCCGGAAATCTCGGGGGACGTATTAGCTGTTCGTAGTGATTTTTATGAGAACAGGCGATATCTCGTCAATAAACTGGTAAAAGGGATTGAGCAATCCAAGTTAAAAATCCAAACAGTAGCAAGCGACGATCGTTATATGGAACCCTTGGACCGGTTGAGTTTGTCTATGTCTCTGCTAATGACTGGTGATGAAGGTGTGGAAGAAATAATTAGAGAACATTTAATCCAAACCTCAATGGATCGCAATAACCTTAATGTAGTGTTGTTCGATAGGGGTAGTAGCAATTATTTTGTTGAGAAAGTGGACAAAGCCAATGATGCACTTCTGAATCTTGGTGTTATTAACAAGCCTTCAAAACCTGGTTTGGGTGATATGTATGATCAATTGCTTTCATACGATAGCGAAATGCAGCGTGATAGTCGCTACCCCATAAAAAATAAGATAGCCGACATAAGGTCATCTTTGTTCAGTTTTTCTGTTGGATACGGCATAGAGCAAACTGATTTCTCACATAATCAATATGCTGTGGTTTATGACAAAGTTGCAAAACTGTTGGAAATGTTCCCTGGTACATCATTAGTGATTACAGGACATGCTGACCCAATAAATTTCATTAGAGCGCTGGAACGTAATGCTTCTCTTGCTGACTTGAATATGATCAAGCAGGTTGATAAGAATCACTCGCTAATTCTAGCAGAGCTCGTCAAGGCATCGTTACTGAACCATATTGAGTTCAGTGCTAACGACACTGAACAGATACAGGTTTTTACTCGGGGCAAAGGGATATCGGAGCCATTGTCTGGTGGCTGTCGCCATGGGGTCTGCAAGCCAAAGTCTTGGAGCGAATGGAAAAGTAATCTTCGCGTTGTCATAGATGTTGTACCATCAAAGTCATCTCAATTTGAGGTAATAGAGGTAAGCGATGAGCAATAAATCGAAATCAGCACTAATAGTGATCCTATTAGCAAGCATCGCAGGTTGTAATAAGGATACTGGTACTGTAAGTAAAACAACAACTTCGGGAACTGAGGTTAAAGAACAGGCGCTTCCAATTAAGCGTATAGTCTATGCGAATAATGCTTTGGATGAAAACTGGTTTGATAACTCTAACGAAGCTCAAATGGTAGGTGGTGAATCGAATTTAAGTAGCATGATGGCAAAGAATGTGTACCTCATTCTAGATGCGAGCTCAACTACGACAAAATCATCATGTTTTGGCTATGGTTCTAAGCATCAGGTGATGGAATCCGCTGTGTATGATTTTATCGATGAGCTCCCGAGTAATACAAACCTTGGTGTAATCAGATTCGACGCTAATGGTCCAAATGAAATAACTTCTTTGGAACCTGTAAATGGTACGTTCCTTAAGCAACTGTTAAGTGAAACCAATGCTGGTGGTGAAAATCCATTAGCGATAACGGTTAGTTATGCATATAAGAGTCTACAGAAGCAAGCAATAAAGCAGCAGGGATATGGTGAATATCACATTGTTTTACTAACTGATGGCGGTAGCGACAATGAAAGTGAATTGCTTGCTGCTACAAGAACTATCACTGAGTCTTCACCTGTGGTGATCCATGCATATGATTTCTGTCCAAGAAGTAACAATGTCCTATCTTCAAAGAGCAATATTGATTATAAACCATTGCTTAATGAAGAAAATCTCCGCAACGCAATCCAAAACACTTTCCCCAGAGTTTCAATGTCCTATGATGCTCCTTTTAAAGAAGGTGAAAATGACTCCAGCTTAGGCGAGTTAGAATTCGATGAACAAGAAAGCTCGACGGAAGCCATTAAGTCAATTGACGATGTAGAAGTAGATCAGTCTGCTGAAGTTGATAGAGACTTGGCCCAAAAATTAACTCCTCAATCAAACCTGAAGCCCGTTAAAGAAACTCATATAGATCTTGTTGATGATACGGTGTCTATTGACGATAAGCCGTCAGAGGCTTATCTAATTGAAGTTCCCGCTGCTATTGCAATGGAAGGTTCAAAACATCAGCAAGTTAGTGATGCAAAACAGGAGTTGGAGGCGAATGGTTTGGCTAAAGAGAGCCCCATGCCTAATAAAGAGAATGAATCGAAGTTGATTCACAAATCAGGAGTAGAAAAAGGATTTGATAAGGGCGAGTTCAAGACAGAGCCAGACGTAGTATTTGAAAGTGCAGTTGAAGAAGTGGCAGAAACTGATACTACAGACAGTTTGAGCAGTAATGTGCTCCTGGCTGAGAAAAAAGAAACCCCCGCTGATCAAAAAAACATTATTAGTAATGCCCCGACCAATGAGAGTGCCCCATCTAAAGCTGTCGTGTCGGATGTTGAAATTGATGTGACTGTAGTTAATGAGCAGTGACTAAGCGAAGATGAATATAAGAAAAATCAAAAAACCGACTCAGAGTCGGTTTTTTCTTTAATGCTTACGCAGGAAGTGAAGTTCTGCCAGTGTTAAAGCCGGTACAACTTACTCAGGTCTATCGCGAGGTTAGACTTTGAAGATATTTCTTCAATCTTCCTTTCAAGCCTTGCAGTAAGCAAACGGCGAGTTGTCTCAAGGCAATTGTTAGGGAATGTATGAAAATCAGCTCTAAATTTCGCAAATTGGAAGTTTTCAATGTGGCCTAAAAGCCTGTTAGACTCTGCTTGATTAGCTATCGTTGTAAAAGAGTGCTCTCGGACAATAATGTTGATAATTTTTCTTTCAATGGCTTCGTGAGCACATGGCTTTAATTCAGCTGTATTGCGAAGGTTTGTTTTTTCCATTCGGTCATGTCTTTAAAAAAGGGGATGGATCGACTGTGAGAAAAGCATTATTTCTAATGTTATGATCGAATCTAATGAATGCCCCTTTTCTGCAGAACCCTTCTTTATTTGATGTGGCGTACTTTAAAACTTTAAAATGTGTATGAATCATCAAAACAGCTTTTGCTTGAGTCATGCACTCACCAGTTTTCTTCCACGTCCCATCCACTAAATCAATAGTATCTACCTTGAGTTGCTCAAATGTGGTTACTGCTCTAATTTGATTTGCTGGTCTAGCGTTTAATCGAAAGATAACAAAAACAACTAATAGGAGCATAAGTACCAATATCATGTCTATTGGTTCTATTAGGTTTAAGCGTTTGGGAGGTTTTAAAGTCATCATTGTTTTACCTACCTTTCACATTAGTTGTCAGGCTTCGTTTTCTGTTTCATCTAGCTCGGCCTGAGTGAAGCAGAAACATTCAAAGCACTGACCTAAAGGAGCTCCTAAACAGGCTTCACATTCAGTTACGGTTTGCAATTTAGGCATATCCTTAGTCTCCATTTTCAAATCATTGTAAATGCGTAAGGTCTTGTTCAAATTGTTCTGCATTTGAAATCCGTGACCACGGTATGTCGCCAATCCGCTCGACTATAAATGCCTGATTTGCTGCGCGATCAATTGCCACAATCCCTTTAGTTTTATCTCGGACATAGTGATCAGATAACTGCTTTGATTCTGACCAACCCGTTTGGTTTAAATATTCCAATATTTCAGATAAGTCCATTTGTTTTCCACGTTTAGATAATAGATTAGATGTGCCACAACACGATTCGAATCCATGTATTTTAAAGCACATCTAGGTTCGTTGCATGTAATTGCAGTAAGAGTAGTTTCGTTCTATGCAGCCAACAGCAACAACTCTAAGTAGCGACCATCACTTCCATTGCATAAGTCACCTCTTTTGAATTCGGATTTTTTGAATATTAGCCCAAATACAGTAAACCATTCCATAGATACTTTTTTCATTAGCCAGGCGTAATGCTTTTCGTTGTCGTGAGCAAAGGTGTACTTCTCGTCCAGTACTTGAACTTTATCTAGAGTAAGATTGTTGTCTCGAATGAACTCTATACTTTTTAACCTGCGTAACTGCTCAACTAAAAGATCTCGTTCCTTGTTAAGTTTCATGATTTCAGCGTTGGTGGCTTTAAGCTTGTTAGAATGCTGTTCAATTTCGTGAGTGTTGGTATGACTATCTTGATTTAACCATTCACTATCAATTTGCACTGCACTTTTTAACCATCTACGGAAAAATCTTAATTGCACTGTTCTGACAGGGTGAGCACTCCCTACTACTCTAAATAGAATATCTCCTGATACCGAGCCGTGATCATCGGTAAGGTTTTCAATATCGATGATAACTCTAACTTCTTCGTTGATGTGCCATTTGGTACCAATGAGACTCATATGCTCTTCGACTGTCTTCGGTTTGTTTGTGATCATGGTGACCAACTCCAATGGTGTTTTAGAAAGTTGAGGTACATTAACCATATAACTAAGCTGCTTAATGTCCGTCACTCTGTATTACTCAGTTAATTGTTCTTATTCAGGTGCTTCAATGACTATTGCAGATGCTTGAGATTTGTCATGCCAGTCAATAACTACGGTCTTCAGAGATACTTAAGAGTAAAGGTGTCAATGAGCACCTCATAAAGAGTAGGCTTTTTATACTCAGTATATGGCTCAACGGCGATTAAAATATCAGAGACATTTTCCTGAGGGAATTTCTTTTCCGTAATAGTGATTGCCTGAGTTAGACATTCACCTTTAGTGTTGAATACCGACTGGAGGCAAGTGCGGTAGTGGTTTAGAAGTTCAGTGTTCATTTGTGAATTAGCGGAAAGTTCCAAGAATATCTTGTACTCCTCCATGGCATAATGACTTATTGTCTTCTGCATACCAAAAAGCATGACTAAGCTGACTATGCTTCCAACGACCATGGACTTATGCATGTAGTTTGTAAGCTTGTTTTTTTTCGAAAAATCAATCATATATGAACTACCATTCTTATCTTACTTTTCAGAGAATAGAAAACCCTAGTAAGTGTATTGGGGTAAAGGCTATACGTGACGTGGGTGTTACAGCCGGAAGTTGTACGTATGTTGAATATTAACTTAAACAAAATCATCGTAATTTGTACTGTATTCCGATCAAAGATTAGGAGTTCATTAGTTGAAGCTTTGGCATAGGTATAGACTAAGGAACAACAATGAGTAACCATGTTTGTATGATTAGCTGATCAGAGTATATTTCAATGGGTTATGACAGTATGGGATTGATTCAGAGACGTCTGTTGGAGGCGTTAGTTGAAGTGAGTCAATGTTCCTTATGGTGATTATTTCGACTCCAGCATTAATAGCATTGTAGTCTCATATTAAACTGAGAAGTTTTTTCGAGTATTGTAAGGTTCAAAAGCATGATAAAGGTCTTCGTTCTAATTGGTAAAGGAGTTAACGCTCTGATTTACCTTGTTGGGTTGTTTGTTATTAGTCGATCTATCGTTGACTATGGCTATGGTTCCTTGCGTTACAGCATTGATTTTAGCAATTTTTACGATACTGAGTTTCACTGGTTATGGAATAAGTCCCAAGGCTATATGTATAAGGATTTCGATTTCTTACATCCAGTAAGTAAAAATAGTATTATTGATCCTGATGGTACAAGAGATTCAACTATAGCAATCGATGGTACCGAGTATCTACGAACCTGCCCAAATTACAGAATTGATAACGGCAGACCACTTTTCGATTTCAATAGCGACGGTCGTCCAATTTGTTGCTCGTCCGGAGATGAGCAGTTCTGGGTTCCTGCTAAAAAGGAAGGTGGCACAGTATCGTTTATGTGTAATTTCTGGCCGAACACGCAGATTGTCACTGTGGATGCTCTGAAGTTTGATGAAGCTCAAGAACAACTGAGAATAAAGGATGAACAGTATGAATAGACCTAATGGAATTGACCCGGACCTTTCTGATAAAGAATCTGATGTGTTTGCTGTGTTTGTCAGTAAGGTAATAGACACCCTACAAAGGGTGCACGGTCGTCCTTTATCTAAAATGGAAAAATACGAGTATCTTACATCTAAAGAGAAGATTGATACGGTAATCCAGAAGCATGAAACGGGAGACATCGAGCTTAATAAAGCAATTAAGTCCCTGCTCATTATGGATACAAGATACTTCGAGCAGATCACTGCTGGAAGTGTGGCCTACTTGCTAAAACTTATTAACAACGAAGAGGAAGACAACAATGGATCAGGCACAGGTCATTTCCACGCTTAATCGCTACGCCTTGTCTCGACAAAGAGATGTGTCTCGCGGTATCGAGTCTCCAGCGATATCAGCATTGATAGTGGAGAAATATGCCATAGGCATGATTGATGTCATTCGTACGTTACAACTCACAGAGAGCATCGATATTAATACAATCCATGAGGAAGCTGATCGTCTTTGCTCAATGATATGCCCTAACCATGTCCAACTACGTACGTTACGATATCAACGTTACTGTGACCTGGATTTATCTAAACCACGCACTTCAAGTTAGCCGCATGGAGTAAAATTATATGGATCGTTCTTTTTCAAATGCACTTGCTTTAAGTGCCAGTGCAATTGGCGCAGAACAGCAGTTATTGGTTTTGGTTAGAGCTGTGAAAAGCGGCTATTACCAAAAACTATTAGATGCGTCGAACCCTCATTCACCTTGCTTTCATGGTAAGGTTGGGCGAGGTAAATCTTCCCGTAAATGTAATAGAAATAAGCGTTGGTAAGTACGTCATGTTGCAAGCTCTTGAAGTATCACAGCAGATCATCAAACACAGAGAAAGTTTGGTAAATCTGTATGGCATACCAGAATTTCTGGAATTATACAAAAAACACAGCCCTTCCATTCAAGCGGTCATGGACGAATTTAACTGTAGCACCTTTGAAGCATTGACCAAGATATTATCACTGGAAAGAATTCAAGCCGATGGAATGGCAATGTTGGTCATGATTGGGGTTGCCTGCGAAATGCAGTCACCAAAGTATTCGCAAATTACCGATAAGATCGCGGAGTTCACGTCAAAGGAATAATCGGTCTTAATTTTGGTTAAATCATTCTCTTATCACTTTTGGGGTCGATAACATGAGTTATTTTTGGTGGTTTTTATGCCTATATACAGCTGCTAGCGTGGTATTTGCGGTTTCTCAGTTAGGCTATAAGGGTAATGACTATCGATGGTGGACATGGGTGATTGGTGCACCTGCTCTTGTGATTGCCGCTACTTTTGGGATGATAGTGTTCCTAATTGATTATTTTGGAAAGGCTATTCGGCGTTTGAGTATTGGATGAACTTTGCAATAAGTGTTTGATTGTGCAGCAGGTCGATTGTCTGTGAGTATAGTATTAACAACGTATGTGACTGAAAACGTAATATGATCAGAAGGAGCTAGATTAGTTTTAGATATTATCCGGTTATATCAACTGTTACCGGATGTTTTTAGTGCATAGCAGTCAATACCACCAACCGCAACAGATAACGCCGTTGTTGTTGAATCATAAAATCTCATTATCAGACGCGAAATCGAGTGATAAGTCGTATTCGAGCGGGAGCTTAGTGTTAGATAAGGCGCTTGGCACTCAAGGTTACACCGTCACTCGAATGGTGGAGATTTCTGGTCATACAGGAGCAGGGAAGAGCACCTTAGCTCTTCACGCTGTTGCTGCATGTCAGGTGTCCGGAGGAACAGCCGCTTTTCTGGACGCAGAACACGCCCTAGACCTGTCTTATGCTATGAAGGTAGGCGTTGATACAGCTTCATTGATATTCTCTCAACCAAAGACCGCAGAGCAAGCCTTTAGTACCGCGTTAGTGCTAATTCAAAGTGGGTTAGTGGACATCATTGTCATTGATTCAATAGCCGCATTGTTACCGATGAATCATCAGAATAAATCTTTATTTCATGATGAAGAAAATGCACTTGAACACTCTAGGGTGTTAGCAAATGGATTTACTACTATTAGAGCTGCGTTGAAATCATCAAGTTGCACGGTGATTTTTACCAATCAACTAAGGCAAAAGCCTAACAACTCAGGGAAAGAAGCTTTTGAGAGTGTTGGTGGTCGTCCTGTGTTGAACATGATGGCAACGCGAATCAGACTAAAAAAAAGTTATGATATATTACGTAACAATTCGCTGATTGGTCATCACTGCAAGATCAAAGTATTGAAACACAAAGACGGTGTAGAGGGGGCTTCAGTTACTCTTCCTTTAATATTCAATAAGGGCATGGCATTAACGCATGAAACGTTAAAGTACTGTTCTGAAAATGGTTACTTGAAGCAAGATTCTTCTGGAGCGATATTTGTAAGAGGTCGGTATTTGGGACCTAGTATAAATCAGGTGGTTACGTATTTAGATCAGCACCCTAAATTAAGGAACTCATTAAATCGTAGATTGCTGAACATATCGAGTCGCAGATTTTGATGAACGAAAAATCATATTGCGATCGTACATTTTCTAGGGGTCACCACACTAAACGCCAGGAAGTGATCCTATTTTCATTTAAGAGGTTTGTCATGACAACTGAAAGTAAACTAGTCACGCACAAAGTGCACAGTTATTCCGAGGCTATTGAAGCAATTGAGTCTGGTGATTACCGCTTTGTCGAGCTTGATTATGATATGAGCACGGCTCAGCCACGAGAGGCTATGTATCTGTTTCAACTTGGGAGTAAGAACAAGGTCTCTGTACTGCATCTAGCTCAAATGGCGGTTACAGTAAAATCGTTTAGTGCGCTAGAAAGCAATTTGCTTAAGTCAAAAGAAACCTATAAGCAACGTTTTATCCACTTGGAATTTGACCTAAGCTTTGAAGACTTTGAAAAGTATCAAGCTTTAGCTTCTGAGATGGGTGATATGATTCTACCAAAGGCCTTGGGTATGGAACCAATGGCCTCTGAAGTGTGGAGTTAAATGGAATGGATAATAAATTCGAACTTGATACTCGTTATTGGGTAGCAAAGACAAAAGATGTGGATGCAGCGCTGTCACAAGACGAGAAGGTTCAATTAGATAAACTTCTCGGGAAAGTTGCTTCTTACCGACTGTCATCAGGTAAGTCACAATTAAAATGTGTTGTAATTGAACATGACTGGCCGCTGTATGATGAAACTGTGGCTGGTATTCAGCGGATAAGTGAAGGTAACGTAGCGACCGTAGAAAGTACAATCAGTGAGATGGCTGCTAATGCTCGAGAAAATGGGTACCCAGAGCATGTAGAAGCCTTGCAGCAAGCTCTTGACCGTTTAAATGAAGAAGGATTAATTTCGAGCAAAATGGAGTAGCTGAATGTCCGTAAATGGTTTTTTGTTGGTCATTGTATGGCTGGTGGCTTCTTCAGCAATTAATGTTGTTGTATTTTCAACGGTGTTTCCTCAGGTTGAGAAATATCGCCGCCATTCGAATATCGTGTTCGCTGCATTATATGAGGTGGCACATACAATGGCTATGGGCCTAATTTTAGCACTATATAATTATACCCAAACCGATGCAGATGGTTTGTTGATAGTTTTTGCGTATTACTGGCTTGGGCTTGGGATTCTTTCATTGGCACTTTTACTAACGGCCAACAAATTCCGGTGGGGTACCACTTCCTGATAAGTGTTGTTTTTTACTTTTCTCTGTGATCTAATGATTTTGACCTGATCTTTGGGGGCTAAAGGGTTCCAGCCGCTGCCGTGGCATAGTCGTATTGACATCCTTTGTGATTAACCAGGTCTACTTTTTTTCAATTTGACTCGCATGGTTTGCATGTGTGGTCAGGCAGCAACTACTAAAGGTGTAACTATGCGTATTGCCATTCTCAGGGCAGATCTACCTGCCAAATTTAACAAAGTCGCTAAATATATGGGACGTCACTGGCCTGCAGGCAAACTCGCCCATAACAAATCACGCGAAACCCTCGCTTTACTACTAGGATACAACTCGTACTATGAGTTAGATCAGGTAGCTGATAGCCAAGAGCTTCCAATCCAGATTCAGGTGAACAAGATTGTAAGTTCAATGGTAGTACGAGCCGTGATGTATTGTGACGTTTCGATAGAAGCTGCGAGCGCTCTATGCGCTAAACTGCCTCTGAAAGAGCTTTCTATTTATAAAGTTACTGATAAGTACGTAGAAGATAATTATGTCCGAGAACTATCACGATCAGACCCTAAGTTTCAGCAAATTATTTTCGATGAAGCTCATCTCTTGCAGAGTTATAAGTCACCAGCAATAGTCATAAATCAGTACCATGAGGGAGTAATCCCACCTTATAGTTTTGCTGTGAGTAAGAATGGGTTGATATTTAGCGCGAGCCGATATGAAAGGCTTATTGAGAAAGTAGGGGGGATTACCGATGACATTCTTGAATCTGAGTCCATAACTCGGCAAGAAATTATCGATAAATTCATCATGCCTAAGGCCTGGTTGCCAATTGATGAGTACCTTCATGAGAAAGATGCTTCGGGATCTTTAATGTGGCGCACACCGAATCAAGTGCAGGTCTTCAAATGCGATCAAGGCTATCTGTTGTATAACGCAGCACTTAAAGCGTATTATCCTAACATTTACTCGGATTTCACTGGTGTCACTACTGCATTGAAATCATTGTATTTAGGCAAGCCAATTGTCGAGATCTATCCATTGTCTGGTAAGGTTGAGGTTTGTTGGCTGGGTAGGACTGTCGAATCTGATTATGAAGGACATTCTAGTACCGCTGATTTTAGTCAGTATTTAAAAGTGGATGTGAATGAGCAGGTCTTCTATCTGACTAAGACATACTCTTCACTTGGCAACTTAGGTTTAATACCATCTCTCTCTGAATTTCAACCAATGTCTGGAGAAAATGACTATCAGATTCCGTCAGAATTTGTTGCCCCAACGGTTTTGGCCGAATATTGCAGTCTATTCAAAACACTTCCATTTATCCGAAAGCGAATTGAGCGAAAGGTCAAATTACTCAATATTCCTGACTTGAAAACCGTGTTTTCCAATCTATCGAACAGTAACTCGATGACCGAGGGAGATGCTGTTCAGTTTATCAATGATGATGAAGATTGTACGGTTGAAGAAATTGAACATGCTTTCGAACTTGGAGGTCGTGTACTCAAGATGTATCCGGAGTTGGCTGGTCAAATTGACCAAACATATTTAGGATATAGCTATCAACAATTCAGTCAATATGAATATTACAATAGCCGTTCGATTATGGTGTGGGGATGTGATGATCGTGAGCCTGAGTTCCTAGTCTTTATATTCTTATCCCTGCTTGGTGCAGTTAAGCTCCATGAGCATGAGGATTATACGTTTATTGCTGGTGGTGCAGTTCTTACGCATTACCTTCAGGATTTACTTTCTGGCAGCTTTGATGCCGATCTGTTAGTAAGAGAATTCAAAAACATTAGGTTATTACAGAAGCAATTTCACAACCGTTGGGAAAGCCTACTTACTGTTGCTGATTATTGTAAGTTCCTCTCTTCTCAAAATGAGGAGTACCTTTCACATGGGTCGCCGTCACCTTACACTGAAAAGTCTGGATTAGAGCGATTCTCCGAGATTGCACGGCTGTACAGAAAGACTGGTGTGAGCGGGTTAAATGTAATTAGTCAGTCTGCTGATTGATGCGAGACATTTTGGGCAATCAGGCCGCTACCTTTAGCGGCTTATTGCATACCCATTCTCAATCTATGCGTATCGTTAAGTGTTTCCCCGCGTATATTTTGACCGTTTTGCATATTTATGAATTACTATGCACTTTGAGTGATGTAATGGGCGTTGGTTTTTTGATTGTTTAATTCTCAAGGTGCTTCGTTTAGAGTATTATGAAAATTCAATCTGAACCTTGGTTCGTATCATTTCTATATTTTATTTCGGTGAAAAACGTGCATTGTTTTAAACTTTTGGACGATGAAGATAAGTTCTGCCCACACTGTATGAGTAAACTCCATGAGAAGAATGAGACCATAGCCTGTCCGGACTGGCAGTCATGTGGGTATGTCTTCAATGACGATAATGGGCTGCTATTTAATCTAGACAATCCACTTAACTTGAAAGAAATGCTGGTGGTAGCCAAAAGCCGGCAAGAGAAGCGTCAATCTCAACTTTCAAGAGACCTCAGAGAAACAAATTCTACTCTAGCAATGATAGAGGCTGAGCTTTGTCGTATTGAAACCGATGAGATTGCGCAAGAGGCTGGTTTAGAGAGAAAGGTCGGATAGAACAGCTGGGTGAGTTAAATGACAAGTTTTAAAGTTGATTGGTAACCATCATCTACTATTGATTTGCGACATTCTACGTCGTAAACCGTATCTGACGTAATAGTGAAGCATACAAGCGTAATTATATCGTCGCTCTTAATAAATCGAGTGTATTGCATAGCTAAGTCATAGGATAGAAGTCTAGAGCTTTGATAGCCACCAGCTAACAGTTCTTCAGGCATCAATTTGCTAAGAGGTTTGGAATATATATTTGTAATAATTCCTTTGAACTCAGTACCGTCGAAATAGTTACCAATGGAAATGGCCCCAACTCTTAACTTTGGCTCTTCATGGCAGAAGAATGCAATGTAGGAGTCACCTGCAGAGATCGTTCTGAAGTGTTTGTTGTTTAATTTAATCACTTGCATAAGGAAGTAAGTTGGCAGTAGTGGCCTAATCTAAACGTGGGTATCAATGAAACTGAAACTTCTATGCTTGATAAAAGCATCGTTAAGCATAAAAGAATATAGAAAGACCTTTCTAGTAGCAACCAATGCTAGCAGTAATATTAGCTTAGCGTGGATTGTGTCTTACTTTAATGTCGATATGCCTTTTACTAGGTAATATAAACTATTTTCATACTCCCTCTTGAAACGTGAATGAATGATATGTATCTTTGAACGCAACTAGCATCATTCTTCCATGACATCTAGTTTTTGCATACAACCCTTTTTCAGCTCGACATCGCATAACTTGCACAAATAACATTCTTTAGCTGCCACCATTCACTTGTGTATGGTGGTTTTTTTTTTTGCGGTCTAACACTGTTTAGCAATGAGAGATAGAGTATTAAGCCTAAGTTCAATTGAATGGAATAGCTTTGAAATTCGCAATGTGGACGCAAAAAGGTTATATTTCTAAATTGCAGGCTGAACAACCGCGATATGCTTAACTAAACAGCCGAATCTTGTACCTTGGAGTCCTCTGTAATGAATAAAAAACACCTCTCAAGTATGTTAGGCTTTGTTTGTTGCCTATCGGTGCCCGTGTCACATGCGACCGAACTACATCCAATTTCAGCTCTAAATCAATCGGAATATGTATATGATTACGCTGACCAACCCACGCCACAAATTAGCGCGGGCCCTTTCTATACAATTCAAGAGAATATTGCAGTAGGCAGTCAGTTAGTATCGTTGACGCTTGAGGATAGGTCTGAGATCAGCCTTATGATTGATGAGAAGACTGTTAATCCAGGGGATTCAATTCAGGTAGAAGTCGAAGCTGACGAAAATGGTATTATGAAAATTCCATTCAAGAGTCTTGTTGATGGGGCGTCTGGCAAGGTTTGGTTTGAATTTCATATTGCAGAACTTTACTCAGAATTAGACGTGGTGCCTACAATTTCCATTGCAGACGTTGTCGTTCCTGAGGGCAATATAGGAAGTTCGTTTGTGAACGTTGAAGTGTCACTTGATGTCAAAACCGGTCACGAAGTGACTGTCGATTACATTACAAGTGATAATGATGCATACTCGATTGCGGGTGAAGCTACTAACTTAGCTTATGATGCGTATGGTAACCCATTCATTTCTGTAGTTGATAATGCAGCTGGCGGTCGCTTAGTCCTGGATGGTGGCTTCCCGAAATTTTATAACAATACGTATTCAAAGTCTGGGGACCAATGGCGGTACCTGAATAATGCTATTCAATGGATCAAAAGAAGCGGTGGAGGAAATAAAATCCTTCTGTTTGGTGGTAATCCATCCAATAGCGGTAAAAGCTACCGTGTAAAAGGTACTGGAAGTGGTCACTTTTACAATTCGTTTAACCAGTGGGCGAGAGATTATGGGTATTCATTGACAGTGAAAGATAGTCTTGATTTTGGTGGCGTTGGTAATGTTAATGTTCCTTTAGATTACTTGAATCAATATGATGCTGTAATTTACATGGGCTCTAATTATTCTAACGTTAAGATCTTCAATAAAGAAGGCGTTGCTAATTTCGGAGATTACTCTAAGTTGGGCGGAGGTATTATGATCATTACAGACCATGATGCATTTCAGGCTGGGGCGAACCAAGTAGCGTCTAACTTTAACATCAGATTTTATGGCAATGTAAACCGTTCTAATGTTTCAGTATCGTACTTAAAGAGCAAATATGGTGATCATGAATTGTGGAATGGATTAACAATCGTTCCTGCTGGTGGGTCTGAAGGCAATGTAGATATAAGTGCAGTTGACGTATCTGAGATTGATTACGAAGGTCAGGGGGGAGTGATAAGTTTCCCAGAAGGTGAGACCAAAAAAACATTGAAGGTTCGTATCTACGGTGACACAGTGAGAGAGAACGATGAGACGTTTTCTATAGAACTTAGCAACCCTGTGAACGCTTACCTTAGTGATAAAACAAGTGGCAACTTTACGATCTTGAATGATGACTAGTAATTTTTAATGACTAAAAGAATTTATTCAGAAGGCACTTAAGGGTGCCTTTTTGTTATTCACAACATTGTGAATGCTTAAGAGTGAGTGCAGTAAAGTCAGAGATACGTTTTGAAAGTTACTGCTGTCCAATGGTAAGTACTCCATGGGATAATGTTTTTAAGATTGAGTACAAGGTCGGTTAACGTCGCTAAATGAATAGGAGAGTTGACTCATGAAACTTTATCTGTTGCTTGCAGCAATGGCCTTTATCCCTCAAGTATCCATAGCAAAAACGGATAAAGCTGCTCGGCCATCACCATATACAGGCTCAGAAGTAATGAGTGTTGAAATAGAAAGGCATGGTTACTTACTAGTAAGTTTTATAAACACAAAAGGCAAGCCTGATGACGTAAAGTGCGCTCGGTATTCAAAGAAAAGGGCGCTTGTTCCGACAAGGAAAGCTCAGACAGCTAAAATGAAACCCATATGCGATGCTGGTTTAAAGTACTATTTGGAAACGCCTTATACCGAAGCCGATATCCTTGGTGGTTACCTTGATGGGGAAGATAGGGTTAATGTGTATGTGTCTGACCGTCAAGGGGAAATGATAAAGATTGACTGTGCTGATTTTGTGAAAGGGACAATTCAGTTGACTAGCGCTGGCAACTCTTACAAAAACAGAGATGTTTGCGTCAATTCAATTTTGGCGATGCAGGATAAGAAGTGGAAAACAAGTAGGGATTTACCCCAAGACATGCAATTGGTGAGTGAGTATGTCAAGTATTACAAACAGATGTATAAAAATAGAATCTCGAATACTGTGATCATGGAAAAAAAACTCGCAAGGCAGAACTGTCAGGTGCGAGTCATTATGAATCCACTTAGTGACAAAACGTTTGAGGCTCAAATTACCGGATTACTTGGTAGTGATGTTCTATGCGAAATTTTGAAATCAAGCATCGAGGGAATTGGTATTTTCAAAAAACCAGAAAGTGACTTTATGTCACGAAGGCTTAAAGAGTTAGTATTTGAATTCGAGTACTAGCATTTGAGGTTTTTTGACGAAGAAATTTTCTCCCAGGTACCGTCATTATGAAATACGACACCACTTACCATAAAATAGTGAAGAATCTTATCTACGGTTTTTTTTCGAACTTCACTTTTACCTCTTTCGAAACATCCAAGAGAGGTTGCGCTAACATTTGAGTTTTTTGCAAACCCCTTTATTGTTAGGCCAAGAGCTTCTCTAGCGGAGCGGCATTGAAGCCCAGTTAGAGTGTATTTTGCTTTCTGGTAACCAACTTTGTTCAGTTTAAGATTCAGTTCTTTTGCCCAGGATTGGGCTGTTGGGTACGATATATGTAGTATTTTCGCCATTCCACTTAAATTACCAGCGTCATTGTATGCTTGTTGAATTTGCTCTCTAGAGTAAGAACGCTTTTTATTTATTGGCATAGTATGACCTTTAGGGGTGGTGACCTAAGCTTAAAGTATTCACCTGCAATACAAGAGCATGGATATTATCGCATGTTGCGGTAGGGTTAAAGCTTCTCATATTGAGATGAGGCGAGTGTAGGAGAGGGAGGATGAAGAAAATTCTAATTGTCGGGGCCATAATGGTCGCGATATTTACTAGTGTTCTCAGTATTGTGTTTTTGTTTCTTCAGGTAAGAGCTTGGTTAAGTCAACCTGTTGAAATATCCGAAAGGGTAAATTCGGAGCCATTTGACGTTTCAATATTCGTACAAAACAAAACAAACAGTGCAGTTTCATTTGGTTTGTTCGACATTAAACCAAAAGGCATCCTTCAGTTGAGAACTCTATCAAACAAAGTATTCATACGATGGGAGGGAGTTACAAAGTATAGTCGCCCGATAATGCCGGCAGACAGTCTAAAGCTAGAAAATTCAGTTTATGGCACATACAGCTTGGATCTTGATAGGGTTGACTGGAAGTGGCTTTTACGTGCACCGATTGCTGATGATTACTGTAACCAGTACGCGGTAAACTTCATCAATCCAATGCCGTCTAGCGGCCTGTACATGGAGCTCAGAGATGAAAGCAATTCGAGCATAATTCAAGCGATATACTTTACTGAAAAGCCGGATAACGGAAGTTTCGGACTTGAGCTCGAAGAGTCATTTAGAAAGTATTCAACGAAAGGAAGTAATTTTACATATCGATATGCGTGCAGAACGTCTGGTCATTCAGATCGAACTGGTGCTTTTTTCAAAGTTGTCGATCAGTTGACTCAATGAAGGTTCGCTGTTGCATCATAGTCCTCACTAAATTGAAGGTTCAGCGGTAAACGTAGGAAGAAAGTGTTGGACATTAATTCGTTCATGGCATTCAATTGAGTCATAGAAACGTAATTTGGGGAGCAAATATGATTCAAAATCGAAAGAGCTTTATTATTGCTGGTGGAGCTATTGTAGGCTCCGGGTTTATTGGATTGTTAGATTTAGGTCCAATAGCAGTGTTGCTAGGAGCGATAGGTGGCGCAGTCACAGGTTTAATATTGCGATCATGTAATGTAACCGCTGAATAATGCGAAAAATTCTATATGGCTATAATGGGGATTATAGCCACCTAATTATCCTATGTGATTGATAGGGATACACTTATCATGTGTTGAGTTGTTGATATTAGGTATTCTCTTACTCCTATAAACGCAGTTATAGGAATTTCAAAAAAGAATTTCATTAAGCCACTCTCAATTGATCTCAACTCAATCTTCTTATCATCGTGTTCCTGTACATCTTTTCTAGTTGATCTCTCAACGCACGTTGCACTATCATAAATGTGCCATATATGGCTATCATTCGAATTGCGTTCTAGAGATATTGCTCACCTTCAAAGCTAGTTTTGGTTCAATAATATTTCAGCGCCGCTAATTCAATCTTCATCAAGCATTGTAGTCGCAGGCCATCTACATATTCGGTGCGTTGCGTTCTATGGGATTTTGTTGCGTCATAGCTAATTACTTATTTTTTAAGTGTTTTGGCAATGCGCATAAAAACTGACCTCGACTGTTCTATGTGCTCAGTCTGGAAGAAATTAGGTACTATCATGATCTGTCCCCCCCGTTTTAAGAGAAGTTTCGCTCTGATTGCCAGCTCATTCTTAGTTAGTTCCGCTGCTGTTGCCGGTATCGAACAAGCGGTTTTTTCGGATACAACCGGCGCAACACAATCTGTAGAAGGTAACGATCTAGGATTCACTTCAATTAATAGTGCTATTCAACTTTATATCTCTTCAGGTTTAGACCGTAAGTTAGAAGTTCAATTAGTTAGCAACTCTGGGATTGTTGTTGATGATGTTGAAACATCAGTAATAAACATATCAGATAGAATCACCGTGGGTGGCAATGATTTCTACGGCAAAATCGTTACCTTGGATGCCCCACCCTCAGACGGTTCCTATAGGTTTGTTGTAAAGAGCTTGGATTTATCTGGTTCAATTACATCAACCTCTTCTTACAGCTTTGTTCAAGATACAACTGCGCCGACCATTGCAGGGTCGTTTACACTAACTCGAAATGCCTTCTACGCGACCATCGATAACTTTGGTCAAACAAACACCACGAAGCAGCTAAATATGAGTGGTGTTACTGATGCAAATGGAATAGATCATGTTGAGTATTGGGTTAAACAACCTGATAATACAAAGAAATATGCGGATGTTCAGTATAACAATGATAGCAACTCGGTCGTTATTGACGGCAGTATCGCGGCATCGACAAACATGGTTCCATCCCCTGGTTACTATGAGATCGGCATTGACGTTTTCGATGTGGCCGGGAACAAAAGCACTAAAAGTCGATATTCACATATTGACTTGACTTGCCCATCAACGGCCAACGATGTAACTCAAGTCTACAACGCAAATTCTGGGGTTTGGCAAACATATTCACCAGGCATGGTTATATATGCTAATCCTGTAAAAGTACGTTATAGACGCAATCTTAATGATTTTGCGACTCCTTCAGCTCCATATGGCTGGAAGATTGGCAACGCAATTAGTTACTCTGATGGAAACTATGCTTATTATGAGAGAACCTTTCCATATAAGCAGCAATATACATATTTTCACTTCTTTTCTGAATCTGGTCATGTTTGTCGTACTCACCACCTTCGTTCATTCAATTTCACATTAGCTAGTGGAGTAGACTTGGCTCCAGTGCATACAAAGCTTGCTTATAAAACAAACCTTTCTAACGACTGGGTAACGTCAGAAACCTTCAGAACTTCAAAGCCAGCGACCATTACAACTGTGAGATTGTTCGGCCAAGCTAGGAGTTACCGTCAGAAAAGAACTCTTAGTAGTGGTGGCACTTGTTATATCGAGATTGGATCAAGTTATTGCGATATTTCCACAAACTATAAATTCTCAACAGGTCGCGGATACATACCATACGCCCATCATGCTTATAAGGCTGATGGTACCATGGGCCTTCATTCAGGTTACTTGTATACCTATTGGGATTTTAACAGTCCTCAGATCAGCAGTTTGACCCAGAATAAAATGGGCAGATCAATCCAGATGAATACTTTCGATGCTGATACTACAAGTGACTGGCGATCTTCGATGTGGGTAATCTCTTCAGCGGGCGCGTCAGCCGTTGTTGACGGAAATGTAATTGCTTTGTCGTCCCCTACAATGAACAAAGTTGATTACCAGCACAGAGAATATACATTTGACACTTCATCATTAGATGTTGCGGCGATTGTTCCAATTACATTTTTTGTGGAAGACTCCTACGGAAATAGAACCGAAAAAACAGAAAGCTACGCCATTGATACTAAGAAACCGGAAGTGTTAGTCACGTATAACGGTACAGTCTTACCTGAAATTATTACTGATATTAGAGACTTGGAGTTTAAAGTAGAAGACTTTTCAGAGGCTTCTTTAACGAGCGTTCAGTTGACTGGTTCAGATGCCAATGAGAACGTATATCTTGCAATCGTTGACAAAGGTGATGGGAATTTTAGCGTAGAAAAACCACGCATCTTCCCTACCCTCGATTATGATTCAGGTGAACGATACACTCTAAATATGATTGCACAAGACGAGTTTGGAAACTCAGTTACCAAGTCTATTGTTTTTGGATATACACCTGAAAATTTAATAGTAGTTGACACTCAACAGTACTTACCTTCGAATGGCGCTGCGCTTTATGATGTTTCAGATCATGCAATTGCAAGTATTTATAGTGAAGAAATCCTCACATTAGATAGCAGTCAGATTGCAACAGGTAAGCAGCAAGCAGAGATATCAAATCGAAAGAACTCTGATTTCCCGATTGTTGTGCGCGGCAATGATGGGTTGGTAACTGTAGCTCCAGGTGAGACGAAAACGATGGTCGTAGATTTAGGTGTTTCTGGATCAAAACTTGATATTGAGGTTTACCCGGCTAACAACACAGAAGGTTCTGCTGAGTTTATGTTTAACATTCCTACACTCACTACGATTTATTAAGTTCTTAGTTTATATTAAGTAGGGCACCACAATCGGTGCCCTTTTTGTTGCGGCGTTAATCATAAATGTTAGTTTAGAGCCGAATAACAACCAATTCTGGATTGATTTTTAAGCAAAATATAACTTAAGATATAGTGCACCCGTATCTAACGCTTCGTAGTCTCATGTAACCTGTCATTTGATGAATCTTTTTGATGTTGCGACGCGGACGCGAGCCAATACAATCTAAAGGACTCTAACTTATGTTTAGTTTTAGACGAACTGACATTGCTCTGGCGTTGTCATGCTTTGCTGCATCATCTTATACTCTGGCTGCAGACTATGTAGATCTTCATAGTTGGACCCAAGCTGGTGCTTCAAGTGCTGGTAATTGGTCAGTAGCATCGAGTGGTCACAGCGTTTATCAAAGCATAAACGGTAATCCCACTGCATTTATGAGTACAGAAAAATACTCTTACCGTACTTTTAAAGGCAAAATTAAAGTTGATTCAAACGCAGGCGATGACGATTGGATCGGGTTCATTCTCGGTGATCCAAATTCTGAATTTTACATTTTTGACTGGAAAAAAGGTGATCAGTCTGGGGCTAAAAAAGGTTATAAGCTGATCCATCATAAGGGATCACTAGCTTCATTCCAGGCCATGGGTTGGGGACCTTCACACGAATCGAACACTTCTACGAACACTATTTTAGCTCGAAATACAAGCAAAGGTTGGACTCACGGTACCTCATACAATTTTGAGATGCAGGTTTATGCAAATCGAATTGTAACGAAGATTGACGGAGTAACTATCTTTGACATTTCTGGGTTAGACATTAAGCCTTCTCGATTCGGGTTTTTTAACTGGTCCCAAGGTAAAGTTAATTACAACGCAATTGAACAACTTTATCCTCCAATTGCAGCTAACATAACTGAAGAAATAGTACAGGGTGTGTCGAAAACTGTAAGAGGCTCCTGGACCGATCAGAATAATACTGACACTCACTCATGTAAGTTGCTCGGTCAGCCAAGATACGGCAGCGTCACTTTTGTTTCGCCATGTTCTTTTACATATGTACCGGACCCAGATCATGATGGTGCACAAACCTTCCAGTATCGAGTAACTGATAACTCAAATTTGTATACGGACGGTACTGTAACACTCAATGTGCTATCTGCGGGTTCCTCGATTGTAATGCCCCACTACATCGAAGCTGAGAAAACTACAAACGTCAATATGAAGCTGAAGTCAGAAGGTACTAGTGTATTCGATAATCCGAATATAAGTGTTACGAATATGCCTAGTTTCATGAGTTTTGATAAAGACACAGGCATTCTGACAATGAAGCCCGATTTAGACGATCTTGGTCTTTATGAAGATATTCGCTTTAAAACTAGCAATAATGGCCTTGGTTCGTATGATGCCGGTGTATTTGATTTGGCAGTTATTCCACAAAACAACAACGATTTCTTGAAGCAATCATTTGTGGTGGTTCCATCTGATACTCCGCTAGCCGATTACCAAGACAATCTGGTAGCAACCATTAAAATACCAGCACTAAAAAGTGGTGAAGATAAGTTGGTCGAAGGTCCTCATCAGGTAACAATCAAAGCGGATGCTTCTAACCTTGCTCCTGTAATAATTGAAGGAACTGAGATTTCTCCGGGTGAATCGGTCAGCATGACTATTGATTTAGTTCGTTCTGGAACAAGCATTCCAATGAGGTACTCTTCAAAAGAAGAAGGTGTTTCTAAGGTAACTATTAATTTCCCATGGATCGATTCACCGGACGATTTGCGTTACGTGATTCAGAGAACTTGTGCTTCAACAGACTCAAGCCGTTGTTCTCCCGTTATGGAAATGGATAGAACTAAGGTTCCAAACGGCCAAGTTCAGGTAGCAATCCGAAAAGCAGTTGATGCTAGTTATCTGACTTATGGATTTGCAGCTTCTAATTGGGCCTCGACAGATTTAGCAAATCAAATCTCAGGTCTTACTAATGATGACATTGTTGCAGTAAACCTAAACGTTAATAATTCATACACTAAAGCCCTGCTTTCCGCACTATCATCGAAACTAGGCAATAGTGAACTTACTAGTGCAATTGGCTCTATGGGAGCGGATTCATCATTTGTTTACCAAGTTGGAAAAGGTTTGGAGTCATTCAAAACAGATAGTGGATATCGTTGGGGTACTTCTGCGGTCACATGGATTAACTTGGATGATTAACGCCATCTAGCAATAGAAGAATTAGGCCGGACAATTGGTTCGGCTTTTTTTATGGTCGTCACATATATTCCAAAGATAAAATACATTATTGTTAATTGTGTTTGGCTGACTTGGATATTCCTTATACAATCCAAAAATGGTTTATTGATTGTTTTAGCAGCAATAAGCTATCAAAACAAAAACTCTGAGGTTCTATGAAATTTACGCATAAAGTAATTACAGCATCAACAGTACTATTGGTATCGATACTGTCAGTCACTTCCACTTTTCAGTACATAATGGTAGACAGATCGCTAAAGAATCAGGTTGCGAGTGGAATACCAAATATTATGAACGGCGTTGAGGGTGAGCTCGCCACTTTTATGAATGAGAAGAAACATCTAGCTCAGTACGTAGTAAATCAGGTGAATGAAAATCCGGTGAAAGATACTCTTATTAAGGCATCCGGGGACAAAGCAATACTTGACTCGTTTGAACTAGTTGGAGGCGCTTTTGAAATCGATGGTAAGGCAACTTCGGGTAATACATCATGGTCCCCACCAGATTCATGGGATGGTCGTCAACGTCCATGGTATAAGCAGGCGAAGCAAGCCGGTAAATTAATTGTCACCCCGCCGTATCTGGATGCAACGGATAATGTAATGATTATCTCATTTGCAGCTCCGATCTACGATAATGGCGAATTTATAGGTGCACTATTCTTTGATGTCAGTTTGCAGGGTATTGCAGAGTTGGTAAATAAAGTGAATTTGTTTGGCGCAGGCAACATGATTGTGACTACCCAAGACGGAGTCATCGTGGCCGATCAGGACGCAAGCAACAATGGCAAAGTTGTTAGCAGTATTTATCAAGGGGCTTCAGTAAATACTCGAGATCAGCAGCGCATTCAGCTAGATGGCAAAGAATATGTATTGCAATTTTCTGCAGTTCCTGGAACTGACTATTTGGTGGGTGGGATATTGGATGAAGACATTGCCTTCAAAGCTGTAAGCGAAGTCCGAAATACCTCGATATTAAGTGTAGTACTTGCAATTGTTGTATCAGTCTTTGTGCTGCTTCTGATCATTAATCATCTTATGAAGCCGATTAGTACATTGAACGTTGCGTTGAATGATATTGCTGTTGGCGATGGTGACTTAACAAAGCAATTGGATGAAAAAACAGATCCTGAATTTGCGGAGCTTGCCAAAAACTTCAATGTTTTCACTAAAAAATTGCGTGATCAGGTAATTAGCCTGAAAGAGATAGCTGACACTTTAACAGGTATCTCTCAAGGCACATTTAAAGCTTCTGAGCAATCTGCTACGGCTATGACCACTCAAGGTCAAGAAATCGAACAACTAGCAACAGCAATGCATGAGATGTCAACAACTGCCTCCGATGTTGCTTTAAATGCGCAGAACGCAGCTGCAGCGGCTCAAGAAGCAGATGATGCAACCAACTCAGGTAGTAAAGTTGTTGAGTCCACCGTAAATGCAATCTCAAAGTTATCTGACTCAGTTGTTGAAACTTCCTCACGTGTCGTAGAGTTAGAAACTTCTACTCATGAAATCAATACAGTAATCAACGTAATCAATGAGATTGCAGAACAAACTAATCTACTTGCCTTGAATGCCGCGATCGAGGCAGCGAGAGCCGGAGAACAAGGTAGAGGATTTGCTGTTGTGGCCGATGAAGTCCGAAATCTTGCTAAACGCACTCAAGAATCAACTTCAGAGATTGGTTCTATCATATCGAAGCTTCATTCCGATACTCAGTTTGTAGTCGATGCTATGTCGTCTAACCGAAGTTTAAGCGAAGAAGCTGTTACTCGCGCTCATGATACGAATAAAGCACTATTGACTATACGCGAGGCGATCTCAAAAATATCAGACATGAACTTACAGATTGCATCTGCCGCGGAAGAACAAAGCCTTGTTGCAGAGGAAATCAACGCTAACACTAGTAAAATTCAAGAACTGTCCCTTTCAGTTAGTGAAAATACATCCAAAACCCACGATAACATTGATTGCCAGGTTGGAGTCATTAATCAGCAGTCGGATATTCTTTCTCAATTTCGAGTATAAGAGTCAAGGTGGCTCAGTCAAAAATTCACATTGACCACTGAGAGGTTCAACAAAGGTCTGGCTTTTTAGTCAGACCTTTGATCTAATATATCTAATTTTAGTAAAACAAGGCGAAGCACTTTTAGTTTTGGTGCCCATTCCCCAATGGTGAGTTATTTATTCAAGATTTTATTAGTAGCTGTACTTAAGGTTACCCTGAGACTGTCTGCAATTATTATCATCTCCTTTCGTGAGTTTACAGTTGGTCTTATTGAGGTTCTGAGATTTGAATAAGCTATTAGAATGTCGCGACATTCGAAAAATTTATCGTGAGGCTTCGGTAAGTACTGAAGTGCTAAAAGGCGTAAGTTTTGATATAGATAAAGGTGAGCTGGTTTCTATCGTCGGCTCATCTGGATCGGGGAAAAGTACACTTCTGCACATCCTTGGAGCGTTAGATGAGGCTTCTCAAGGAGAAGTAGATTTTTTAGGACAGAATTTGTCTGCATTGACACCCAATGAACAAGCTGTATTGCGCAATAAGCATCTTGGCTTTGTTTATCAATTCCATCACCTGCTGTCCGATTTCACTGCGATTGAAAACGTTTCAATGCCACTTTTGATCGGTGGAACTAAAGTGTCAATTGCAAGAACAGAAGCAAAAGCCCTTCTTGAGAAAGTTGGTTTGGGTCACCGGATGGATCATCGCCCTGCTGAGCTCTCTGGTGGTGAACGTCAACGTGTGGCTATCGCTCGAGCTTTGGTAAGCAAACCTGATTTAGTATTAGCTGATGAGCCTACTGGTAACTTAGACCACACCACGGCGTTAAAGGTTTATGACTTAATGCGTGAATTGAGTATTGAATCCAATGTTGCATTCTTAGTAGTCACGCATGACAACGAACTTGCAGTAAAAATGGATCGTCAAATGTACATGCGGGACGGTTTATTGGTAAACCGTTTAACACAGAATTAGCAAGCAAGAGGTTTTGATTTTGTTTTCATCTTTAGCTTTGATGATCGGTGGACGTTTTAGTCGTGCTAAAAAGCGTAGCAAGATGGTGTCTTTCATTTCACTCTCCTCTACCATCGGCATTGCGGTGGGTGTAGCAGTCATCATCATTGGTTTATCAGCGATGAATGGCTTTGAACGTGAGTTGAAATCGCGAGTGCTTTCTGTGATTCCTCATGGTGAACTAGAGGGCGCGAATGGCCCTCTAAAGCACTTCAACAAAACCATGAAGCAAGCCTTAAGTCACGAGCAAGTGGTTGCCGCTGCGCCATATGTTCGACTTACAGGGCTGGCAGAGAAAGGTAGCAAATTAAAAGCTATTGAAGTGCGTGGAATTGATCCTGAGCTTGAGCAAGCCGTTTCACGAATAACTGATTTTATTGACCCCAACGTCTGGCAAAACTTTCATGCTGATCAACAACAAATGATTATTGGTCGAGGTGTAGCCAATGAGCTAATGGTAGATGTTGGAGACTATATTACATTAATGATCCCGCAAGCTAGCCATTCAAATAAGGTTCAAGCCCCAAGGCGCGTTCGAGTTAAGGTCGTTGGATTCCTAACGCTCAATGGTCAAATCGATCACTCATTAGCACTAGTGCCTCTTAAAGATGCTCAAGCTTATTCTCGCTTAGGTGATGGAATTACAGGCATTTCGCTGAAAACTGATGATGTATTGAATGCTCCATCGATCGTCCGTGAAGTCGGCAGTCTAATTGATGTTTATGTTTACTTGAAAAGCTGGCAACAAAAGTTTGGCTTTTTGTACCGAGATATCCAACTCGTTCGCACAATCATGTATTTGGTGATGGTATTAGTTATTGGCGTGGCCTGCTTCAATATTGTCTCAACATTGATGATGGCGGTAAAAGATCGTGCGGCCGAGATTGCAATCCTTCGCACTATGGGAGCACAAGACGGTTTGATTAAACGGATCTTTATTTGGCAAGGTGTGTTTTCGGGTGTGTTTGGTAGTCTTTGTGGTAGCATTATTGGGGTTTTAATTGCTCTCAACCTTACACCGATAATTAAGGGGATCGAGAGGTTAATTGGTCATCAATTCCTTTCAGGCGATATTTACTTTGTAAACTTTTTACCATCTCATGTTATCTGGACCGATGTGGTTTTAGTGTCTTGTACTGCTATTGTTCTAAGTTTGATAGCGACCTGGTATCCCGCTTCACGGGCATCGAAATTAAACCCAGCCTTCGTTTTGAGTTCAAAGTAAACATTTCAAGTTTATACCCTCCTGGCATTAGGCTGGATGTTGGTTTCGTATCCACCTCCAGCCAATGAAGCCTCAAGAGAGTCAGAAGCTAAGAATACTATTTACTGTTTCCGTATTTGGTTCAAACCCTCTTCCATATTGATAAGCAATAGCCTCCGTTGACCATCTACCAAGCTTCATAATTTCGCCAAGTTCGACTCCAGCAGCCCACAGAGCCTGACAAGAACCAACGCGTGTTGAGTGTGTTGAAAATGGAGTTTCACCGATATGATTGAGTTCAACAAGTTCATAAGCTCTTTTATAACAGCGGCTTAATGCATCTTTACCAATATATGCGCTTTTGTCACGATGTAGCGTATGACGTGGAGTCAGTCTACGAAATACAAATTGCTCCTTGTCATTTAGATCAAAGTTGGCCGATTTAAGGTACTTCTCAATCCATCTTAGTGCCATCTTACTAATTGGGGCTATGTCAGGCGCACCTGAGTGATTTGTTTTGGTAAAAGGAATAGTGAGTTTTGCCCTTGTGAAATCGATATGACCTAACTTAATACGACGCAACTCACTTCCGCGTAGTAGGCATGAAAAAGCGGTACCTAGTATGGCGAGGTCTCTGATGTCTTGCAAACTACTTGAATTTTCGTAAGCCTCTGAAATTACACGCAGGTCATCAAGTGTTATCGGTGTAGCCTGCTTAATGCCAGTTCCAGCCTCAACTTGTTCGTCACTGATGGTTTTTACCAGTGCCTTTACAGCGGGATCATCGCATGGTTTACTAAAGCCTGCGTTGAAATGAATAGTGTTAATGGCCCAAAGGTCGCCTTTAAGCGTATTTCTGTGTACCAAAGCCCCTCGTTCGGAAAGATAACTCATTAACACTTCGTGTTTGACTGGCAGTGGTTGTTCACCAAACCTAAAACAGAAAGTAACAAACAAACCCCATCGACTTTCAAGCTTATCCCAAGAGCGGCTTCTTAACCCACCTCTTGTTTGTTCAAGTTCTTCAAGAAATCGCTTTGCTTGTCTTTGCACCTCTGGGGTGTTTGCTGCTGCTGTTGTCGGTAACATGGTCAACATGCGAAGTTGCGCAGGGCGCAAACTATCATAGTTTGAACCCATTGATGATTCCATCAAGCTCGCGCCAATGCTATTATCTGCAACTAACAAAACAAAAATCCCTCGCTTCAATCGCCCTGCTCTAAACGCATTGAGTATAAGGGCTATTTAATAATTTGCACACTTTAACTGTAAAAATATACAGGCAATTTGAAATGTGATGTGATCAGCGATTTCGAATAAACGTAACATGATCAGAGCACTAATTCATGGTTGCATTTACAACCAATGTATCTTTTTACTTTAATCTCTTAGGTGCATAGAAGGTTCGGTACAGAATGACGATTAAGAACACTGTTGGGCAATGCAATCAAAGCGACTTCTCATATCATAGTGGCTCAACCTCACTTACTGGAATTGATTTTGAGCCGGTAATTGTCTCAAATAAGCCCCTCTACTCTACCCATATAAAGATGGTGCGAATGGCTGTATTACTGGTTGTTACGTATCTTTGGGGGGCTATTTTACTTCCGTGTTTAATGAGTGCTCTTGATGGAGCTGAGACCTTCAGTCTTGAGTCTTATGCATTGACCGTCGTTGCTTCAACTCTTTGTTCTGTAATTATGTTCAGTTTTGCAATCAACACGTTTGACAGTGAGATTGTTGTGTCTGAATCAAGTGCATCAAAGAATATATTCGCGGAGAAGGTGCAAAATGAGAATTTGTAGACATGGTATTTTCTATAGAGTTACAGCGGATCTATGTGATGATTTTAGCCAAGCGGAATCGTATGTCTGCAGGATAGGAACATCTGTATTTAATTGTATGATTGTTCTTTGTGCGTTGCGAATTTATGGTGTTGTTTCAGCAGTTGGTTTTGTTATGTCCCCTTCGTGGAGTGATATTGTATTTATACTAATTGGAATGATTGCACATCATTTGATTGGACCTTTCTTTTCATACATGTCTGTTGAGTTTATGCGTTCAACAAAACCATACAGCACTTTCTTTAAGCCATTGCCTAAATTGGTTTTTCTTGGAGCACACAAGTATGTGCTTACTGCGATTGAGTTAAAGGCGCTAGAATCCTCGCTCACAAAGTTCGTTGAACCAAAACTCCAGGAAGTCCTATCTTCAGTAGACAATGTTACAGCTTACGACGCGGTTAATTTGTTGCTACTAGATTACCAGTTTGGCATCCCAATGCACTCTGCGGAAGAATTGCAGAATACTAAAAAGGAAATTCAAAAATGATGTCTAAAACTTGCAATTCAAAGACAGGAAAAGTGTAGTCATAAATTGCAGCATTATTAGTATGCCAAGTTGCATGATATGTTTTGTTATGGGGATGTTTCCAGCAATTTTATAGAGCTAGTTATGTCTTCGGTTGATTATCTAGTATGTAGAATCGAGTATGAAAAGAATTTTTTATTCTGAACCAAAAAGTAAGTTGCGAAAAGTTGTTGTTTCAGTGTTACGTATTGTAGGAGGTCTAGTGTTTGTGTATGCAGCATTTATGGCCTTAACAAGTTACGACCTGCCAGCTGAAGATTTGAATCATCGTTTAAAGATCTCCCAACGAACAACGAGTTTGTCTGATTCGACTAAGAACACCCCAGAGGTAAAGCGGAAACACTATCAAGCCTACTGTTTGAATGGTGTGGTTTATTTCTCGGGGTCCACTACCTGGCATCCTAACTTTGATGATGATGGAAGGGTTATGTTATGCCGCGATTATGGTGATAAATTGGACAGCATCAGCTTGATTGAAGCGTTCGATCTTGGAAAAGCACGTAATTTTCGATTTCGTTGTGTTGATAACAAGTTATATGTCCGTGATAAGATCTTTAAGAACTCAGTGATGGTTCCGATTTTTGACGCTGAGACTAGAGCCATCACTCGATGCAATATGAGTGACCAAGCGATTGGCGATATTATCGATCTACGCAAAAACTAATATGGTGATTTATGCCCTCAGATTTACATGAACACTTATGCTTAAAAGCGGCCTACTGGTTAAAGTCTCAAGGTTTTGGAGTTGTAGGCATTAACATTGGTACAGCCAAAGCTCGTGAGAAAGTTGATTGCATCGGATTTAGAAGTAATTGCTCAGCGATGATAGAAAGTAAAGTTAGTTTAAGCGACTTTGCTGCTGACATGAAGAAGGCAGAGCGGATTCATACAGAGCTGGGGGTTGGATTATATAGATTCTACATAACGCCACCAAATCTTATCACGGTAAATCGATTGCCTGATGGATTTGGCTTACTCGAGCTTCATGGTCGTAAAGTGGTACCAATTAAAGCACCACCAAATAATCAATGGCCGGGACCCATACATGACCAATTAGAATGGCCTTACCCAGAACGAACCGTAAACGAATGGTTGCCTTTTCAGCACCCTATTAACGAAGAAGCCGAACAAGGAATGCTCTATTCGTTAGCAAGAAGAGCTGCAGATGGCAAAATAGTTAATAGCACCAGTCATTGATTAAGTTTTGCGGCCAAACAATGTTTATAAGCCCTTCATCACCAAATGTAGGGCTCAATCCACTAACCTATCAGCATTTACTCTAGAACTACCCCCACTATCACTGTAAAATACTTTTTGCCCCCTCCCTCAATTACAATGATTTCTGGCAGAAGCCAAATCAGTATTTCGTTGGTGAATTATTATGTCGAATGCTCGTTATAAAAAATCTTTGGATCAAGAAGCTGATGAAGTTATAAGTGTTCTTTCTAACGTCAGTATTAATAACGCCCAAAGTCTTATGGCTGAAGGTTCTGACTTGCGTCAAGTCGTACTCAATATGAAGAACAACCTGATAGAACACGAAAAGTCGAATCTACTTGCCCGATTAGAGGATGCAGAAAAACAAGCCGAGGCCACGTTACGTTTATCTGTGTTTGAGTTTGAGTGGGGGATTTTTGGAAACGCCTGGTCTCCGGATACGGGCTACTTCAATCATTTGGTACGAGTGAGAAACTTTCTTGATAAACCCGAGCAGAATCAGTCCAAAGGTACTGCGAAGCACTTCTCACCCAATGAGGAGCGTCATTGGGTGCATGACAGGCTTTACAGCTTCGAAGAGAGTTTAAGCAAAAACCTAATCAAGTATACGGATCAACTTAAATTCTTTAGCTCTGATCAATACAAGTTTAATCAGTATTTCCGCAATCATAAGGTCTCAATGAAACGCTTATGCCAGTTGATCTATTGGCTAGTGGATAATGATATCTCCGCATTTCCTGTAGACTTCATGGAACGTTTAAACTGGTTAGCAGGAAAGTGCCAGGTACAACGCCAGTCACAAGTTGCAACCACTCAATAACTCACTGATACGTCAACTTGACTTTGTGGGTTGATTTAATGATAAGCCCGGTAGTAAGTAGATACCAGATCACATATGAAGCAAGCACGAGCTTATCTTGAATCAGAAGCATAAACATAACTGCGATGAGGCCGATAGCAATCATACTTTTATCAGAATAACGTTTTCTGATTTGAGTTTGTTCTATATTAAATTTGGAAAGTGGCAATGAACGCTGCGGCTCGATGGAGTAACTCTTGTAATTAAGAAAGCTTGCCAAAGGCACAATGAAACATGAAGTAAACAAACAGTATCTCACTAAGGTATCGACAGATGACTTTTCAGTAGCAACATTACCGATTATAAATAGGTAGAATAGGACTATGAAAGTCAATACATGAGACTGCCATAGCGTCTTAAAGTACAAATTGCTAACCTTCAGGACGATACCTAGTCTGGGATGTTTATACGTTTCACTATCTCTGTTCTCTACCAATTCAGTCCAATGTGTCAACCCCAAAGCAAAAGACAGTTTTTCCAAGATCTCCTGTGATACCTTTTCACCATTTTCGGCTCTCGTTATTGTCCTTCTAGCCACACCGGAAACCTCAAATAATTTGGTCTGTGACCAATCCATTTCTGTGCGGTACGTTCTTAAAAACGGAGCAAAATACATCGATTCCTTGACTGGCACATGTCCTCCTTAACCATCACTCTTTTATAAAAAACCATTAAATGAATAATACTGTATCAGATACATTTGATCAGTACTGTGAGTGAAATATGTTCGACATATGCCCATAAATTCACTTACTTAAGTGCTGGTAGAAGTGAATTTAGTTTTTTTTGGAATATAACTCTATCTTTTGTCGGCAGAACATGTGCCAGCAATTTTGGAGTGGCTGTAAACATTCAGAGTGAATCAACAAAACGAATCGGATGATCACTATAGTATTCGATTTCAAATCCGCTAAGATTAATTGGTTTATTTATGAGGAAAATGAACCTCATGTCATTTTTACGGATCTTGCCTGTCCCTGGGTCGAACCGAAGTCCAACACGTTCGTCCGAACCAATTGCAGTACCGGACAGTTCTGTTTCATGGCTGTCACATTTCAGCGTTTTCGGTTCAACTATAAATCGGTTAGTTAGTTCCGAAATCGCCCCTGTTGCTTTGATGATACAATTCTCTGGTTGAATATCTTGGATACGCCTTACCTGAACAAAACCATCAGTTGTAATTTCGGCTTCTATAACGATCGCACTATTGGAGGAGTAGAACGAATATTCACCATCTCTTGGCATGTAGGGGTCAGAAACTTTTGGTTTCATTATCATGTCGTCAGGAAGCGTAACCGTTCTAAGGTGTTGGTTACACCCTGTAATCAGCGAAGTAACGGCAAGAACTAGAATTGCTTTGTTCATGAATTTTCCCTCGAGTTAGTAGCTAGGAGCCTGCTTTTCTGGACCAAAAAGGTCATCGATCGCTGTTAAAAACTTAAGTGCACTAATGTCTTTAGGAAGATAATAACGTTTAAATATGGTCGTCTTTCTGTAGCATGACATTTGCCCTTGAAGATGATAACGGAGATTTGGACAGGAATCTCTATCCTCCTTGTAGGCTTTTAGTACATGTCCGGCTCGGCTTCTATGCATTCCGAACTGATTTGCAATAGTTATCGGGCTTATGATTTCGTGTAATTCGACATAAGCGTCAATGTACTTTAAATAGACATCTTTTGTACTAGAGCCAGAATCTCCGTATACTTCTAATATTGAGCTAAGAAACATCTGAGGGCTCAGGCTGATCAATATCTGTCTTTTGAATTTTGACGTTCTTATGTAATTAGAATGACGCCCATTTTCCTTGTACTTGATATTGTCCGCGGTTAATTGATCCTCACAATATCTTTTGATTAGTTTACTTGCTTTGCCTCGGTCCATTTTAAATTGGCAACGCAAATCGTTCGGGCGCACCGAACCATCTATGTCTAACTTGGCCTCAATATATGCCAAGAACAGACGATCTGTTACTTTCGTTATACTCATGATAAACCATTTGTCATTGACTTTGGGTTAGTGCGGTATTTTGCTATACCTTTCCACTATGATACACTTTGGTTTGGTTATTTTTCAACTGACCTTCTAGTGATACCTACGATATAGCAAACCAGTAATGGCTGTTCTGAAAAGGTGGTTAGATCAGGTTTCTTGTATGTTGATTAGATCAGAATAACTTTCAGGTTTAGGTGCTAGACTTCATTCACTCGTTCGTTACAGAGAACGTAACTACTTACAAGTTAGGGTTTTATATGTCTAATAAAATTAATGCTCAAAATGCCGCTGGTCGATTTGCTCGATTAGTGGTAGCCGTTGTTATCTTCTTTGCTTCTTTGTTATTTGTCCCAATTATCACCTCGCCAATTTATAATTTGGTTGGCTCAAACAATATTGGGGTTCAAGGCACGCTTGACTTTGTCATCGTGTGCGCGATCGTTTTCATTTTTGCTATCTACCCTTTCTTCATCGATGTTAAGCGTCGGTTGAACAGCAAAAATAATCAAAATGACACCTCAAATCAGTAACAAGTGATTGTTGAAACTTGCTATGTCTGAAACGAAAGATAGCTTTGAACAGTCCCTAGAGGATGCCTGCAGGAACAGTGAAGCTTATGGTGTAACACGGCTTAGGGACCAATTTGGTTTGAAGCCGGCTCCAAATCAGAAACCGCATAAGTTTGTAAAGTCGCCATATTCGAACCGGTCTAACCCCATTTATCTAGTGTCAGGTTGTATCCCAATCCGTCGTTTTAAAGAAAAAAAACTTGAAAAATTAACTGAGCGCCAGATTCGAGGGAGGAAGCTCTCAGGACTCAAGGCTAAAAGACGCTCAAGATGGTACAAAGCAAGCAAACTTTTAGCTGAATTCATTGAGAATCGAGATGTATTTGTCCTCGACACTGAAACTACTTGTGTCAGTAACGACGCTCAAGTAATAGAATTAAGCATAATGGATAGGCATGGGAACGAAGTATTCTATCAACGCTATAGACCTACAGTGCCTATTTCAGAAGGAGCTTTTAACGCTAACGGGATGTCGCTTTCCGAATTAGAGGAGTGTCCTAGTTGGGATACTCGTAGTGATGAAGTGAAAAACCTTCTTTGCAGTAGACCAGTGTTGATATTTAATTCAAAGTTTGACTTAAGGCTTATCAGGCAAAGCTGTATAGCTTTTGGCTGTGATGAATTATGGGTAGATAATGTAGAGAACATGTGTCTGATGTACAAAGCGGCCGATATTTATGGTGCGACCAATAAATACGGTTCCATATCATTAAAGAATGCGGTCGCAGCTGCTGGTATTGAGTGGCAAGGAAAAGCTCACACAGCTACTGCTGATACCAGAATGACAGTCGCTTTGCTTGATGAAATGGTGAGGAAACATCATGAATTAGATCAAGAAATCCATAAAATTGAAAATAACAAAATATAGGAGTTCATTATGAATGGTGAGAGTGTTGTTATGAAGGAATTGTCCTCGACGTCTGACTCCAAGCTGGAGTTTGTGCCTACCGGCCTTGAAGATGTACAAGGTACATCTATTCAATTGAAGGATGTGCTATTTAATGTGCTGGAGCCAAATGAACCAAGACTGTTGGTACAAGAAGCTAAGCTCGGTAAGTTTAAATGCGGTGAAATTGAATTGTCGGGTTCTTTCATCAAGGACAACAACCTTGTAGTGCTCGGCAATTACGAAGTTTCACCAGAGATTTACCCTTAACTTATACGTCAGCATCCAATATAGCCTATCTAACGTATTGAACTTCAGTCTTCAAAGTAATCAAGTGCGGTTAATAGTCACGCAATGAACCAATATCTTAGTGAACTATCCTTTGATAATTATCATCAGGTGATTTGCATAACGTACCGTTCTGTATGTACAGAGTAACCTCAATCTGTGGTCTCTTATATTCCTCAATTAATTGGATGACGTTGATTTTGTTTTCATAAACGTCATTCAGTTCGCCCTCGAGAGGAAACAAAATAACCCAACTTTGTCCACATGCCCTGCCATCCTTATGTATTAGGTTTAACGTATATCCACCCATGGCAGGGTCTTCCAAGTCGAGATCCATAACAAGCCATTCTTGTTCTGATTGGATTTCACTGATTGCTTTTTTGCACTCATCCGCAGTTGTTCTTTCTATGAAAACTCCTGTGGTAATGATACCAGGGTATCCATTTGTTTTTTTAGTTGAGCAAATGAGCTCATCTACTTCATTCAGTATTTCAATTAATTCACTCGAATGCATCGAGAACCTCAAATGGCAGTATGTGAGTAGTTGTTTTTGATAGAATTTAATTATAGATTCATAAGATTATACACTTCAATCGATTAATCTATATGTTTACACCGACAACCTTGTTTAGTCTTAGTTATTTGGCGTTTGTAGGAATGTGCGTGTTGATGCAAGAAGCGTCAATTGTGATATTTGCGGCCTACTCTGCTTTAAGTGTTTATGGATATGTGATTTTTGTTCTGGATAAAAAAGCCGCAATTAATGGAAGGTATCGGACGAGGGAGAAATGGCTTATTGTAACATGTATTTGGGGGGCTTGGCCTGGTGTTCTTTTTGCTCAAGTAAAATGTCGTCACAAGACAAAGAAGCAACCTTTTAAAACTCTTATGTGGTTAGCTATTGGAGCAAATTGCGCCACTTTTTTAGTGATGATGACACCAGTTGGGGATCGCTCTATAGAGTCTTTTCTACGTGTTTTCGAGTTCGCAATCGGTTAGGTATTTCAAAGAAAAAACACCAGCTAAGAACTGGTGCGACTTGATCATCAACTGATGGACTTGTGTAACTTTCCTTGCTGGTAGATCTCTTCCTTCTCGAATCTAATAGCTTCTTGTCTAGAGTTGAACGGACCATATGTTTTGTCATCGATATACACTGTCCAACTACACTCCCAATGACGTGTCCATTCAGCCACTTTACTTTTATCATCAACTAAACTTCGGATGATACGAAAGCACTGACGCATGAGCCAATTCGTTGGTCTAATATGGGATACCCTTTTTCGCGCTATCTCGGTAATACCCAATGAGTTGAAGTCAACTTCATCAGAGAATCCAGTGATGACCCCATTTTTGATGACGATTCGACGTTTGCTTTTACTCATGTTTGTTTCCTATCAATCCAAGGAGATTTTTCGAACGGTAGCTTCTGGTTCGAGTTTATGTTGTTGCTTCAAATCAGTTGTGACGACCGTGTTCTCTGTATCACTTGTTCTTTGCTCGCGGTAACTATGACAGCTTGCACGGTCCTTCAACTCCTCTAGGTCAGAGAGCTCTTGTCTAGTTGATTGAATAGTTGAATTAGTTCCGGAACCCACTTCTATTTCATAGCCTCGATACAAGGCGTATGAAGTAATAATGACAATGATAACGAAGTACGGTCGTATCAAGTCATTCACTATCCCATGATCAGAAGGTAAGTCTATATTCATTACAGTGCTAACCACTATAGGATATGAATATATTGAAAGCCCAACCATTGGCGTAATAAGCCTGATTTTTTTATCCACGAATACAACCAATGTGTATTGGATAAGAATAATCACAAGAGCCGCTGCAAACACATAGCTAACATAAGGCCACATCTTAAGAATAATAAGCTCCATTTCATCGGCTCTTGGATTCGAAAACATACCCCCTCCCTAACTTAGCGAAATTTTACGTACGTTGTTAACTGGCGCATCTTCGGTCTTTGCCGCTACAATAGGTTCATTCTGTTCAACTTTAGAACTGTTTTTTTCAGTGCTCTCATTGCTTGATTGAGTTGCTGTTTCATGACCAGGCTTATTTACCGAACTTTGCACTAGGTGTTCCAAGTCGCCAAGTTCACTAGCGTTACTTCCTGCTGTACGATCAAGCCTTTCGCTTTGGTCACGGTTAAGCCAAATGAAAGTCGTTATCCCGGCTATAACAACCAGAACAATGATTGCGACAATTACTACTCCCCAAGGATCGGATTGAATTCCAGTTTCAGTTGTAGAAATTGGTACTGCACCTTCTGATTCTTCGATTAAGGTATCGACCATTGAATTCATCATTACCATGCTAATTGGCATAATCATAAATACAGGATTGAAACTATTTCGAACAATCAAACTCATTAGAAACAGAAAGACACAGAGACCAGTCATTATTGGTAGAAATGTATTGCTTAGTTCAAGAACTGAAGTGAATACGTTATCTAACGCAGGATCTCGAGTCACGTCATCAGTCGCGAAGGCTACACCTGAAGTGTAGCTACTTATCAGAAGTAAATACCCAAACCATTTAATAGTTACCCGTTTCAAATTCATGTTCCGTGTTCTCACTGGTGGTCTCAAATGAAAATTCTGGTTTCTTCTCTTCGTTAATAAGCTCAAAGCTTTCTGGGCGCAATTTCTGGTCAAGTTTTTCGCAATCAGTTCCAGAGAAACCCTGAAAATCAGCCTGGATATTCCCACCTTTAATTTTCACTTTGATTCGTTTAGTCATTTATTACCTCGGAATTAATGTTGTTTGTGGATTACCAGACTTGCTCTACGCCTTCGACTTCAATAGTGCCATCGTCATTCATGACTAATTCAACATCGAAGCCTTCGTTTTGCATTTGTTGTTCATAGTGGTAGCCGATATATAAATCATCGAGCATTGGTTTCACTCGTCGTGTCCAGCGACCGCAGTCACCCCAGTTTTCTTCAAACGGGACATAGTGGCCGTCTGAATTTTTGTTAAAACCAATTCGGTGCTTTTTGTTGGTTTGACTGATCAAAACAACATCATATTTTGTCATTGTGCGAGAGTGACCGCCTCCACCGGTTTCAACATACAAATGGGTACTTTCTTCAACGCGACCGACCTTCTCTAACGCCTTGAGAAGCAGGTTCTTATCAGTAAAGGCAATCTTGCCTCTGCCTTGCGAAATATGGCTCATCGGAATTCCTTACTATTCGTGAAATAGGGCCACGGATAAATCTCCGTGCCCATAGTTCAATTAGTTCAAGTTGATTTGGCGTGAGCCAGTAGTGGTTGGCTCAGATTTAGTCGGACTGGCAGGATAGAAGCCCTGATTTCCAAGCTGGCGGATTGCATCGATTTCTTCTCGACGAGTTTCACTCGTCGGTGTTACGTCTTGGATCGACGTTACAAGGTCACTTTGTGACACTTCGCGTTCTAATGAACAAGCGATGTATTTCGCATCGATTACAGCCTGTTCAATTTCGGCACCTGTATAACCGACGCTAGTATCGAGTAGTTCATTAAGGTCAAAATCATCTGCAGATAGACCTTGCTTTTTAAGGTGGATGCCAAAGATGACGCGACGCTCTGTTTCTGTTGGTAGGTCAACAAAAAAATTACGGTCAAATCGCCCGGCACGAAGCAATTCTGGTGGCAATAGCCCAACTCGGTTAGCTGTGGCAACGATGAACGTTTTGGACTTACGTTCTTGAAGCCAGTAAAGGAACGCACCAAGCAGCTTACTTGTTACTTCATGTTGACCTTCAGAATGACCAAGATATTTTTCTACCTCATCAAGAAGTACCGTAACAGGGCTGATTTGTTCGATGGTTTCTAAGGCAAGCAGGAAAGCCTTTTCAGTTTCACCAACATATTTAGAGTAGAATTTACCAATATCCAGGCGAATCAAACTGGTACCTAAGATTGAGGCCGCAGCTTTTGCCGTAGCGGTTTTACCCGAGCCCGGAGGACCAGCCATTAAGATACCTTTTACTGGTAGTTCACTATCCCACCCTGCCTTCCGGACATTCAGGAATTCTTTTAGATTTTCGAGGCCACCAATTTCTTCGATCGGAACTGGTTCTAATGCTTCAAGTCCCATTTCACGCAAGATATGAGCTTTTTCTTTACGAACTTCCGGGAGATAGTCTTTGTTTTTGAACTTCAGATATGCGCTCAAAACAAAGACATTTTTCATCTGAGTGTAACTCAGTCCAAGCGCATTACTTGCTAATTCCCGACGCTCGGCATCAGTGAATAATTTAAGCTCCGGATCGACACTCTTTTCTGAAAGCTTAACAAGTTCAATGATCTCTTCGAAATCCAAAGGAGGCATATCTGCATGGTAGACATATTCTTGATTTAGAGAGTCATTACCACAGATAACATAGGTTACCCCGCACATTTCTAATGTATTGATTGAGGCTTTAAGTGCCGGGAGCACTTCTTTGTTAACCGTCATGCGCTCAAAGAAATATGGATCGAATACAACAGCACCGGCATACTTTTCATTCGTTGCCTTATTGCGCTCATTGGTCGCTTCGTCACCAATCTTTTTGAATGTCGGGATAGATGGCAAATCTTTGAATGCCATTTTATGGAATTTTTTGTTAGTAGCTTCTGCTACCAGACGCATCGACATCTCGGCTCGGTAGGTTTCAATTGATTTAATCAATGTGACCGGGAAAGTTAAGCGGACAGGCGCTTCGAATGCAGCAATGTATTTATGCTTGAATGGTTCAAACGGATTAACGACCTGATTTTTATCTGCCATGGTTTACCTTCATTGGTTGTCAGATGAAAAGACACGACTACTCATATCCTTGCTGTTTGCCCTAAGTACTGGGCGACACGAGTTGGATATTACATCAATCGATTTCAAGGCTGCTTTGAAATGTAATCTGATCAAAAGCCTGTGAATCGTAATCAGATCACCGAGAAAAGTAATCTGATCAACAGCGTTGAATTGATTTGGTGTATTGTCGAAAGTTGCAGGTAAAAGATGCGAAACCTATCAAAACACTATTCTTTTACTAAGGAAAATGTCATATCTCTATTTAGGGAATAATTTGTAATGAAGAAATATTTATGGGGTGTTGCCCTATTCTTTATGGTAGCTATATCTTTTCAAATGAATGCATTAGCAGAGTCGAGTACAACGCCTACCACTGATTCTGAACAGCAAATCAATAGTGATGACACAGCGGCTGATATAGCTCCACAAAGGCTTCATGGGCAAAAATTTAATAGTAGTGATGAAGCAGCCGAATATCTTCAGTCTGACGACAGTTCAACTACAATTCGTGTTCTTGGTTTCATTGGTATAATGATTTTCATATCATTTCAAGCTCACTCAGCTGCAGAAATGTTTAGCAGTCCTGGTGAAAGCCGGCAGATAAAGAATTGGAACAAGCGTATTCTATTCGGTTGCTTCATGGCAGGAAATGCTGTCGCTTTATTTTACCTCTATTTTATAGACCTTCTCCATGTAATGGTTACATATACCGACAACCATTTGGGTGCGATTTTCATAGTGTTATTCACATCGATAATTGCTTTGGGTATGCAGATCTATACGGCCTGGAACTTCGAACCGGAGTTTTATGATTTCTACGATACTGTGTACTCGAGGGGTAATTCCTCACCTTACACTCGCCCGCAAACATTACTGACACTGGATGAGTTGAATCGGCAGACTGCCAACTCTGTCAATCAGAATCAATCATCAAGCGTCACGCAATCATGTGGTTCTAGTACTTCAGCACCTATCGGAAGTGATATCGATGAGTCGGGTCAAGAAGCAGTAAGTAATGTTCGAAAAATTTCTCTTGATTAGGTGTCACCAATGAAACAACTACTAACGTTCGTTATGCTTGGGATTGTCGTTCTTTTTTCGGTCAACACATACGCTAATGAGTCTCCAGTTACTCCGTTGCTAGAGGAAACTAAGTCTCAGACCAAATTAGATAAATCGTTCAGCCCTGGTACCAGATTGATAGGTACTGAATATGCGGAGCAGGAAAAATCCGACAAAGAAAAAAGTGAAGCCTACTTGAAATCAAAAGACAGTTCTATCTTCTTTCGTGTCTTTGGTCTGATACTAACTATTGCTGGCCTATCTCGGTTGTTTTATTTAATGGTTGAAGCGGTTACGGATTGTAATAGAAAAGCTTTGTTTCTTTCATATTGTATGACCTGGTTGATCGGGTACTTTTTTTCCGTGGCAACCGAATTACAGAGAGCAATAATTGAAAGAGAGGCTGGGCTTTTTATCCAGTTTATGTGGGTCGTGCTAGTTATTACATTAATATCCCAGATTGTTTCTGTTCTACTTTTTGAAGATCAAGGTTATAGCCGGTTGATAAATAGTAGAAGCTCTGTTTCCTACCACGTCGAGACATTGCCAGATGGCCGGCACCGAACGGTTCAGACTATGTCTGAAACTATGGTTAATGTGATTGATTCGCAAAATGGCATAACCCGGTCGAGGCCAATACCTGGTACCGAATTGTTCAATGAGTTTAGAAGCATGGCAGAAACAGTAGTTGTAGATCGGGAGCCGACAGTAGATCAATCAGAGGGTGAGCCCGACCGTCAAGGAACGGTAACCGCCGAAAAGAACATCATAAGTGAGAAAGATAATTGCAACGAAGGCTTTATCAGGAAAATATCACTAGATTAAATTTGAATAAAACCATCCTGCCCACTGATACCACTTAACGTTTTCAGTGGGCAGGAATTTTAATTAAATCTTTTGGGTATGGCGACATTTAGGAAAATTCGAACATCCATAGAACTTGCCACGGCTTTTATCAGAACTCTGTCTTTCGATTAACATCCCTCCGCATTTAGGGCATTCTTGCTCAACGAGCATTTCCTTAACATCGGTCTGGTGCGAGCCTTCTTTGATTTTCGGTATTTCAAGTTCTGGGGTAGCTGCAGTTTCTTTTGATTGCCCATTATCGATAACATTGGGTTGTAACTTGGTGATATCAAGATGTTCCAATTGAGACATAAGATCAGGGAGTTGGTAACCTCTTTTGGCCGGGAATCTAACCAATGGAATATTTGCAGAAGCAAAAACATCATTTACGAACTTATCTCTTTTCTTGCCCCGTTCACTTTCATGACTCGAGTCGTCAAGTTCTATAGCTGCGATTATCTTTGATGTCTTCGCGTCAGTGATAACAAAGTCCACATGCTTTTGGGCGATCTTACCTAAATGGCTCATTCTGTTCTTTGCATCAAGCCCCTTTTTTATGCCAACTATGTCAGCGATTCTTACCTTGGAGAAAAGTGTTACATTGTCACACAGAATTGAATTTAGGACTTGGTAAAAGGACAGTTCTGCATTTGAAAGGAGGCGATCTTTGGGGATGTATGGAAGTGTTGAGGCTCCACTCTTTCCGGAGCCAAACATGACAAACAAAACAATTATCACTACAGCGATAATTGCGATTGTGGTTATATCGAAGTTCATGTGCGTATTTCCTTTTTGGCGCATTTAGAACTACTTATTTCAAGTGTTCTGAATGGGACATTTGTATCGGGTAAGGTAATACTATACTGCTTGGATTTACTGGTTACAATTTCTCTCCCGTTTCATCTTCATACTTTTTCTGAAATTCTTTTGATGCATCGGTGTAACCGTCCAATAGCAAAAGCAAAGCAACATGTAGATAACTCTTTGGTTTATTGAAGATGTACCCAGGATAAAATCCAATTAGAGTTCCGATGCTCATACCAATGAAGAATATGTGATCGACTGAAGCGTGCTCGGCATAACCGGTAAGTGCTAGCCCAAATAAAATGATACCGACGAAAGTGAGTAATTTCCCGATCGTTCTGTTCTGCCACCATGCGTAGATAATTGGTAATCCGCAAACCAATCCGATTAAGAACGATGACCATCTCCACTCTTCAGTGGTGACGATGTTGTATAGAGAGCTTGCTAGGATAAAAGTGATCGTAAAGGTCCCTGGCCGCAGGTACTTAAAAATAAAAAGCCGGTTTTGTTCATTCGACATAAATTCAAATCTCATAAATACAATATTGAAGGGACTATACCACGATTTGAAGCCGCTCATCCTGTACTGTTATCAGATTAAGCTGGTGGCTGAATGCCGTATGAACGACTTAAAAATGATCAATTTAGATCCAAATGAGAACTATTCTATACACGAAGAAAGTAGAATTCTTTCGTATATAGAATGATTCTCATTTAGGAGTGGTTTTTTTATCGCGTTGTAGCTTGCTAATCTTTTGTTTAATGGCTTGTGTATCACTGTAATCGAACTTTTATAAACTGTTACATTGTCACGTATATGTCCTTGTTAGCACTGTGCTGAGTGAATGAGCTATTCGGTAGTTGCTCTCTGTCGGAATTCTTGTTTCTGCGTTGAGTGGTTGCCCGCTGCTACTGATAATTATGTTTTGGTGATTATTATTGATATCAATTGCGGTCTAACATTGTTTAGTCATCAGATCAGGCTTGAGCCCTTGTCTCATCAGGTTTCATGTGGCATTAGCAGTCACAAAGAAGTATAATTTCATCGAATCACACGGCTAAATTCCCTAAGAAACTGTATTTTATGAACGCAATTGAACTTATTAACTCAATTCAGAGTTTTGATTTTATTGATAATATTAACGTTAAATCAATGTTTGGTGGCAAACGCATTTTCGCTAACGGAGTGCCATTTTGTCAGTTCTATGACGGCAAGCTTTATTTCAGAGCGAGTGCTGTAAACGTACCACTGCTTACTGAACAAGGATTCGAGCAGTTGGTCACATACAAGAATCAATCCCCTGTTAAGCATAACTACTTTGTTGTGCCAAACGCTGAAGTGAACGATCACGAACAACTTTATTTACGATTAGCTTCATCGTTGGATGAGGCATTAAAAGAGAAGAGTGATACGAAGATTAATCAGAGAATTAAAGATCTACCTAACTTACGAGTCCAGGTCGAGCGTTCTCTATCAAAGGTTGGCATTACTTCTGTATCGGAACTTCGCAAACAAGGGCCAATTGAAGCCTTTGTTAAGTTAAGACAAGACAACGCAAATGTATCTCTTGAGCTATTATATAGTTTAAGCGCAGCACTCAAAGGCATTCATAAAAGTGTCTTGTCTAGTCAAGACAAACACTTGTTGCGTGTAAGTTTGGAAATGGAGGCCTAATCTAGCCATTTTTAGCTACGTTCAACCGACATAGCGATCGGACATTTGGACGTAGACTCTCGATTCCCTTATACTATTTCCTAAACACAAATTAGCGATATAAGTATCTTAAGGCAGTCATTTAATGCACCCGTTACACACAAGAGCTACAGTCATTTCTGCAAAAGTTTGCCAGGTTGAATGGTTTGCAGGAAAAAACAAATGTGGCCTTTTGAATGTCCAGTTAGATTTTGATCACAAGAAGCATGAGACTGCTCTAATTGGAGAGCTTCTTGCTATTCAACATCTAATTTTCGACAAGAATATTTTTAGTATGACGAAAGTCGTATCCCCAAATTATGTGCAATTATTTGTTTCTTCATTGCAGATCCTGAATATCCATTCAAATCCCAATGGACTGTCATCACAGGTTTATCATGCCAGCTCATTCTTGAGAAATCGCTTTAAGGGCGTTTCCTTGGAGTTGTTCATTGATGAGAGTAAGTTTGAGTTTATTAACCGTTCGATAGTTGATATTTTTCCAGTTGAAGACCCTCTTATAAAGCACTTTACTCACATTTACTTAGATGCACCTGCACTTGGGTCTATTATGGTAAATACTCATGCTATTGATCAGTACATCAAACACCATGAGAGCACTGGCAACCCTCTAAAACACCCTATTGATTCTCTTGTTTCACGGATGATGAATCCCGAACTACTTAAGATGGATATCCCAGAGCATGTCCTTAGACACAAGCTGTTCGAATATCAGAACAATGAAAATATAGAGGTTTGGGGGCACCCGAATGCTACTTTGAAATTTCTGGTCGTAACCGATGATAATGTTCGTACGTTACGTACGGTATTTAGAAAGGGTTTTAGATTAGAAAGAACTGATGTTTAGAAAGAGGTTGCAAACGTCCTTGTTATTGCAACCTCAGGGGGCTTTAAGCTTCTAGTTTAAGTGTTTCCGGATTTTTCCACTCGACGTCATCACCCTTTTCTACATTCACAAATTTCAACACACCAATGCCTGTCCGGAACAAACACTTACTGATTTGTCTCTGCGCCTCTTGCGATACCTTGATATTTGTTCTGAACGTTACGTATGGTGATTTTTTCTGAACTTCACCAGAACAAAGTTCTTCGAGCGCTGCGGCCATGGTCAACATGAAGTCCTCTTCTTTAACAAGCTTATCGGTCAGACGAAAATTACCTTGAGCTTTGACCTGTATATTTGGTGTTGATGTCTTCGTGGCAGTAATCGTGTTATCACACACAAATACATCAACAGGGATTTGGTTTATGCTTGAATGCATTCTCTTAAAAAACTTATACATGAATTTGATATCTGAACTGTAAGTTAATTGGCTGCGCGTGAAAGTTTGAACATGACTTGCACCTAAAGATCGAGAGATGTTCGGAAATACTCTTACTTCATCAGTTCAGAAGTATTTGTTCCAGGGTCTTGCTGACAACAACAGCTACGCTAATACAAGTAATGCTCTTACTAAGGGATAGAAACCATCCTGCCATTTCATCGTACCCTGGTAAATCGGTAGATATTAACGAATGGGAGACATTTGTATCGAAAGCAAGTACAACGGTCGCCAAACTAACAGCAATGATTACCATGTGCATTTTATTTGATTGTTTGGTCATAGACTTTCTCCAGTCATCATTGTTAATGAGCATGGTTACATCACTTACTAAAGCTAGAATTCGTTCTGTGCTGCTAGGAATGCAGGATTAACCCAGTAATCAATATTGTGAATGTCAAATCGTCGAAAACTTTGTCTAACGTATTCCCATACGCGTTCAATGGCAAACCATCTGCGTCCTGTTAATTCACAAGCTTCTGGAGTTGTTCCTGTACCACTATAATGATCCAGTACAACTTGCCCTTCTTCGGTAAGGTGTCTTACAAATCGATTAGCAAGTGACTCTGGCATCTTAGCTGAATGCACCGGTAGTCCTAACGCTTTGGCATATTGATTGACTTCACGCCCTGATAAACAGTTGTTAGGAATGTAAAAGCTATTGTTAGGAATCCGACCGCTACCAAGTTTGCTAAACTCACCAACGCGCTTTCTGTACGCACCATCACCATGTTGGTACTCATATTTCATACCACCACTTTCAACAAATTGACGGTGGCTCTCCGAATGCTCTTCTAGAATACGTCTATTATCTGCTGGACATGCAAGGGGGTCGTTACAAAACCATAATACAGGCTCATAGGAGCTTTTGGCGTGGTAACGTTTAACACATGCCCACTGCGTTGGAGATGGGTATTTGTTCGAATTCCAAACCCCTCGTTCCATAAGGTATAGCCCGAGTTTTTCCCAGCAAGCTATTGTAAAATACTCTAGGTAAAGGGATCGCGCCGGCAATCCTTTAAGAAAGACATCGTTTGAAAGATTAATGACAATACTACCACCTTTTGCTAACCGTTCAACAATTGGCTCTAGTGTTTTCATCATCATATCAAGCCATGCATTCATGTCAGATTCACCACCGTAGGCTCTAGGTTTTTGAATCGGATATGGGGATGAAGTTAGTGTCAGGTGAATTGGTTCATCAATTACACCTGAGGCAAAAACAGTTCTCGAGTCAGCGCAAATTGAGACTCCTAGATCGGTGCTCAATGCGATAATCATCTTTCCATCAATGGTGGCATGAAGGTATTCATCTTTTTTATTTGTTTTTAGTAACTCCCAAACCCCTCGGGACTTTTGCTCTAGCAGGCCTTTTATTTTCAAGGTTTGTTGTGCCCAGCGGATCTTTCTAGTCATCAAATTGCGAACGGTTTGAGATTTTCCTACCGGGGCCTGGAAGTCCGACAAACTCACTCCGAGTTTCGAAGCTACCATTTCGTATAAAGAACGGTTATCGAGTGACTCTTCAGATTCATAGATACTCGAAACTGTGTTCATGATCAGTGTATTGTTTAAAACTGCACTACTCATCTTAATGCACCTTAGTATCTGAGCTAAACATCGCGGAATGAAGAGCCATTACCTGCTCACATTCACTTTTTGTTATCAATTTCACTGCATTTCCAAACCATTGATTTAGTTTGTTTTCGGAGCGTAATTCAATGATTTCTAGAAGAATGTCACACATAATGGATATATCGCGCTCTTCGGTCAAAGGGAGTAGGCGGTAGTTAGACCCATGCATATCAAAAGGAAGCATAAGGGCTTTGTACTTCATTCGACCCAGCTCATCATTACGGATAGCGATTCCACCGAGTCCAATCGATTGCATCAATTTGATTGAAGCCTTTTCACTATTAGTCACGAGTGTATCGATATGCTTAACAAAAGAGGCGGCGCTGTCTGCAAAGTCAGCTTTACTTAACCCTGATTCAAAGGAACCAGCTAAGCCTTTTGCAAACTGTTGTTTGATATCGGCATCGGTACCAGCGAATAATAATTTCCAAGATGGAGTGACTTCTAAATGTCCAGCTTTTCCACTGCTCGCAGCGGCCTCTGGAGCACTTAGGTCAATTACCATACTCAATGGAGAGGAGCTTCCCTCCCCTCGAATAACAGCTTGCTGTACATGCTTATATACCGTTTTCATACACGTAACTCCCAAATTAAAACATCGTTCAATTTGGAGATTACACCATACTTTTGTCAAACAATTGTGCTTGTATTTAGATCAGCGTTTGGAATCTGATCAGATTCTTGCTCCTGATGGCATTCGATAGCCTGATTGCTGAGCTGCACGCACTTCAAGGACCCCCTTGCAATCAACGCATTGCGTCGTAAAAGGTGATGAATTCATTCGACTTAGTGGGATATTCACACCGCAGCAATCGCAATAGCCATAGCATTCATCGCGAGAAGCTCTAATTGCATCTTGAACATTAGATTCCTCTGCCGCTAGACGATTGATCTCGCGTTGTATACTTTCATGTTCCGATTTAAGGTCGGCTTCATCGGCAGAATCGGAGCCACATCCCAGGTCTGAAGTTAGTGTTCGTAAAGAAGACAGTAGTTTCGTTCTACGCACCTGAATGTTTTTTAGTTCGTGTGGTAATTTCGCCTGTAATTCTTCCAGAGATAGTAAACTCTTCGGTTGAGCTTGTTTCATAATCATTCCTTATCATTAGTCACAACCCCCACTTTTACAATGCGTTGTAAAAGCTAGGCGGTGGCTAGACTCAAGCTAATCGCTTTCAACTTGCGTTGAATTTGCGGTCTAACATTGTACGCCGAAGTATTTTAGTCATTAAGATCGTAAAACCACCTGACATAGTACTGTGATCAGACTTCGTGGATCTTCAGTCACTGTACTCGCAACGTACCCATTTCTTAAGTTATTGAGGTATATCTTTGGTAGATGGACGCCTGTCCATCCATCGAGCATATAATGATGTACTATGAAATTCCAGTATGTATTTCGCACTTTTAATGCAGACTTTAGTTAAGGTGATGCTTTAACCATCGATTGATTGGTAATTTCGCATGATCAGTTGAAAAAAACCGGAATAGATATCAAACTACGTAATTATTATGTATATATATACAGTGGTTTGTAATGAAGGTTATTCCGATTATGGCAAGTGCTGGCATTAGTGGCTTCGAATCCCCTGCTAGTGAATACTCAGATTTGGGTCTATCTATCGAGGATCTAATACTCAAAAATCCGAATGCGACGTTTATCGGTCAGGCAACAGGTACGTCCATGATAGGAGTAGGCATCTTTGACAAAGACATTCTGGTTGTGGATAGAGCTGTAGAAAGAAAGAACCACGACGTGATTGTCTGTACGTATAATGGAGAGTTTGCTTGCAAAATACTCGATGTTGATAATCGACTTCTAATATCAGCAAACGAAAGTATTCCTCCCATTCGGATTAATGAACTGGACTCTTTCCGCATCGAAGGCACAGTCATCTGCAGCCTCCGTTGCCACCGGCCATGTTACTTACCAGGGGAGTAGTCGCTCTTGTCATTTGCGTTAATCGATGCCAACTCTTTTTATTGCAGCTGTGAGGCGGTATTCAACCCCTTCTACAGAGGCAAACCTTTAGTAGTATTGTCAAATAATGACGGAACAGTGGTCGCGGTCAACCGGTTAGCTAAACAATGTGGTGTACCTAAGTTCCAACCATACTTTAAGATCAAGGCGCTTTGTGAGGCTCGAGGCGTAATTGTTCGCTCATCCAACTATGAGCTATACGCTGACATCAGTACTAAGATGATGAATGTCATTGGTCGATTTGCCCCGCGCCAGCACATATATTCAATTGATGAATCATTTCTGGACTTGCACAATTGTTCGAAATCAATAAAGGATATTCGTCAGCATGGTGCACTGATCAAGAAGACCGTATGGAGAGAATGCCGCATCCCTGTTTCAGTAGGTATCGGACCAACGTTAACTCTCGCTAAATCTGCTAATCATGCAGCAAAGGACATCGCTGGCTACCAAGGAGTCTGCGTGATCGATAACGATCAGGAGCGAATAGCAGTACTACGAACGCAACAGGTAGCCGATGTTTGGGGTATTGGCTCCCGCTACGCCCAAAGACTCAAGCATATGGGCATTGAAACAGCATATGATTTGTCCCGTTTGGAACCCAGCAAAGCAAGAAGAAATTTCAATGTTGAGATGGAGCGTACAGTACGTGAGTTGAATGGAGAAATCTGTAAAATTTGGGATGACGTACGTGCCGATAAACAACAGATATATTCTACCAGGAGTGTCGGTGAACGAATTACTGATTTGAATTCATTACAGGAAGCTCTAGCCAAACGAGTTGGTATTGCAGCTAAGAAAGCTAGAGCTCAAAACTCTCTATGCAAAACTATGATTTGCTTTGCTCATACATCATCCTTTGATCAGAAAACGGATGGTTTCAAGGTACTGCACAAAATCCCATACCCAACCTCGGATACAATGGCTTTGGTTAAGCTCGCCACGGAATCAGCAAGGCAATTTTACAAACCTGGCGTACCTTACTATAAGATTGGCGTTGGTCTTATCGAATTAGTTGATGGTCTACATGAACAACTGGATTTATTAAATCCGAGGCAAGCTGATGACGAATTGATGAAAGTGCTTGATGGAGTAAATCGGAAATATGGTAACGATACAATGTTTCTGGCCGCACAGGGTATTGAACCAAAATGGGAGATGAGGCGAGAACTTCTCTCACCTCAATATACAACCAAGTGGAATGATATCCCTAAGGTAAGATGTTAGCTAATAGACGATACCATCGAGCTTTCCATCGAAAATTCTTAATTCCTAGTTACCCAAAGTCAACGTTGCTAGATCAGCATCTTGCTTCGAAGTCTATATGAATTTCATTAGCACCCTGAAGTTCCCATGCGTGAATCATCTTTAATAGATCGTGGGGGACTGAATCTATCAAAGATAACGATGCCTTTACCTCGCTTAGCAACGGCATAGCAGTTTTGAGAACTGTGCCATCACGACGAACTGCTAGGCTTTGCAGAGATTCTTCGATAAGATCAAGTTTGTTTACTTTGATAAGAGATTTAACCAGAGTCTGAGCGTCATCTGGCTTCATTATAAATGATTTAGCCCCATCGATTGGGCTAGCAGCCCCCCCGTTTTCATAATAAGGCCAGAACTCAACTGGTTTATCTAGTTTGACATCTGTGATTGTAGCCATAGGTTCCCTCAATTATGCGTAATCAATACCTTTGTCTGACAGTAGACCTTTTACTAACTGCTTAATTTCCTCAGAGCAATGTGAACATGCATCAGCCCAAGTCGGCCAGCGACCGTTAGCCTTGGCAAAATTGTACTTATAGTTAAGCGATTCCATGTTGTGAGGTGCTTCTGGAGCGTGAACGGTTGCACATTCCTTACATGCTAATGGATTCATAGGCGGTAGTATTTGCCAATCCTTAAGTTTAGCCTTTAATTCTGGTTCTGATTCGGCCACATTACCCCGGTATGAGTTTTCTCTGTAAAGCTTATCGCTATTCTGGCTCATTAATAGCCTCCAGTGCATATTTTATTTCGTCTGATGAAAAGCCCTTTCGCATTAGCATTCCATAGGCATTTGAGCGGTCTTTACTGTTATCTATTCTGTCATACTTTTTCTTCAGTTGCTGTAGACAAGAGTTATAGAAGTCAAGCTCACCCGAGCTTATCAACCGCTTAACAATGGAATCCAGGTTAGAGGTATCAACTTTCCGCTTTCTTAATTCCAGTTTGATAACTGATAGACCTTTTCCTCTCCTAGCGTAATTGATAACTTCTCTTTCAGGGTTGGCTTTTTCTCCTTTAAGTTCAATCTCACTTTTGAGCTGATGACTTTCTGGGTGTTGAACTATGGCATTTTTTACCTGTTCATAAGTAAACCCGCGCTTTTGGAGATGGCGCGTTAGTTTCTCACGACTTATTGTAAATTGCTGGTAGTAGCTGTTTACCCGGGCATTGAGGATTTCTTGCTCATCGATATTCTGCTCAACTATAACAACATTGATAGCATCGATGATCAAAGGCTCTTTTATCCCCTTCTTCTTTAGCTTTTCGATAATGTAAGATGTTCCGTATTCACCGAAGAAAGACTGGCTTGCAAATTGACGAGCATATTCAGCATCTGTTTTTAGGTAACCGTACTCACGAAGTTTGTCTAGTGCCTTAGCTATCCACTCTTCATTATCTGTTTTAGCGTGAAGTTTTACTAACAGCTCAGCCTCAGTCATTTCTCTGTTGGAAAGATGCCACACTGCAGAATTCCACACACTATCGTAATTTCGTGCCTGCCGGACTTTAGGTTTTGATCGATTGTCTTCGGTGTGCATAGATAGTTTGTATACTCTTTGTAATTTATATTGGATTTACCCTGCGTCGATCAGCGAATGGGACGATAGACATCTTATCACCTACAACTTTTCCACTAGATCACCCCGGGTTAGTTCGTTAACAGTCTTACCATTTTTTTTATGCTTGATGGTTCTAGATCGAACTTTGTAGTGTTTACCTACGACGGTTTCGGCAGCCCAGACAAGCGACTGGTAGTCTCCAGTACACGTGCGCTTTAATGTCCAGCCGACGTCTACTGAACGGGATGTAGCAGAGTAGATGCATCCGTTATCATTAAACCGATCGTCGAAAAGAGTAATATTTACTGCCAACTCTTCATCACCTACATAAGTATAAGTATCACTCCCAACGAACAATTGAGGCTCTTGCTGTCTTTGGTTGTCAATTTCCTGAATGGCTGCGCAAGTAAACGTGGAAATTAAAGCGGTAACGACAACTGAAGCCGATAAAACATTGCGTATTATTTTCATTACATATCCATAAAATTTAGAGAAAAGTTAAGCTGCGTAAACTGACCGGTGGCGAGTGCAGAGTTCTGTGGTCTTAGTCTGAACCATTATGTCCCAAATAGTATCATTTATGACTAATTCTTTACGTACACGGGTAAGAGCGACATAAAGGTTATTAACTTCCTCGTCGCGTTTGGATTTGGGCATCTTTGTAATCCTTTGCCATGGCTGAAAGTCGTTAGACAATACAACACAATCGCTTTCAGCACCTTTGAATCGGTGCACAGTGCTAAGTACAAACTGAGCCTCATCAATACTAGGTTGTGAACTATCAAGCAATTCAAAGAGTGAACTTACGTCTGTGTAACCTTGCTTTTCACAACTGGTCAGCATTTTTACAACCCGAGTGACTTCTTGATCGGCTTTTGCCTTGTTGCAATCCATAACCTTCTGCCAATTTGGAAAGCTTTTTAGAAACCAATGAGGAATCTTGTCAGTTTTACCTTGCTTAAGCAGTTGGTACCAATGTAATTCCTTAGTCACATAAGCTTTGATACCACCAACAACGTGAAACTTCATACCGTGCTTATACATTTCAAGTGCAGTAGTAAGAACCCCTACTGCAGTTCTATGTAAGATCGTCCGCTTACCCTTTAGTTTTGTCCCTGGTGGGTGAATTAGCGTTGTCAGAGATTCAGTACCAGTGATCTTTGAAGGGAATTCACTTTTCTTTGTACTGATAACAGCGGTTGCCAACTCTCCAACAGATGGACCAAAACGGAAGGACTTTGACAATGTATATGTTGGGATTATTTTCCTAAACTCAGCGTTGGCATTGCATACCCCACGAAATGAATACAACTGCTGGTCAGTATCACCAACTTTAATTAGCTGGTTGCCCTCTGAAAGATATCGCTTTTCCAACTCAACGAAACACCCATTTTGGTCCTGACTCTCGTCAACAATCAATCCTGCAAAAGAATCTAAAGCTGCAATACCATCGGGACCTGAGCAGAAAAGCTTTAAATACCCATCATGTGGCATCTTGACTGGACTGTGTAGGTCGATCATTTGTTTCCAAATGGAGCGGGCGTTTTTGAGTGTTAAATCGCGGTATTCTTTACGTACCTCTTTAGGTACATGCTTAATTAACATGTCATGGTCAGAGGAACCAATGTAACAATTTACAGTGTTACGCACGTATTCAGCGGTCTTGAACGATGAACTACTTAGGGCAGTCATATACTCACGAAGATTCATTTCGCCCAACTTGTGACGATACAGATGTCCAAGTTCGTTGTATGCAAAAGAGTGAACTGTACTGATTACAAGACCTTCCACATCACTCATTTTCTTCTTAGCTTCTTCGACAATGTGAGTATTGAAAGCAAGATATAGCATTCGGTATTCTGATGAAGCTTTACGTCGTACAATCTGCTCAATTGTGTGCGTTTTCCCGACACCTGCACCAGCCTCAACAACAAAACTCTCTGAGTTCTGCGCTTTGCTGTAGATTATTACCTGTTCTGCCGTATCTTTAATCACTGCCATTTTTGCTTTTGGGTTAATCGGGTTTGAATCTATAATACTTCAATCGGTCTATCTGACAGCGTAAAGTGCTATAAGATCAGAAGAGGAAATAGGAACAATGATGAATAAGTCAATCAAGAAAGCTTATCTCGACCTTGCATTTAATGATTTCACAAGGTGGTCATTTGTAAGTAGCGTTTCTTTGTCTGTAAGTTCATATGTCATGTTCACTAATGATGAGTCAATTCTTGCTGTCACACTAGCTTGTGGCGGCATATTCATTGGAGCATTATGCATGTCTAGACTATTCAAGTTAAGAACCCTGTATCGCAGGCTTATCAACGAGTGAGAATTATCATAGCGTTGATAGCCGATTACCTCGCACCGAACTTTTCATGTAGCCGTTTGTGCGTGCATCAATATCGGAATCAGTCAGATTTGGTATCGCTAATGAATTGCTTACACACACTTTTGTCGATCGAAAGCAACTGAATTAGGTCATAAATAGAGCATTCATAGAACTTCGCTAATTGACTCATTGCCATACTACGAAGTACGAACATTTGCTTTTCCCCAATTACTTTATGATATTTGACACTAGATTTATTATCAAAGATACCAACGAACATAGTTCCATCAAACTTTGCTTGGTCTTGGTTGTTTGTATTGTAGCGAAATGTGAGTACCTTCGCTGGGGAATTATGGCTAAACTCTTTTATGCGTGTCGTAATCGGTCTTTGACATAAGAATTTAACCAGCTCAGGAAGTTCAAACACCGGGTCAAGCTGAAATGACAACTTGTTATCCCACTCTGCAGATTTTGTGGTCAGATCAATGCCCAGAGTAGGCAAGTTCTTAGCCGTACACTGAGCCGCAGTCTGCATCATGTTTTCACCGTAAAACTGAATCTGCCGGCCATAATCTTTCTTAGTGGGTGGCATTTTTGTCCTTCCTTTTCTGAGTCGTACGCTTATAAATGTTCAAATGGGGTAATACGGGGTCGTACTTAATTTCGACCTCCATATCCTTAGGTCTGTTATACGGCACAGGTGGAACAAATTTAACAGTTTGAATGTCACATACTGCCTTTGCGACAAGTAATGGGCTAGACGCTTTGTAGATCTTTCTAGGTCGCTTAACGCTAGGTTCAAGCCCCCCATGTGACTCCACAGTTGTATAACGAGCAATTTGTTCAATGTGTGCCTTAACGCCGCAAACATAGATAAACTCTTCATCTTGTCTTAGTGTAGGTAGCTTAGCTCTTTCAATCTTAATTCGTTCCTGGCTGCTCATTGTGATCACACCATTTTCATCTTTAATATCATCAAGCGTGTTAATCATATCTTCAACTTCCTTGACGGATTTAGGCTGTGGTGATTGCTGTTTATCATTCCAGCTATGGCTAATTCGATAAACATCGTCAGGCGCTAAGTTTATATGACGATAGATGCTAGTTATATTAATACCGCTGCGAGCAGCTTTAAGATAACGAGTTCGCATGTATGGAGTTGAGGCGATTTTTTTTAGCTTTGTCAGTAGATCATCTTTTGCACTATTGATACCAGATACTTTTTCAGCCAACTCGAATATTGCATCAGGTTGAACAAAAATAGCACCGACTATCCGCTTGGGTACGGTTGGTTCACCAAATTCATTATATTGAATCCGATAGTTGTCTAATGCGTTCTTCAGGGCGCAACCACCCGTTAGGTGTGACACATCTATGGTCGTAGGATTAACCTCTCCACGAAACGTACGTTCTACGGAGTACACTTTAGCCCCGGTTACGTTACCATCCATGAGAAAACTAATTAGCGATTGGATTCGAGCATCAATTTCATCGAGCCGCGTCTCGACTTTTTTAATTGAATCGCGATCAAGAATTACCTCTGGCATATGATAGTCCTTACTGTATGTTTATACATATAGTAGCAAACTAATTTAGCTTGTAAATTAAACAGGCATGGGTTTACCCCGGATTTGCTTTAGCATTACTTGATTTTCTGTTTGGTCGGTGAGACAGCATAACGACAACTATTGCGCACAAGGCAAGAAACATCAGTGCAAGAGCTAGTTCAGAATATGGATAATAGTGCTTAACTTGCTCAGTAATTAGCTTTGCATTACTGAGTTCGGGAATCGTAGCGAACTTATATAAACAGAAACTCATTAAACTAAGCCATAGCACGTTCAAAGCTACTACTATTACTTTTTGGCAATTCATTTAGGTTTCTCTGTCTTTGTCAAATTTGGTTGTCTGGCCTACCGTCCAGCCAGTTACCAAACATTATCAATCCTATGCTACCAATAAGAATCGCAGCCAATCGGATAGCATTGATATGCCACTCTTTCATATCAATCTCCACAGGACTGATGGTTAAGTATGACATTCCGTACAAGAAAATCGATAGTGCAATCAATACTAAAGCAGTGAACCCCCACGTCCTTTGAGTCATTTATTCCTCCTTAGAAGTCATCATTGCCAGCTTCAACTGAGACGTTCCAATTTTCAGCATCAACTTTGATTAGGTGTATTTCTGCCAATTGATCAAACAACCAAGGCGTTCCAACTCGAATCAATAGATAGTAAAGAGCTTCTGTATGTATGTTCACAAACTCTTCAGATCGAGGTCTTGTTTTATCTAAATACTGATCTACTGTAGATACTTCAAAACGTTCCGATACATAAGTCGTAGCTGGCACGAATTCAGTGACTGTCGGTGCTGCGATATAAAACAAAATTGAACTGAGCGTGCAAAGCATCAACGGTCTGTATTTATCAAATTTAGTCATCTTCTAAGCCTATAGTTTAGGTGTATCTGTTTACTGTCATCTGCTCGAACTACTGCAATGATAGGCATTAGTTTGTCTAAACTGCTTAGCCTCTTCTTCCGTCAAGGTATCAATACGGTAAATTCTTACTGGTGCAGATTTTCTCGCAAATCTTTTTTATGTACGTTCAGGAGCCGAACGTCTAAGGTCAAAGTAAATGCTAAAACTCTACTCATATCCTTTAAGCGTATTTGGGTAATCAATATTAAACTGGCATAGATGGGTACAATTCATAAGCCTCTGGTTCGAAATACTCTTGGGTTATGTAAACCTTTTCGCTACCACTGACTATTGAGAGTGACTTTAGGTATTCAGTATCAGTACCCCTGTAGCTGCTATAACTTGTTACTGGGTTATGAAGAGCTGCAACGATATATTCGAATTCTCCCCAACCACAACCGTTTATTCGGTAGTCGAAATGGGAGTTATTCCAGATTGCGGAAACCAAACTATCAAGGGCCTGAAATTGGTCACTTCCTTGTACAATCCAGAACTTCATTGAATTAACAATAACAAAGATCTCACCTTTACCATCTAGTATTAAATTGTTGTATTCGTACTCCCTATCCGAGCAGCAAAAAATCGTCCTAAAAAACAGGTTGTTTTCCATCTATTTCTCTCCATAGAGAGTTGTCCATTAGGTATGAATCTCCATAGGGTGATGCTCGAACGCAAAACACCACCACCTTTTCATGAACTCAACATCTCTTGTCGCCATTGACTTTTAGGTTTCTATGAGGAGCATTTGTGGCATGTGAATGTTCACTTTTGCAATTTTCAACAATATCAATTGTCGATGTACCGTTTGGACAACTATCATCCGATTAACAACAATCACGCATAGCAGCGATTTCATCATCAACTGCATCAGATGGTGAGTAGCCTTCAATATCTTGATCAATGTTTTCAAGAGCAGCCTTGCCCATCTCAATCGCAGTATCTAAATTAAAATGGCATTGAGAAATCAGCAAACGAGCATATTCTGCAACCCATGTATCGAGATGAACTTGCTTTGGCACTTCAACTATCAAAGGTGAGGCAAACATCGCCACCACGCCGTCTTCGGTATCCCAAATACCCACTAAGAACGAATCAGGGACCTCAGTTTCTGGTTGCCACTCAGCGCAGCTGTCCATTTTACCACTCCCCCAACGCTCACCAAGTTCGCCATCCATAAGCACAAGGTGATATGATAGACCTTGTTTGGCAAACCAAGTCTCCGCTTGTGTTTCGGTGTAATTTTCACCCCATACTGGCAAGTCGGGATGTACCCACATTCCTTTATCGTCACGCTCGATATTGATTGCTTTCATCTTCAATTTTACCTTCTATGATTACTTGGCATTTCCAATGCCTATAACATTAATAAATTGGGTTTATTTGAACACTATCGATAAGATCAAGTTAACTGAAATTAATTACCTTTTAGTGCCTTCAACTTAAGCCACACCTCCACTGCAGCCACTCCTGTCCCAACTCGTATAGCCTCTTGACCTTTAATTTTTAGCTCGCAAATTACCTTGCCTCCGTATGTATCGAGCAACTCAACATACTCAATTAGGTTAGGTTCGGCTTCGCACTTTGCGATAATTTTATTCGTGGTCTCAGGTGAGGCGCTTTTAGACCACCCCCCTCTTGGACGCACAACCCAGAGAAGAGCGAATAATGTTAAGAACATTATTAAAGTTTGTGATGAGCTCGCACTCATACTGTATTTCCTCTAATTTACGAAAACTGACAGAGGCCAAGCCAATGAATGCATAGATTGATCAGTTTTTCTAATTGCTTTAACTAAGTCACTTGCACCAACATTATTTCCACAATCATAGACATCGATTGGTTTTGTATCACCACTAATCTGTTTTTTTAATTCAAAACTATCCACCTTCTTTGATGTTAAGCATTCATGAACGAAAAGTTGTGATACGCTCTCATTATTAGGATGTTGCTCATTCCACAATGAGATTGTGTGCATTCTGGCATCTTTGGTGCTTATACCGTATTGACCTAACTGACCAACAAGCACAAAGCCAGTTCCAACCATACCCAAAGTCACATGCTTAGCTATCTTCTTGATTATAATTCCGATTTTCATAGACAATCCCTAATTAAAGTTCCGATAGGTAATCAGAGCATTTTGAACAAACGCCTTGCTGTTTGGATCTGTCAACTTTTAACCAGTAACATGTCTGTGTGTCATCAAAACATGCATTGGTATCACTGCAACCACAACCAATACAGATACTTTCTTTTGGCTCCGGACGAATCCTGAAGATGGTAAAACCTGCCATATGTGTCATTTCCTTTTAAGTATGCCTAGTTCAAATCTAATGAATTAAGTCTGTCAAATTATTATCAATTGCACTCACTGATTTGGTATAGCCAGCTTGCTCTACCAAGTACGCAATAAATTTCGAATCAAACTCAAACGCATCAGTTTTGTCCTCAATTATTGCTGATGCAATTTCGATGCTTCCTATTGAGTTAAGTAGGTATGTTTTACCTATTCTTTTAACTAATGAACGTGAAATCCCATTCATGCTTGCTACTTTGGAGATGCAGTTATTTAGCGAATCCTCAATACTTTCCCCACTTCCTAAATACTGGATAAGCTCATATGCAAGTGTGTCGGCTAAAGCTCTGTGAGGGGCATCCGACCATCTAGACCAGTAATACTCTTTTCCATTTTGACTGATATCGGCCAGGTATTGAGCTCGAAACACAATCAACTGCTCAATGTCTTCTGGCAGATAACCCAATTGCTCGTAAAACGTGTACCATCGTTCGTCTGTATAAAAAGCTAGAGTTGTATGTTCACTAGCACGACTACCACTTAGATATTCGCTGAAATCCTTAAGATGTAAGTTAGCTAGAGATTCAGACATCAGTAGATCGGCTTCAGGTATGGTTATACGTTCTATTTCACTCTGAACATCGAAGATATTGCTGGCAACAACGTTTTTAGTCTCAAGCTGATCTGTTTTGCCATGAATTTCGGACTGAACGACAAAACTCGTTGTTACTTGATTAGCATAAGGCTTACGGCCTGTCAGTTTATCGCTTGTGTATTGCGTCGCAAAGTACGCGACTATACTTAATGAAAAAGCGAGTAAACTCATTCTTATAACCATATTTATTTTTTCCCTACTCACCCGATATTATGATCCTCTCGATCAGATGTTGCTTATGCGCAACGCTATCTGGCATAACAGATAGGACTCGCTTGAGTGCCGCCATGTATAGTGGATCAGAGACTAAATCTAATAGCTCTTGATCAGCTTCTCTCAGTACCACCAAATGATTCTGGTATTCAGATTTATTCACCAACCTATCTAACCAGTTAAATGAATTTACGGGTACAAACGCAGAGAAAAGCCATTTTGCTAATAGCTCTCTTAGTTCAAACTCTTCAATTGGTAAACAACTCTCGTTGAGTCGGTAAATCTTTGGTAAAGGCTTTGAATACTGTTCGTCTAGTGCATTATTTACGTATGACCACATGAACTTTTATCTCAACATTAAGAGTTTATTAGCGATATAGCAAACTGTGCAGCATCAGATTCAGAGAACCTCCCTAACTGGAAAGGTCCCGCATTGCACTTTTCGCAGTACCATCCATTTGTAGCTCTGAAGGATATTGATGCGGGCTCAAGACTCATGAGCTTGTGAATCATGTCATCAGAACCACATTTGGGACATGGTGGTGGTGACCATTCTGTTAAAGTCATACTCTTTTCCATCTGGTTATTTTTACCCAGAGATAACAAACGAACGGCAACTCAAATCTGATTCAACGCGCCACTCGTAACCTGACAGTTCAACCCCTTTAAGAAAGGGTGCTATAGCCACATCATCAAGATTCTTTTTATACTCAGCTTTACCTTGAGTTACGATTAGCGTTGTAGATTTGATTTCGCTAGATAGGATAGTATTTCCATTGCAAACATGAAAGTCCTGTGGTTTGTGGGATAAGGCCACCGCAATATCATCAGTCCATCCGTCAAACATTTGGTGCTCATTATTTAGGTTTACGAACACTGCTTTGTTTTCAAAGTCAATAGTAATACCACCGTCGTATAGAGTGATACACTGTTCTTCATATGTACAATTTTTAGCTGTTATCATCTTCATACCTCATGCTTTTTTGGGGTGATCGATAATGGTCGAATAAGCTTTTATCGTTGCGTGTTCTAGAGTGATATCACCGTGACGATATGCTCGAACTATTGAATTAAATGCTTGATTATCACAAACGCAAAATGTCAAATTAACGCCTTTGGTTTCTAGTAGGGATTTCCTTATATCTTCAATAGCTTGAGTACTATACATGGTTTATCTTTCCTCAGCCTTTTCACCAATCTTGTATTGACGCAAACCCAATTGGACCCAACACTAAACTATACGTACTCCCCCAGACCTTCCAAAGATTGCTTTCTTGGGGGTTTTTGAGCCATACCAAGATCGCGGGGGCTGTACCACAACCAAGCCAAAACCCAACAGCACCCCAGAAAAACACTGCATTCCAAACGTCCATAAATTCCCTCAACTTTGAAATATCGCTTTCAGGTTCTCAAGTATCATCTTGTCCCCCTTTTGGTTTTCCCTTTGATAATTCAGCTCCCAAGACCATAGGCCACAGGAATACTATTAACAACGCAATCTTTACCTGAACCCAAGCAGGCTTGTTCTTTGTGTCCAACATATACCCTAGTGTAAAGAGGACACCAATAACCCAAATTATCGACACGATTTCCCTCCGTTCTAGAAAAATAACAATTTCATGACTAGTGCAGGTGAAGTGGCATAAGCAAACACTAATGCAGATAGATGAAAGTCAGTTGCAATATATGCCGTTATATTTTTACTCCTGTCAACGCTTTGAGATTCCTTTGGGGTCGATAGAATTGTACTATCAATAAATGAACCAAATTGTTTTGCGGCGAACATATTCCGATTATTGCGATGTACGATATTCACATACTTTTCAAAGTTCTTTTGATTGTGAATATGGTTTACAATTAATGGTCGTGCTTTCTGATAAAGTAAGTACACACCAATGATATTGAGCGTGGAGAGCAAGAGACTGCCCATTGGGTTTACTAACAGAGTCACAATTCCAAGCTGAAGACAAAGATATGTAATAATGTTCACAGAGCTCCCCCTTAATGTTTTCTATTCATATATTCGACAGATGGTAACTTCCACCATGAATGCTTCCAGCCTAATATTGGGAGTAGTGGAACAAGAGCAAAGGTTTTAGCGCGGTATCTAAAACATGAGAAGTAAACTTCATTTCTATCCCAGGCCATAATCAAAGCTGCTTTATATCCACCATAAAAAAACCAAAGAAACGCTAAAATTGATGAAACAGACCCATTTTCTGGGACTAAATATTCGTTATAGATATCAGGGGCTACCATTTGTATTGGTAGCCTCCACCAAATCCAAGATATACCTCCCAGAATAAAGCCAAAAAGCACTAGACTCATGTAGCGAATAAGATTCATTGCGAGGAAACCCATGTCCTATATCCTATAACGTGTGTTTTTCTAGTTCATGCGTAGCCGCAACCTGCAAAAAGTGTGAACGGCTCTTGTACTTCGGGCTTGTTTCTACAACGTTATCAATCTTTTTAATGTATAAATTTGGCAGCGTTACATTTATCTTTGATGATTTACCAAGAAATGGCTCGACATCGACTTCTACAACAGCCCATGCCCAACCTTTAAAATCATCTTGTGACTGCAACGTTGCAAGATCACCCGCTTTAGGTGGCAGCTCCCCTTGCCTTGCCAAATCCTCCAGATAAAACTCTGCAGCTTCTCTAGCGTTAGCCAACGCCTCTTCAAGCGTATCTCCGGCTGAAAAACATCCCTTTAAATCTGGAAAAACCACACCATAGGCGTGTTCAGAATCTCCTGTTTCAATAGCGATTGGATATAACATTACTTGTTCCTCATTAGATACAGGTCATGGCGCTGTTAAGGGACTTATCAAGGCCTGCACCGCGTTACACCATATCTTGATACACATTCAGTAGGGTTATAATAACCCCACTCGACATCTGCTGCAATGGAAAAAAACTACCCCGCAAACCTCAATGAATTTAAATTCACACCTATTCACTTTGCCCAGGTATTTTGCCGGGAATTTACAAGACGAAGTGAATATAGTGAGCATATGTATGCTCATTGGCTGTATATTCGCAACATGATCAAGGGGGCTTCGTTTGAGCTCTGTTATGATACTGCTATCATTTCGCACTGGAGCCATAGTTATGAAAATACGGAACATGACCAATTATCTTGGACCGTGGGTGAGAACTTTAGTTGAACTCCTATTACTGATTGCTGGTGGTCATCTTGTAGCTGTTTATTGTTTTAAAGGTACTGAGCTATTCTCACCAATTGGACTGCTTGGAAGCTTTCTATTCTCGGTTGTAATTGCCATATCATCCTACTATCAAAAGCGTAATCGTCGCTTCAAATTACTATTTACGAAAAAGGTGTATCATGACGAATGAAATGGCTGTGTTTATTCAGCAAATAAGAACCTTACGCAAGGCTGGAGTTAGTACCATTTTTGCGCCACGTAATTTATCTCACAACGAGAAACTAATCTGGATTGCCAAAGCTACAGTCGCTGTATGCGACCAAAACTCTTCTGTTCATAATGATGAATGGGCCAATTCCGACCGTGAGCCTTTCAAACATATTTATGGCTATATTGAAAAACACGAAGCACTTCCAGCAAACTATTACGAACTTGTAAATGGTGGTTTCCCGGTACCTGCAGAACACCGGGATCAAGTTTGTTGCATCCTACAGAACGCAACTGTACTTTATGCCGAAGTTGGAGGAATGACTCGTGAGTTATCTGGAAGGCACATAGACAATATAATTTGAAAATATTGTGGAATCCTGGACTCGGAACTATTGTCGATAGCGTGAATTAGTGCCGCTCCTAAGTTATTGCAGCACTGATCTATGTGCGGTATATTGATCATCTTCAGTTTACGAAACATTTAACTTTAAACACCAGCTTACGAGTCTTCAGAGCTCGCAATGATTCAGCTGGTTAGTTGACTCTTTGTTCTCGATACCGAGCTTATGAAATCAATCGGCTTAGATGCGCTGATGAATTGTCAATTTTTCGCGACATCTCAAAGGAGTAGCCCTCGGCTACGTTGGTTAGTGATACGTACAAGAGGATGTTTAATCATGGATGGTAAACCAATGTCGCATGGAGTAGCGATCATTAAGGTATCTAATGTAGATAATGCTCTACTGAACTGGTTAGCTTTAGTTATTAAACTCGCTCAATCAAGTGAATGCTGCATTCAAACTCGCCTTTTAGTCTAACTAATTGTGCCATTGTCATCCTTTTCTTATGTCGCACCGCAAGACCACTTCAAAGAGACAACGCAAATTGAAGTCAATTACCATGGAGTTTTGAAATGAATAACATTCATTATTGGATTGAGATAGCACTCTGCATCACAAGTGGTATTTTTTTAATTCGGTACCTAGCATTCAAACGCAAAGTGTTCAAATTGCGAGAAGATATGAAGCAACATCATCAGGAACATGGTTGTAATGAAGAACTATGGAAGATGTTTATTAAACGAACTAATCCATTGTTTAAGTTCTGGTCCTAGCTGCAGTCATCATTTGGGAGATTTGTAATGTTGGAATCAATAACTGAGGTTTTAGCATCGGTAGGCCTATCGCCTTTCCATTTGTGCATAATTGGGGGATTGGTTTTGTTTTTTCTTGGGTTCTATATGAATGAACAGCTTTTATCTGATCGCAATAAGCATGATGATAAGACAGAGGGATCAATCGATGATTAAACTCATACTAGAACGCTGGGGATACATTTCTAAGGCAGATGCCGAAGCTGATAAAAAGAAAGCTGTCGAGCAAGCTCAAAATGTTGACTTGTCGAATCAAGCATATGCCGCGGTAATTGCGTTCTCAAGAGCATGTCCGGGTGCCGGATTTAAAGTTGTTAGTGCCAACGTTGACAAAACAACTCAGTTAGAACGCGCCAAGCTACTCGCTAAAGATGTTCTTGAAATTCATAACGTACAAGACCTGGAGATGTTCAGCCATCAATTTGTAAGCTGTGTAGGGTCTGACGCCACTACAGGTAACTAGATTGTATATTCAGAACGAATGCATCATACGTTTTTTTGGAGTTAAATATCGATGGCGATTATACGGAGAGATAGGCATTTAAAACCAGTGGTTCCGAAAAATGAAAAGTCATTTATTGCTGCACTAGGTCTATCAGATGATCACAGAAAACGATTTGAAGTGTTGGTACCAAACTACTATCTCACCAGTTTCTACGAGATGGATTTAGTTGGATTGCGTCCTAGCGGTTTCATCGATGAATTTGAGATTAAACTATCCCGCACTGACTTCGCTGCTGATAGAAAGAAAACTCTCGATTTCCAGAATAACGGCCAACGGTACAAACTTGAGGCCCTTGAGCGCGGAGATTTGGAGGTAAACCATTTCTGGTACGTAACCCCCCCTGGTTTAATCGATGTAACTAAAGAGCTCCCCTCTTTTGCCGGTCTAATAGAAATAGGTACCGACGTGAGGGTGATTAAGTTTCCAGTTCGCCTGCATAGCCAAAAGGCAAGCTTCGAAGCAAGGTACAAAATTGCCCAAAAAGCGAATAATAGGTTTTGGACTTTGAAAGAACAATGTCTGAAACAGGAACGCTCGCATAATCTTTCAGAACAAATTTCTTCCCTTGATTTAACACCATTGAATGATGCATTAGGAATGGCTACGTGGGAAAACAGTAAAACCGCAGAAGTATCAACTAAAGCACTCGATCAATTAATGAAGTTATTAGACGCAAATGTCTGAAGTCTGCCGTTATGAACTGGCAATGTAACTGCATACAAGTGAAAGTCTATCATAATCATTGAATCTAGGACCTATCTTCTCAGATAACGAAACGTTAGGTCTGCAGTGTACTCATTCTAATGGTTCCACCTAGTACTATTGGGCATCTTTTCAGTTAGCCTAACTATTTTTCTTCACAACAGAGATATGTTTAACCAGAGCGTTTCGATAAACGCTCTTCGTGTTGTTTGTTCTGAAGGTTAAATGATATCTGAATAGTCTGCTGGATAATGCGCTTTCTGCCAAAAAGATTTTGGGGCAGATTTCATCTTGATCTTGAGTCCAGCAAGCCAAACATTTTCATCACAATCATGGGCTTCAGCTGCTAGCTTACGAACCTTTTCCGGGACTATGCTATCACTATCCCTAAAGCAAGAAGGAATATGTAAACTTTACTTTCAGCGACGATCTTTTTGTACTCTGTAGTAGAAACAGATGTACTACATTTGAGCTCATTTTGAGTGCCTACAAAAGCAGCCTCCAAAGCGCATGAGGGGCAAACCTTTTCTATCTGCTGTAGATATTCATCAGCTTTAGTTTCATAAGTAGTTGTCGCCGCAAGTGCAGGTTCAATGTCCTTCTCACCATAAACAGTGACCGGCATAAATAAGAAAATTGTTATAAGAATTGATCTAGTAGTCATATTGATTCTCCAATTGACTTAATAAGCTTGTTTCTCGTCTTTGGAGTTTTCGTATTTGGTCAATAAGATCTGAACCTTCTTCATTGCTACGCGAATGAAGCTTCTTAGATGTTAGCTTTAAATCTTCATGGTCTGTTTTGAGTGTAAGCCGTTCAGTACAAATTGTCGCATCAATCAGGCACATACGGTATAAGGTACCAGTAAGGCTCGTTTTGATTTCAATCAAGTGAACACGGTCACCACTAGAAAAACGTTTTGCACTTCCCTCAAACAAATGTCGTCCCTCTTTTGTAACGACAAAGTTTGGTCGATTTCTTGCCCCATCAAAAACCTTTAAAAGCGTAAAGATACCAAGAGAGCTAGTTTCTACAGCAAATGCCGGTGTGGTTAGTATTAACGTTGCTAGCAGCCATAGCGAGAGTTTTCGGTTTACATAAAGCATGATGTCATTTTTCTCCTTCCAGGTTATCCATATCTGCGAGTGTCAGCCGAATGGCTTCCTGCTGTCGCTTTGGAACGTTGTAGCAATTAGAATTTGTACCATGTAGACAAAAGGACATTTTTCCGTTTAACACATTCCGGTAAAAATCCACAGTATCTCCGGGAAGGTAGTGAACAGCCCGAACACTAATAACGTTTCGTCCTTCTTTAGTCAAAACATAAGAACGATCAGAGTGATAGATACCACTATCGACTGAAGTTTCTACCTTTGCCAAGGTCAATGAACCTAAATAACTGATACCTATGTCATCAGCTAGCGTGAAGGTAGTTGAAAAAAGAAATGCTACAGGTAATGCAGCACTTAGCCTTTGAATTTTTATCATGAGCAATTTAACCACTAGTTAGTTGACTGGTATCTTGTGAAGAGTACGCACCAATTCATCGAATCGTTTTACTTCTCGAGATGGAAGCTTAGCAACAGTGCAAACCGCAGTGTCATCGTGTAGGCACATTTTATATTGGCGCTGCCCATCACCATACTTCTCACTAGGCAAGGTAAACAGATCAACTTTATCACCCTCTATAAATTTCCGTGCCCTTGAAAAAAATAAGATACGACTTTCATTAGTAACGACGTAGGGGGAATACGAAGTTGCAGAGGTGGTCGGCATTTGAAAGACCTTAAGGAGTGACAGCGTCACTATGGGAGTTTGCTTAACCTGCTCGCTTGCTGCAGCAGGTCCGGAGACAACTACTAGCACTACGGCAGCATATAGAGTGATTACTGATTTTATTCGATTCATGGATATACCCAAGTTGATAAGCTGAATACTTAATCTACTTATACCATCTAACCATCAAGGGCAATCTGCATAGGTATTAGATCAGCACTCAATTATGCTTGTTTATCATTTAAAATAAAGTTTGGCTTTGAGATCAGAAACATTGCTTGTCGATTGATTTAAACTCATATCGTGAAGTGCTATAGTTTTCACTGAGAATGCCAACTTTATTGCTTTGAAATCAATCTTATATAGGTCTGTTTGAATGAAACTCTTTGGGCGTGAGCTAAACAAGTTAACAGCAAAAAACAATTTTATCATTGGTACGACTGTATTGGCATGTCTTCTATTTTATATACCTTTAGGGGTTGTATTGGGCTTTTCCGGTAAGTTGATTTTCGAACTTGCATGTGCTGTAGGTATTGGGGCAACGTTGAGCCAGCTTGGTATCCCGGTTGAACCAAAATTCATACCGCTTTACGTTATATGCGCTGCCATAGCCGCGGGTTTTGGTAACTTCCTTTATTACCTTGCATCACTAATATTTTCCTAAGGAGAGAACATGGAAGTTTTTTCACACAGAATTTCTTGGGACCGTGAGCCAGAAAATTTACCGGCAGGTTGGACTCAATGTTCGGGTACATTTAGGGATTTTCTTGTTAGTATCAGCTATTCAGGGTGCGGCCAAAAACTGGCAGTGAAATTTACAGAAACAGTCACTTTCAAATTGACCACATTGCCCCTGATAAGTACGGACATGGCGTCTGCATGTGAAGAGGTCCAGAACCTAATTAATGAGGCCGTGTGTAATGACGGCACAGTATGGATCAGTGTCGAAGATAACCTTCCCGACGCAGGAGACTATTTCTGCAAGGTTAGTAACAATGGAAGAGAGTTTGAAGCCCAACGTCGATTAGTAAGAAAATCCCACGCTCATGCTTGGTTTGGCGGAGCTCGACCCTTTGCTGACGATGATGTAGTTACTCATTATAGATTGAATCTACTCTAAACGAGTGAGTTGTCTTTGTGCTCATGGGTTCTTGACTTGAGCAATGACAAAATCGTTGAAATCGTCAATTCAATGAAATTGAGAGTACTAGATAGAATTGAAGGCTGAACAACCTTCCCTATCGATGGTTGACTGTAACCACTCGAAATTGCGCTTGCGGTACGCCTTCTCTATATCCAGCTGGTATGTGTTAATAAAATGAATCAGCGACTTGGGACTCGTATTGATAGAGCATTTGGTCGTAATCAAACTATCAACAAGAAACAACGCATTTTCATTTACATCCCTCGACACGGCTGCCGCTAGATACATCAGATCTTTTTCTTTGTTTCCCGTATTCGGATTTTTAGCCAATAAATTGAGTATGAACATCGCATCATCTGGAGATTCTTTGAGCATACTTTCAGCACGCAATGCTTGGCCGTACTCGATGTTTGGAATTGCGCTGATTATATCATCAATCGTACTTTCTTCGTTTAATCCCCAAAACGCCAGTTCATAAGCAGAATTGGTCTTCATTTCTGACTCCAGTCTTGCATATCCCTCATCTGACATAGGTGACTCTAACGCTTCGCTTAAGCTTGTGTCATCAACACCACCTGAGACAAAGTCCTCAACTATGTAATGACCGCTTCCAGGCTCCTGGAGCTCTTGTTGCGGTGTGGACTTAGCATTGAAATTGTTATGCAAATCCACCTTCTGCTTAGAGAAAGTACTGGCTTGCACTGGTTCTTGTTGAACTGTCTCATTGCCTTGTATATGGGCCATTAGTCCAAGCGCAGCAAAGGCGGTGCAGTTCCCAAGCAAAAACCAACATAATGAAGATCTCATGATGTTTTCCTCTTATTCATTCTCTTTAGGCCGATAGTCACAGGTTCAGGCATTGGACGTCCTTAGTATTGAAACTTTCTATTTAGCTTTTTCGAAACCTTCGATGCCGTTTGCTAGACCGTTCTCCAACATTTCAAACGAGTGAGGTGCTGCAAGTGACATGAATTTACCTGGTGCAGATAGAATATATTGCTGAACTATATCGCCATGCTCACCATGCTTCGCATATAGCGACACTAAAGCGAATATGAACAATGTTACAGGTAGCCATAAGTTCATAGGGTCGTCTGGTTGGCCCGAAGGGGATTTGTACTCTTCAACGAACTCTGGCATTGTTTTAAAAGCTACCCCAAAACCCAACGCTGTCAACCAGATGCCACCCAACTTAGCCCAACTGCTATCAGTATCTCCAAATATCAACATCAATCCGAAAATTGTCAACGGAACTGTAATAAATAGAGAGGCAAACACCATACCATATACAGCACTTACACGTTTTGAATCGTTAAATTGTCTAATTGCACTCAGCATGTCTACCTCCTGCTTTCAAGCTTCCTATCTTAAAAATCATCGTTGTGGTTCTTGATTCGTCTTTCTATATCACGCTGCCTTCTACTATTGACGAATGTTTGAACCATCGTGTACATACTCGCAATCGCAGTTATGACCAGAGCATACAATGTTACTTTTGTCCTTGTTTCTTGAGACCAGGATTCGAAATCTATGTAATTAATGGTGAGTAGAATCCCGCCGACGATTAACAATCGAAAACAGGTCTTTGCATAGAACTGATATACAATGGGGCTAGAACGTTTCTCAGTTCTAGGTTTGAACGCTGAATCAAAGTGTTTGAAAGCGGCCATTCCTGACAAAACACTTAACAATAGTAGTGCGCTACCTATCCATATAATCATCATTAATTTTCCTATACCCAGTTAACTCTCAACCGAGTTTTTAATTAGTGACGCTATTAATTTCAAATCTCGATGAACAAGGTCGAAAGTGTGTTGAGGGTTTGCTTCTATCCATTGCGAGTCTGTACTAATACGATAATCGTTTGGTTCGATAGACCATACCAGTCCGCCATCTTCCATAAAGTGACCCTTGATGTGCCAGTTGAAGGTGAACTTAGGTGAATCAGATTTAGGATATAGAATCGCTTGATGAATCAATTTGTCGATTGTTCGAGCTTGCTCTACCGAAGAAAAGAACATAATAAATGGACGATGGGCCCATCTGTTGCCACCTAATATTTTGTTGAGAAAAACACTTTCAAACTTGTAGTTTAAATGCCCCCCGCAACTTGATAATGGGTGTGCACCAATATCAAATAGGGCATCGCACACCTCAATCACTCGATGTTCGACTTTCCCTTTTTCTTTGGCTTCTGGATACTCCCAGTAAGCGTTGAGGCTTTTAATCATAGATCTGATATTTCCTACTTCGATAGATGCGCAGAAAGGACATCTAAGATAATGAAAAGTAGCTCGTCATCTGTTAACCCGCTTTGCCTACCAGCCTCTAACAATCCCGAACTAAGAGCCATCAGTTTACCGGAGTTAGACAACGGGGAGTTTTCATCATAATTGAATATCAAATTGGCGTACTGGTAGAATTTTCCACCTTCATTCTGCAAGTCTCTGGATACATCTTGTAGGAAATCCGACCGTGACTTAATCATGCTTTCGCTTTGGTCTCCGTATACTTTTAAAGTATCGACGAATGCTTTTGATAGCTCCCAGAACGTTTTTTTATCTAACCCATGTTGCTGAACATGATCGGGTGACGTATAGCTGTTGATGTCCAATGCACTGATGGTAGTTGCTTTCTCAAACGAGAGGCCAGAGTGTTCTTTTAGATAGATGTTAACAGCCTCTATAAGTAAACATGTAGCTGCTTGCTTAGGGTCTGACTTAGCGACATCATCGTTGTATGAGATGCTTAACTTTGATGCAAATTGAGTGAGTCGCGGGTCAGATTTGCAATCTGGGTTATTGTGTATTCCTTTCATATCAGTTTCCCATTAGGCTTTAGCGTTGAATTCTGCGGGTGGCGTTTCAAAAATACGTGAGTAATCGCCACCCGCTAAAAATACTTTTTCACAACAAGAAGCAAAGTTGGCTAACTCTTCCACAGCCTTAAAGTTCAAGATTACTTCTCGCAGTGTAAATTCAGAATCTTGCTGTTTTAGACTTTGCACAATTGGAAGCGCAATAGCGGTTTCTCCCGCTGATAGTTTTACCTCAACACCCATTTCCATTAGTTCTAGTACTTCACTTGCAGTTACCGTTGCTACTGGATTTAGAGAATTAGATTCACCTCTAGGGTTGAGAGTTATTTTCATATCGATCTTTCCTATCTAGGGCACTGGAATGTATTTGAATGATTGCAGTCCTAGCCTTTTCGCATTTGCTCTTGCTGCAGCTTTATTTATAAAAGGGTAAACTCCAAGGTCTGACAAGCAGGTTAGCGATTCTTCTACCGAGCTCACTAACCATACGTTACCCGCACAGGGTGGTGTGCCGCCAATCTTGACATGGTTAAGATGTCCATGTTCATCAATGGATGAAATGGTTTTGTTTTCAAGATAGTCCAGTTCCAGCTCTACAATGGAACCATCAGGTTTATAAAATTTTGGGATTCGATGCACTGTTGTTAGCAAATATCTCAATTTACATGTCCTTACTAATTTCGCATAAACTACGTCAAACATACTCTGCCATCTTGATGATGGTGAATATTTGAGATCATCTCACGGAAAGTAGATTGGTCGCAATGACACAAAGCCCACATTATGGGCTTTGTGATTACGTTTAGTTAGAATGGCTAACTTGGTATATTAATTCTTTTTGCCTTTGCTTTGGTACACGTGACCAGTGCTTTCCCTCAATAGCGCCTTCTAGGTACCATAGGAAGTCTTGACCAATCAAGGTTGAGTGGACTTTTTGAACCTCATGAAATGCGGTTGCGGCCCCAAGCTCCTGTAATTGTTCAACTGAGTCTATACCTGCCTTATTTAACATACGTTCAGAAAAGATAGTTAGATTTGGTAGATCTTTAATTCTGGCACTATTCTTTGCGGATTCAGCGCATTTCGACTTCTGCTCTATCTTAACGTGCCTTAAAGCAACAGCTCCAATGGTAAGAATTTCCCGAGTGTCTTCCCAAAGAATCTCAGGCATAGCGAAATATAGAGTATCATTCGGGGTTTTACCTTGCTGGTGGTTGTAAGGCTTGAACTCCATAGAAATAAAGTAGTCTTTGGTTTGAGACGTCGCCTTGATGTATAGGACATCTCCGACTACTAACGCGAAGTTGATTCCATCGCAATAGATCCCGTATCCACCGGTCAATGAGCGTGCAGTTATTCTACCTAATTCTTCAAATAACCTAAGGGAGTTTTTAAGTGTTACTGTGATCATATCTTAACTCTTGGCCTAATAAAAACCATCCGAGCTTTTTGTGATATTGGTTTATCTGATTGCTGTTTCATTCTCATCTCCCAGAACACTAGTATCACCAATTTGTTTTCGGCAACCCCGCTATCTTTCCTGTAGCCAGGATTAAGACCGGAGGCTTTGCGTCCCAAAATTTCTTTTGGTTTGCTATGGTCGTGACATTACTAATATAGAGAATAATTGGAGTTTGATCACGCTTTTTCGGCTTTTGGGGTGACATTGATCCCAATGCGTGGTCGTTAACCGAAGAACTTATCTATTAAACAATATCTTAAGATTTTTGGTGAATGTATCTTTTATTAGGACTCTTTCTTCTCCAACTGGGTAAGGATGCTTGCCGTTATCGGCATAATCCTTCTCTTGGGTACCATAAGCCAACCATTGGTCCTTAATACCCCAATCAATTAACGTGTCTTGAACGTAAGACTCGAAAGCTCTAGCAAGTAATTCTTCAGGCAGATCCCAGTACTTTCGACCATTCTTTTGGGAGTTGATGTTTTTGGCGTTCTGTGCATATTCACCGTAGCAGCAAGCTTCCAACATCTCCATAAAAGCCTTGAATTGTACTCTGAATCGGTTTGGAATGTTTTCTGGTGAAAAGTACGCATCAAAGACTGTGGCAGATAGCAATACTTCATCATACCCCAACCATTTTAGTGCAAGCCTTTGATCGAGCGAGTGCCAAAATTCATGTGCTATGCATCCCGGTCCGTTAAAACGCGTAAGGTTGATAACGTGAAGCTTAGGTTCATAATGAGCGCTGGCATTCCCCCTCCCCCTTGACGCGAATGCCATTCCTAATTTCCCACCTCCAATCCAGAGGTCAGATATATTCAACACATCAGCCAATAATGAAAGGGCGGTATACGTGTGATTTACAAATTGTTGTTTCTCTACTCCCGACAGGCAATTACCAAACTGAATACCCCGAAAACCGAATTGGTTCATCAATGTAATTGGGTCGATATTTTCAGAAGATTCATCAGTGGATGTTAGTTCAGTAAGAGGTTTTTTGGGGATGTATAATAATTCATCAGATTCACCTTTATCATTGCAGGCAATTGTAAACTCATCACCATGATATTTAACCAGAGCATCTACAGCTTCTTGGTATGTTGGGAAATCATTTTGATATTCGTTGCAAGGTGCCGCGTAACTTACGCTTTTCTTATTGACCTTGCACAGAGAGTAACTTTCGGCATTAGTCGTGCGATCGATGAGCTTTATCGGGAACAACTTAATTTTCTTTGGATTCACCCTCTCTGGAAAATCAAGGTAAGGTAGAAGTTTCCGGTATTGAGCAGCAGAACCACTTTTGCCCAATGGATGAAGGAACGTTTTCGCTGTTTTGGTTCCTGCTGCAAATGTTTTGTATGAACGAGTACCGTCATCTTCGGTAAAATGATCTGTGAATCTGTCCAACAGATCAGACATATCCTTTGGTGAAGCGGCGTTCTCGCATCCCTCGCGGATAAACGCAACAGCTTCCTTATATGCCTCCGCCCACATCTCGTTAGTTATTCTAACGCCACTAAATGAATATCTTTCAGTCTTGTGGGGTTTCTTTGCTAGTGAGTGATATACGCTGTAGATTTGTGCAAGAGTGTCTTTATCTAAACCATCACTAAATATTTCAAGCCAATTAGGTTCGGGCCACACTGTTTTTAGAACTACATCTTTAAGGAGTTCTTCTGCTGGTGGCGTACCAGTGACTTTTTTCAACTGCGATTTGTCTGTATACGATTCTTTTCTAGCTAACGGGATAAACTCCCCAACATCAGTAATAGCTTTAGTCATACTTTTCACTTATGGAAAAAAGCATCAGAGAATTCCAATGCTTTCTAGTTTTATTACCGTTCAGGTAGATCTCTATTGGCTATTAATCACTAAGGACCAACTTGGTATTGACCAAACTAAGACCCAACTTCTCTATGCGAGTGTTCATGACTATATTAACTTAAGTACTTGAAAGTTGTCGGCGTCGAAGTCCAGCGATTCCAAACAAACCCAAAGTGGCAAGTCCTACACTACCTCCACTTGAATCGCTTGTCGTTTGGTAGTTTGAGCCACCGGATTCATCTGTAGTTGTGTCGTGAATAATTGGTCCTGGATCGGTAACAGTTGCTCCAATTGCAGTTCGCAGTTGATCAGTAATTTCTAAATCAGGTGTTTCACTGTTACTCAGTACGTTATCAATCCATGCGTTGTAATCCGCTACTTCAGTAAATACCGCCACATCTTCAGACGACTCATTGTAACAGTTCTTCCACCCATAGCTTGTAATGCCAACCTGGTAATATTCAAACTTTGAACTGTCGTACCAATACAAAGGACCACCACTATCTCCACTACAAGTAGTATTACGTACTCGAGTAGAAGGGTCGTAACTACCCTTCATGCAAAGCTGTGACTCACCTGCCCCCAACTTGCAAGAGTTGGTAGGTTCATAATTTAAATTAGTCCAAAGTAGTTGGGTAGCGTATGTTTTATCTTCTGTTAATCCCATCCCTACCGCAACAAAAGACTTATCTTCGATACGATACGAGTTAACTTGAGATGATTGCGCTCGACTAACATACGCGGAACTGTCCACATTCATTGATGATTCAAGTTTGATTATGGCAATGTCATTCGGCCAAGGCACTGTCGAATCACTTGAGGAATCAACATATTCAGGGTGCACATATACGTACTGTGCTCGGATATTTTCCACTGTGCCACTTAAGAATTGCGATTTATTAGACAATTGAGGCAGTATGGACGTATAAACAAGGTATTCATAATTCATACCTCCACTTCCGTCGGTTACACAGTGAGCTGCCAACATTACATGGTCTGCATCAAGAATAGTAGCACCGCAATATTGGCCGTATACACCAGTAAGTGAAGTTGCATCGTAATAAACTGCAGCATATGAAGGCCAAGTTGCGGTAGTCGTGGTCTGGCCGTTATAGATAAAAGTTGTCAAATCTTCACTTGAATTTGCAACACTAGACAACCCCAAAGCGGAACAGAGCGCGATTAATAGACGTGTTCGTTTCATGTATAGACGTATCCTTCTTAATTGTCAGCACAAGGAAAACCCTTGCTGAAACAGCAATAAACTGAGATGTAAAGATTTTTTCTTGGAGTGAACGCAAGTTGGCTTCACCAGTGAAGGGCTCGTTGGTAAATTTGCGTTGTACTGCATTGAATATGAAAAAAGTGTATCACGAAACACATTGCTTACTCTATCAATACGAATTTGATCAAAACTCATATTCCACTTAGTGAGCACTTATCAATACACCTGGTTACATGCAATGCTTTATGATGTTCATCATAACTGCACTTGTAATGCAATGAACAATGTTAGACCGCAGGACTCATTATTCCTCTCTAGACATTAATCAGGAAATCAGACCCAAAAACCTATGTTTTTTCTCTTCATTTTTGAACAGCCATGATGTTAGCTGGTAATGGCTGGTGACTACAGGCAACAATCGCAAAACCACTTTGGTTTTTTAGTAACTTTAGCTCAGCGACGTATTTAAAATGCTCCTGAGTTTCCGCAACAATTTCCCCCGAACGATATTGTTTCTGAAACGTATTGCGTTTCGTTCGTACACCGTCACCTTCAGGCACACCCACAATTTTATCTGTACGGACACTAAGAAAGGCTATTTTTCGTGTGCATGACGCGATCTGGTGAAGCACGAATTGGCGTGACTCATATGGTAGGACGTTAAGACAATAGTTAGCAATCACGTAGTCATGGTGACAGCCCAAAGCTTGGGGATTCGGGCAGTAAGTATAATCGTGGTCTGCGACTTGACCAAACTCTGACAGTTTGTCGGAATCGTGCTGTGCTTTTCCCTTGGCGTAATGGAGAATACTTGAGTATGAATCAATCAAACCATACCCAATGATGCACTTCAATGGAGCAGTAAGACCAGAACGAAATATTGCGGTTTTTGCACTAATGGCAAAATCAGAGTGTTGTATCTCATTGCAAGCCGGCAGCGGAGATTTGGGTGCAGTATTGGGCATTTTATTATCCTAGTGTCAAATTGAGATTGTGGATGTTTAACTATCAGAGCGTGTTATTTTAGATTCTCATTCATCGTGCAATGCCTACTTTTGATAGCCACATATTCCAATATTTTTCTCGACCAATTTTGAGATAAAACCCTTGGTCTAAATTGTCATTCATTACTACACAAGCCTTCCATTGCTTTGTTCTTTCCAATGAACTTTGATAATCGAAACCCTGATAATTATGCATGACCATCAAGTGCTTCTGGTGGAAGATATACGGATTATTTCGATAGCGAGTTAACCTCCCTTTATTGATATCGTATGTGTATGCAAGTGCTGGCTCATGCGTCTCGTCAAATTCTGGGCAATGGATCAATTGAGCCGTTCGACGCTTTACATCGAGTCGCACAATGTTTGCTTCAGGCGCAAAGTCTTTGGCTGCAGCAAGAATAATTTCAGCTTCGCTCTCATTCACCACGATCGTCAGGTAATTAATATGAAACCAGACCAGATTACCGATTCTTTTCCCGACCGGATTGTGTGTATATTGTGACATTAACCTTCCTGTAAAGACCATCAGCAGGTATGGGCCATTATAACGGTGACCATTACGATATTGTTGTGTGCTTGGATATGATCAGGCATCGTTACGGGCACACTATAATTTCTCAAATTCTGACCAAAAAACTCGCAGTCAAACCACTAACTGAGGATTAGTCCTGTCATCCCAATATCGATTGGTTTATAGTAATTCCTACTGCAGATGCAGTTCCTTCCTTTACAACTATTTTTTGAGATTCCAGCTTAGCTATCATGGTTAAGCTATATGTGTTTTTTCGGAACCCAATTCCTTTTCTTCATACCCACACACCCTTTTGTCTATATATATCAAAGGGAGAGACGAGGTTTGCCGCCCGCTTCACCCCCGCAGTTCCATCTTGACTACCCCACTCGCTTCCGCCCTTTTTCGTCGCTTTTCTTTCCCCTTCCCCTTTACTAATTTTTGTTCCTGTTCTTTCCGATCCGATCACACAACCACCTCAAAACGCCACAGATTCCTTGCCCGGCCCTCGCGAAAAAAGCACAAAAAAGAGAAAAAAAAGAAAAAACAAAAACTCGCGCACACCCATGTTAATTGGGAGCGCTGTCGCGCAGGCTTGGCAGGGAGGTCGAGGGGTCGATTGGGTCCGAGCACCCCTTTTGTATATATAGACAATATGTGACCGCGTAACAGTTATTTGTTGGTTTGGACGCTGGTGGATATCAGTAGCTGTGGCGACGTGTCCAGGATTAACCAGAGGTCAGCATTAGTTGAATTACGTGCAATATGTACATATTGCAACAATATACACTTTACGCACACAGCTAGTTGTGTAAAATGCATTCAATTTCAATGTTTACTTAAGGGGTGTTTATGAGTGAAATCACGGCAGCTATCGTGGATGAAATGAAGAATGAACTCATTGAAAAACTTGACGATAGAGAGAACAAATTTGATAGAGGTCTTCAAGACACTACGAGCGTGATAAAGGCGGTAGCTGGCTTTATTATTAAGGCTCTTAATTGGTCCTATTTAGTTTGTACGATTAGTATGGTACTTGTTATTGGTTCAACGCTGATTGACGCAAATATTGTCACTAATGAAGCTTCAGGTGTATCTATGCCGGCCCCAACAGGATTATCGACCAATGAACTTCAACTTCTAGATAAACTTGTTACTAAAAGCGAGGTCAATTCAGACGATTTACCAAAAGATCTTAAGTTAAATAAGAGTAGTAAAGAAACGAAACCATTTAGCTTTACCGAGTTCTTTTATTTCTATTGTGGTTTTTCGGCACTGATGTTCTTTACCTACTTCTTCTACGCTGTAGCAATGTTAACAAACTTCTCGCCTGTCGGTAGTCGGGCAAAACAAGAACGTGAGATTCTTGAACGCACTCTATTCGTCGGTGATGTTTCAGAAATTGTAGAGGAAGTCCTTCTTCGTCACCATTTGATTCAAGGAGGTAATGATGCTCATAAAGGTCAGTAACAGTTTCTGTCTCATTGATAACTACATAAACACAGCTTCATTGAAAGCGAAATTTGACTCGCTATCAAACAAGACCTGCTACGGGATTGATGTAGGCAAATGCGAGTACATTATGGCTTTCGTTATTGACGGAGAACGTATTGCTTTATCTAAGTGGAGAAGCACTCAAGCTCGAATTTTCAAACGTGCTGATTCGTTAATAACCGAGGCTAAAAACTTTGGCTTTGACTCTATCTGCTTTGTAGAATCTGATGAATTAAATAGAGCGGCTAATCTTATTGAATTCAGTTCACCCTTTACTCATGACATCGTAACAGTTAGTACAGAATATTTAACTCATGCTTCATTGGTTTATGGCTCGGACTTGTTTGGACTTGAAGTATTCCACGGAGATAAAAGTGTTGGAGTAATTGATTACACAGCGGCCTTAAAATTCTTTGGTCCTAAAGGCGGCTTGTTCAAAAATGGATTCACCCATTTACTTAGCGGCTTAGAAGCCATTGAAGATAAAAATGAGTGGTTAAAGCATCGGAACATTAAGATCTCATATGAAGATTCAGCAGATGAAGCATTTAGTAAATTGGGGTTATCTAATCACAGCAAAACCGAGCCTCAAATCAACGAGACAATTACTGCTAATGAAGCTTTTATAAATATAAATGAAAAAGATAACGGTCTTACCGGCTTAAGACACCTTGATTTCTGGATCAGTCACTTTGTTAATTTGGGCATAAAACTCAGCATTTCTAGAACTGATTATGAATCTGGGAAAATTGAGAGTGGCATCAATGATGATGTATTACGGTCGCAACCATTGCAGGTAAGAGAAGGTCACATTCAAAGAATTAAGAGCAACGTTCATATCGAAGATTAGGATAAGGTCGGCTATATGCCGACCTTTTAGTTTAGGGGTGTTCTGAATTGATTGATAAAAGGTATTCGTAAACGGCAGTTACTGCCTGGTACATGAGTGAAGGATATTGGTCGTCTTCATACAAACTATCCTCTGATAATGGATGACTGAAGCATACGGCCAAGCTCTCTTTTGCATTAATACTTATGGAAGCCGCCATCGCTTGAGCTTCCAGTGGTGTTACCCACCCCCAACTGCAAACAAATGACGGAATGCCGGTGTGAACGACATACCCCTCACCCCACCAGCCCTCTACAGAATCAAGAGTAACTAACCATCGATTTAAAGGACGGCCCGATCGCGGGTCTACCATAGTTTGGTCAAGTAATGTTTCCTGCTCATTAAACCTCAGCCTCCAGTGGAGTGATAAGCCGTCTACCCTATCCTTTTCTGAACCATCCCCATCATCGGAATCATCAATGTCATCATCATCCGGGTCGTCGTAGTATTCATCTTCTAAGTGCTTAGTCGTCAAATAGCCAAATTCTTTACTTTTCGGTTCTGAATAATGCCAGTAAAGACTTGTCGCTTCTTTATCATTGTTGGTTGGTAATTTCAGGTTGCAAAGCGCCGGGCTGAAATCAATTACTGGTGCACGTCCTGCAAATTCTTTTCGTGTATGGTCTTCAGGATATTGAGCACGTAAAATATCACGATTATGTGGAGGGTATTTTTCAATACTAAAGAGCCAAAATGGACTATCAAAAGGACTGTCAAATCCTGAATTCAGTATATCTAAAGTTAGTGGGTAATCTTCTTTGAATGACTCATCACTGGTTCTATACATTTCAAAGTCTTTATCAAAGGCATAGTAATGCGGATACTCCTGAACAAATCGCATTTTTGCTGTGAACTGTCGGTCTTTAGTGTTTGAGAATTCAAATGCGACCCCTACGCGATTCAACCAATCGAAGAATTCTGGTTTAATCCCGGGCTCCAATCGCTTATCGATAATGAGCTTGTCCGGAACTCCCTTTATGTCCCCCATGCCATAAAATGGGGCTTTAAATTCCTTAGTCCAGAAATCCTCAAGTAAAGAAGTGATCGATATTTCTTCGTCTGGATGATGAAATTGTCGGTTATTCATTGGAAGTTGTGAGTGAGAAATGCCAATGACAACGATTGGTTCCAATCCATGCTCAGAGTAGTTTTTTATTGGGTCCGGACAACGCGCAATCCCATATTTCGGACTCGAGAAAACCCTTTTACTTATCTGGGCGGTTAATGAATGTATCACTTCCACAATATTTGCCTCAAACTATATTGAATACGTTATAGGAATTATCACTTTTAGTTACACCTCTCTAATTGATCACGATTTCTTTAACTCAAATCGAGCATGGCAATTATCGCAAACAAATAGCTTTTCAACTTCTTTCGGTGGATGAACTTTACCGGTGCAGCCAGGTTTTGGGCAGTCCGGTAAATGACGCTTTTCACGAACAATTGGTTCAACCATTTCATTGATCTCATTCTGCATCCTTTCCATTATTGGTTGCATCATTTGATAAACATCACCTACAGAACAACTCAGATCTTTTGCTACTTGTTCTGCTGTACCGTATTGGTTAAATAATCTGAATGCTTTTTCGCATTGCTCATTGTCGTAGTCTTTCATCTCTGATCCTTTATAAAAAATTGTACATTTCTTCTATCTTAGGGGCTTCCTCAAGTAAGAGTCTACACTCTGTTTCAATTAACGCTCGACACATAGAGATATGTTCATTTTCTTCAGAGCCTGTAGCGTTATCTACGGCCAAACCAACAGCTTCATCGAGTTTATCTAAAATGGCTGATACCGTTCTTTGCACCATACTTGTTATATACGAAGGTGAGATATTAAATTCATTGGCAAAATCCGCTAGATTGTATGCCGTGATCGGCCGTTGGAAGTTGCCAATGGGCGGGTCTTGAAAATCTGCACTATCCCAATCGCCAATCGACATTGCGAAGAACTGAGGGATACTTGATGCACGACCCGATTCTGCATCTAGCTGTCCACTCAACGCATTACGTTTTGCGCCCTCATTGGCTATCGCTTGGATATTCACAAGATCGTAAAATGGCGCGAGGCTGACTCCAGACGGTCTGATGAAGTAACTAATATTCTTTCCATGAGCGTCATAATTGAGTGTGGCTATATTGAATATCATCCATTCGATCAGCTTGGTATGTGTCTGGGCGTTATCTATGGTTTCTACCTTGAACAGTTTTGGGAAAGACACCCCATCGCGCATGTAAATGCCATGACCACTATCGCCATTCTGCCTCTCGTACTTGTAACCGGGAGGTAAATCTGTCGCCTGACAGCCATCTATGACGTGCATACGCCTAACGATATCTCTTGCAGGATCATACTGTCTGTCAAATCTCTCCACCAGCAGCGTTCTCGTATTACCATATGTTGTTAATTCAACGTTAGCGACATTCATACCAATCAGCTTTGCCAGAGTCATACAGAAGAACTCGTTTATCGCGATGCAAGGAATACGTGGGCTTTCAAATTTTAGGATGCAGTTGGAGCTTAACTTGCCTTCACCAAATCCCATTTTGCCATTTCGTCTAAGTACATTAATCTTGTTCTGAACCCCGGCCACTGACAACCTAACCTTGCCATCCCAGTAGATTAACGGTGTAGAATCATCACCGAGTCTTTGGATCAGTTCTTCTTCAGCTATCTCTCTAAACTCCGTTTCTGGAACAGTTTGACCAGGAACCCGAAAGGTTAACGCTCCTGTTGTTTCCGCACCCAGCAGGCTAATTACTGCAAAAGTATTGTATTTGGATATCGTGGTGTTGCGGAGCATTTCATCAAATGCTTCACCTTCAGGGAAAAGGTTTCTAAGGAAGTTATTAATGCTTCGTTGATTACCGCTATTATCAAATGGAATGAACGGTGATATTGGGAATCCGTTTTGCTTCCAGTTGCTATCATAGTCGAATTGAAATTCATTTTCGGACCCGACCGGCAGTGAAAGCGTACCAACTTTTGTATTGGTACCGATAAACACATCCAATTGTTGCACTCTACTCATACCAACCATCATCCTCTGCGCTTACCTTGTTTTGGAGCCCGCCATGCATCATTCCGGCACTATCAACTGTGTTGATTTCATCCCTAGCGGCGAGATCAAGAACTTTAAATGAGAGACCAAGAATATCCATTACCTTAATCAGATGAGCAAAAGTGACTGACGCATCCCCTTTTTCCATCTTTATAATGGTTTTCTTGGTAAGGCTTGCTTGTTCGGCCAGATCATCTTGTTTCCAGCCCCGGGTCGTTCTCTTGGATTTGATTGCGTCACCTAACATGCTGGTTGAGAAAAGGGCGTTTAGGTTGGGCATACTTTCTGCTTTAACCGCCTTTCCAAGTTTTTCTGATTTCTTTTTTGTCATGTAAGTCACTTATTATCCACTTTTAGGCTTACGACCTAAAAATCTCTATATAGGTGCATTATAGTACACTCTTACCTTAAAGTAACATTTTTAAGTCTATATGACCCTTATAATACACTTTTACTGGCGAAATCGATTGTGAGTGCTATAGGTTATGCTATGATAAGTAATGGTTTCATGGTTCGCCCAGAAAGAGGCTGAGAACTCGAGCGTGTACTCCCATCTCACTGAAAACATTTATAAAACTATATCTTCCTTTTGTCATGACTTTTACTCATGTGATGGAAGTAATACACGCAATCATCACATCGGAGATAAAGGCATGATCCTGTTTAATACCGATCAAGCAAAAACCTTAGCGTTATTATTCCAAGATAAGTTCGCTTCACTTACTGGTCGCAATATCAAAGCCTCTAATGCCAGGGAACTTCTGGCACGATTCGTGGGATTTAATTCTTACAACGGACTCATTGCTGCCCTTAAGCAATCCCCTGTTGATACGTGTACCTCTTACGAATACTCAAATGAATTCTTTAAACATGTCTCTGACAAATTCAAAATCTCTCTTGATGGTTATCAGCAACATGTTCTGACGTACTGGTTAGAACGGCCTCCTCTTGAATTGGTACCGGCCATTACATTTTCCCTGCCTGAACGTTCGTTTGAAAAGTATTCTGAAGCTATCGTTAACGCTAAAGAATTTCTCGAACTGAGTAACCAAGAAACTGAGGATGTGGATGAAAATTCCCTTCCAATTGAGTATGACGGTTATGGTTACTCGGAAGAAGCAGAGGCAGACTACTTCTCTGAACTGTTTGCTCTGGCTCATGAGGGTGTCGATCTTTCTGAGTTATCGGACGATGAACACGACAAACATTATGAAGACTGGTATAGGGCAAACAAACTTCAACTATCTCAGGTTGAAAAGTTTTTCGAAGTAAAACGGATTCATGAACGCAAAGAAGAACTTTTGGAAAATGGCCCCGGCATTGAATTCTTTGCTTTCAGAACAGACCGTCTTATTAAGTATGGTCCTGAAGCAAGTAAAAAGATGGTCAATGTTATTAAAGAACGCTTTGGCGACGATGTTGTTCTGGGTATTTGGCGTATTGGTCATACTGATTTGGAGTTCTGGCGAGGAAGTATCCAGCCATCATCTATCCCTTTTTACCAATCTGCATGTATGGCGGTTTTTGCTAAAGGAGAATGGCATTATCTTGCAGACATATCTGGGTTTTCTCTTACTACGTGTGGGCCGTACGGGAATACCAATAAAAGAGATTTCTATTATATGGCTGACGCGCATACTCAATTTAGTTGTGACCTGGCAAAATCGGTTATTAACCATATAAATGTTAAAGGTGATTCATTTGATGATTATTTCTTTGATGAGGATAACTTTGGAGAGAACACCACCGTTACACTCATTTCAGAGTTTAATTCATTGGATGACATAATTGGTTTTGCTGCTTTTCTTGCAAATCAGGTAACTGTGACTTTTTACTATAACGGGGTTGAAGATCCGGATAAAACGGAAGCGGATGCATATGCAGATCTAGGCTTGCCATGGGTTCCATCTGCAAGGTTATTGGTTACTTATGAGTGTGGTCCTCAACGAAGTAACATACATAACATCATTCATTCTTTGCACACACTTCAAATCCCTGATACCGATCGAGGGGATATGTCCGATGAAGAAAAAGAAACGTTGGCTAGGCAGCAACTATTTACCAAAACGTTAAAGGAATTTACAGTCGAACCGCTTTATGAAGGTGAATATGAGATCATGTCTTTCGACCCGTATAGCTACCCTAACTGTTGATACTCCATACGGGGAGCCAATATCTGTTTGTTCCCCGAAAAATATCGCTCTAGACGCTTTCATGACGGAGATAAATTTTGATTTCTAAATATGAACTAGCCGAACAGACATTTAATCACTATCTGGCTGAGTACGGCGACACAATTCCTAACCCGAACGGAGTAAAACCACTTAAGCTCACCAAGCAGCGGTTTGCCAGCATGTGGGGATTTGATTACTGGCGCGATTACCGGGCATTCATTGAAACTAACGAAACGGCCGCAATTTCAGAACATGCCGCCTCACTTGATAAGAAGATCATAAAGGTTCTGGCTCCCGCCTTAATCGAATTCCTATCGAAAGATGAAATGTATGTAGCCGAGGCACTTAAAGTATACAACGAACTCGGGTTATTGAATGACGCAGACTTTGAGCATTTTTCCAAGCGTCATTATGCCGAACTACCCATTAGCCTGAAGAACTTCTTAATGAAGCTATTTACTGAGTGCGATCCCTCTAAGTGCTTTAAGCTTAGGCTCCAGGACTGCCACTTCATCGCCACAAACCTTTGGGATACGTTAACATTAGAAACAAAGCTGGCCGTATTCCACCGTCTTAACATATCTGATCACACCCTTCCCTACCAACAACAATCTGAATTATGGAACACTTGTTACGCATGGTTATCGGACCGATCTGAGAGACCTTACTGGGACAATTTTTACGGCGCAAAGACAGAATCCATCCGCCGACTTATCGCCGTTGCAGTAAAGAGCCATTTCATAACAATAGAACAACTCCTTGCAATCTATCATGACGTAAACAGCGCCCATGAAAGAGACGGGTATTCTTGGCGTGACGGATTGTTTGGACGGCAGGATGGCGATAAATCCTTATGTGATGCCGTATTGTGGCTGTTTTCCGGTGACGAGTTAAACGATGCAGACAAGTCGGCTTTGGCTTTCTACGAAAGAAATTGCCTTCCGGCCAATCTATCTTCTAGCTCAGATTCTTGTGAATCGATCATCCCATTACTTAGATCAAAATCGAACCTCGCAGGCCCCGTACTTGCCACATACATGCTGTACAACTTTGGTAGCGCAGGCTTTCAGATAGATACGTTATATGCAATATTCTATTATTTACGCCGCTACCCACAATTAGAGCCGCTTATTCAAAAACTTGAACCACTAGCTAAGATTGAAGAGAATTTGTCTTACAGCAACGAAGAGCTGCGTAGTGAAGTAATATCGGCCACTGTTCTAGCTCGAAATGCCGCAACTGTATGTTCATCATCTTCTAGCAACAAATCGCTTGATGCGTATCTAGATTGTCTCAACAACATTTTTCACGCTGGTCACTACCATTTGGTTGTTAAGGAATCTGCTCGGTTCATTGAGATAACCGGTCTATCTTATGAACCTCGCGCATTTCAGCATTTATTAGAGAAAAGTATTCACTGCATAAGCCATGAGCAACTACTCGGCCTTAGTACTAACGACATTAATTGCGCTTACCTAGTTGCCAAACGCCTGCACATAGACCCTGCGGTGCTTTCTGGTGTGGTTTCTGATGAAGTTAAAGGTCTTGCCAACATCTTTGACAATGATGAAGCTATGACCGTTCTGGAGGTAAGGAACAATGCAGCTATAAAAAGGATCGATATCATCTATAAAGCACTCGATGCATTTGGATATCAATATCAATTGCATCTCAACATTGGTCCATTTTCGGCTGGATACCATAACGAAACCATAGATGGTCTTTTATTTGATGCTCTGGCGATGTCGGGTGTTTCCCAGCAGACTACTGCGTCCAAGACTACTAAGTTAAGCAAAAGACTTGCGTCTTTTATCGAGGATGATGACAACTCTCATTACCGGAGAAGAGGCAGAGGGGCTTATCAACACTATGTGTATAACGTGGCTGAACTCGATGGCTACCCTTCCAACATCCGACGTCTCTATGAGAAAATTTCTGGTGCGGTGAGTGACAACCTTCTATATACAAAGGAAGTTTTGGCTAAACTACATCTAGAGAAGATTGAACCTAAACATATTGTTCATTGTTGTTCTTATTCCTTTGCCGCCTATAAGGACGATGTTCTAACCGTCTGTGGGAGAATGCAAAATTCATCTGACATCTTTGACCTATTGGATAAATTCAGGCCCAATACAGTTACACATATTGATGAAGATAGCTTTCACCATACGCAGTACGCCACTGATGAGTATCCATACGGACGGATAAATGCGAAAGAGATCAGCATTGAACTTCACTCGATATCACGATGGTCAAAAGAAACATTAGAACTTGTTCATTCAACTTTCGAAAGCTTGGACTTGGCACAGTATAGTGGTAGTAACCCACTTTCAGACTTAGCCAAACGTCTATCACCCAAGTTTGAATGTTGTGGGGCGCTGTTTAATCCGGAAGGCACAGACTACTTTGAGATGACTTAATGGTGTGTCTGGGCTTTAGGCTGGCAGAGGGGTTCTGCCAGCTTCGATTCTTAGCGCATAACCAGATAGCAGTTATCTGGCTCATCCCCTGACGACCAACTTAATAGAAAGACTCGGTATCCTTGATCAACCGGGAACCTCACAGAATGAACTTCACCAATCAATGAAACAGCATCTTTAACGATTTGTCCGGACCATCTACTTGAAGCCACTATTTCTTTTTTTGAGAACAATCGGCTTAAGTCCAATTGAGAAACACAATTATCGAAATAGATTTTGTAGACATTGTTTTCTGCAGTATCACTAAAGTTTCGGTTCTTATTTGATACTGATAATTTGAATAGCTTCACATACCACCTCATAAAACGTTTGTGAATAATTACGTATCTGAGTGACATGATCGGATTTCAGAATGGAACTGAAACATAGCATCTGATGTGTCTATTTTCAAATGCCACATATCAGTTGCAACCCCTTTAACGATGATTGACTATCGAAAAAGAGGTTATTGCTTAAACTTACATGTAACTTTGCCAGCCCGTCACACCGCCAACTATGTATCTTTCTTCTATAGTAAAACTTGCACCCACACCACCCTCATTGAACTTTGGTTCTTCGGTCGGCTTCGCTATGGTGTGATACACCAGTGACGCTGGATACTTATCGTTGACAGTGAATTCTGCAAGTTCAGCAGGTGGCGCAGGATCATCAAGACTGTTTTGAAGGCCATCAATTAGACTATCTGGGAATGCAGATAATTGCTCCCAAGGTTTGAGTTTTGACAGGAATAACCAACGCCAACCATCACCATTATTCCAAACACCTATTACACTAAACCGTTTTTCATCAATCGTTTTAAATACCGGGTTACCGAATAAAAGGATTGGCTTCTCGAATTCTTCATCGTACCCTTCACTAATCATATCCAGAACAGTGAAGAACATTTTGTCTTTACTGTCACCTGGGGAAACCACCAGCGAATTTACGAATACGGGATGCTCTTCTTCGTGTTGATCTAACCAGGTAAAACATGGCTCGCCAAGAACGTTATCATCTCTAATATCATCCCCTTCGAATGGTGGCATATCCCACTCTAGCACGCCTTCAAAGATGTTTGCGAAAGTAAGCGGGTCAATTGGATGTGAAATTCGCATTCGATTTTGAAAGTCATTGAGAGATGTATTTTTTAGCTCTTCTGATAATCTCTGAGCCGCGGGGTCATCTGAACGCCCCATCATGTCACTAAGGAAAGACATCATATTTTCTTCAAAATCGCCTTCACCCATCATGCCAGCCATTTCTCTCATTTCGTTGAAGTCGAGAATGGTGTTGTCATCATTTTGCATGGCTTCAATATCAACTCGATACGCTTTTGGCTTCTTACCAAATGGCGATATTGACTTAATAAGTTCATATATGGCCGGACCATTATCAACTCCAACCATTTCCGAAAGCTTCTCAGCCATGAACTGGTGCGTGGAGTGTAGTGCCGTTGGCTCAACCTGTGACTGAGTTGCTGGAAGTCCTTTAATGAGATTGTCCCAGGAATTGAAGTTGAAAAGTAATGCGATTACTTGCCTTGCATCTGTCTCTGGAATTTTGATGGACTTACTTAATGAGATCGCACTTAATCGGGCCATCTTTGGTGTTGGTAATATCATTTATTTTCCTTAGTGCCTTTGGTTCAGTCGAACGCCTTTGAATTCGATTTCTGGCAGAATACGCTCAAAAGCATTTCTGAAATTTGTTTTTTTGACGATTCCATTCATTAAATCATGCATATTGGTACGTCTGAAGTTAACACCCACGTCTAACATGTGTATGATACCGATACTTGTAGCATCAAAATACAAATTCACATCAGTTACAGTCATATGGTTTCGAGCTGTTTCAGAAGAATTTATCAACACTACGTTGTCTGGAGTTGGTGTGACCGTTAATACGGTTACCTTTGCTATCTCACCGGACAGAATTTCATTGGTATGAGCAAAAACATCCTTCCAAGCGAACTCGCCAATGACATAAAGGGTTTGATTACTTATGAATAAACCTTCATCGATATGGTGTTCAATCGAATCCTCTAACAGATTCTTTGCTTTCAAGTGTTTTAGCATGAAATCTATTTGCAGGTGTGTCCACCCAGCCCTAAGTCGAGGGTAATGTGTAGCGACACACGAACGATTCAGATCTCGGCCATAATTGTATCCGCGATAATATTCTTCATCATAATCTGATTCCGAGCCGTCGTGATAGTGGCTATAGCCTAACTCTAACTTTAGAACACCGGCCGAGATCGCCTTGTTCACACATGAGGACATAATCACAGTGTCTGGAGAAACCTCTCTTTGTTGTCTACCGATGACATCCGCAAACATATCAAAGATAACCCTGTACTCGTTATCTTCATCCGTCTGAACATACTTGCACCAAAGTTTAAAGTTTTCGGTTAATACCTGTTTGTAATCTAAATCCACCTCAGGTTCATCAGTATCTATATAGCGGTGACCGTTGAATTTAATTGCCTCCAATTGAGCTAATATCTTTTTAGCTAAATCGGGTTCTCGTACCGATGCAATAAAGAATGCGGCCAGTTTGTTTTCAGCATCTAATTTAGACAATTGTTCACCTGATAACTGATTCAGACTTGCAAGCCATATTGTATGAATATCACCAAGGTCCCATACCATTTTGGAGCATTCAATAATTTGTACTGATTGTTCAGCAACAAGGTCGTAATGCGTTGCTTTGTACGCATCATCTATTAATTTTCTATAAGCTCTGAATTCTAAATCTTTAAGCCTTTGTGTAAGCCAGTTTCTTTTTTTGAATTGCAGATTATTTGGTACTTCTTTACTCCCATAGTCCCACCAATCGTCGGACTCAATAGGTATGAAGTCGAAATAATCGAAATTTGGCAAACGAGCAATAGACAATAGAAATGCCAATACCATTTCATTGGTATTTAGTGAGTCATAGTCTTGATCAGGTTCAACGCGTGCAATCATTCCTAACAAGGCATGTAAACTATTTGTCAGAGCTACACCGCTATCATTATCATCATACTGGTTAAGCGTTTCATATAATTCTGGCGGGATTTCATTAATCCCCGAGTCATTTTCATTAATGAAATCGCAGATATAGGTAAGCGCAACATTGCGTCTAATGTCTTCAGGATAGGTATTCAGGCATTGTAAAGCAGTGGGTAGTGGTTCTGGGGCAGGACGACGACTGCTGAACATACCTGAAAAAGTTGCGCGTGGTGTTTGCTGACCAACTGCCGTTAGAGCCGCTGCAGCTACCATGTTTTTGCATTGGCGTAGTGTATTGTATTTCTGAAGTAACTCTTCGTAACTCGAGCCCCAGCCAGCGTCTAGAAATGAACTGATATCTGCTATAGTGATTTCATCATTTTTTTCAAGCTCAACAAGCCGACTAATGGTTTCATTTATACAATCCGTAGGCGCAAAGTCATCACCGTCAAAAGCATCTAGCTTAATGGTGAAATCATATAATGTAAGACCATGGATCTTGAATAGCTCGATATCTTCTTTCCTGAACTGATAAAGGCCATGCTCCATTGCTGCATGTAGAATCCAAGGCAAGAACCTATCTAGCAAGTTGCATTTTGGGCTTCTCAATACATTATAAAACCAGTCAATCTCTCCATCTGGCATCTCAGAGAAGAACACCGACGCAAATTCTTTCTCTGCTATTGTTGTTCCTGGGGAATGTTTGCCTAATCCACCCAAATTAGGATATCGGGGATTTTCTGGAAGGTCTTTTAGTGAAAAGTCAGAGAAGAACGTAATTAGCGGGTTATAATCATCTTTATGGTTTTCGGTTGCTGGAATGCATATCGTCGAACCATCACAATGTATTACTTGTAACATATACCCCATTGCCCTAGCATTACTTTCGCTGACCTCTTTACCCGTAAACTCATTAAAAACCGCATTCACTACATCCCTGTATGGGAATGCGAAACCTAGATGACCTAGCTTTCTGATCAATTGATTCTTCTTCGTTTTTGGACCAAAGGTCAGGGCATAAACTATATCTGTTTCACCGAAATAACTGAGCACTTCTTTCTCGGTTTTAAATTGACCAGGGAACGGTTCAAAAATGGCGTAATTGCCGATTACTTTACCGCCTGCAAGAATGCACTTTACCAGCCAACTGTTGATATCCTCATATTCCTTTCTTTCGCCGTCTTCGTTTGAATTCATTATTCCCACACTCTTTTTATATTTTCTTAATACTTACCCTAGCACCGTACTAGCCAACACTAAACGTTTAGCAGCTCAATTGTTGGTGAAAAGTATCATTGAAACAACCATCAAACATTTGGGCTAAGTTTTGTTTCATTCTCTTATATCGCAAAGCGTGACTTCAAGGGAATGCATAGTTACTAGATCACGTTACTGCCAAATTAAAATATCGGTTCTTCTACTTCTGTTTCTTACAGACAACAAAAAAGCCCCTCGTTTTGGAGGGGCTTGGTGAAAAGTTTATGAGAACTCCAGTTACTACTACTTTAATCCATTGAACCCCTCTGTACAGAGGGTGTGTATAATCTAATTATTTTAATAACCGCCTGTCGCTGAATTATCCATTTGCTTCAGAATGGTAGAACACCACTTTTTACGATCAGTAATCGTAATCGGCATTTCCATTGGCGTACCTTGAGGATAGAGACTAAACGTCACTTCCCTACATGCATCAGACACATCACCAAATTCTACGCCATCTCCAAACTTCAGTTTGAATTCAGGCATCACCCCGACCTGGAATACTTCAATTATCTTCGCTCTAAGATCAAGAAACTCTGATTTAGTTATCTCTCTAACCAGACCGCCTGATGAAGTCGTGTAATCTAAAACATGCTCCATCCGAGTTACCAGGTCAAAGAATCCAATCGTTACCGGTAACTTGTTTGAATCGGAGATTCGTGCAAGTTTTAGATCCTCAACGAGTTGAATTCTCTTTTTCCAGTACTGGCAGACATCAACTCGTTCTTTGGGAGTGTTCTCTAGGACATATTGCATTGAAGCCTTATGACCCAGCTCGGCCATACCGATAACAACATTTTTATTGTCAACAATAGATTTTGAATCCTTGCAGATATCTAATATGGCATCGTAGAGAAATTGATCCTCAGAGTCATTTACCAGCTTCCATAAGTAGCCAGTAAAGAACCCGATGAACAGGTCAGTTACCGCCTTCTCGTGATTCATATCTAAGGCATCCAGTAGAATTTTTGCCGTTTTTCGTAATGCTTCTGGATCGTGCTGAGACTTTAGAAATAAAGCAGGCAATTCATCTGATTTGATGTAGGTAAAATCAGCATACAAGAAGTTCCATGCATCGAAGTAGATTAGATATTGCTTTTGCGGCTGCTCATGTTGGTTGTTTTCTACCATCTCCTGCATTAGATGGAATTGTGTTTTGGTTACTCCATTTACGTCATGCAAAAGTAGCTGAATTGTTTCCCATCTTAGCAACTGAGCTGGACTCAACCTGTCACTGTACGCGTCAAGCAAAGCTTTGACCGTAATATAGTCGTCCACATCCGTATGACCACGTTGAAGTTCTTTGCTGGTCAGAATTTCCATAGCAGAAAGCATCGCATCAAGGTAAATCATGCAGGTTTCTTCATTTGGATTTTCATCCAGGTTTTCCTGAATATACTTTTGTGATGATGCAACAAGCTTTGGCACATCATTTAAGCTTCTAAAACCAAAATGGCGTCCGTCACATAGTGTTCCATCTCCGTGAATCCACCCTTGATGGCAACCAAACTGATCATTACCAATAAATGCGGCCAACCACATGCTGTTGCACTTAAAACCGACCAAGTGATTGAGATAATAATTAGCTGTCGCATAAAGCATCTGCTGACGATGAGTTAGCCCCGGATGCTGTTCAATTGGCCCGCTTTGAAACTTATCCATTTCCGCATTACAACTAAGATCGATAATCACCTGAGGCACTTCTTTTAAAGACTCAATGAGAACATCTAGCGATTTCACATTATGTAAAGCATCAGGGTCTGTAGGTAATAAGTTGACCGACATTGACGTGATGAAATCTTTTAAGCGATCCTTGGTGACATAGTCAATCAGATCATCAACAGTCTTTGGAATAGTATTGAGGATATTTCTTGCTGCAAAGATGCTCTTATCCATGTCATGGTCGTTGTATGACAGAATCCGGTTTGCAAGTTCATGTAGTTCTGCAGAACTGACTGCTGGCTCCACTTCGTAATAGTTAAGAAAATCACCTGTGATTTCATCAAGGTCAGCTATGTTTAGCAGGTCACACAGATACAACTTAGCCGCTTCTGGCTTAAGGGTTGGGTGTAGCTGTTTAATTCTACTCAGAATCTCTCCAATGTGTTCCTGATTGTAGAGCGGAGCTTGCACAGTAATAGGGATTATATTAGTTATCATAATATCGCTCTTTTTGTGGCTGATGTATTCTATGTTCCACCAGCCGATGTGTATTTTTCAGTTTGATATCATTGTTGTGTAGCAAGGTGAACAATGGATAGCGTTAGTGTTGCGTTAATTTGGATTTCAGTTCTTCTAGACCGAAGGCGCTAATCTCAAAAAACCAGTTTACATCCTTCAGGTCAGCTTTTAGCTTTTTACCCCAATGAGATATTCCATTGGCATCTAGACGATGGAAACCACCGGTTGCCATACCGTCAGATTCATCTTCAATGGAACTGACTATCCGCTTTGCCGCGTCTTCATCAAGGTAGTTAATATCAATCGCAAGGTAGTGACGTGAAGGGAAGACCAATTCGTAACTTTGATAATCTATCGGTGTTTCGGTTACCTCTGCATTCGTTGCAATTGCTTCTGCTAGAAGTTCCCGAACATCCTGTACCTCATCAAACATTAACGTCATCGTAAAATCCTGAAGTGATGATGACTGTATGTTTTTCCCAAAGAACTCGACAAATTGTTCTTTAACCAGGCCGGGTAAAGCTTTCATGTTTATGTTTATGTTATTTGGATTTTCTAATCCTGTTCCTTTTGGGAACAATGAGAAGACAACAGTCAGCATACGGTCCTGAGCTTGTTCAACTTCCTTTTTGAAGTTTGGGTCAGCCTTAATTGCGGATATTTCTGATAGTTTTACCGCCAGCAATGTCGTATAACAGGAAATCGTACTTAGAACATTGAAGCCGTCTACCACCCCGCCTGGAAAGTCAATTTCTTTGGCTACTTTTTCGGTTAACGGATCGTTAGCATTTAAGCCTATTATAACCCACACATCGTTTGGGTCATCTCCCCAACGCCAGTCGCATTTACCTTTAGAGCTATCACGAAACTCATTAATCTCGGTACCTTCAAGTGTTAAAACTGCAAACTCTGAATCCTTATATTGGTCATAGTGAGGCGATGAAGCATTAAGTCGCACCATTTGCCCCATATAGCACTCAACATTATCGTTGATCCATCCCTGCTGCTCTTGAGCCAGGAGAGAAAGATCTACCTCTCCATAGAAGCTTTTTGGTGAAATGTAGGCTTCTTCTTTTTCTGGTCCTTCGTGGAGAGGGATACAGCGAACATGAATATCGCCATCATTTTCAGCATACCAACCCGTGATGACCCAACCCGTTTCTTCAGATACTGTGGGGACATCTTGATAACCTTCTACTTCATAAGGTGTATAAACAATTGCTCCCAATCTGAGCGGTATGTGATTGTTGATGTATTCCGCAGTATGGAGGTTGGGATGGCATAACTTCTTTACCAGCGTTTGTTTATTTGAATTCTTCCTGATCGTTTTTTTCATTTAGCATTTTCACCCTATTCATTTGCTTTTCAGTGCAATTTTTCCAAGCGTAGCAGATTGTGTTAGATTTTATCCTAACAAAAGGATTAGATCAGGAGTTTTATCAAACGTTAACGGTAAAATCACAACCATAGAAGGCATTGAGCTAACTTCGGTAACACTATCTTAAACTGAGGCAGAATGATGAATGTCATTAGGAAGTATCACGCAAGCTGGATAGAAGCAGCAGAACGAGGTGAAATCAGTTGGGAAACTGCGTCCATGCTGATGGAGGCATTCGAACTGGGTATCGCTGAATGTGTCGAAGCACTATCCACAACTAACAAATCAGCCACGCAAATCGCTGAAGAAGGCATTAAGATCAAAAACGACAGTTTCCAATATATTACTAATATTGGCAAAGAGGTCTCTTATCCACCATCAGGCATTCACCATAAGCACCGGGTGGATGAGATCGAAAAAGAACTCACCTCCACTATTAACTTTGGTTCGCGGAGGCTTCATGCTGAACTGGGTAAATAAAATTAAATTGGCAATTCAAACAAGATCAGAGCAAAAATGGCTTAAGCGTTGAATTCGCTCTTGCATGTCGAGGCTAAGGCCTTCCTCTGCCGATAGCTTCGCCACTTCCCTTTTAGCCTGTAGAACTACGACAGATTGAATTTTTGCATCTTTTGGACTGTCTTCAAGGGATTCCTGCCACTTTTCAAGTGTTTCGAATGCGTAACTGCCCGGGTCGGATTCATCTGTGAGGAATGATTTCAGCTTGAGATAAATTGCATCATCCGACGTCAACTTAGGCGCAAATATACCAGTAAGCAATAATGTAAAGAACCACCAGCCACTCTCGAATAAGTATTCTTGATGTTCTTCAATCCCGTACCAAAAAAGCACAGCATCCAATGCCTGGTCATTCTCTCCATACAACAGAGCATCATAAAGGGGATCGTGCGGTTCCATGTCAGCCAACCGGTCCTCATGTTGCTGTAGGAATTCAACGTCGCCATTTACTGTAGCTCGAAACACTGTTTCTTCGAGTTCTTCATGATCAGCATCGGTGAACACTTCTGTTTGAAACATGCCTTCAAATTCTTCCCATGGCTCAACCGTATATTTATCCACTACAGCTTGCACAGCCTGTTCAAAGACTGCCTCACCGGAATCTGAAGTGAACGATGCAAGGAACGTCAGGTGAAGGCCTTGTGCTTTTGATTTGATGGCTTGCGTGCGAAGAAGCTTTGTTACCTGTAGGAAGGAATGCCTTAGCAATTGAGAACCCAGCCCTTGCCTTCTCCAATCCGGATGAATCGTGATCGCATCCATTTGCACTTGCGCTATCCATTCATCATCGTAGGCTGCGGTAAGACGACATAGACCAATTAACCGCCCTTCACAATAGAGCTCAAAATTATCATCGTACAGGTGTTTCTTGGAGTTGTGTCTCCAGGTACCTAACTCAACCAAATCATGACGCATGTTGATACCGGTTTTCCCGTACAAAAGATGACATTTTGACTTGGAGCCTGAGAGTTCAATTCCATCCCAACTTTTTAGTACAGTCTTTAGATCAAGCTTTTTGTGACAGGTCATAGCTGGCAAATCCCCACATATATTTCATACTGACTTTTAATAGCCATAAAAAAAGGCTCGTTGCCAAGCCTTTAATTACTGCAATTGTTTTATTGGTTAGCGAACTTTTTAAGTGCTATTTCACGGTATTCGTCGGACTTTAAGTAATCGCGAATATTGGCGATCCACTGGTCGTTATCATTGCAGTCTACCGTCTGATCGAGATGAGAAAGCACAATCTCGCCAACGCCTTTAGAAGTAACATTGACAGCGGTTAGGTAAGCGTAAGCAGGGTTTTTCCTTGCCACATCCAATACCTGCTCATAGTTGTACTCAGTCCCACAAACTTTAGATTTGGAATCTATCATCGATTTAACCACAGTTTGAGCGCCGGGACTGATTGACCAAAGGTCATTCAATGCGTCGTCTTTTGTCTTAGTTGTTTCAGTTTCCGAAGTAGCACAGCCGGTCAAAGCCAATGCACATAATGCAATGCTTGCAAACGTCTTATTCATTTTTTTATTACCTTTATTGCGAAGGTTAATGCTTGATGGCTTTGCGCCATGGAATATGAAGAGAAACTAGTTTACTAAGAAATCAGTAGTCGAACAAATGGTAAGTCTGTACTTTGCTTTAGTTTTCCTTTCTTTCCTTAAGCCGGTATAGGGCTGGTATTAACGGCGCGGTAATCATAGCCCAGTACTGAGGGTCAATATCAACCTGCTCAAGCAATCTCCCACCAACAGGAGTCAACTTTTCTGGATTAGCAAAAAACCACTCTTTTGCCATCGCAATAAAGATTAGTGGATAGAACATAGTCGAATTACATACTGAGATTTTGAACATTCCATTGAATTGCTCCAATCGATTTTTGTAATCCTCATTCCATGTCGGATACTCTGTAGCAAATATATGCTTACAGTAATTCACCACCAAACTCTCAAAGTTTTTTATGTTGTGCAGCATTATTTCGGGAGTTACCTTCGAGTAAGCAACCTTGCAGGCTTCTTCCACCAGCACTGCCGCATCCATCCGGAAGGAATCTAATGTGTTGTCGTTGTACCGGATTATCTGATTAATCTGCTGTGATATTGATTTCATGAAGTTTCCTTGAACATCCCGAGTGATTATTTCAAAGGCCAGCACTCTAAAAGGACCGGCATTTTGATTTTGCTAGTTACTATTTAGACAGCAATTGCTTGAGGCTTTCAGGCATCATATTACGAAACTGCTCTGCTCGGTCTGCAGCACATACTTCATTGAAGCGCTCACCGAGGATGGTATGAAGCTTGTCTTGAGCATCTTTGCTTTCGGACGCGGTGATCATGTATGTATTCTCATCATTCACTTTCCCCATAGACACCTGTAATGTTCCCTTGTAGTCACCCCGCTTGCTCAAGCGCTCAACCATTAAATTGAGCTCTTCAACAAATGGATCGTTGCTTACTGGTTTATTATCAGCCATTCTTTCTCCTATGAGCCTTGCTCTGCTCGTTGAATTTCAAAACCATTTGGACGCATAAGCGTTACCGCATCCCCATGATGTTTAACCCGCCACGTTTCGTGCCAAGTTCGATCCTTGGTTGATAGACCGACCTTCACCTCAGAGGTACTTTCATCTAGCTTAATGCAGCTGTCATCTGGAATATGAGTTGATGGAGCCACAAACCATAACCAATTTGAATCGATTTCAGGACACTTTTCGTAACCGAATACAGTTGCCGTCTGATTTTCACCAATCAGTAATTCTACTGGTGACGCGATGTAGATCGTTGTCGGCCCCTTTTCTTTAGCCATTGTGACCATTTCATTTTTTAGGTCATCCATACCGCAACCTGTGAGCAATAAACCCAGGGCGGTAAGACCCGCAATTCGTTTTTGTTTATTACAACGCAATTTCATTAACCTATCCTACTTTTCGCCCCTTGGCTTCATGAACTCACCAAATCGCTTTATATGGTATGGGGTATAAATAAGAACCAATAAACAGACGGCAATAGTACCATCCACACCAAATTTAACTTGCTCGAATGGCAAGCCGGTGATGACACTTTTGAGGAATTGAGTTCCGATCATAATTGCACAATTCATTAAACCCCATATCAAAAGTGATTTGTTAAAAATCAACTGTCGCATTTGTTATTTACCTTAATCTAAAAATAGCCACTCTTCAGCAGTCTCGTGAGTGACCGCGTCTGTTGTCATCTCAATTTCCGCACCATGATATCCGCCTACCACCGGCTCTACAGCGGCAGTGGCTGCAGAATCGGCTTCTTCTAGGTTCGGGAATACAACCACTTCCTCACTGTAACTACCCTGAACGATCAGTTTACAATGACCCTCATAGCCATCAGCGACATTCGTCACCACATCAGGTCGAATGTCATCAAGTAAAAGTGACATAACTTACGACCTTATGACTTTTTCTTTGATTGAATATCAGTGTCTTCTTTTGCATCTTCCCAACCATCTGACCAAAATTCAGCATCCAATCCGAAATAGGGATTGGACAATTCTGATTCGCCACTAAGGTAGGCTTGATAACCGGATTGGTAGATAGCTTCTTGCTCTTCATCCATCTGATAGTATCCTCTGAATTAAGCGTTCTGAATATCAGCAACCGCAATATCGGCCGCACTGGATTCTGCTTTTTTCTTGCTTGGCATAGTCGGTCCTTCAACCTCAAACTGCTGTCCGTTGTAATCAAACGTCACAATCGTTTTGAACATAGGAGGTTGCATATCTAACGTTTGCGTCCGATATTCCGGCATGGCTAACTGGTTCTTTTGCATAAGCTCGTTTAGCCATGACTTAGCGTTACTGACCGCTGCTGGCTTTGGCGCATCACTGGCTGCATTCATTACATCCTGCGTTTCATTAATGAGCAGTTGGAATGCCTGCTTTTCTGCGTCTTTCTTACTACCTGATGACGCATTTGCGGTGTAATCCGTACCGTTGTAGACAAATGAGATAGTCGCCACCCACTGAGGCTTATGAGAGGACCCTGAACTTGTCATTTCCGCGACAGGGGAAGCAATGCCCATTGATGCACAGAGTTCATAGAAATGACCTTTAGGATTGGGTAGTGATGTCTGAGCTGACTTTGTTTTTGAATTTTCCACCAGCTGCGGGGTATCTGGCTGTTTGTCTGCCGGCACATCAACCCCTTGCTCGGTAATTTGCTCAAACAGATCTTTCGATACTTCCTGCTCTGCTTCTTTCTTTTGAGCTTTCTTGGTCGTAGCTGTAAAGGTGATAGAGCCAATTGTTACGGTTCCCTTGGTTTCCCATGCGGGCAAATGCGCTTCTCCAAGGTTGAAGCTTTCAAATTCCGGATTAGCCACACCTAATTTCTGGCACAATTCGAAGAGTTTACCTTTGTAGTTCATTACTGAGGCCTTATCGTTATTAATTTCATTTTGAATGGTTTCAATATCAAGATCGAAGACTTCCACAATCAGATTCGTTAACTCATTGAGATTACCGATAGGTAGTGATTTACCTACTTGCTGCTGCAGAATCTGCAATACCGTCTTCATCATTGGCAGATTGCGAAGAAGGGAGTTACCTAATCGCTGTTTAAGTTCTGTTGCGTAGCGTGTTGAGCAACCAATCTTATCGGCATGAAATACCACTGCCACCCAGACTTGTGATGACATCATGAGTTCAGCATCAGCTAAGAAATGATTTAGAGCCCGGTCGATAACATCTGGATTTTCACCGCGTTTAACTATCTGAGCAATCTGACTTGTGGTTATGGACTGTGGATTTGCGTTAAGCACCTTAATAGCGTTACGTACCGCTTGTTGCTTGGACCTTGACTCTCTATCTGACGACATATCCAATAACCGTCCATTCAGCCTCTGACAGCGTTGTTCGGAGAACAATTCAATTTCATCGCCATCAAGGAATGCCTCTATGACCTTCTGGTTGTAGAGATCTGGGAATCGCCTTAAAGGACTGGTGAAGGTTGCATACGCCAGTTGATTTAGACCGACATGTCCCTTGTTAAACATACTGTAATTAGCTTTATTACAGTATGAGCGTAAGCGGCGCGACTGCTCTTCTATCGGCATAGCACTGTAGACTTCATGCATGGCACCGCTGAGATCATCAATGTTCTTTGCTTCGTGGTTTCGATAGATTATTGGTAGTTTGTTTTCTAGACACCAGTCTGCCATCAACGTATTTGTCAGAATCATAAATTCTTGTATAAGAATATGACCATGGATCTGCGAACGCTTTACTTTATGCAGCTGACCTTCTTCATCAGCAAGAATCCCATTTTCTATATCTATAAAACTGAGGGTATCCTGTTTCATTGTGCGTCTTTGAAATAAAGCTAGGGCACAATCAAGCCCTTCTATCACCGCCAAGACCGCACCGGGATCTTCTATTGTATCTGTATTGGTTACCTGTTCATAACTCAGTCTTGCATGATTGGTAACGCTGGTTGAAGTGACATCTATAAGTTCTGCTTCACCTGAATTTTGTATCAGTATATTGGCTTTCATCACTTTTCGATGCCGCCCTTGTAGTAAGGACATTTTGTCTTCTGAAATGCTTTTAGGCAGCATTGGACTCATGGCGTACCCGCCGACGTATTGCGTTACTACTCGCTGTTCTGCGTCCAGATAAACATATTCGGGTTCAGATTGTATTGCTCGCGCAACATTCGTGACATATACATCAAGTGACCATGCATTTCCTGCACGAGTAATTGAGAACGCATCATCTAGGTCTTGAGAAGTAGGTCCATCTACAGTGACTATCGTTTTATTCATTGTATCTTAGCTACCTTAGGGTTAATCCCGTTCTAGCTTAATAGCGAATACTTTGGTTGGCACATTGTCAAAATGTGGGTGAACAAGATCTTCAATGATTTTAAATCCCTTCCATGGGAAGGTAAGTATCTTGCTGGTATCTCCTTTCTTGGGATACCCGAGCTTATATTGAATATCTTTGAACTCTTTCGGAGAGCCGTCTTCATTCGTCAGCAAACTAATCCAACGTTCGTTGTATAGTCGATATTCCCACCCCTTGTCACCTGATGCGGCTTGAAGCCAATAAATCTTGTTGACTGGGATGTGCAGGGATTTTAATTCCATTTCAATACATGCTCCTCTTTATCAAGCGAATGCTTCCAGCCATTAGGAAAGTGCGCGCCATACCCTTCATGAAAGCAAGCCTTGAAACAATCTCACTACATTGATTTTCAGTGTTCATGAGCGAAATAAGTCGCCCCATGATTTAATTAAGAGTATGGAGATTAACTATTATAACGGAAGGCATTCATAAAGAACTGTACATAATCTTTAGATCAGGGAAATTGGTAGAATGAATCAAAAAGGCCGCTCAGTGCGACCTTCTTTTAAGTTGTGGCTAATCCGGGATTTTGTCATCTCTGTGAAAGGATGGGATTTTAATGTCCGTGATATCTGGATATCCATTTTCTCTCAAATGAACAATCCATATAACATGTCCTACTTTGACACCACCGTGTCCGTACTTTGTTCTAATTTCACGTAAAATATTGAGAACATACTTATCATCACCTACCTGTTTCGCATCTTCAATGAGTTCATCAACAATCTTGGGATCTACTGGATTATGTTGCGTGTTAACAATTTCTTTAGCTGTTCTGATCGCTTTTAGTTGGTTGTGTGAATAATGCATAACAAGAGCAGATAGAAGGGTCCCTATAGCAATGATGATAGGATGGTTTGTCAAAAAAAGAATTATGTCGTTCACTGATTGCACCCTTGCTGCTTTGATTTTTTTTGCTCAAGCTCTAGTTCTCTTTCATCGTTCTCGAGATTCATTTGACGGACTTTTTGTTGTACATACTTACTACCACCAGCAAGGTAGAACACGACACCAAAAGCGAATATGGCTCCACTTAGATCAATCAGCTGCGTTGTCATGTTCACCTCTTAGTTGCATTAGTATTGAGGAAGGCTTGAATTAGGTTTTCCAGTTAATTCTAAGTTCGAATATGGTTTTGGATGAAAGTCGCAGCCTTTTTATGGTGACTACGATGCGCGACAAATTCAGCTATAGCCTTACCGTTTTCTTGTATTGTTAAATCTGAGTAATCCAAATTGTAATGATGACGCTGCGAGTCAATTTCTGCAGCAACGTGTTTGACCTTTTCCTCTGAGCCGGAAATGACTAAAGCTTTATGTGACTTCCCAAATGATTTTATCGACAGTTTCATTACATTTTTCCTTTAGAATAATCGAAGTAGATAGATACTGCTCAAGTTTCATTTAGTCTATATCAAGGTATTTTTTGTTCAAAACAAACCTCTTCAGATCATGAACCAATCAATGTTGCCTAAATCAAAATCTATATAGTAGATATACCCCATCATCATTGAGATCAAAGTTAGGAACAGAAAATTAAGAGCCCCCATAAATTCCTTTTGAAATATGCATTTTAAAGCACCCAGTAAAGCTGCAAGGCTGACAAGAGTAAATAATAGAGTAAACCCGTAGTTTATTGCGACATCAGAAAACGTGAATATGTCCATGGCTCTAACTAACCCAATAATTATCTTTTTCGTATTAATGACAGTATGTTGTCATCACATCAAACAACAACCATATCCATTTCAACCAGCACGACAGAGTTTCAACTTATCAAGCTGTTTGATGTTTGCCCTAGAAGGATCTTTGCTATGCATCGACCAACTGATTTCTATTATTTGTTCGTAATCAGCAAGCTTCGATGCCAAAGTAAACATCGATACAGGTTGAGTATAGCCCTCGACTTCTCTCAGCTTGATGCTCATAAGTCGGTAACATAGGTCGCTTGGACTAACCGCTTCTTTTGCTTCACGACGAATTATACTCCCTATGTCACTTGTTGATGAATGGCAAACACTATTGACCAAATAAGCACTTACAAAGTCACTAGTGGACTCAGGTTTTATAACAATCAAAAAGTTTTTATTTTTCACTCACTTATCATCCTTATCATTTTAACTATTTGTACAGAATGTACATGTAATAAAATTGTATGCTTCGCCCTGAGGACATACATGCCGATGAAAATTCTGCCGCGGAATACTAGCGATCGATACATAGCTAAGCTCTCTTGAGACTTGCCGAATTCAAAGCAATTTCATATCAACGCTTTCGAACCTTAAATAGTACTTTCACGTTTTTATTCTCCAAATGTTCAAAATATCTATATCAACACAACCCTAGAAATCGGCATCCAGACCCTGGCTCCAAGGTCCCTATCCATGTTAAGAAAACCACTGTGATAATAATCCACCATATTCGATTCACATCATGTTCCTAATTTGTATTTAAAGGTAGAGCTGTTGGGAGTCGAGCTCAACCGGATGGCCGTAAACTGCATCGCAGGTGACCACCAACAACACAAATGCCTTCCGTCGGAGTCGAACAGAGCTTCCAGCCAGATGCTTCATAGTCGTATTTTACGTGGATTACTAAGCTAGCAACCCACGAAATTTGTGACCTATTAATCTGGCATGATAGCCTCTTGGTCAGTTGATGCGTAAAAGGTAACTTTTGAAGAAGTAATTTCAGTCTGTGTAGCAGTTCTCACGACTCTACGAGTACGTTTTCTAACACTAACTCGGTCTTTGTATTTGCCAAGTTCTTTATCGTGCGCTTTCGGTTATTTCTTTTAACTCGTACTGGTCTTCTTTTGTATTGCTTTTTCAGTGTCTGCATATAGTCACACAGACCATAAGTTACTATGAGATTCAAAACAACATATCCAAAAAAACAATACAGCATTGTGTGTATAATCTCGTTCAGTTCGGTGATACCCTCCACGAACTTGCTGTATAGCATCAACAAAGCGCCGGTCCATATAATAACCGCAAACACTGTGCTGATCGCGTTGCACGCGAAAATCAGTACTGCTCCAGTGCTTATTTCTAGTTCCCAAGCTGTATTGAATTTATCTTTCCTTTTGCTTTGATACTTTGCGCAATGCGGAGTTGTCCAATTTACAAGCCAACCAATACCAAAAGCGGTAAGCAAAAAGGTTAACTTATCTAGGCTCATGAAGTTCGTTAGGAAGTCTGAAGCGTGCAGGTAGAACGGTGACAAATCACTACGATTGTCCCAACCAAAAAAGTTCGTCGCAACTAGATAACTCATCACACTACCGACAAAGATCAACGAACCTAGAGCTAAAATGCTAACAGCGTGCTGCTTCCAATCTTTTTTTATCAGAAACATAAAGACAAGAACATTGAAGAATTTCCCTCTGCAAAACAGAAACAAACTCTTGCCTAGGCTTATCTTTTTCTTACTTTCAGTCATTAACTTTCCTCTTCCAACAAGTTTGTTTTTGCGCCACTACATAGTGCGTATTAGTCTATGGTTTATTAAAATCGCTCTACATACGCAAACAAGTTTGATAATAATCTAACATCATTCCTTTCATTCTCCTAAATACTCTAATATGATCAGCGAGTTAAAAAAAAGAGCCTCCACTATGGAGGCTCCCTAAATCGTCATTATTTATTTGTTATACATTGAGGATAACTGCGGGATAGAAAACATAAACTTGGCCGTTCCTTCTTCGCCCTTAGTTGGATAAACATCGATACTTAATGCACTACCAGTAGTACCAAGATCAATAGATACCTCAACTGTTTCTCCCGGATTAATCGTAACAACCCCCTCGTTGGTGAGAAAGTTCAATGCACCACCTGCGTTCGGATCGACCGTGATTTCTGCCAATTGCTCTCCAGTTGCCATTTGAGCCCCCTCCAAAACAAGAGAACTGTCTGTGTAGATCCTCGCAATTGGGGCGTCATCTGCATCTAGTAAGTTTTGAGCTATAGGTAAGTATGTCTGCACATCTAATTGAACTAAGTTTTCAGGTACAAACACTACATCGATAGTAGAGGTAGTCGAGTTCCCATATTCATCTGATGCAGTTAAGGTGATCTTGTAATGCTCATTTGCTTCCATTGTTGGGAATAGCTTAGGAAGCTCAAGAGAATATACATCAACCCCATTCACCGCCCCTGCTGTTTCTGTGGAGCTAAGTTTCGAATATCCTAGAAGGTAGTTAACGTCAAAAGTTGAACCTGTTATACGAAGTTCATCGACCTTCTTTGTACTAAGATCAGAAATGGCAAACTTCAGGTCTCGTAAGTCTGTAATAGTGCTCGGTACCGTGTAATTATCTTTGTATCCCCACTTAATTATTGGGGCTGTCTTATCACTGACATAAGTTAAAGTTTCTGTTCCTGTTGTTGTTAAACCATGACGCTCTTGGGCTTTAACGACATAAGAGTAGGAACCTTCACTCAAATTGCTTAAATCAAAGGTACAGGAGTAAGCCGTCGTCTGCCTCGTACATCTATCGCCATAACTTGTAAGTAATGTTCCTTTAGATGAATCTTCAAGCCAAACATTTCCAAGTCTTAGATGATCAAACCAAGACCCTGCCGACGCTTGTGTAATGGCGACGGTAAGAATTTTAGTCTCAGGATTGTATGACGTTGAATTTATTTCAGGAGCATGAGCAGCATTGTAGGTAACATTGGCCCACATTGGAGAACCGTATAGAGCCCCGTCTGCACTTGTAATTGAACTTCCCTCGTGAAAATAATACAAGCCACCATCAACTAGATTCCACTTACTAGTGTCAGGAAATGTTATTTCGCAAACAGTGGCCCCTACAGGTATCGTACAGTTATAACCGGAATGTGAGAAGACTTGTGGATAGCTTCTAGCTTGAACAAACTGGCGGACTCCCTTTATACGAACTGGAAGTTCACTAACTTTCATATCCCAACGATTTGCTGAAGCCCAACCTTTATCAGAGTAATTATATTCAAACATTCCACTACGTGAAGGAGCTTTAGGTGCTGAATCAGCTAAAATCAAATTGTAGGATATCCCACCAGCAGACCATGAAGCCCGCTGGTTGAATCGAACATAGTTGCCATTGGTGTAGCCATATGGTCTTTTGTACACCGCGTAAGTGTAACCATCGTTTTGCGTTGTAATTATTTTGTCCGCACCGACAAATCCAATACCACCCAAAACATTTGATACGTAGTTATTGTTACTTACTCTGTACATAAATTGGATTGGGTTAGTTTTGACCATCATGCCTGATTCGTAAGGTACAAAACCAACTTGACCGGCTATAGTTGCAGAGCTTTGAGGGTCATATATGCCTACCAGTTTCAAATCTCCAGTTTTGTAGGTATCGTAGATCACCTTCTGCAAATTTGTTACTGCTTGATTACCTGCTTTATCAGTCACCCGGAAAGCCACACCACGTATAGCTTCTCCATTATCATTTGTTGGAAGGAAGCCGTAGTCTTCACTGAATGTAAATCGAGCGGACTGCGTACTGTCCGAATAATTAAGGACTCTGGTTTTGTACAGTGTCTTTGGTGACAGGGTATATGTCAGCATTTCTACTTTATCAATGCCGCTAGCGTCCGAGATCCCACTACCTTGAATGTAGTTCGAATAGTAGTTGGTGAAGAACCAAGTATCTGCAGGCTGAAAAGTATGCCCTGTATACCCGCCGTAACCTGATGCACCCAGGGTGCCGGGATTTGGTAAAGTGGTATCTCGAGTGTAATTCAGAGTTTCTGTGGTAACCACTTCTCCTGATAGGTTTAAGGTTTCAATAGATAGCGTGTAGTCCCCATCACCAGAAACAGGCGCAGTCATAGTCACGCCATAAAATGAGTTGCCATTTAACTCGATCTTATCTTGAATATTGATGATGTCTGTTTGTTCTGTTTTCAGCGACGTACCATTTACAGATGTGGTCAAACGGATACGACGGTCTAAACCGGCACTGATATAAAGGGTCAGTTCCCCACTGTTGTTAAGAAAGTTACTATCATTGACTGCCAGCTCTGCATCATGCGGTAAGCCTAAAGGGTCAATAAAGTTGACACCTTCAACTGCAGCAAAAGAGCCGCATGAGTACAAGGAAGCCAGTGCCAACGCAACAATACTCTTTGTATTACGCATGGTTGGGCCTTTGGAAAAGTCATTTGGGTATAAGGAGGTTCCCTGAGATCATAAATAAAACATTAAGTACGGGCAAGCATTGACATAAATTATTTATTTGGGCGACCTAGTTTGTTAAGTAACTATAGAGGCTGGAAGCCTCTATGATAGGTTAACTGCTTCTAAGGATTTATTGGTTTATTAAAGGCTGTCGAAATCATTGAATTGCTCTGGCGCATCAATCGTCACCTCGTTATGGAAAGGGAATGTTCCGCAAAGCAAATGCAACTTTCCATTTTCCTTTTTGAATGGCGCTAGGTACCCATCCTGCTTTACGTCATGTCGGCAGCAGAAGACTTCGGATTCACCATTGTCATTATCTTGAAGACTCATGGTCGTAAACCCATCAGTAACTGGTGTTACACCTTTACAGCTATATGAACCATCTTCTTCTAAAGTGGCTCTTAGCAGCACAGCAGGCGAACCTGCACTACCTAAACTCATTTTAGGAAAAGCAAATATTGCATCGAGCCTTGCCACACGTTCAGGCCCATAGAATTTTCGCTGATCGTATGTATTTCCAATCCCCATAATCAGAACTGCAGCCATAAAAAAAGTAATCGTTACTGAGAACGCAACGCGCCATCGTTTTACAAAACAAAGGCGAAGTAACATCATCACAGCAAGAAATGACCAACCATCTAAAATTCCCAAATATCAACCCTCCAAAATTTCTTTATATTCCATATGTCTCATGACTTGCACTGTACCAAGAGTAAACAATCCAAGATCATAAACTAAGGTGAAATGGATACTTTCAAGTTTTCAAGATTGAAGTCGCTAAGTTCTAACTTTTCCAAAATATCTACTATGGAGATATCATCACCTGCATCGTACCAACGCTTATAGTCAAGATAAAAAATTTCCTTGGGTGGACACTTTGCTAAAAGACGTCTTGACTCGCTGGGGCTCAAACTTTTTGATGCGGAATATGCATCCACAGCCTCCATGTATGCTTTCATAAAGCAGCGCTCAGGGGTTATTCGAATGAATTGACCACGACGCGACCCAGGAGCTCCCGTCACGAAAAAACCGGGGGTGTAGTTGTAATATTTTTCACCTGTTAATCTTGTACGAGGTTCTTTTCTAATCGAAGCCGTTAAGCCTTCTGCAACTTTCTTAGAACGAAATTTAGGTCGCGGGCTTTCTTTCCCATACCCCATTTCCTTTGAAGTAAACTTGTGTTGATAGTCGGGTATCCAGATAGGTGAAAGCTCTTCTTGTTCGGTAAAATATTCAGGGACATTTAAACCAAACACTTGATGCGCTGCGTTTCTCCACAACTCTTTATCGAAGTTCGTATCAATATGGGGAATTTCTTCTTTAGCTTCTTGCTCTATCCAAACTAAGAATTTTTCTTCGCGCCAAGCATTGTATATCGAAACAATTGCGTTGTAAGACACCATCCACCGCCTTGCGAAATCTGCAGCTAGGTCATGATCATTGAAGCCTTTTGGTTTGTACTCTGACGTTTCTAATACTCGCGAGTGTACCTGCCAACGAAGAGTAGTGTTTCCTGACTTTTCGACGCGTTTTGATGGAGTAAGACAATCAAGTGTAAAAACTTTTTGTACAAATGATTTGGTCGATAGTTTTCCGATATATAGTACTTATTTCTAAACGATATTGCATCGGAAATAGAGGGCGCGTATGGCTGGTACTCTGCGCCCTTTAGCTTGAACTTTAACTGATAGCCAGAATCCTTTGTCATCTTCACTATGTTTTTGAAAACAGAACGTTCTTGCATTTCATTAACCTTCCACTAAGTCGCGCATTCACTCACAACTTCCTACGAATTATTTATTTGCCGCACAATATGCCATGAATGATAACGCAATAGGCTTCACCAAGTGAAAATCTTATATTGAGATCAAGAAAAAGGTACCTTAACGGTACCTATATGTTCAAGGATCATGCAAATTGCTAATGAATCATCTCTTTATAAGTCAGTTCGTTAGTTCTCAGTCATTTCAAGTTGATTAGAATTGAAATGATGGTCATACTCTGCCTTTTGGGTTACATAATCGGTTCCATCTGGATTAAATCTCACACCGCAGCAGTCAAAAATCGGCGCGAGTCTAATCGCGATATCGCCCAAAGGGTTCTTACCAAAGTATTGTTCTACGTTGATCCTCTTAAACGTGTCTCTAATCTCTTCAAGTACTTCTTTATCCCACGTTGTGTCAGGTTGAAGAGATATTACTTTGTGTTCTGCGAGCAAAGAACCATGAGGATAATCATCTCTGATCATCGTATTTAGCGCCATGCTATAAACACTTACGTTAGTGACAGTTTTAGGGCGGAATTCATCTAATAATGCGAAGATCTTATCTTGGTTATTCACCTCCCCAAATATCGTCATATCGCCGCTGCGAAGTAACACGAAGTAACTTCGACCACATTGAATTACATCTTCTGGAGTGTAGCCTTCAATGTGGAGCTTGATCAGAACCTCTTTTGAATAAAGAAGGTTGGAACCAACTGATTGAGAAAGCTTTTCGTAAAAGCTCATTAGGTTACCCGGGTAACCTTCCAATTCTTTTACTTCGCTAATACGGTTCAATTGGGAACCACGATGATTTCCTAATTGAGAAGAAGGTCTCTCGACGCAAAGTAAAGGTGCAAGCTCAGCCGTAAGTGCAATTCTAGACTTCACCTGATCACGCTCTGAGGGGCCTGATAAAGCTAAGGCATCAAATAGATGAGATTGCAGAGGCTCACGATGAGAACCAAGGTGGAATTGTCCAGGAACAGATTTGGTGTTGGAGTTATAACCAAAGGCATCGACTGCTCCATAAATCTCTTCTAGTTTATTCTTTCTCGCGTCACTTCTGACTGCTAGTACTTCTATTGCTACGGGATTATCGAAGATAGTGGATGCATTGATCATGTCTTCTGAAACTTTGGAGCTCAATCGTTCTGCGCGAACATTCATTCTCTTTGACAAGACATAGATTGCATTGAGGTCGTGCATAGCTAAGGTATTAAGTTGTTCGTCAGGTATTTTTTCCAGTGCCTCTTTAAAAAGAAACTCGAATTCTGTTGGCTCTGACTCTAATCTAGTTAACTCAATAAACCGTGAACTTTCGTTCAGAATTAAAGCATAGTGACCTTGCTTCATAATACTTGCAAGTGTGTCCAGGTATATATCGAATTGTTCAGGAGTTGCTTTATGAACGTTGGTCGCACATCGGGTCAGGATAATTGCTGCGATCAATTCACTTTTCAAAAGGGCTGTGGCGTCACTATTGCACTGGCTAACTGTAGCCAAGCAATGAAGATCGTTTATCAGTGATTCGTAATGACAAGCCTTGTTCAGACAAAAAAATATCGCGAATAATCGTTCGATAGTAAAATCACTACGGCCAAGAGTGTTTAGCAAATAAGTCGCCAAAACAGGTGCTGCAATCACTGAAGTTGAAGTCAAAATGGACTCAAGGTCAGCAAATGATTCGGGCTTATCATTTAAATTAGGTAAGCAGCAGTGTTTATCGAAGAAATGAAGTACTTCCTGGTCCTCCTCTGGCAAACCGTTATCCTTAAAAAGCCAAAGCAACGCATCAATTTGTGTGATTTGCTGCCCCTGAGGTCCAAATAGCCCCTTTTGCCAGGATGAGCTTGATAGCATCTGCAACTCGAGTTCTACGTTCACCTTAGGCTTATCATCGTATAACGCCTTTAGTTCTCCGATCGTAACTAAAGACCTCTGCACTGCAGTTCCTGTAAGTCGTCGGATAGCCTCTTTATTTGCATGTGCAAAGTTACCCCAATGAGGGGGTTCACCGCGGTCGGAAAGTAGTGTATTTACTTCTTTCCAAAGACCTGTAAGTTTGTCTTCAGGAAACTCTTTTCGTTCTATGCTCAGTATTTGAAATACAGCTAGTCTGGTCTTTAAGCTGGCTCTATCCCACAAGTGAGCAACAATAAACTGAGCATCCTTCAGCCTTAAATTAAATTTCAATGCAGGCTCATGAGCCGTAAACAAATCGATTAAGACATCAAATGCCTCCGCACTTGAAATTTCATTGTCTTGAGCAGTGTATCTTTTTACGACATCAGCACTTAGGTTGCCTAGCTTTACATGAAGCGAAAGTACTTTCTCTACATCCTGCCTTTCACTTAAGAAAATTTCGATGATATGAGGTGTAGTGTGACGTTTTATATCAGCACCGTACGCTGCAACATGCTCTGCAATTCTGACTGGTTCGTTAGATTCTATAAGTACTTTGAAATCTCTCCACGTATCAAAACCATAAAGGCCAGCGAAACGCTGTTTTGTCAATTTTAATGGTTTCTTCCCGTTTGGATTAGGCACAGTTTCGCCAAATGAGTCCAGATAGTCTGAATACAGTTTATCTGCAATTTTTATACTGTTTTTCATTGATTTACCCAGTGCGGTTACGTCATCAACTCGGCACGTCATTCTGATGCGAGAGGAAATACTGTTCGAGGTATTAGGATGTAATTGATCATTTTCTGGTTTAGAAACCATTCAATTTTTTCATCCCAACTCATGCTAGTTTATGTCTTCTGCGTAAGAGATTTGTGGAGATGAAAGAAACTGAAGTTATTTGCTATTCAGAATGATTTTCAATCTGATCTTGAATGGTTTTGAAGAAAGGATAAAAGCTATCGTACTTCTCATTATAAGCATCGAGCTCTGCTTGAGAGCATTCGTCCATTAATCTTTTATATAAGGGTAACCCACGATTGAATAAGGTCACGAATGCTTCTTCATCGAATTCTTCCGGGTTTTTCTTTCCTTGATTTGCAAAGTACTCATTAACATCACTCATGAGCACTTCCAGTTCTGCCTCAATGTTTCGCTGATTAACTAATAACGTCATTCTCTGCTCCATGTAGTTTATCGGCTTCTTCAGAGTCATTAACGATTTTCATCGTTGATATGAACCGTACTTTGCTTTGGTCAAGTACGATGATTTCATGTTCATTTCTACGTAAAAAGAGAGCAAGCACATCTTGTTTACTAACCTCATAACAATGAACCTCACTCACGCCTCGTTTGACTGCCCAAGTCGATGCAATTTCTAGGTCTAGAGTGTAAGCGATACAATCTAACTCACCTTCACGCTTTGCTCTGTACACACTAAATGAGTCTGGAAGTTGATCAAACTTTCTGACCTCTGAGGGCTTCATAATAGATAGCTTCCTGCTCGGGCGATTAGAACTGAACAATCGTTTCCAAAGTCTTAAATCAGACCATCCAGTATAAGAGACCCAGAGTGTGCTTAGGACGAACCAATAACCATAATCAGAGAGCTTGCTTTTGTACTTATCAAACTCAACAATCGCCCTCCCAGTTTTCTCGTACCGCATAATCTTTTTTACGATCTTAGAGTCAGTAAAGTTGGGTTTACTTAATGGTGATATATCGAGGTCAGCTAGTGGTGTCAGACCATGTTGTTTCATGCTAGATGTCCTTAGCCTTTCTTTTGAAATAACGCTTGGGCCACAAATAAAGCTGATGGATGTATTCAATTCCAGCTTGTGGGTTTCTTTCCCTAAAGTCAAGAACATGCCAAGAACCGGCACATAGCCAAGTAGAGAAACCAAGTGACAGAGCATCGATAATTGTAAGTCGTTCGCAACTCCAATCTGCCACACCCACCGCGATAATTACGAAAGCAGTGATAAGGCATATATTCTTCTCAAATACAAACTTCATGACTCATTCCAGTACTTATCATCAGTCAATAACATCTTAATGTTTTGGCAATCTACTTTCGTTAAACCGATTCTGTTATCAACATGGTATAGGTTCTGTCCAGGCAAAAAGAGCTTTTCATTGTCATCATCGATAATAACGTATCTGCCTGAATACCCAGTTTTATTTAACCAAAAGTCAATTTCGTGTCCTCTCTTCTGGTACTGAACTTCATCTAATATCGGAGTGAAACCAATTACTGTTCCTCTTGGGAGCGGATGACCAGCCAATCGAAACAAAGTTTCGAAATAGGCAGGTTGAACTCCCTCTCTGTATGTGGAACTTATTACAATTCTACTTCCCGTCACTTCAATTAAATCACGAAGAAGAGCGACCTTCGTATAGTCCAGTAAAACAAGCCCAAGAGCAATTCGGGTGTCTGAATGAGTAGCAAATATTTGCCTGCGTTTTTCCTTACCTGCACATGAACGTCGGTATTCTTGATGTTGCTTTGAGTTAAGAACACCATCAATATCGAGAAAAATCAGGGGGAATGAGCTAGTTACCATTATTTTCTGTCTGATCCAACATGGATAACAATTCATTGAGTACAAGCTTTGCAAACTCTACTGCTTTACCTTTAGCCGCCTCCATGCCTATGAAGCCACCCGTTTGGTAACCAATGTAATGAAGTTCAAAGAGATGTGGTTCTTCATCCGATTTAGCTATCACCATCATGTCATGACCTGCAAATTGACTGATTTGCATCGTATCATCTCCCGTCCAGACTTGTTGGGGGATCGAGTAACGCATTTTCCCAACAGAGTTTAACTCGTAATTCATAGCTTTAAACCTACTTATTTGGACCTGACACATGATTTCCCAACTGCGGCTATACCCTTTGTCATGGCTTCTTCTGTGTTCATTATAGTGATCACCCCTTCGCTTGTTGATCGGGAAAGCTGCATTGGATTTACCGGTGCCAACTTACTTGAGTCAGTTTCATCAATGAATCGTTTCGTTAACTTTTCAGCCGCTTCTACGGTGCTGACTTGACATCCATTTTCAGTATCACGACAACCCTCTTCATAAGCTAACGAAATGGCTTTTTTTAGCATTTCGATCAAAGATGCATTTTCCATCTCTTACTCCTATTCGTTTTGAACCCAAAATCGGATTTTAGCCTATATCATTATAAGGCAACACAACATAGGAATAGATCAGCGTTATTGATAGTAAATGCGGTCAAACATTGTTTACCAGTAACTTATTTGAAAATGGGGGTTGTTAAAAGATATAGCACTCAGCCTCGCTAGTCGAATTGACCAGGTGATGGAAACTGCACAACTTGAGATTTTATCGGAGTTATACTCTCACATCTCACCCATTCTATTTGCCATGCATCTGCATCTGAAAAGGAGTCGTCAGGCATCTCAGGAAGCAAACCAAAAAGGCGCTCTCTGTTATTCTGAGAGATCACGAACTTCTTCTCACCTTCATGCATTACGTATCTGATGCTTCCCATCGGTGCGCTGTCAAACTCAACAATATTCATAATTTGCATCCCATTATCAACGAAGTGAAAGGTACCCTCTTATCATTTACTTGCGCAGATTTTTGCGTAGCAAGGATTTGCAATCCATAACTCTCCCTCAAGAACGATATCATGCGGGATGATTTTGCTTAGGCACAACTATCGTAAAGTTGCCTTGAAAACCTATAACTACCAACTTGTTTAGTGATATAGTAAAACTCACTTATGCGCCTGTTGGTTAAACTGTGTGAATTGGTTCTATCTGCACATTTCACAGCATTATCGCCACCAGTACGTCTTTATTAATAGATTTATAACTATAAATACATTTCATCTTTAAACTGGGCATAGTTTGTCTTTCACTAACTGACTGCCCTGCATTTGAGTGTAACTATGTTGAAGTTAAAAAAACGGCTAATTATAGCTTTAGCCTACCTTTTGGGTCTTGGCTTGCTTGCTATCTATGCTCATTTTACTCTTGAGCGAATGGCTGATGAGGCAGCTCGGATTTCAACCTTGAAAATTGATGAATCCATTGATGGAATTCAAAGATATTATGAGCAAGATATGAAACCCGTTTTAGAACTAAGTAACTGCGATGTGAATCAGAAAGATTGTGAACAGTTTCTTAACTCGGTTAGCAGTTTCCTATTCGTAGACCCTGCAATCAGGAGTGTCAGTATATCTGATAAAAAAGACATTTATTGCAGCTCCATTAGTAGATTTAAAAGAACTCCGATTCCTTACTCTCCTGAGGAGTTCCTTTTTAAACCAAACGAGAGTGAAATCCGGCTATTCTACTTGAAGCAAAATGGGCTTTTCCGTGAATTGAAAGACTACAAAAGCAAAGGAACTTTACAGCTTCGATTTTACCCTCATGATGATCGAATTGTTCACATTGCTCTTCATCCTAACAGTTTTTTCGCCCTACTACCTTATAGCCCTTACTATAAGTTGAAGTTGGATTTTGTGAATGCATCATTCTACTCAGATGGTAGCATCATTGAAACACCAACCGCCCTCACTTCTGGAAAGAGCTATGAGGTTTCGCATGAAGTAAATCCTGATTGCCTTTATAGCTACATCCTAAGCCACTATAGCTTTATAATCGTATTTTGGACGTTAATTGTTGTATCATCTTCTAACGTAATGTATAGCAAGCTTAGCGGGCTTAACCTTGATTACTGGCGCATTAAACGCGGCTTAAGCAAACATCAGTTCGAACCTTTCCTTCAACCGATCTTTAATGCTGATGGCACGCTTAGAGGTGCTGAGATCCTTGCGCGTTGGGTTCATCCAAAAAAAGGATTAATTCCACCATATAAGTTTATCGGACAAGCTGAAAGCAATGGTCAAATTAAAGAGATAACAACTCAACTAATGGATAAGTGTATAGTTGGTCTAAAACACGCCGATTTCAATGTTAATTCGCGCTTCCACTTAGCACTAAACGTCTGCCCCATTCAGTTCGAAGACCGGCAGTTATTTCGAGATTTGGATAAGTTCAAACTTGCTTTTCATAGTAAGCCTATTGAACTCATTGTTGAACTTACTGAACGTCAAGAGTTTGCTAACAATGAGTTGTATGTATCTTCAATCAACAATTTAAAAAGTCGCAATACTCCTATCGCTCTTGATGACTTTGGTACCGGGTTCTGCTCGATGAAGTATTTACTTGAGACTGAGGTTAACATTATCAAGATAGATCGTTCATATGTGTCAACGATCGATAGTGGACCGAACACAAGCATACTTGATAGCATCATTTCTCTAGCACGAAGTATCAATGTGCCTCTGCTTGCTGAAGGCGTTGAAACAGAAGAACAGTTTACCTATCTTAAAGGGAAAGATATTGAAGAGTTTCAAGGTTATCTTTTCGGAAGGCCGATACCCTTAATCGAGTTCGTTGATAAATATTTAAGCAATAAAGAATAACTTGCAAAAGGCTTCCTCGGGAAGCCTTTTCTGAATCCGGGGGGCAGACTTAGTTAGCTTCTGTTACGTCGATCTTATTAAATCGACGATGACCCAAGTCAATATCTAGCGCTTGTGCAACATCCATTATTGCTGCTTGAGCGTGGTCATAGTTATCCATTCCCATAACTTCATAAGCAGTAAGCGGTTTGCCACCCGCCTCACGAATAGCCTTAATCGCATATCTTAAAGATTCCGCAGTTGCTTCGATCGTTGATTTCTCAATCACAAACTTTTTTGTTGGCTGATGGTATTGCATCGCATTTCCCTTACTGAGTGTTGTAGTTACCGTGTGACGCAATCGCGTCATATATGCTTTAGGATAAGAGTCTAAGCCGTTCTATCAAGTCTCCGCACCATGACCTAAATTGTGACTAGTTGCTTCGCTGTCGGCAAAGACTTCCATTCACCATTGCTCCTACACTTTTTGGTGACTTGCCCTCGATGACTTAAAGCGTATTGATGTTTACCATGATTTCAAATGCACCGTACTTTTCGAAAAGCGTGGAATCAGATTCGTTGTGGTAACTTGATCCTTCCGTTGAAAACGGATAACCCTAATCTCTTGGTCTATTCTTCTTCGAAATAAGGGTATATATCATGAAAACTGACTTTTAAATGCTCTGCAGCAACTTCACATGCAGTTTTCTCCGCGATGTTCAAATCATCATAAAATTTTGGTTCTATAAAATCTTTTGATAATGGCTGAAATACTCGCTCATCCAGAAGGTCACCTATTGAATCTTCAATGAACCACTTCCCATTTTCGCACTCCACCAGCAGCACGTCGATCATGTTGCCGCCCACACCACTGACAGTTAAGTGAAGATGGTGAGTTGTTCGATAGAACGAATGAGTATCCCATCGCTCTCTCTTGCGTTCAGGCTTATTTATTTCCATAGTTAAATCCATTGATTGTTAGTTAAAACCACTTTGCTGCGAATCTTCAGGATCTCTTCTTTACTCAAATCATCGACCATTTTTAATTCCTTCGCCATTTCAAGCAGCAAGTCGAAGTTCGCTTCAAAAAAAATGTGTAGTGCTCTATCAATCTCTCGAGCGAGTTCATTCAAAGTTTTGCTATTAACCAAAGCCTCACTTTCAGATTGTGGGAAAGAAAAATAGGGTACTTCTTGATGAAGGCAGTAATTCCGAGCCAAGAGCTCCCATTGATGGTAATCATTACCACTCATCATATACTCCTTGCCGATCAGCATCTTTTCAGCGACATTTCCCGCACGAAAACAAACCAAGAGCCATCTTCTGAACTCCACGTCTCCAGGCTCTTCTCCTGATTTATATTCGTAATGCAAACGACCTCGTGAGCCCGATCTACGTTCTGTAACCTTATGCACCCTCACATCCAAAACGTCTGGTATTAATTGTTCTGGCAGAATAGCCAAAGTCAATGCGTGGCCTGATTCATGAACAGCCCCTTGCCAAATCGCCTCTTCTGTTCGCGGCTTGAGATTAGGTTTTGCTGTAGCCACCATCGAATTTTCCGTGGTGAAAGTGTCGGATTTATTTTGATGAAAGAACCTGTAGTAAAACGATACCAACAGATACCAAACAAATGCGCAACTTGCACCGTTGATGATGTTTTCTGAGGTAAATAGGTCCGCTAACGTGCACGAAAGCAGTGATCTACTATCTAAACGCATGGATGAAGAAATTATGATTGCGCCAAGAAATACAAGTAGTAACTCTGGAGTTGAGTTAGTTAAGTGAACCCCTCTGTAATGATTTGACTTACTCATTGTTTGTGCAGCGCTTTTTACCATCCATAGTGGCCTCACTTGGCTCATAAAGCATTGTTTGAGTATAAACTCGATCGATTAGATTTGATTCTGTGCCCTGCTCTCCATATAACTTCCAGCCTCGTTGCAGCATGGTAGATATACTGTTTTGCAAAGTTTCTTTGGAGCGATAACTTAAAAGTATTGTTCTCTTCCCAAGTGGTTTTCCAAGCAATTCGACACATTCAGCTTTACTGAGTTCGCTAAACCCTCCGCGATTGTAAACGAATTGGGTTAGTGCGATCCGTAGGAACTTATGCTCAGGGCATTTAATTAATACAAGCTGGTTTGACTCAATAAGGGATTCGATTCGACTATGAATATCATCTGGCAGGCCTTTTACGTATAAACTCATCTTAGGGCCACCTAAGTCGAAGTTGAGTTTCTGATATCCGCCGTGTCGCTTTATCAACATCAAATGAACTAATCCAATACAAATTGTAGCGGTAGCATAGATCAACATGTACGGGCCTACATAGTAGAACGCAGCGACTGACATCAACGTAGCAATAGCTATTGTGTCGGCCGGTAACCCCATGATGGTTAGTACGACTTTAGTATTATCTTTCATAGGTCATAATCCATAAACTTGTTATCAATATTAGTTCACGTACCTCTTCAAATAGATACGCAGTTTAGTTAATTCACCGCTTTGTCATACAAGGTTCAATATCACTGAGCTGGCCGGTCGTCATGACTGTAATTGATCAGTGAACCGCGTGATGTTTGCCTACGGAAGTATTTATACGTACCAGTCCACCTGTCCATAAAGACCAAATAAATTGCAACATCATATTTTTTTACGATTTATTCTATATGCTCGGTTGGTTTCGAACGGCTTTCAATTTCGCGCATGAAACTCTCAACTCTGTCCCCATCGTCTTGTTCATCTTGACTTGCCAACTTATTAAGGATGTTACCTTCATCTGTTAGAAATGATTTTCCTGTTCCGGACGGGCAAGCAATCAAAACCATGTCATGGCAAGTTACGATTTTGTTTTTGCCTGCTCTTGAGCTTTTTTGGGGTTCTAATTTTAGTGTATTGAAGGGTGACCACTCACTGCAGTTAATTACAGTTCTGACCCTGCGGATTAGTCGCGTCCCGAACTTCTTTGCGTTAATTTTTCTTCGATGGGCTAGTTTTAGAGACATATTTCTTTCTCTTCGTTCGAAATCGTTCTTCTGTGAATTCTATCTAATTTCATTGAGTTTCGGCCTGACCAAGTATTATGATCAGGCTCTAATTCGAATCTACATAATTATCCCAACACTCTCAAAAGCGTTTGAAGCCCACAACTCTCGCTCTTCCTCTATTAGAACACTATCTTTTTTAATGTCGATGAGCTGTATTCCTGCCTGCACACGGTCAAGCTGGCAAATCTCTTCATTTGTCATATGCTCTCCGTGAGTTAGACAGTACATGGCGTTGAAGCTGTATTCATCGTACCCCATAGGAACAAACTTGGACTGACGATGCTTTTGAGCTTCATTTCCATAAAGCCAATCTAGCGGGTATTCCGGATTGATATAACAGGTATAAGTCATTTTATGGGTTACTGGCTTAAACGCTCCAGATTTACTCTTCCACTTGTAAGTGATCTCAAAACTCTCAACACCTTCAGGAATTTTTACGTACCAGCCTCGATGCTTCGGTGTCTTTTTCAAACATACAGCGACATAGCATTTGTTCGGCCAATACCGTTTTGCTTTGAAGTCGCCATCAGGAATAGCCCAATCTGGTCCCTCAACAGTAAATTCAATATCGGACACCTTCAACCTAGTCAGATCAGGAGTTAGATATATGCGTGGTGTAAATTGCATGTACCTTTCCATCGGATAAAGCTCGAGATTCACTCCTAGTTGATTATATATTGCTGACTGAATTTCGTTTTGTGCTTCCGTGTAACAACTTGACCAATTGAAACGTTCTGCGGCTTGCTTAGGCGTGTATTCCTCAGAATACATTTTGATGTAGCTAGTCCAATCTTGTCGAATGTAACGGTATGGAATCATGGCTAAGTGCTCTTGGAATTCCTCCCACCACTTTTGCCAATCTTCATCGTATTCACCAGTCATCATTCCATTGATGTAATTTGTGCCTCGAAGGGTTAATTTAATAGTTTGGTCATTATCTGCATATTCGCAGTAGCCTCCCTCCACCAACTGACTGATGATTGTGTCGATCTGCATTCCAGTTTTAGGGTAAATGTCCAATGACTTTTCTTTTATCTCAGCCTTAGTCAAGCCTTTACGCTTGTTTTTTACGTACCGATAGTATGTTTCATGTAGGCTATCGATACCGAAGCTACCATAAGGCCACAACCACTCTAGTAGTTTAGTAGCATAATAGGTTTCTGGACCGAGTTCTAAAATGAACGAGGTAGGTGCTCCTGGCAAATCGGGAAGATCTGAGATTTCTTCTCCCGCCGCCTCTAATTCTGCCTGTGACATAGAATGGAAAAGAATCGCCACTAAATTAGCATAATCTAGGTCGGCCTTACCTAAAGCCGCTTTGATAGCTGTCGCAATTGGTAAGAATGTCGTATCACAAAGAACTATATTGTTTTGTGAGCTTTTGTAATTTTTGGCGACGGTCTTAAGATGCCCCCAGTCTCTGTAGTTTAGTGACCTTGCAAAAATAGTAAGCCAAGCAGCTTTACCCACCTCTTTTTCATAGATGATCTGCGACGCAATCAATTTATCTCTGATCGAGTAAGCTTGTTTCTGAAGGTCTGGCAGGTGTGACTCTGCGAACACAATTGGTTTGATCATTTCGATTCCTTATACGCGTAGCTACTTTGAGCGCCGGTATGCTTTGCTGCTTAACACGTAGGCAGAGCTACGGTTCGGGATTGAAACAATAAAAATTCTAGTTATGGTTTGTAGTTTAAATTGTCTTTGGCTTGGGTATTGCAGCACCACTAGACGACGACGATCGCCTCATAGATGTATGATTCACATCTATAATAACGCATAAAGTAGCTACATTGTACCAGTAATCTTATGAAAGACCTTTAGCGATATGGTCAACCTGTTGCTACTTTTCTAGTGAATTAGCGGAATGCCATTTAGGTTCATGAACGGACATCAATAAGGCTTTTAGCGCTACCTTCTGACTTTTGTAGCATCAGTAATCTTCAATTGTTTTCAGATCTTGAAATATAAATCTCCAGCCCTTGTGCAGATACACTTGCGGACTCGCAGAAGGCTGCGAGTCTGTTCTATTGAATTCTCATTAGTATTACTCGACTGTTAGTTTCTTTAGTCCTGTTATGGTACGATCATTAATCACTTATCGGTTTCATAATCCATCAACTCGACTTGGTTCTGAACATGAAGCGTATGCTTAGAAATATTATCGCACCTCTACTGTGCCTGATATCAATGCACAGCAATGCCGTGCACCTCAATGATTTTAAAGATGACTATGGAGTCTTTTTCTTTGAGCAATCAACCTGTAATTACTGCATCAAAATGATCCCTAAACTGAACAATATTGATGCGGCGTATGATATCGATATTCTGCCAGTATCTCTGGATGGAATCCCAGTACCAAACTCTGGCAAGTGGGCTTCAAAAACCATACCTGACAAGGGGCGACTAACCGCGGTAATGCCAGTAGATGTCACTCCCACCTTCTATGTCATTAACAAGAAGACTCGACAAGCGGCAAAAATGGGGTACGGTGACATATCTGAAGCCCAGTTCATGGAAAACCTTGTCTTGGCCCTCCGTGCTATCCAGGTAGTTCCACAAAATGAACCACTTTCATTAGAGCCTATGCGTGGAAAAACTATTACAGACAGTCTTAGTTCTGACCAATCTAGTGTACCAAATTTCAGCCCAGCTCCGGCTCAATCATCGGCCACATCTCAATCAATGGCTGATGAGTTCCGTGCTTCGCTTAAGAAAAAGTATCTGTCTGGTCAATAAGGATGTGTCATGCAGTACGCTGTAGATTGTTCTGTAACAGAATAGTTCGTGCTTTTAGAATAATTGAAACGCCATTATCAGAAGTATCAAGGATGTCCTATGAGTTTTGAACGAATCGCAATCACTAAGCTCAATCAGTTGTTAGATCATGCTAACTTCTCTAAGGTCACTTCAGTTGCAGAGGATAAAATTGTATTACTGTTTAACGCAAACCGCATTTGCGAGATTGATAAGTGGGGCCGAGTAACCTGGCTCCAGTCAGATGATTTTGATACCCCCCCACCCAGCGAAATCTAATCCTGACATTGACTAACCAGTGATGAACGAAGGTATCTCTCTTGAGGTGAAATCACTCGAATTTACTTGTTCATAATATTCGAAATAGAACCCCAAATGACCTACTTTAAAGCCGTTCACTCCGTAGCGTTTACGAACTTCAGCAATGTACGCTTTAAAATATTGTGCTTTATCTTGAGGCATTTCAGCCACTATGTGATTGAGTGTTACATTATCAAATTTCTGGTATTGATTTTTAATAGCCGGCTTGACTTCATTTTGTTTGTTGGAGTCTAGCTTCTTGATGATAAAAACACCAAAGAACAAAAGCATTACTAAACTCATAATTAGTCCAGCTTGGTTACTGATAGATTCGAAAAGAGTGCTCAAGACTTACTCCTTAGTTATTTCGTAGATGCATAGAAATTGTTTTAATCAAGTTTAGCTTGTCTGTTTTTGCGGTTAAACATTGTTTAGAGTAGGTTTGCACAACTCAGAAGCAATGTAATTGGGTAGTTCCGTGCATTTCACGGAACTATAACCTTATATACTAAGCTACCACTGGACATCATAAAGCACTGTAACAGGCGATCTGATCAGAACCTCTTTAGGTGAGCAATGTGATGTACCTTGCTTATCTTAATACCAGTTTGGCTTTGCAGCTTTAATTGGTTCATTTTTTCCCATAGCTATCGACCGCAGGCAATCATTTGTTTTCTGGTTAATCTAGCACCGGTATATCATTTTTTTTCATGAAGTCTTCAATTTCATTGAAAATATCAACGGATTCAGCTGATTGTTGTGCGGCGGTTCGAATCTTGTTGGCAACTCGAATGCACTGAAGGTGGTCATCGACCGTTTTGGAAGCTAAGGTCGTAACTCTATCAGCGAATCCGCCACAACTTGAGTCAAGCGCTCCTTGTATGAACCCGCTCATCATTGACTTCAAAACCTGTATCTGAATTTCAGTTTGTGCACCTTTTAGTATTGGTTCTTCGTAGCCTGAATCTCCAGTATTAACGGAAAGTGGTTTATGTTGATTTAGCATCTTGTAGTCTGCGCTGAAGGTTACTGGTTCAGTCATGTGAACAAATAATTCGTCTTCGGATTGACAAACCTTTTGGCTCAGCATTACCTCTTCTTTCCAAAGATCCACTTCACCTATATATTGGCACTTCGTACTTAGATCTTTGAAGATAACCATCTGGATAAAATCTTTGCCAGATTCAGGCTTTTTAATGGTGTTCATCAAGGCAAGGCCACTCGCTTGTGCAGTTCCAGTAATCAGGAGCAGCGATAAAATCCACTTCTTCATTTATTTTTCCTCTTCAATGTGTTTAGTCCCCCGCCCTTACTGGCGAAAGATAGTCTTAAATTAAGCTTGAACCTTAACATCAATCTATGATGGTAAATCGACCACGCTCATTAATACACTTAGCGAAATCGTCAAGGCAATAGCAATCATCGGGTTCAAACTGACTTACTATTGCTTTGTGTCGTCTTGTATTATCCCTTATCGCATCTCAGGCTTTCTGAGAACTCAAAGTTGTTTCTGGCGAATTCCAGAATCTCACCCTCTGTTGGAGGTAATAAGAGTTCTTTTGGATAGAATAAAATCAGTTCATCCATACTACGGTTTGATTTATTGAAGTAAGCTTTGTAGATCTCCACCCCTTCTTGCCATCCGTATGCCACGAATACCGCATATCCAAAATAGGCTAGCATCCTAAGAGTTGACCTTTGGTGCTCCTTCACCGCCCTACGAGCTTCTGATGATGACTTAAAGTACTCTATCGGTTTTTTGAACTCAATATACAAGCCACTATAACCATTCGATGGTATAGAGCATTGTGTATCAGGCCATCCTGGACGCTGTCCCTCAGCCAAAAGCCTCCATCGGACGCCCTTATCCCTAAGTCCACCATTTGGCGTAGCACAGGTCATTAGGTATTCCATCGGAAACAACTCGAAAATGACCGAGAAGAATATCGTCTGATCGTAGTGTTCGCGGTCTTTGTCAATCAGTTCAGGCTTAGCCTCTAGCCTCTCAATTTCCTGCTTATGAGGATTCTCGCTTATTTTACTTTGAGGATCACCAACCATCTGATTTAAACGCTTGGTATCAATGCGGCCATCGGCAGTTTTGATATTATCTACTTGGACGCTAGATAATGAGCGAAACCCGGTTTTGCGTCGTTTCTCGTGACCCGAGTATTTTTCTGCACTTGACGTTTGTTGTGCTGACGTGGATTTAACTCGACTTCGACCATAGCTCGATTGTGCAAGCAATGCCAAACGGTCTTCTTTAGGGAGTACTGCCATAAAACTCATTTGTATTAAGAAAATGTCAAATGCATTGTAATATCTACCTGAAGACCTCTTGTGTTCAATGTGATTAGATCAGCGTTATCATGGTGGTTGAAGAGCAGTGCTTTCAATGGTTCGATTGTTATAGGTAATGAAGGAAATAGATAATTGATCAAACTAACTAAGAAATTTGATTTGGATGGTCTCTAACTTTGGTAATAGTCGCGTTAAATAGCGAAAAGCGCTTTAAAGCGCTTTTTTGAAATAAATCTCTTGAAAAATATTTTGCTTATAACTCATCATACTCACTCAAAAGCGATTCATTTAAAGCTTTTTCAGCCGCATCGAGTGAATCAAATCGATGATCTCTTAAAAATTCTTCTGTTCTATTCGATGAAGACGGTTCGAAAGACCATTCCCCATTCACAGATAGACAGTTCCCGTGCAGCCTTACAGCGTATAAACAGTCTGGTCCAGCGTTTTTAACCAGTTCAATTCTGGCATCAGATTCAGAATGTTTCCATGCAATCGCTTTAAGTGCCAATTTTCTCTATCTCCGTTGATTTGTTTTCTTCAAGTTGATTTTCACATTTCCCCATTGGTAAAGAACATTCATTTGAGGAAGGTCGGATCTTTCCGCAGATAGCGGAAATACGCCGTCCTTTGTAAATTGCATTATCAACTAGACCATTTACTTTACATTTGACGGTGTGAGAATTTTCACTCATCTGTTGTTTTCCTTTGGCTTTGAGCATCAGTATCTGTTTTTATGGTCAGTACGTACTTTTCCTGTTTTATCAAAGGCATTATCGAACAAGCCTCGATTAAAATCATGGTTTAATTGACCTGCATTCTTAAAATCATACTGACTGTAGTTAGCAAGCATTTTAACTGGTGTTACGCTTAGACTCTCGCAGCACTCTTCACTGAAACCATCGTAATTTCCATTTGGAAAAATGAGGCTTACACCGTGATGTTGTCCACCTAGGAGGTAATTTTCGTATACTAACGCAAATGAGTTCGCCTCATTCCCAACACATGGGCGCTCAACTACACAGAGCATTCCTACAGGGTACGTTTCATGCATCGATTTTGGTGAATTTTTCATAAATAACTCCAGGATAATTACCTAGTATTTCTACGCTCAATAACCCATCGTAGTTCCTTAACCATCCCGGGACCGTCATCTACATCAATATCGTGCCAGTTAACTGAACCAAACAAATCTAAAAAATCCTCATCAGATTCAATGCCGTCTTCTAAACACATTTTAGTCAATTCAGTCAGTAGATTGGGAACTGTTTTACCTGCGGTCAAAAGAGCATTCTGTACTTCCAATTGGCTCTCTAACTGTTCTACTTTGCTGTCAAGATCTTCAATTAAATCTGCCGCTTCCACGTATCTCTCGTGCCTTTGCATTTGATCAACAGGCCCATTGTCCCAGCAGTCGATTGGTAGTCTCAATACCCCGAGTAACATTGTTCGTGACATTACTTGATACCTTCTCTAATTTGCTCGAAAGGGTAAGGTGTCCTTCTGTCTTTTAGTTCCATATCAGCCCCGCACTGCTTGCAGATCTTATTGTCTTTGGCACATTCCTTACAAATGACATCAGTTGCTGTAGAACCGAATCGCATAATGTCTTCACAAATTCCACAAGGGCGTTCAGTCATAGATGCACCGCCAATACGTATATTGCTCAGGTAGTGGCATGATTTGCAAACGCACTCTTTTTCTCGGAGTTCTTTGTCGGGATCATCTGTAAGTCGTTGAGCTCGATTCAGGGTTTCATTGATACGATCTCTAGAACGTTGGTTTTTATGAAGAATCGTTGATTTATTGATACTTTCCTTTCTTTGTTTCATTGCTCTCTCCGTATCCTGTTGGTACTTTTTCAATGTACCACCAGCTTTAAACAAACTATTGTTTAAAGTCGTTAGATCAAATGTCTAGGGTTTGACGACAATCTCGATAAGATGCCAGCATTTGCCATCAAAATGCTCTACGACGGTTTGTGCTGTCGCTCCCGTTTTTTTCATACTTAGAATTTCAATATTCAGTAGAAATAATCTATTGTGGCAAAAGCTTAGGGTGTTGATTTATCGATTAGCTAGTTCCTTGTATAAATCAATTTTGATTTGCTCAGCTGTTCGAGGCTTATAGCTATCTGGTAATTTGGCTGGGTTGCCCAACATTTTTCGAGTTTCTTCAACAAACAGTTCGAACGCCACTTTTTCTTCGCCATTCAGTACCAAAGTCTTGATATCTTCTTTAAGGCAAGCAAGGCTGTCGTATAAGTTTCTTTGTTCTGTCATAACTCTTCCATATTTGTTAATTCAATTAGGTATTCTAAACGAATAGCGGAGCAAACTTCTTGAGGTTGTTGATGTACTGACCCAAGAAACTAAACAAGTTGAACCATGCCTTAGGTGATATCCCGTTCCCCAACATGCGGTGAACAACTGATCCGTTCCCACGTTTGCTTACTAAGGGGTGCTCACCTTTAGTAACCGAAGATAACACTTTTGCTAGTTTGCCAGGAATTTGCCTAATTCGAGCGTGCTCGACTGTAGTGAACAGGCGTTGCTTACCGTTACCTGCATTCTCAATCATAGGAGAACCTATACGTGGTGAAGCGTAACCAGCTGTGATCGCTGCTACTTTCGTTTCTGTTCCGTAGTACACATTGTGTTTGAAGTTTAAGCGTTCATCTTCAACCTTTTTCTTAACATGAAACATGTCTTTCCATGCCTTCGAATCTTCAGGTACATCTTCCATGATAGATGAGATTGGGCTGCGCTGTACAACGTCAGGAGCTTGGAATTCACTTAAACAGAGGTCGGGAAGGCCTTCAGAAATTGCAATGATACAAGCTCGTTTACGCTCTTCGAAGTCACCATGGTCATAACCTACAAGTTCAGTTTCTTCAAATTTGTAGCCCTTCAGCTCACGCTTCATTAGATCAAGCGTTTCACTCTTAAGGAATGGCACGCTATTCTCAAAAATAACAATAGCTGGATTAATAGTCTTGATGGCGTTAACTAACGGTATGAATAAGGTGCCGACATCTGGGTGTTTTAGGTCTCTACGATCTTTCGGGCAGAGTGTGGATTGACCCACGCACGGATACCCAACTTCTAGGATATGCGTCCAACGCAAATCTTCTGGTTCTAAGTTCCTTATATCTTCGGCCACTGCCAACGCATCAATTGCTGGCTTTTCCCAGATTGGATTACCCTCCAATTGCAAAGACAAGGCGAGATTGTTTATGTCGTTTGAAAAGGCTATCTCGCTATCAATTCCTTGCTGACTTAAACCTTCTTTTAATTGATATGCCAACATCCCCAACCCAGAGCAAATGCTACCCGTGCGGAATGGAGTGCCATTTGAAGCTGCTTTTAAAAAGCTTTGTTCACGCTCCAGTCGCTTTAATTCACCAGTTAGAATGGAGATTACGATTCGTCCTTGTTCAAACGTTACACGGACAGTGGAGAGCCCTTTTAGAGATTTTGACAGAGCCTTGTTCTTCAACTCTACAAGTTCACCTCTATCTGTGGACATTACTCCGTTATCCCCCAGATTTGCCAGCTTGAGGGTGACGCGGTAACGGGAGTAGTCTGTAGAGTATCTAGCGCCGGCACCAAAACCTATCCGGCGAAGTTGTGACGCATTATTGATGTAGATCCTTGCCGCGCCACTTAATAGTTTTTTAACCGAGTACGTACCGATAACTTTAACCATAATCTGAGTTCATTCTTTTGTTGATGATGGCTCAAGGTACCCCTAACCAAAGAATTTACTGTTCAAATTGTAAGGTGATCACGTAAGGTAAATTCATAATTTCTATCGATTCACCTTTGGTTAGGTTTATCCTACATTTTCAGACAATTATACCGTTCTTGTTCAGGTGCACTTTGAGTAAGCGGCTTTCTGCTCGCTAGTCAATTCAGATTCATGTAAATAGCTACCCTGAATAGGAGGAGGGGTAACTAGCTTTGGTGTTTCTCCAGGTTTGTTCGGTAAGCCACTAGGGTGGATGAGGCCAAACACATCACCATCCTCACATAGTGCCCACACAGCCACTCGGTACACGGTATATTTCTGTGGTTCATCATTTTGATTTTCATGAACGAAATACCAGCCTTCAGCGGGTAAGATTTGTTTATAATTCATAACGGCTCCTACTTTGGATTTTCTCGTACTTTAACCGATTTCTAGTTACTTGCAGACCACTAACACTTACCGTCGAAGTCGCTTCCTTTGCCTGCTAATATATTACTTTATCCTATCAATGAATCGTTTGAGGCTTTAAAAGCGACTTAACCAATTTATCTATTTTGCGTTTTTGAGTATACGGCAGTCGATTGTATGGGGCTAAATCAAAGAGATCGCTTAGATCACCACCAGCATCACCCACTTTAGTTGGGTTTACTGGCCTCTTTGAGCCATCATCTGATTTTTCAACCATCCACAGGGTCACATCTATCGAGTTATTAGTGTTTACGCTGAACATTACTCCTTCTTGGCTACAAAGCTGCTCTGTTGGTTTGATTCCGTTTGCAGCACCCATTTGGACGGTTGCTATGAATGTGTAGTTGACAGCCTCAAGTTTTTGAATCAGCTTTCTAAGGGCAATGATACAATTACGCTTTTCTGCTTCGTTCGAAAATGGGACCGCAAATGCCCTTACTTCACCACCTTTAGCTGTTATTACGCAGGTTGGCATTATATCTGCTCCCTGACGGAACCGAAATTCGATATATTCTTTCTGATGTTCTTGATTACTAAAGTCCATGAATCTTTCTCTTGATAATTGTTTCTGTCAAAGTCTCTTCTAGATGAAATCCACTAACCATCGAGTTTGTCATGTAGCGCCCTCCTCCTGCGACACCAAGAGCGAGTGCGCCATTCATTTCAATTGGCTGATTTGTTAATTCACTTTCAAAAAGCCCTTGTGATCAGTTTCCAAAATACGTGTTTTGCTTGGCAAGGCTGTAACAATCGACTGCGTTACTTTTCTGTACATGACTATAACTGACTTATTGTTTACAGTTACCTTATGTACGGATTTATGTGCATTAACTTTGTACAACCATGTATGTGTGTCGCTGTTATTGATTTGAGAAAGCATTTCGAAGTACATTGGTAAGTCCAATTCTAATCTGTACCTCTCCTTTAACCGAACTTTAACATGATTGTAATGCATATGCCTGGCGGTCTGCTCCAATGCAGGATAGCAATCAGAGCAATACAATTTCTGAGTCAAAAAATCATAACCATCAGCTATATTTGAGCATTGCCAACATTTACCACTTTGAAGATTTTGGACTTTAAATATATTGCTCATTTATTTTACCAAGCGCGGTTGCGGTAACTATCTTCTTCTTTAGTTCTTAAATGAAGCTCATGCGCTTCTACAAAGAACTCCGCCCACAGTAAGTTCATACTGATGTTTCGGGCATAACCTTTTCCAGCTCTATCTTTAACAACATCTTTTGGTAAAACTCGAGTCAGAACGTTGTACTCGACGTTATCTTTTAGATAGTCGCGTACCGCATAAACATAGCTACCGAGCTCCCTACGTCTGAAGTGAGCATGTAAATTCCACATGTACTGCTGTGGAAGAGAAAAGCTGTATATGTTTTGGCGTTGCCAGTTAATTACCGCTTGATGTAATTCAGCTTCATGATCACAAACCATGGTAACAGGAGTGTCGCATCCATTCGGGCATTCGATAACGCACTTCCAATTATCACCTGTTCTCGTGATCATCCTATTTGGCACTGATTCGCAGTGCTCGCACTTAGCTAAAAAGACGTCACCGGGTCTTGGCGTTTTGATTTCATTTCTTTCAACCATCGGATAGTGTTGTCTATGTTCCCGGTACAGCTGCGCCTGTAGTTGCTTGAACCTTTCAATTTGCTTCGGATCAACGTTACTGTACTTTTGTTGGAGAGCTTCTGTGCTTCTCTGTCCTTTATTCGCCCTTTGCAGTGTTCGATTGATATAACCTTCTTCAAGTGCTGATTCGACTTTTGAAGCCATAATTGCGAGGCACAAGTGCACTAAATTCTTATCTTCATTAGTTGGGACGACAAAGTTCCAATTGCCCATCTGAACCGCATAGTAGTCAGGTAAGATAATAAAACGACATACCTTTTGCTTTCGCCATTCAATTAGGCGTTCAATACATTTAGCAGGCGAGTTGAAACTCTTTCGCCCTAGTTGGAGCAAAATTGTATCCAAAAGCGTGTTTATGCTCGCGAATTCAAAGTTTTTTGAATCCTCCGGCATTTTCCAATCGAACTGAACGTCGTTATTTCTTTGTACGATTTTCTGTTTTTGTAAGTACCCTCGGTAAATGTAATTCGCAGTCGCTAGATAGGTAATTGCATGTCTCAGTTCATCGTAGTTAGCAAGGTTAAATGAGATATTCATTGGATTGAGGGGGAGACCATTAATGTCGCTCGGAATGCTTAACTGAAGATAGCTAGATTTCTTTTCAGTTTCGACGATGAAAGGTGCAAAAACCTTACCTCGGGTATTCTTATTTGCTCTAGGGAACCCTTTAAGACTTTCGACCATGTTATCTTCGCTTAAGATAACTTTTGGTTTACGAGACAGAGTCTTAGGTTGAAGTAAACTAACAATTTCATTGCAGATTTCAATAGCACCTTTTTCGGCATCAGTACCTTTAGGTTCTAGTTTAGTTGCAGGTTGAAACGATCCGTACTCGAAAGTAAATAGATGGCTTAAATCAACAATATTTTCCCCTTGCGTCTCCATGAGGAATTCTTTTTTAGGAAGGATTGCTTGACTGGCTTGGTTAGCCTCAATAGTTGTGATTACAGGCCTAACGTTGTCGATCTCATCAACGCACTTATCCCACAGGTCTATATTCAGTTTAATTTTATCAGCAAGCACTGGCGTAAGGCTCGATAGTTCTTTTTGAGCAAGCGCTAGAAAGTCTTGGGTTTGTTTCTTGTTATACAAGCTGGCAATCCTGTTATGGTCTAATCGCCACTTTTCATATCTCTTTCTTAGATCACTTAGCCGTTCTTCTCTAGATGTGTATTGGCTGTGATAGGCAGTAATTTGACGAACTTTTCTTCCCTTTCGGCTTCTGATAGAACATCGACTGTGTTCGGTCTTTTTTTGCTCAGAGACGGAAAAGTTGTCTTTTGTAAATTCCTTTACGACAAGTCCATTAGGTAATACGCCTTTGGTATAACGTTCATTTCGCCATGCTAGAGCGGCGGAAAGTACGCAATCGTACTTAGATGCTGCAAAAGATTGGGTTACTTTACCTATGCGAACTTGGAGTCCAGTAGGGATTTCGAATATATTTAAAAACTTTTGTGTCATAACGCCTTACTAATCCTGTTCTTGAAAACGTAAATGTAAACGTCAAATCTTGTTACCAACGATTTCCAGGTTAAAAATCTACAGTTTGTATTCCATTAAATGAATAGCATAATATACGAAGACAATTGCTATGTCTGCCTTTCCGGAAGTGCCATAGTGCTTTCAGAAAGCAGCCTATTAAGCTCATTTACCATTTCATCTGGTAACTGAACATGGCACGTTTTCTTTTTGAAGAAACGTAGATGTATCCCATGAAGGTAAATATCTTCAATCAATGAAAGATCATCACCGGCTTCTTTGAACGCCTCTTCAAGCTCTTTCCAGAGAAAACTACTATGTACCCCTAAATCAGAACCGGTTACTTTTGTTTTGAATATTATACGGGCCAAATAATCTAGGATAAGCTTTAATGGACCATCATCAGGCTTTAGCTTGTCACCATACCAGATATAAGAATTTTCAATAACAGTCCGTTTTTGGAACTTAAACTTATCGTTGCTGCGGTAGCTGATGGAAAGATCAAGAACTGTGTCGGCAAGAGCATTTACACCGATGGCAGATGAATTATTCAATAAAGTCACTAGTGTTGCTTCCGCGTTGGAACAATTGAATTTTAGCGGATTAGTAGCGGCATCATTACGGAATTCTTTACGTTGCCGTTTTGACATCAACCCGTAAACTCCAGTTCGGTTCATCAAAACATCCCATAATTCACTATCGACAGTCTGAATGACCAATTTCTTCAAGTCAGATTCAGACTTCTTCGCGAGGGTGCACGCCGAAGGCAAAGCTCGACTTTTTGTGTTTTCACCAATCTTGTCAGCTAGGGCAATAAACACCCGATCAAAAGAATCAATGAAACTTCGGTTGTAGGTGGGAATCAGACTTTCAATCTTATTGGCCGCTTCCATAGCAACGCGGACTTGGCGAATTGATTCCAAATAGCTCGAGATCAATACCTCTCTTTCTTGCACTAACTCTTCAATTAACTTGCTTTGGACGGGTAACATAGCAGCAACCTATTACTAAAGACCATAAGATTTCCTACGGGCAATCTTATGGTCTTCTGTTGTAATTGTTTGTTAGCTAGTAATTTGATCAAGGTGGAAGTGATATCAATATCTTAGCCGAAAGATTTGACTACGTTGCATCCTGATTTTTTTGCAAAATACAAAGCTTTGTCGGCATCAAGCATCAACTCTTTAAATGTTGACTGATGCTTCAGTGTAGCAACACCTACGCTTACCGTAAGGTCAATCATTTGTCCATTTATGACAAGGGGCGACCCATTCAATGAAGCCCTAATCCGCTCAGCAAGTTCCTCGCCCTTTACAGGCCCCGCGCCAGGAAGAATGAGAGCAAATTCTTCACCTCCAAGACGTCCAAATAAATCTGTGCCTCGGACAGCGTTCTGACATATACGTGTAAAGTGCTTCAAAGCTTCATCACCAGCTGAGTGCCCATAGTCATCATTTACGGCTTTGAAATGATCCAGGTCGAAGATTAACACAGACAAATGATTCTGCTGCTGCGATTGTAATAGAAACTCTTTTTCGCCAGTTTCCATAAAAAAACTTCGGTTCGCGGCACGAGTAAGTGGGTCTGTCATTGCTGCTTTTAGAAGCTTTTCTTGGTATTTAGTTGTATCTCTGTAGTTCTTATTTAAGATCAAACGCGCCAGAGAAACTATAACAATTAACAGTGATGCAAGTATCACCACTAAATAGGGGGTAACGGTATTCGTTACACGAGGTGGTTCCCAATAGACAAAACCCACCCCCCCTACAGTCCCATAACCATCGAGGCTCAGCGAATCGTGTTCTATTTTATCGGTTGAATATCGCAACTCGGGCAGTTGGTATTTTTTACTAATTTCGTTGAGATATTTTTGCGTTAAAGCTTTACCCAGAACTAAGTGTGAACCATCAATCGTATTTTCTGATTTTTCATCACGAAATGGTTCCGCAGAAACCAAATAGACTCTATCATCTTGTTTTGTAAAGAAGGGTATTTTCTGTAATGTACGCGAGCCTCGATGGGTCGCCATAAGCCTTTCAAGTAAAGACGAGTCAAGAATGCTTCTCTCAGCACTTGGACCATGTAGTTTGCTGCCTGCCAGCATATGCACTGTCAGATCTTTTTCTATTGCTGCCACGTAACTCAGGTTATAAGCGGGCAGAAGGTAGTTTTTGTATGTTTTATCAATCCATTTTTGGTCCCTGTTGACGACCGTTGATTGATACGACTCATCCCAAAACGAATACTCAACATTTAATGTAAGCAAACTTTCCTTTTCAACATTGAAAGCAACTTCAACACGCTTGTGAACGTCCTCAGCGGCATTCTCATCTAGCACAGAAATAAAATGAACTATCAGGCTTGCAATCAGGATTATCGTAGTGATGATTAACCAGGTTAGTGAGGATATAAGAGCACTGGCGGAAAAATTATTTTGTTCACGCATGATATTTACCGTTCCCTCCTTGCTGAAAATATCAGCAAAATCAATACTCAATCAACGCTCTAGAGCCTAACACAAAACAAAAGTTGAGTGAGCTCGTTATGGTAATGTTAGGCATCAGACCATCAGAAATGTGACATTCGCGTTCAAGTATGCATTAGCTACTTAATTTGAAATCAATCATTGTCTGTGGGTTTGAAAGTCAGTTGTAATGCCTTTCCGAACACCTAAACTGATAAGATTGTGAGCCCTTATTATCTGTCATTTCTTATCATGAACTGAGCCACAGCTTGGCGACAACGTCTAACCTCCATATTGCTGCTCATAACATCTTGCTGCTTCAATCCATTCGCTGTCCCATGTTTAATTACAGCCTTGCCATTTTCTATTGATAGGTTTGGAAGTGAAAAGTCTGACTTTAACTGTTCTACTATTTCAGGGGTAAGGCCTTCAACCGTCACATCTAAGGTTGATTCTTGATAGGTACCTTTATTTATAACCCTACCGCATACCTGATCAGCGGTTTCGTTGACACGATTCAATAACTGGCTATTGAACGCATAAACTGATTGCGTCGTAATTAGGGTCCCAACTAAGATTAGTAAACTTTTTTTAAGTATGGTCATTTGCCTGCCTTTGTAGTTAAGTCGGATGCAAAGCATCCGCACATTTTAACTCAATCAACTAGCTAGTTTGCATTAACTCAGTTGAGTTGATCGGTGAGATAGTACCGACAACTACCCCTCCCAATAAGCTTTTAAAATTTGGTTTGGAAGGTATTTCTGTATGCTTGCTTTTGAAACTAAACGTGTCACCGCTACTTTCTACAATGGTGGCTCTGCCTTTTTTAAGGAAAACAGGGGCATTTATAAAAACTATCGTTCCTTCGGCTCCCACACCTTCGACACGCTTGGTTAGTCTTATTGCGTAGTGTGGCGGTTCGCTGAACAAGCGAATATCAACCTTGATTTCCATTTCAGCTTGAAAACTGTTCTCAACTAAAAAAACTGGCACTTTATAAACACTCTTAGGTACCATATTTCTGGACTTGGTCTTCCTTCCATTGCCTTTATGGACAGTAAGGTAGTTAGTGCACTCCAATGCATCGATGTCACGCCATAGGAGCTCTACACTACTAAGGTTTAATTTTTCACAAATCTCGCTGCGTGTGGGGCTAAGTTGATTTTCCTTGTGCAAAGTTCTAATTGTATTCAGTAAAGTCAGTCTGCGCTCTGAAGCCTTTAGGAAATAATGTAACTTTATTCGTTCTCTAAACTCACACACATTCATAAGGCAATAATTTAACGAATCAGTTAGTGTTGCTGCAGTTGTCATTCAAACCTCTTCAAAGTTAGAGTTTCTATTTAAAGGGATGCAATTATAGTTTTTCGCGTTCTTTCACCATTTGGAGTGTATTTAGATCATCAAAACTCAAGCAGACCGCTGTGACGCCCTAACCTTTCCCATTTGTAGTTGAAGTCATTGCGGAACGATTGCCTAATCACTAGATGTTTTTTTGAACATAGCGAGCTGCTAATCCGATATTGCCATTGTAGGAACACCAGATTCATCTGTTCCTTCACTCAAAAGGACAAAAGTACTTAGGCATTAGATCCTTTGCAGTGAGTTTTTGCTTGCTCTCCGACTTTAGAACCATCAATTAGAATAAATAAAGTGATCCACCAGCAAAGAATCCGGAAACAGTGCTTTCAGCAGGTACATTTAGATCACCGAAGTTTTCAAAATCAATTTCTAACGAACGATATCCTGCCTGGAGCTCTAACCCCAAAGGACCCAATTTAAAGGGATATTTCCACCCGATCTTATAATCCAGCTGACCTGACCCAAAAAAACCTTGACCAAACAGACGACCAAATGTTGCTTTCGAACCAATTTCGAATGCACCATAGAAATGACCAACCATGTCGTCTAAATTTTTATGTTCACCAGCCCACTTGGACGTTCCCTGCACTTGCGAAACCCCGCCACCAACACTCAATTGTCCGTAGCGCGTTCTGAGCGGATTGTAGTAAAGGCTGAAGTCATTCTTTGAGTACTCTAAAGCATTACCATTTACTTCTGTGGTCGCAGCACGCATATTTGGAAGAATTCGTGTTCGTGGTGAAATTGAAATGCTACCTACGTAGCCAGAGGAGTCTTTCCCATCACTTACTCCGTTAACTTCATAATCTTGATTCCAGAAGCTGTACTCAAACCCACCACGAATGTTCAACAAAGATGCACCGACGCCGACTGACCCAGCTGCCAAACTTGTAGACGAAGCGAATAATGATGCGCCCACTGCGCACACGGTTAACAAAGTCTTTTTCATAAAGATCACTTTAAGGTTGTTAAGCCTGCAATGGACGTAGCAGTCCAAACCCAATAATGCATAGGCTAAACGTATTTAAAAAGGGTCAGCCAATTGGTGGCTGGGAGAGTTCGTATTGTAAACTAAAGACTTGTGATAGTTTAATTTTTTGTAATTGGATCAGTGATTAGATATTTGGGGGGTATGAAAAAGCTCCCATCCTCGGGAGCTTCAGTTGTACGTTCTTTACCTTGATCATTAATCATGTTTTGTTATTAGTAGAACCATCACCTGGAGCAATCGTCAGCTTGACGTACCTAATAACTTCATTGTAGTCATCTGCCTTCAGTAAACCGACTTTGTGAGCCAAGAACACTGGAATCAAACCAAAGCAAACCGTAGCAGGCAGCATGGCAAAGATAGCCAGTAAACTGATTAGGAAATGTTGAGGTAACATTTCAAGCAAATGCGCATAACTAATTAACCCAGCAATCGCACTCACACCACACACGCTCGCCAGCGCAAGGTGTATCCGCTCTGTCTTTGTCATTTTGGTAAAAACTAAACCTACCCCAAGTCCACTGGTAATGATAAAGCAGGTAAAAGACACATCTTCGACATAATCAAGGTAAATTGCCTCCACTCTCCATTGGAGTATTTCCTTGGGGATGAGCACATCAACAACTAGTATTTTGAAGAAATAGAACGGGTTTGAAATCATCCCCGTAGTTAAGCTGGCGACATCATTTTCTACTGTAGGTTTAATTGATGTTAGAAACCAAGCAAATCCTGCTATAACCCAAAATGCCAATAGGCATTTTTCGAATAAGGTAATCTCTGGTACGTCATTATTGTTCATGCATTCCCCCACAAGATAAGTCACCCACGAAACACATTGGCTACAAACGTCCCAATATCAGATTGATTCAAATTGTACCTTTCTAGAACATTAGCTGCTGCATTCTGATTTACTGTATTACAGCAACTTGAAGGTGCATGAAAACGAATACCTTCTGGCCTGCCCATTAACATTACTCGAACTAGGTTATCCTTCCAGTTACAACGACCTAATCTAGCAGTAACAGCCTCTCGACCATCGATAACCATCCCAAGAGATTCTAGTTCTGACAAGCAATTCTGTACATCACTAGCCATCTTCTCTTTACCACCATTGATATAGTAATCTTCGATCGCTTGTGCCAATCGCGGCTTAACTAATTGATTCCAGCGATCAACATTTCGTTGGTGCCAATAAAGGTCTATGCTTTCATCCCGGGCAAATTCAGGAATGAATACCGCCAAGTATTTACCAAGACGTGCCGGGTCGTTTGGTAGGTCACTTTCACCCGCTAGGTGGATAAGCTCACCAACTGCAGAACGCAACTCAGTTTCATCATACCCATCTCCGGGAAAAAGAATGTCACCTAAGGTCGAAGTATAGGTTTTGTATGTCTTGGCACTACCTTCACCTGGTTTATTACTCATAGCCCTTACCTTCTTATATCGAATATTGATTTTGGCTTAATACCATATCACGTTAGTTATCCAAGCAACCTGCAACCGTTCTTGGATCAGTGGTATGATTAATCGACAGTAAACTTAAACCCAACACCGTACTCTGACTTAATACAGTTTAAATTACCATCTATTGCCTTGATCCTCTTCCGCAGGTTTTTTACGTGGGAGTCTATCGTTTTGTCGGAAACTATTCTATTTGGAGGGTATACGTTTGTTTTCAACTCATCGCGACTTAATGCAACTCCTCTCTTTGAGTAAAAAAACTTCAGTAACCGAAACTCTAAGGATGATAATTTAATTGTTTGACCATTTAGAGTTGCTAGTTCTGTTTCTTCATCTATGACAAAACCACGTTTTATTGGCGACTCTCGGCTCTCTATTTTATAAATTCGATTAAGTGTATTCGTTACTCTAAGTGTTAGTTCTTTATTGTAATATGGCTTACATATGTAGTCTTCAGGACCTAAGCTCCAACCTTTCAAGCGGTCGTCTTGATGAGTTCTTGCAGTAGAGATAATTATAGGAACCTGGCTAAACTCCCGTATTTCCTTGAAGATATCCAAGCCATCTTTTCCAGGGAGATTCAAGTCCAGCAAAATCAGGTGTACATTATTCTCTCTTAGCCAAGAAACCACCTCCTCACCATCACTGATGATATGAGTTTCGATCCCTTCATGGCTCAGGTATTTTTTGACTATTTCTGCGTGAGTAGCTTCATCTTCAACCAGCAGAATTTTGTAATTATTATATGTCATGCGTTTGTTTCCATTTGCTTATCTAAAGGTATAGTGATTGTTAGATTCAACCCGCCCAAGGAAGAATGGCAAGAAGTCATTGTTCCATTATGGAATGCGATTATATTTTTGCAAATTGGCAACCCTAACCCTGCACCACCATTAGCGCGACTTCTTGATTGCTCAACTCGATACAGACGATCGAATATTTTGTTAAGACTTTCGTCAGGCACTCCGGGAGAGCTATCGTCGAACTTTATTACTGCATTTGATTCAGTGCAATCTAATGTCACTCTAAAGTCTCCGCCTTTGTCGGTATAACGGATTGTATTTTCCATAATATTTGAGAAAACTCTCATGAGAGACTTGGGGTCTGCCTTTACCATGCACGGGTAGTTGTTCTTATAAACTCTTACAACATTAATATTCTTCTGAGAGAACTGCTGGTACTTAGTTGTTATAGTGGAAGTTATTAGGTCAGTTAAGTCTACGCTTACGTCGCAAACAATGTTGGCTTTTTCGTCAGTCAAAGAAAGTGTGTACAGATCTTCAACTAGACCTCTCAGCACTTCAATTTGAACAGCCAATGATGACATATTTTGATCATCTGGTTCGCAAATTCCATCCTGGATAGCTTCTACTTGACTAGACAGAACTTGAATAGGGGTTCTTAATTCGTGGGCTATATCGGTAATCCACTGGTCACGCTTGGCCTTCTCTTGCTTTAGAAATAGTGTTAATGCGTTATAGGTATCCGAAAGGTTTCCAATCTCATCTTTGGAATTAATCCGTATTTCGTAATCAAAGTTCCCCTTCATAAGTTCTTTGCCAGCAGCCTCAACCTGCTTTAAAGGAAGAAGATAGACTTTTAGAAGGTAGGCACAGCATAGGAAGTTAACAAAGAACATTAAAGTTACAACAAAGTACATTTTTGATCTTTGCAGATTGAAAAACTCTTCAGCTAGGGGCGCGGTGATAAGATCACTTTGGGCTGCAGTAACGTAACCAACAATATTACCGTTATACAGAATGTCTATCTTTGACAGTTTGATATTTCTGTTTAAATTGGCAATTTTAATGTTTTCTGGCCTACCCTTAATGATCTGCCCTTCAAGGTCAAGAACGTTAAGGCGCATTCCAAGTGGAATAAACGCGGTTGTTATGAGGTTTTCGTGTTCTATGTCAGGAAGTTGGTCTTGTTCTGGTTCTAGCCCATTTAGAGCCTCGACAGGTGGGGTTGTATGTTCGCCAATTTTTTCTAACAGTTGAAACCACGTATTGCGGTCCTTTCTCAAGATATCCCATCCGATTTCTTCTGAGTAAACAGAGCTCAACTTCTCTGCAAGTATACGTACCTCTTTTAGCTCACTCTCATTGAAGTAGTTCTGCAGGCCTATCCTAAACGTATTATTTAAGGAAATTGCTAGCAAGAAATAGATGGTCAAACTCACTACTAACGTTGAAATGAATAGCTTTGTTATCAGGGATAGTGACGAGAACTTTAAGAGCACACATATTACCTACACGTAAAAAACGGGCGCATTATACATAAATTAGAATGACGAAAAAACACCCAACGTCTCACAGTCGTTAGGTGCTTTGAATTCAAAGGATTTATCGGTTGTTCAATAGTTCTATGTGTAAATCTTTAACACTTAAACTTGTGCTCCTGCTTCAATATCAACGCTAGATTCTGTACTTTCTTGTATAAATCATTCATTAACGCGCAGTCGTAAGACTTGCCTGAAGCATTTTTGATTTTGGTTCCAAACGTACCAAAGGTAAGGGAACAAGCATCATAAAGCGTAATAAGCCGAGCTTTTTGCAGCCATTTAACTTCCTGTTCCGAAAATAGTTCTGTTTTGGTTGTAAGAACTTCCTTTTTAGCTGCATTAATCAACCTGATGTGACGAGGATGGGTTTCCTTCAGTTTTTCCATTAGGAACTTATGAAGGTAATCGTTCAACGCGACCGGGTAAAGTTTATCGATCTCAGCGCAATACGGCATTAATGGGGTAAAGAAATCAGAGACACCCATGTGCAGACAAATACCGTTTCCAGCTTCGACTTTGATGTGCCAGTCGAGATCATCAACTGTTCCAAGAGATGGATCGAACTCGAGTCTTAACTCATTGCTACCTTGGTACTCTCGCACATGGAACCGAGTCTTTTTATCAGTCCCCATAATCGATTGATGTTGCTTCTGACCAGCTATGGCTACTAACTTATTATTTAATGCGGACACTTCATGCTGGAGGTCTAAAATTTGAGTATTTAGTTTACTCTTCGTAGCATTGTGATTTGTTTTTTCTTTGGTGAATTTGTTAGTGGCCTGATCGCGTTCCACTTTCAATTGGTGAGGGTTAAGTGCTTTTAAATCAGACAACTCTTTCTCAATATTGGATAGTTTGTTGATCTGCCCTTGTAACTGTGCCGCTTTGCCCTGCTCTCGGTTTCGTTCTAGAGTTACCTCCGCAAGATCTTGCTTCACTTCCGAAAGTTCATCTGTAAGTAGCGTGCGACTCTTGTTAGCTAAAGATAGTTGTTCTTTTAGTTCAGTAACCTCTGCTTCAAGTTGATTGTTTCGCTTCTCTAATTTTCGAAAGTCCACACTTAAAGTTTCGATTTTACTCTCAGCATCCAACGCACGTTGCTGAGACTCAGCTACTGTAATCAGTAGTTCTTCTATAAAGGCCCATGCTTTTTCAACCTTGGTCTTCGCAAGGTCAACATACACAAAAGATGTTGTTTGTTCTGATTCTTTGAGTTGATTCAGCGCTACATCGATTTGAGCGTTTGTGCCGAGTTTCAACTCGGAAAAGGCAGTTTCAAGATTAGTCATTTCTTTTTTACTCTGATTGAAGCACCATGTCATCGAAGATGAACGGGACCTCTAGTTACTCACATTACACGGTCGCCTTTGGCAATCCATGCTCGTTGTTCTTGTATATGATAATAACAGCAAAGCTGGTATCCAAATATGCTGTTGAGAATGGTTGAGCTCATAATTGTCTTTCAAAATCAGTAGATTTAGCTTATGTAGTTGCACCTGACTGATTTTGAGCTAGGAATTTCGTTGATATGTTTCTGTACGGTCCTGTCATCTTTACCAATTAACTGGTACCTGAGTTTTAGACTCGACATCCATTACATCATGTAAATTGGTCATTCGACTTAGCTACCTGGTAATGTTGAGAGGTATCCAAAGCCTCTCCGCAGGACGTACAGTATTCACAAAATTGGAATTGTAGTGGCGGCTCTACGACGTATCTCGTTGTCAGATTATTAAATCGTTCTACTTCTTTCGACCATGCAGCGTACTTTTGTGGCAATTCTGGTAAGTGAATAGATTCATTACCAAGGACTGCCACAACATGCTCACACGTCAATGTCATCACTCCTACCTCCATTACAGCTCTCTATTGATGAATGTTCGCCGCAAAGGATAGCATCATCAGATGCAATAACATTTTTTTCTGATATATGATCATAAGGCTGATTGCGCAGAGGAGTATGAGCGTTACTATTTCAGCTAATACCCGTGTCATGATCAGAACCAGTGCCGGTTTCTGAAGTTAGTGGGTCTCTTCTTGCAAGGCCTTGAGGTTGAGATTTATCTTTGCCACTTACGTTCGAGCTTTCAAGTGCTACTCTGATCGCATCGCTGTCTTCAACTGGTATTCCCTTAGACTTCTTTCCTTTGTTCACCCAATAAAAACCGGCAACAAGCGCCACTCCAATTCCCGTCACTAGTAAATTCATTATTTTTGCCCTTTATCATTGCTTTTACTAAATTTGCTTTTTTTTCTTACCCAAATACGCATTTCAGGAGCAAGCTGAATTCCGACAAAAAAAATGTACGGAAGAGTTACAGCCATCCGAACCCATTCGGGCAAGCCAATATCAACCAAGCCCAAAGCTTGAATGAAGATAAATAGAGCGGCAAGTATGAGATATGCACGCCTAGTACCCTTTGAAAACTCGTAGCCAGTAATGGTTGACGAGTCTTCGGTATCGATGTTCATTCTATCAAAGTAGGGTTGCACTTTGGAGATGAGAGCTAAACCAATGCTTTCCAGTTCAACTACTGGCAAATTATCTCCAAGAACATATGCTGGTTTAATAATGGTCAATGGCACAGCACCTTCAACTTCACTCTTAACATAAAGTACGGTCTCCCCAACATTGTAAGAACAATTGAAGCCATCCACATCTTGTAGCGCTTGCTTCCTAGTAAGTTGATTCATCATTGTAAACCGTGAAAGTAAAGTTTATTAGACACACTACCAGAACTTACGATCATTGAGTTTGACTCAACCCCTTCGAATTTCACTCTAATTGTTGAATTACCTTCTATAAGCGCTTGAATTTTTTGTGCTGCATGGCTTGTATCTTTATAAACAGAAAGGCATGAAATTGCAGCCATGCGGCATCGCCTTAAGAACATCTCGGTCAATTGCGTTGAGCCATTACCTTCTGCTACCGGCAAACAGACGTAACGATGTGTTAATCGAGCAGTTTCTGCTTTTTTGCTAAACGTGCAAATAGAAGAGTTCATAAGAAGGCTGAATATTCTTACGTAACTCTGAATATGAGAATCTTCATCGCCGCCTTGTAACAATCTGCTACTATCAACAAAAAAGTTCATTTTACTCGGTGTTAATTCTTGCGGTTTGCATGTATCCAATAAGCGACTTATCGGTAATAAAGCGACCTCAATTTCTTTAGCGAACTCATTTAACTCTGGAACGGTACTCAAACGGCACAACGATATCAGCTTTTTGGTGGTAACCAATACCTCACTAGACATAGCGTCTACAAAAAGTGAATTCAAATGATACGCGGCAATTCGAGAAGTTTTGAAGGTTAGTTTTTCTTCAACCAACTCGAGGAGGTATCCTATAACCAATTCCAGAAAACATTCTTCTATGTAGTTATCTTTTGAGCGATCAAAATTACCTATAAAACTTGATACCAGTTCAATAATATCGAAGTTATGTGATACTGAATTAGTGACCTCTATTAACTGTGCGTTATTTAAACCAATTACTAGTGGATAGTTTTGCGGATGACCGTAGATGGTATAGGCATAGTCACATTCAGTACAGGATGAAGAATACTTTGAGACCATGGCATCGACGAATCGAAAAGACTCAAGCTCGCTACCCACAAAGCAAACATTCGAGTTACCTTGAGTACCGAATGGATCGAAGGTTACTTTTTCGTTGAATTCATCCTTTAGATAAAATCCTACACTATCTCCCATTCTACCCGAGTGTTCATTTCTTCCATTCGCGACTAGGTAGGGAACACTCTGTTTCACGATTTCAAGAAAATTCATGTCGTCATGAATTGTGAAATTGTTCTGATTGGCTCGGCCGAGCAACCTACCTAGTAAGTTGGGTCTATCAGAGTTTGTTAATTCTACACCTGCTCCCTTAGCTCGTACTGTTAATGCTTTGGCTTCTGGAGATAAAAGTTCTGAGTTTGGATCTGTGACTTGTACTTCAACCTGTAACTTAAAATCGCTACCACAGGAATACTTAATAAAGCCGTTTTCATCTGATAACGTTGATTTTGAATGATGTCTTTTTCTATCAGTCGGTGTAATAACCAACGTATATGACTGTAGTTGGCAACGACAGTCTTTAAGGAGGTCAAAGCATATCGAGTTAAATGAACCTGGACTTATTGATTTAACAGAGGCTGTATAGAATTTGCTGTTTTCAGCTTCAAGGCAGGGTTCTCCGCATTCTTTCGCTGAAAATTGACCTTGTAATACTGGATGTGCCTTTCCGTAATAGTAATACTTGCTATCAAACAATCCATTTTGGTTACGTTCACGTATCATCTTAAACTTGATAGGTCTTTTAGATAGAGCAAGAGACGCTTCAGCAATTATATCGCTTAGTGACTGTTCGTAAATCTGCTCCAAAGCTCTTGCAGGAATGGAAAACCACTTACAGTTAGAAGTCATGATTCACAGAATCCTTTTTAATTGAATTTTTAATTTACTACCAGAAGCGTTCAATAGAAGCCAAGTACCCGTCATCAATTAGATCACGATTGTTACTATAGAATTCAGTGTATTTCTTACTATGTTTTTTGCAGAACTCTTCTAATCGCTTAGCTGATAGTCGAGGCGAAAAGATTCTTGGATCTCCTTTAGGGAAAGCTGTAATCATTAATGTACCATCACCAAAGTCCACGATGCCACTGCCGCAACATTTCATTGCTTGTTTTGTCGCCTCTTGCTCAGTCTCAAAGCAGTATTTCGCAATAGAACTGTAATCTTTCGCAGGTACTCGGAGTTCCCCATTACGCAAAATGGGATTGGCTGTAACAATCCTGGCTCCATGGGCATGTAGGAATATGTCATTTGGCTTAAGGCTTCTGACTTCAATAGATTCCCAACGATCTCCATGTAGTCTTTTTACTAGATGTGAACGATCCATAATAATTTGGACCCCCGCTTTAGATATCACTCATGGCGCGCATAAGCGCATCTTCATGAGCTTTTTTGAGTTCTGCGCTACTCATTTGCGTTCTTTTGATTGATATTTCGTTTAACTTCGCGTCTACTTCGCTTGGTGTCAAGCGAACATCTTGGTGTTCAGCTTTCCAGTTAGCATACTCAATAGAAATCTCTATTATCTGCTGTTGATATCGAACAACATCTTTGAATGCTTCCGTCCGCATCATTTGATCTGCTGTGAAGGTTGCCATTCCACTGTCAGAAGACGTATTTTTCTCTGCAGTTTGTGCTTCCTTTTCTTGTGTACTGCTACACCCTGCCAATACAAACATGAACAGACCTGCGATTAACAATTTCTTCATAATTTTACTCCGGAATTTCAAAAGCTATCACCCAGAAGGTGCACTTCCGTCAGGTTGATAAACGCAATACTCTGACAGACTTACGAACATTTAATGGTAGGAATAATTACACGTACAACCTATCACCAATGGGAGGGGTGAATAGAGCCTAAAGAATTACAATTAGATCAAGTGATCTTTGATAGTATTGGTTATTATACCTACAGACAAATAAAGCTCCACAGTAATTTTCGTTTCGTAAACAAACGAGTTAAACGAATTAGGATACTGTTCTTCAATTTCAGGAATGATTAATGACTATTCAAGTAAGTTCTGATGCACCTCACTGCATTACCATGATCGGATTCATTTGCTCTGGAAAAACAGAGGTTTGCATCAAGCACCCTGTCCTATCGAAAATTGAGCGTGCTGATGTTGATACGTTCATTTTTGATGCAGTTAAGGAGCAGGAGTTTCCCTCTTACAAACTTGCAACTCTACACCAACAGGATAACGTATCTTTTAAAAGGGCGTTCTGGGACCTATTAGGCTACGTAAAAGATGATAATGATAGCGTTATAATTGATCGGCTTAACATTCATAGAAATTCACGAAAAAAACTTCTATCTTTCTTCCCTGACCACAATCACATCGCTATTAATATCCACGCACAATTAAGCGTCTGTAAGCAGCGATACTTTAGTCTCGAGCGTGAGCTCGAAGCTAATGGCGAACATCATCTACGACGAGACCTTTCAAGCAAGGCATTCAATCAAATTGGCAAGTCATTGCATAAAGTTTCTTTAGCTGAAGGGTTCACTTCTATCATCCATTTAAACCAATTCGGAAAGCTAATGTTTGTCGAAGGTGAACAGTCGGATTTTGTTCGCTCTATTGTTAAAGGTCTAAATTAATATGACCCACTCTGAATTAAATTCTGTGACGCGGAATACGCATAGTTTTACAAAACAATTCACTTTAAAGAGCCTATTAACTTTGGATGCTGAGCCCTTTAACGTTGATTGTCAGTGTAAGCACACTATTTACCAATCAGGTCTTCATGAGGCCTTTATCTGCAAGGTGAAAGTTTGCTACCACGGCGTACCGTTCATGTCCTCAAGAAACCTTATCTCAAACCAGGCAATTGAGCTCAGGTTTGATATCGGTGGAAGAGAAGAGTTTTACATCAATGATTTCATTCTTCCTGAAGATTTACGGAATATTGGAGTCGGTTCTTTTATCTTGAAAACAGCATATGATTTAACTCCCGAACCAATCAAATCTGGACGTCTAGTTATCGCAGGAAATCTCCCTGATGGAAAAGACAATACTCCAGCCAGAAACAAGCTTTGGGAGAGAGCTGTAGGTTTCGATAACGTCCATTTTGACACCAACAATTCCGGAAGTTTTAAAGGACGTTTTCTAGATCCGGGTGACAACTGGAAAAATAAGCTTATAGTTACAGAATGTAAAACCAATAACATCTTAGATTAGGACTTTAATGGGTAACGTTTTTTCTCTAGTTAAGAGCACTGAATCATGCGACATTTGCGGTACAAGAAAGGTCAAATCACTGATCCAGAATCACACTATTGTGGCCGACCTTGGCAACGACCTATCAGTGCCTTGCAACATTTATTGTTGTACCGACAATAAGTCATGCCTTCAGAGAGCTCAAGAAGCTCCTTTAGAAGTTCTTAAAGCAAAGTCGCAAAGAGGCTGACCATCCATCATTTAGTTGTTATACTATAGGTCTACATTTTCAAGTTAATACAGCAAGACTAAGTATTACATTGATATTATGAATAAACTCGGAATTATTGACCTTTGCTCAGTGTTTGGGAAGGTCGAAACTTTTGCGTTCGGGCATAATGAACTTGTGTTTTCTGTTAACGGCTCAATGCTATTGGTCCAAAACAGAAATGAACTATTTGTCCGTGACTATGAATCATCTTCAAGCAGTAAGCATTTTTGTGGACGTTCGTTTAAGAAGCTAATAAACACATCAACCTCCTGTGTTTTGTATTCAATACGAAAAGCTCTGCAAGTGCGTAAGCAGAAAGAAATTTAAAGGCATATTAGTACTATGACTGTATCCAAATCACTAAAGAAACGTTCTCACTGGTTGTATGCCCTATCTGGTCTCATTGTCGGGTTAACAGCTAACTACCTCCCTCAGTTCATTAATAACGCAGAGGCGACACCCGCAAGCTCTAACATAGCTGAACCTGTCATTCGCGACATTGACCAACTTGCGGCACTAATGTCGAGCTCTGCAGTAGAAAATGATTTGCGCTACAAGCTGAAAAAACAGGAGTTTGATTTTCAAGAATTAGAGAAAGCGCATATTGAAGTCACCGATAAGATGAACACCTTACAGTATGGTTTATTCAAATCCTTTGAAAACATTAATAAGCTACGTGATAAATACTCAGACCTTGCCTTTGTTTTGGAAATGCCTGAAGCTGAAATGATCACTTTCTCAAACTCAGTACTTCCAACGCAGGTAAAGGCTAACACCTTTAATTTGTTAATGTCTTCAATACCTTTATCGCCAGTGTTGGATGAGAAGTTCCAGATCACTTCGGGTTACGGCTCAAGAAACCTAAAATATGAACCTCGAGCATCCAAATTCCATCAGGCTGTTGATTTTGGTGCGCCTGTAGGGACCCCAATCTACGCCCCGGCAGATGGATATGTTGAAGTAATTCGCCCATCAAACTCAAATGTTGGCAATGGCAATTTTATTCGAATCGATCACTCGTATGGATTTGCCACCAGCTATAGCCACCTTGATTCATTCAACGTAAAGAATAACCAATTTGTACGAAAAGGGGATGTAATTGGTTTTACTGGTGAAACTGGCTTGTCAACTGGTCCTCACCTTCACTACGAAGTGATATTGGGACGCAAAAAACTAAACCCTGAACCTTTCCTTGAATTTCACAAAGACCCTTCCTGGGAAAACTTAGCAAAAATTAAAGGGGTACCTTGGGATGACTTTGAGATTGCAATGAAGGAAACGTCCATGAAAAGCGCTTTGGTTTTTAGATAATTTGCGGTCAAACATTGTTTAGAATGGGTAAGGTGCAATTTTCACCTTACCTTTTTTTTACTGAATATCAGAAGAATCATTGTTTTTGGTAGGGTTAGTAATACTCTCGAGTTGATTGCTAATCATAGTCGGTTCGTTTCCATCCTGATTACCTTCAGCAAAGGCACTACTTAGTATTTTATTTTGATGTTCGGTTGAGGTTGGCTGCTCTTTGTATGTGCCAACAAACCAGAGGATCATTAACACCCCTAACAGGGCCAATAAAGTTTTCCCTGTCCATTTAATTAAATCACCATACTTTTTTACAAATCGTTCAATTCGTAGTTTCAAGGCCAACTTTGGCCTTGTATTTCCAGGCTGACAACTGTCGGAGACATGTATCTCATTATTGTTTGAGTATGTGTCTGGCTTAGCTAGTGGCTTAAGGCCTGTTCTTCGGATAACCAGAAACTTTTCTTCAGCTTCGATACCATTTACGAACAATTCAAACTGTACGCGACCAGTAAAATACTTCTCTTTATAGGGATGAATGAAACTGGATATAAATGCTGCTTTCCGGTGATGAAGGCTCAGTGTCACATCCTGATAGTCTTTGGCATAATCCGCGGTTGACACTTCTGATGGCCTAGCTTCTGTTACGCGTGACAGCCCTAAACGGTCACGTTCATCATTCACTTCGCGAAACGAACCAACAACGATCGAGCAACCATATCTTTCAGCTAGCTCCATATCAATGATATGCGAATTGTGTTGGAACAGCATCTGTGACAGATCTACAGGCTGCACGGGAAGAGTGATTTTCAGCATCGTTCTTCTTTAGTCCCTTAGGTTTTTAAAACAAAATGAATTTACACCAACCTCAGCCATCTTTGGCTTATAATTTTTATCAAACATTTGCTCATTCAAACCAAGCTTAAACCCAATGCGTTGTTCAAGTTGGTTAATAGATACTAGGAATGTGTCTAAATTATTTTTAGTTGCTGTTCGGTCGTTTGGTATTACCCACGCGGCAAACCGTTTGTTACTAATTAACAGTTTCCACATATACTCTGGAGTGCGAACACCGTGTGAATTCAGAAAGTAGTCATTACTTGGGTCAGAATATAGTGGTCCTGCGAACATCATAATCGTACCAGGTGTTCCTACATCTTTATCGCCGCGCCAACACTCCTGAATAACTTCTGTCTGTTTCCATGCGCCAATGTTTGACACAGAGTTTTGAGGAACAATATTAGTCATATAAAACGTTTCATCCATCAGCTGTCGGCTCCCATCAAATAAATTGGCATTGACTAAATGGCCTCGATGATACGAGCCACCTTCGAATTTGCCAGAGTATGGTTTACGACTAGTTTGCTGACACCGACTATCTAGCGCTGGGTCATAGTCGAAAGCATCACGCCTCTCGATGTTTCCCTGATCGACTCCAGCACTCGTGCTAACCATCACCGGGGATCGAGAATCACAGTCGATCCAAACAGAATAAGCACTGTATTCTCTTTTAATAATCTCAGCATGGCTTGCCGCGGATACAACAAGACTCAGCATTAACACCAGATTCTTTTTCATCTCACCACTTAATGTAATTGTTGTTTACTTTGTTTCACTGTAATCGGACGTGAACAAGCCAAAACCCTGTCTCGAAGGTTCCTAAGAAACTCGACGGTTGTTCCTTGTGACAATAAAGAATATAACTCATTTGGCAAAAACAACCCAGTGCCATATAAATCATCAAGCGTATGGAATAGCGGCATATAACAGTCAAGGCCATTCTTGACTCCAATATCTTCGAAATCTTCGCGTGCGCAGATTGCTTTGATTACTTGGTGTAGTGATTTACCATATTGGTCTTTTACTGTATTTTCTAGATTCATTACTTCGTTCTTTCTATCGTTATAGCCAGTCCAAAAAACTCTGGCGCAAAATCGTTTTGATCGCATATTTCTCAGGCCATTTGTTCTTTACAATACCTGAATGAGCACATGCGGCTACCTTATCCATGGTTTCCCGTCGAACATAACTCACAATGAGTTTGTCTCCGCGATGAGCTGCGACATATCCGCCTATCACTTCACCTCTTTGTTCAATTGGAGCCATTCGAAATTCTGGCATTTTGTAACGACCTTTATATACAAAGGTGTCATTAGCTCGTACAACTTGATAGTCAATTTTATCCACCGGCGGCAACAAGCCCTTAAATGTTTTATTGAATGCGATCTCGCGGTACCCTTTGTACATAACTCCGACTTCGGCAGTAGGTACTCCATTTTTGCTTGCATAAAAGAAGACATGATCCTTCCCTTTCATTGCAGATAATGAGTATTTCTCTAATGCGAGCACCATAGATATCAAACTGTAACTTGATGCTTTTGCCAGCTCAACGTCATCATAGATAGCCATGAGGATAGACTCCGCTTCCCGAACAGCAGTAGCTTCATCCTGGAAAAATGTAATGGCGTAAGCAATTGCGTTAATAACCTTTCTCTTTTCAACACCCAGTTGATAGACACTCAAAAATGGTGTCATGTACTTACCGACCTCAGTAAGTTTTGTCCTCCGATCCTTCTTACTTAATTCATCATGTTTATTTGGCACGAAGTAATGCCATGTAGACTCAGTCTGGTTAATTACACTTTTTAGAAGCATCTTCTCATGCCAGTTTGCGACAATGTCTTTGTCCCTGGACATATCAAGTAAAGTTGAAAGCTCCGAAGCCATAACAAGATGCGACATGCACTCCTGGTTATCCAGAATGCTAACTGTATAGCCTGCAATTAAACTCCCCCGCGATTTCAGAGGAGCAAATGGATCGTAGTAATGTCGAGGAATCGCATCTTTTCCCTTCCACTCAAACTTATCGTTTGAGTAAACCAGTCTTACCATTACATCTTTGATGATACCGTTCTGCTTTGCGGCCAGGACTTTCCCTTTATAGTTGGTACCGACTGTCAATTTGTAACGCCCGGTCTCTTTTTCAAATCGTACCTCGTGATACGCCGTAGTTAGTAATGGATCGAACGTTGCTTTACTTGCTGCTAAAACCTGAAGACCTTGCCTTACCGAGTTAAGATCTGCATTGCATGGAGCGTAAGGATTATTCGTTCCATTATCGACCTGATAACTCTTCGACGTAACTGAGCAGAGGAAGAAGAATAGTTCTCGCTCCCCTTCTATTGGGCAATCCCAATAATCCAAGGCACTTGCCACGACATCGATAAATTGATCATTGATCTGAAAGATAGCTTTCCAGTACTTTAAGACGTCATCGCTTAACTTCTTATATGATGCCTCAACAGCATCTGAAATGTTTTCTTTAGAAGCTTCTGGATTCTGAATGCTAGCTTCATTATCTGGTACATCTGGTACAGGCAAAAAAATCGCTGTAGATTCAGGGATTGAGTGAACTACTTTATCTACAGAATGGGAATCAACGATATCGGTTTCATCTACTACAGGGAGAAACATCATTGTATCTGCACTTGTACACTTTTCGTTGATATCTGCTGATTGGTTTTCCATGTCTCTATCACCCTATGTGAAACTATGTATTCGAACTTAGGAAGAGACTATCAAAGACCATTTACGATGAAGCGTGAAATGTAATGGGATCAAAACTTGCTAAACAGCTGATCAATATAAAAAACCGGCCGCATAGCTGCGACCGGTATATCTAGAAATTGATATTACGTTATTTATGCAAGTAAAAAACTTCACCAACAAACTTGGCTATGTCAACATTCGAATCTTTTGAGATTTCGACTACCCGGTCGCCACGGAAAGCGACTTTCATTTTGGGTATCAAACGTTTCTTTCTTTCCGCGTATTCCGTGTCACCGAAGCCCATAACTTCAACAATATCACGCCGTACTACTTCTTTACCCACCTTACACTGCACGATAAAGTCAGGGAGGAGTATTTCACCTTTTAAACTTTCAATTGGTTTTAGCGGCTTCATCAGTGTGCATTTGGCTACCCTACCATCATCTGTCTCTACCTTCGGGTTACGGTTAATTGCCTCGATGAGCGATATCGCAAAGGTTCGTTCGTAGTTACTATCAATTGGCATTAAGACATTATGAGCCACTATTGGTTTAACACATGCGGTGTGGCGAAACACATCATTATCCACATCATCTTTGACTAGACTACTTAATATGATGTAAGGGCCTGATGTAGATTCCCTGCCAGGCCAAATGACACGTTCATAGTATTTAGATTCACCATCCAGTGCTAACTCATTACCATTACGATCAATTTTCTCAGCAATTTCTATAAGGAAGCAATGTGGCCTACCAGGTCCTTTCCAGCTTTTCAAACCTCTTAGCCTACGTTCAGCGAACATGTGGCCTTTTGCTCCATAATACAACCAGTCTTTGAGCTTATATTCACCAAAAGCAATGGTCTCTGCAGCATCATGTAGTTTAGCTTGCAAAGCAATGGATTTTGGTCTCTTCTCTACTGGACCATAGTAAACATAGTTAAAAGAGTCATGACAAAGTTGATAAAGCAAACGTAGTAATTTATGCCTTCTAGGGTTACCATTTTTGTCATTTGGTTCATCCTGTTCACAAATTTCATGCTCACTCGGATTTTCATTGAGTGAATTATGCAGGCAAAAAGTCATGATCTCCCTGTACTCTACTTCCCCACCGAATTCATGTGGGGATATTTCCCCACTAATATCAGTATAAAATGGGCATTTTGTACTATGTCTACCAAGCACAGGGTGATTAACGATGTGGTATTTTTCGTTTGTGTATCGAGCGAACATTCGAGCATCATTGCAAGAGCACAGAATATGCTGTTCTGCCTCGTAAATTTTTTGCAATTCTTTCTGTGCTCGAGGCTCGTTGCGTTTGTCTGATTTCAACCACCATGGGTCTTTTAATAGTCGTTCAACTTTACTACCATCACCGTGTTTGTTTATGATTTTCCAATCTAATGCCATCACATCACCCTTTATAGATTATAAAGCCAGTTCCACAACGCAACTATCCTGGCCGCAGCGATCTCACCCTGTTGTTTAGCTAGCTGATTTGCTAAATCGATGTACTGGGGATGTAACCCATAATTCGGAGGTACACTATAAACATATGGGGCAAGGTTTGCAGTTTCTTCAATAACAGCTTTTACTGGTACTAAAGCAACATTGTCACCATCAACTTCTAACTCAACTCTTTCTATCAACTTTGACCAAAATGAATTCACGCTGAGGCGACAATTTAGTGAACTTGGTATGCTTGGGTTATTTTTTGACAGGCAATATTCATTTCCGTGGGAGTCCCCTCTGGAAAAGGTTCTGTGGTCGTAGTAGCTGACTGTACTGGATGGATAATGTGATTCCGCGTAATAATAAGTCGCGAACATTGTCAGCATTAGCTTTATGTCTTGGTCTGTTTCAGCCTTTGCGAAAGCCATAAAATACTCTACGGTCTTATCTAGGCCGCCAGCTCGCTGCTTACCGAAGCCATTTTTGTAATATGGAATGGTAATTATATTGAAATGTCGTTCTTTGAATATTCTAACTAATTCATCTGGCATTGGGCGCATTTTACGTGTGTACGCCTTTCTCAAGGTAGATAGGTCATACCGTATATCTGCGCCCATTTTGATATCCGCACTGGAACTACGTAACTTAGTCTCGAACTGAGGTTGATACTTTAAAGCTGTATTTAGAATGTTACTGTAACTTCCATGCGTCCAGGCCGCAGTAGCTAACCCAGACAATAGGATAGACGATAGAGCTAGTGCCTTAGTTAGAACCTTGCTGCATCGCATATAATTGACCGTCTTCAGATTTCACAATCTCGTAAGCAACTCCATTAACTAGAAAGCTGTCGAATCCATTCACAGGGACCTTAACGCTGTGTTCAGAATTAAGGAAGTCGATTACAGCACTCCACTCACCAGACTTAGGGTCGCGGTGAAGCTCATTGATTGCGACTTGCTTTGAGTTTTGTTTCTGACTTTCTGTAAGAGCGGAATATGGTCGAATAATTGTGCTCAGTACATCTTTCATATGTTCATCAGCTTGTGCATAAAGTTCATCAACATAGTTCTGGGTCTTTTCGTCAGCAACATGTTTGACTTTAGGTGCCTGCGTTGTTTCGTTCTGTTCAACTTGCTCAACAGTCGTTGCAGGTGAATCACTAGCTGTACTTGTTTTATCTGGACCATTGTCGCAGGCGGACAGCACTAAAGCTACCGCTGTAATAGCTATTAATTTTTTCATCGATTTTTCTCTGTGACAGTAACAAGTGTCAGACAGCCGGGGGTATTGACTGCCGTTACGAAGTTATACTTATCATACTCAAGCTCATGACAATCAGCAAATAACTTGTTCAAAGAACTGAGAAAGATTTGTTGAACCCATTCTACTACTCCCAACCCTGAGCAAGATTTCAAGAATAGCTCGTACATTCTGAGAGTTACGCGATTAAGAATATGTTGTGTTATATCAATCCTTTTGTCTACTTTAAAAGATTGAGTTTGTTTTGAGTATTCTTTCTCATGGCTGACCCACATCAATTGAATGCTATTGTTGTCATTGTTGGTTTTGAAAAACCAATAGACACCAAGATATCGAGATCTGTAAATTTGCGGCAAAATTAGTTCTTTTTCGGCCCATGCGTCTTCGCAAGATTCACGCATCCATCTTACAAGACCAACATTGTTTCCAGATGAACGGTCGCCAATATAGTGATGAGTTAGGATTAAACTTGCTTGGTTCACAGAATTTAAGGATGGATAAAAACGGTAACCATAATCTCCTTCCTTAAGGTGGTCGCGTCTATCTAGTTCACGGGCCACTTCTTCATCAGAAAAACCACTTGCGACAAGCTGATTGTAAGGTACATGCCGCAAGTCATTACTCAGTACTCGCTCAACTTTAGATATCTTCTTTGATTTACGTCTGTTGGTCATTGTTAGACAGTCCCCATAATCACTTTAATTTGCGTAAACTACCTGGACATTACCTTTTTCTAAATGAGACTTTATGGCAAATGTAATCTGATCAGTATTGTTTAACTAACTTTCACCTATGATACACTTGAATCTAACCCCCTATGAGTACCCAAACATGTACTGAAGTACATCTGCGTAAATTTCGCAATTTATTGGAGTAACTATCGTGAATGTAACTGGTCATTTTGCAATGGCAGCAAGCGCTTATTTGGTCTCAGCCAAATTGATGCCAGATTTTGTGCTTTTTCAACAACCTCATTTGTTTTATCTCGGCATGTTCGTATGTTTATTCGGGGCATTGTTACCTGACGTCGATACACCAGATAGTTCGTTTGGGTCAAAAGTTCCATTCATCAGTTACCCTTTGTCCGGCATTTTCGGACATCGTGGGATAACGCATTCTTTGCTTGCTATTATCGCTATTGCCTGGGCTCTGAAAACCTACATCTTTACAGTTAACGGCTCGACTGATTTGTATGTTTTATTCATGTGGCCTCTAGCTATCGGCTACCTTAGCCACCTTTTTGCAGATCTCTTCAGTTACGCGGGGGTGCCTCTTTTTTATCCACTTCGATATAAGTTCAGAATCCCAGCATTAAGTAGTGGTGTAGCCCATGTTATAATTTATGTTTCATCACTTGCAATGTCTTGCCATTGGTATTTTAATTAACGCGCACGTCACCATGCAGCTTCCAATATCCTACATTTCAATTACTTATAATCCATTCTTTGAAATATAATAAGATCAGAAGCTTTTCAATAGATTTTGCTATAGTGACTCCAACAGCTTCAACGCAAGCTGAAAAACACTAATCATTTAAGTTATTAAAAACTTTCTAAAGGACAGTTTATGAATTTAAAACAGCTTACAATTTCAGCGATGCTTGTTAGCGCAATTACTGCATGTTCTAGTAACCCTGAGCAAACTGAAACCCTTTCTGCCGAGCAGATTACAATCAAAAACCAAGCAGCTTCAACGCAAGCGCTGTTGGATGGAACTCCTGAGTGGTACCTAAACCCACCTCGCGGTGCACGCGGAGCTTTATACTCTGTTGCCACTGCAACAAACGAAGATATTCAATTTGCGATCAACCAGGCTGTGCTTCTTGCTGAGCAAAACCTTATCAAGCACATTGCTACGGAGATTACCTCTTTGGAGTCATCGAGTATCACTAACTCTGGCGGTTCTAACTCAGTAATCCGAGAAGAAAACATTGAAGCTCGTGTTAATCAGGCAGGCTTGTTCGGCCATGAAATCACTGAACGCGTTGTAATTCCTGATCCGAAAACTGGTGAGTTCCGTGTCTTCATTCAAGCTTATCTACCAGCTAAAGCTCAGGCAGACATGTTGACCGCAGCACGCGAAAAAGATGCGAACCTTCAAAAGATCAAAGAGCTTGAAACTTATATTTCTGGTTTGGAAAAGCAAGCCCAGCAGAAACAGTAAGCCCCTATCAAGACATAGAGTAAAGCTACCCCCCAATTCACCTTAGCAATGCTCTATGTCTTACCTATGTTTGAGTGAAAATAATGACCCCAAGAGATATCGAGCTAACACAGTTTATCAATGCTAATTCGCTTAATGCATCTATTCTCCGCTCGTATACTGAATTCTCCCGACAAACATGCTTAAAAGAAGGTGCATCTCAAGAAGCTTATTCTAACGTCGCATTTGCAGACTATTTCATGTTGGCTTTAAACAAAAATAGCAATAAGCTGCCGAAAGAGCCTAGTATTGAGATAACTCCAAATGAGCTGATTGAATGGGACTTCTTCCCAGTAATGACTGCGAAGGGATTAACCTGTTGTCATCGGTCAGATCCTAAACTTCATGTGGTTAACTTTTCGTTTTTTGGCGATGATTCAAAGGTGATGTTAACTAATGGTAAGGTTCAATATTCCGACAAGCAGGAAACTCAACCTACAGGTGCTTTGTTTTCGGGTTCGTATTCCGGCCAGAACGTATACGGATACGTATCTTTGAGCGAAGCAAAAAAGCTAGTACCGGCATCAGCAAGGCTCGATCATAAAGTATTAGAGCTTATCATGCTTGAGACAGCACTTTACCGAGCAATTTATCGTCTTAATAAAAGTGGTTTGAGCCAAGAGTTGAGAGATTTGATGACTCTTCATGAGTTACGAAACTTTCACACTTTCAATTCAACTGAAGCCATTAATAAGGCATACCAAGTCGCGTTCAATACCATCAATGCCAGAAAGAGTTACCTCGAGAACTTCAGCAAACTGTGGCGTGACAATTTCCATCAGGAAGCAATGTTCCTATCCTTTAGCCTAGCCCGAATCGCGGCTGAATATCATTTCGGTGAAGAGCGGATTGCCATGGAATCTTATAACCTCGCTAGCGTAGCAGCAGAAAAGAACTTATCTCTGACGCCCATCTCAGGCGAGTTGTACGTGTCGGCAAGACCTTGTCATGAGAAAGATGGAGTCATAGTGCTAAATATCTATGAAACTGTGCGTGGTAAGCTTCACAGAGCGTATTCTTATGCGGGACTAAAGTCAGTCACCGCTGATGTAGTGTTTAGCAACGATAACTTTGAACTTCAGAACAATGATTTTGTTACCCATATATCTCCTGACTTCACTAAGGATTCAGCCCGCGGCGAATTAATTGGTGCATATGCAGCTTTGGAGTTTGTTGATGGCACTCAAAGCAACATCTTTATACAGAAAAAAGATTTAGTGGAGATTGCATTAATGGCTGGCAACGACGCTTGGAATGATGTTTTCTTCAAACGAATGTGGATGAAACACGCCATTAGCGAAGCTCTTGATCTGTGCGATTGGTCTCCAAAGAAATATGTCCACCATTCTCGATACCTCGATTGACCACAATTTTTTGGAAAAAAAAACCCCGAACCATAAGGTTCGGGGTTAATTAAGTTTTAGGTCATTTGGATGTTGGCTTCAGCTTTTAAAGCTTCTTCCCTTTCCAACTGTGCCTGTTCCAAATCAGGGTCACGCAATTCCTCATGGAATGCCATAACACCTAATTTGTTCCAGACATCTAACCAATCCACGCCTTTAGCTCCTTCCGGAATATCCATTGGCGGGACATGTTTGCGGCAACGATAACCTAATTTTGTAAGCCTTTGGGCTAACGCATTACAAGCTCTCGTTCCAGCACCTGAAACATCTTTATCTTCATAAATTTCAATAAAATAATTTTCAGGTTTCACGCCTTCAATTACTGGCGGTTGGTAATTTTTCAAGAAATAATCAGAAAACATTGGCTGCACTGGCAAATTGGTACCCGCACGAACGCCTTCCATTGTTTCCATACCCTCACCAACTTGGATAAGAGCACTTTTCTCTCCATTTTCACCTTCGAACACTTCCGGCTCATCATATTCAAGGAAAGAACCAGGCTCTAGTGACCATGGCGCTTCCATCATGAGTTTTCTGTTGTCTTCAGGGATTTTCTTACCAGTTTTCTTTTGAAAGTAATGACGATGAAAATTGCATCGCTTACCAGTCGCATCACACATTGGAACCATCACACCTGCATACCATGCAGCTTTTTCTGATTCTCTGTAGTAGCCAGGATATAGCAAGTTAAAGTGAACTCGCAGGTGCTGTGGCATTTTTGCCGCATGACCTGGTGGTAGCCCACGTTCTTGCATGTATTTATCGAGCAGATCAAGTGCATTGGGATTGGTGAGTGGAACACCCGCTGACCAAATCTTTGCAATTGATTCTACTGCTCGCTTACCCTTGGCAAACTCTGTCTGTTTGCGTTCTGCTATAAGCTCCGGAGTTAAAGTTGGTACTGGTGTTGCACCTTCATTCATGCGGGGACGATTCGAATCTCTTCTCAGATCTTCATATTGTATCCCTGCAGCATCCAGCACTTCCATTGCAGCATCAATTTCGCCAAGATTGTACATCCACATTGTGAATTCAATAATGCCCATATACTGACCATTATTTACATCGTTGTGAATGCATCTTCCGTTTGTAGCAAAGTCCTTGTGTAATCTAAATTTTGTTGATTTAGATGACCCCGAGTTATCGGTTTTAGGACAAGGCCAATGGCGCTTTAACTTTCCCGAGTTGATTATGTGACCACAGCCAAGCCGAGCATACACTTGAGTATAATCAGCGATTGACTTCACAAGTTTGAATACATCCTTGCTATCATCGATCTTGTCACTCATATCGTGTCGCTCCTATTTCTTAGCTTTAGCCAAATTAACTTGCTTAAGGTATTCGTCGAAAGGCATACGGACCTCAGAAAAACTTCCATCACGCTCAATTGGAATTGAGCCGATGTAGTGTTTTAGTTCTCTAGGTATTGGTTGAACTTTTCCTTCTGCGTCAACCACAGAACGAAAATGAACTCCAAGTTTACCATCTCTTCGATCTACCAAAAACAACTCATTTTTGGACTGTGTTGTTTCAGTATTCATAAGTAGCTCCTAAATAAAATAGGGCTACATATACCCCGCAAGGGGGAAATAGTAGCCCCTTGTGGGTTGGTTAAATTAGATAGATTTGATAGTAATGTCTTTGAATGCGCGACCTAAGTCACGAGCATTAAATACTCGACAAAACTTATCCTGAGCAAAGTCATACTTCCAATCCAAACCAATCAGTACTGTATAAATCTCAATACCTAATGATTCAGCTAGTTCATAACCTGCCTGCAGTTGTGTTGCACTCTGAGCACAGCCGTCAGTAATTATATAAATTACCTTTCGTGGTTCTCGACGTTGATTGATATCAACAAGTGCTTTCCAAAGAGCCTCACCTGTTGGAGTCCCGCCTGATGGTGTGATACCAATGCGTTTTTCCATAGTTTTGGCTTTTTCTTTAAAAGTTTTATAAGGGCGGATAATTGAACCTGTGTTTTCATCCGTTTGGAAGAAATACGCAGAATTCACAACCTTTAATTGGTCAAGCGCAGAACTCAATGCGAGCATTACTTGTTCAGCAACATCGCAACGACGCGGACCTGAATTTCGACCTCCATCCATACTGTCCTTCATAGACGAGGACATATCCAAAAGTGTCGTTACCGCAGTATTTTCACTTTTAGAAACGGTTTCAGTCTCCATGCATTTTCCATCAATCAACGCTCGATACAACCTGTCTTGAGCAAGTCGCTCGCCGCGTCTTCCGAATGAGTTTTTAACCCAGTCTTTTGATTTCAATGCTGCCCTTAAAGGACGAAGAATCATCCCCTTAGCCATCTTAACATTCGAACGCTCCTCTGCTGTGAGACCAACGTTAGTGTTAATCGGCTTACCTTCAGCTGACGGAGTTGGAATAGTGCTGGCATCCGTTGCTGTTTCTAACAATCGTTCAAAAGCTTTCTCAGATTCATTTACTCGATCAGACGAATCATACCCCTGCAAACTTTGCTGAAGCATATTTGACTTGTCTTTATCATGAAAAGATACGGGCTCATTACCATTATTCTCTCCACCTTTGAGTGAATCTCCACCTTGAGAGCTATTGCCTTCTTGGTTATCGCCTGCTTGCTGACCATCACCTTGAGAGCCATCGCCTTCTTGGTTATCGCCTGCTTGCTGACCATCACCTTGAGAGCCATCGCCTTCTTGGTTATCGCCTGCTTGCTGACCATCACCTTGAGAGCCATCGCCTTCTTGGTTATC